>JACXTT010009082.1_pt1 | contig 13619 bp, 17 predicted proteins | sample 9270951 | NCBI WGS metagenome assembly JACXTT01 (sample SAMN15532306, study PRJNA645909) | rock metagenome | isolation source: weathered quartz diorite | place: Puerto Rico | collected 2017-06-21
GAGCTGCCCATATGGGTGAAGGTCACGTACCAAACGCCGGGCAGGATGAAGAACGCGCTTACCAACCGCGTTAATGCGGTGAATCCGTAGCGCGGTCCGAACCAGTGGCCGAACGCGCCGCCGGCGATCAGGCCCATGCCGGGCCAGCTCCAGGTGATGCCGATACCGGCCGGCCCGCGCTGGAACACCAGCTCGCCGAACACGCTGAACAGAATCTGCGCCGCCCCGCCGCCCGAAGCCCAGCCCACTCCCAGCATCGCGATGCCGAAGATCAGCGGCGTCGACCGCATGTAGCGCAGCCCCTCGCGATATTCGTGCCAGGGGCGCACCACGTCGGCTTCGCTCAGCGATTTCGCCGCAGGGCGGAAGTGTCCTTCCGGCACGCGCAACCCGCGCACGCACCACGCGGAGATCAGGAAGGAGAGCGCATTCAGCACAAAAGCCCATTCGAAGCCAAGCTGCGCCACGCTCAGGCCCGCGGCCATTGTCCCGATGGTAAGCGTGGTCCATGCCGTGGTCTGCGTCAGGCTGTTGGCGGTGTGCAGCTCTTCCTTGTTGGCGATGCGCGGCAGGATGGAAGAACGCCCGCTCGAAAAGAATGGCGAGGCGAACATCAGCAGGCCGCTCAGGGCATACAAAAGCCAGGTGTCGTTGCGCCGCACGGTGAGGATGAAGCCGAGCGCGATCAAAGCGCGGAACAGGTCGCTCGCGATCATCACCTTGCGCCGGTCCAGGCGGTCCAACACCACGCCGGCAAGTGGACCTGCCATGACGGCCGGAATCGCCCGCGCCAGCATCACACCGCTCACCACCAGGCCGGATCCGGTGGCCTTCAGCGCGAGGCTGAAGACGGCGATGTTGTTGAAGTGGTCGCCGATCTCGCTGACCACCTGGCCGGACCACATCCGGCGGTAATTGCGGTTGTGGCGCAGCAGGTCTATGAAACCGGCCATCTAGCCGCGCTCCGCCAGCCAGACGCCCGAGAAGATCACCGCCCCGCCCGCCAGCAGCGGCGGCGTCACATGCTCGCCCAACAGCAGCACCGCCAGAGCCGTCGCGATCAGGGGTTGCAGGTAGGTGATGGCCGATACCCGCGACGCGGGCAAATGCTTGAGCGCATAGTAATAAATCAGGTAGCTGATCACCGACGGGAACAGCGCCATGTAGAACACGGCCATCCAGCTCATCGCCGACACCTGCCCGAAGCCGAAATGCAGTCCCTGCCAGATGCCCAATGGCGCCAGCGCCAACCCGCCGCAGACGTAGCCAAACGTATTCACCGTGATCGAGCTGTGCCGCTCGCTGACATGCTTACCGGCCACGGTGAAGATCGAAAAAGTCAGGCCGGCCAGGAAAATACATAAGTCGCCCAAAAAGCTCGGTCCATTCGGCCCGCTCACGCGGCCGGGCAGGAAGTTCATCATGGAAACGCCGAACGCCGCCACCAGCATGCCGGCGATCTTCCGCGGCCGCAGATGCTCCTGCCCCACAGCGGTGGCGATGATCAGCACCAGCATCGGCGTCAGCGAGATCACCAGGGCGGCGTGGCCGACGCTGGTGCGCGTCATGCCGAAGATGAAGAAAAGCTGGTTCAGAGCAACGCCGAGCACGCCCAGTCCCAGCAGCTCCAGGATCTCGTTCCGCGTCCAGGGCTCTCTCGGGCTGTTCCGCGCTTCCCAGCCGTAGACCGGCAGCATCAGGAGCCCGGCCAGCGCCAGGCGCAGGCTCGCCACCAGCAGGGGCGGGAACTCGCGCAACACGAACTTCACTACGATGAAATTCGCCGACCAGAAGAACACCATCAACAGGATCAGCGAATAGAGCCACGCCATCCGTGGATGGGCCTCGGCCGTAAGGGCCTCCTCCGACACCTGATACCGGGCGCCCGCCACCTTAAGTAACTGTCTCCTCCCGCACCGTAATCTCCTTGAGAAACTCCTGATCGATGGTGTATCCGAAGCCCGGCTCGTTTCGGACCTGGATGGTTCCGCGCTCGGTGGTCTCGACCGCCGGCAGGATGATGTCACGCTTCCAATACCGCTTGCTCGCCGAAACGTCGCCCGGAAGCACGAAATTGGGTAGCGTGGACAGGGCGACGTTATGCGCGCGGCCGATGCCTGCCTCCAGCATGCCGCCGCACCACACCGGCACACCGGCCGCCTGCGCCGCGTCGTGAACCCGGCGCGCTTCCCCGAATCCGCCTACGCGGCCCAGCTTGATATTAATGATGCGGCACGCCTTCATGCGGATAGCCTGCTCGGCGTGGTGCGCCGATCGAATACACTCATCCAGACAAATCGGCGTTTCGAGCCGGGCCTGTAGGGCGGCGTGGTCGATGATTTCATCGTGCGCCAGCGGCTGCTCGATCATCATCAGGTAGAACGCGTCCAGTTCCTTCAAGCGGGCTGCGTCGGCCAGCGTATAAGCGGAGTTGGCGTCGGCCATCAGCTTGATCGAGGGAAAGCGCTCGCGCACCTGGCGCACTACGTCCACGTCCCAACCCGGCTTGATCTTGATCTTGATTCGCTGGTAGCCGTCGGCCAGCTCTTTCGCGATTTTCTCCAGCAGTTGCTCCACGGTTTCCTGGATTCCGATGGACACGCCGCAGGGGATCTCGTGGCGCGCCCCGCCCCCGATGTGCTGCCAGAGCGGCTTGGCGTGCAGGCGCGCCTCCAGGTCCCACACCGCTGCTTCCACGCCGCCGCGAGCCATGTTGTGCCCGCGGATGTGCGCCGTCAGTCCGTCCACTTCTTGGGCGCTTTTCAGCTCCCGCCGCAACAGCCGGGGCGCGGCGTAATCGCGGGCGATCAGCCAGGCCGACTCCGTCCACTCTTCGTTGTAGAAGGGATTCTCGCCGGCCGTGATTTCTCCCCAGCCGGACATGCCTTCGCCGGCCGCTTCCACCAGCACCATGCTGCGCGAGTAGGTTCGCCCGAAGCTGGTCTCGAAAAAATGCAGGAGCGGCATCTCGATCTGCCGCAGCACGATCTTCTCCAGCTTCACTTCCAGGCTCCCAGTAGGTACCGCGACGTCAGGTCGCCGCGATCCAGTCCGATCACGGCCAGTCCGTCTGAGAAGTGCTTTTGAAACTGCTCTCCGATTTCTTTCTGAATCTCCCGGGCCTTCTTCGGGACGCTCTTGCGAAGCTCGGCGATGTCATTCGGCAATTCCACCGCCGCCTCCACCGCGGGCCGCCGGTAATCCTTGCCGCTGGTGATCAATTCCACTCTTGGCGTCGCCACCCACCATTCCGCGGTCAGCCGGTCGGTTGGCAGGCCGCCGTGCAGGGGGCTCGTCGTGGTGCCGTACTGGTTGGGCACGTAGCGCCGGATGATCGCGCCCAGGCGCTCGACGTTGAAATACGCATTCTTGATCTCCAGCGGATCGAAAGTCCATTCGATCAGCTCGATGTTACGCTCCACCGCCTCGGCGCGCTGCGCCAGTTTCAGCATCCTTCCAATGCCCCGGTTGGAGTACTCTTTCAGAACTCCCAGCATGTGGCTGTGCAGGTACGTCTTCGGCCCGGGTTTCATGCCGGGGATGGCCACGCAGAAACCGATCATGCGCCCGGCGTCGAAGGCGCCGAAAGCCTGCCCGCCCACTTTCGTCGCCACCACGAACAGCCGCACAGGCAAAAGCTCGATATCGGAGAAGCCCCAGATTACCTTCTGCAGCTCGACCGCCTTCGCGAATTCCTCCTGTGTGGTCAGCCCGTGGACTTCGATTCCTGCCATAGCTCCTCCATCTCGGCGACCGTCGCGTCCTTCAACTGCTTGCCCCGGGCGCGAAGGCCGCGCTCCACATGGGCGAAGCGGTGGCGGAACTTCGCGTTGGTCCGGCGCAGGGCCTGCTCCGGGTCCACCTTGGCGAAACGCGCCAGGTTCACCACGACGAACAGCAAGTCCCCGATCTCGTTCTCCCTTTCGTCCGCGTCTCCGGCTTCGTTAAATTCGCGCAGCTCTTCGTGGAGCTTTTCCACCACCTGGCCGGAGTTCTCCCAGTCGAAGCCGGCGCCCGCGGCGCGAGATGAGATCTGCGCCGCCTCGGCCAGCGCGGGCGCAGCCCGGGGAATGTCCTCCAGCAAAAGTTTTCCGCTGCCGCCTTTGTCCTTCTTTTCCGCTGCCTTCACCTCACCCCAGATTTTTCGCACGTCGCCTTCGGTCTCGGCGGTTTGATCGGCGAACACGTGCGGATGCCTGCGGACGAGCTTCGAGTTGATGGCGTCCAGCGCGTCGTCGATACGGAAGAGATTTTCCTCCGACGCCATCTGCGAGAAGAAAACCGCCTGCAGCAGCAGGTCGCCCAGCTCGCCGGTCAGCTCCGGCCAGTCGCGGCGGTCGATTGCGTCCAGGACCTCGTAAGTTTCTTCGAGTAGAAAGGGTTTGATGGTGTCGAACGTCTGCTCGCGATCCCACGGGCATCCGCCCGGCGCGCGCAAGCGTGCCATCAGGTCTACAAGACGTTGGAAGCGTTCGCCTGCGGTCATTGTGGGGGGAACTTCCAATTTAACACGACAGGTTTATCGCGACAGGCGCGTGGACTGGCCTCAGTCCGGAACGTCTGTACTGAACATGTTATGTAACCCGGCCCAGTTGAATTTTTACTGACTACGTTTCCCAGCCGGTTTGGAGCCGAATCGATCGGGGTTAACGAGAAACGGGTTGACCACCGTCATTTCACCGAATCTGCGGTTCGCCTGAAAGTCTTCGCTGAGAATCCAGGTGCAGCCGGCGCGCTCAGCGGCGGCGAGAAGCATTGCATCCCAGAACGGAACCTGCGCGGCGTCAGTCCATTGCCAAGCTCGCTGCATCAGGCCAAGACTGCCGCCCATGGGCCTCCACTCGGAGAAAGCCTCAACTGTGGCTCTTACGGCTGGACTCGGAACCTTCAGTTTCCGGACGGCGTTGGCGTAAAATTCGTGCAAAACCTGCCAGCTCAAAGACCCGTTTCCATGCTGCCACAAGTAGTCAAGCCATTGCCCGGCGGCCATGCGTTTTAGCGGTTCGGCCGCGTCCGCGGCATAAAGCAGTACGTTCGTGTCGACGAAGAAACGGTCAGCGGCGGGCATGAGCGCTTTCCCGTGTCATCCGTCCGGCGGCGTCAATCCCTTTGACGGCGCCGATCTTCTTCCAGCGCTCATAAGCTTGCCAGTATTCGTCGCTCAACTTCATTTGGTTTTCCAGCATGCGCCCGACGAGCTTCGACACGGACGTGTTCTCTTCGGCGGCCTTGCGGCGCGCCCACCCAGCCACCTCTTCGCTGACGGTGATGGTCATATTCTTGAGCACAATGTCAGTGTAACACGAACACACAAAGTCTGAGTTTTGCCCGCCGAATGTGAGCCGGTGCCCGACAGCGTGCGGCCGTTCGGCGGCCGGTTGCTAATGACTCAGCTTTCACGCGTGCCTTTTACCGCAGGTATTTTGCGCCTCCGCCATCGACGTGCTTCCACGCGGATGCCCGACGGCAAGACGCGCTTCTACGTGTTGCAATACAGCACCACTCAGGCGGCACGCCCACCCGACGCCGGATCGCTTCTGCAATACGAAAGCCCGCAAGGCGCCTCCATCGTCGCCGGACTCGCCGCGCCCGCCAGCATGGCGCTGGACGAAGCGGCCAACGCGATGTACATCACCGGCCGCGCGGGCGGCCGCATCGTGCGCGTCGGCCTTCCCTGAACGCCCGGAGCGCGCTGGTACCAGTACGTGCAACAAATTCGCGCCTGCCCGCACTACTCCTGTGAGCCTGATTCCTTTCCGGAATCGCCGGCTCTACGGAGGACTCTCTTGGACCCGCGTTTTTACGGGCTTGTCGTCGGCATTCTGTGCGTGTGGCGTCTCACGCATCTGATCTCAGCCGAAGACGGTCCGTTCGGCGTCATCGCCGCTCTGCGGCGTGCCGCCGGCGCGGGCTTCTGGGGGCAGCTCCTCGACTGCTTTTACTGCCTGAGCCTTTGGATCGCCCTCCCCTTCGCCGTCCTCACCGGCGCCGGTCCGAAGGAACAGATATTGCTCTGGCTGGCTTTGTCGGCGGGATCTATTTTGCTTGAACGCGTTGCTCCTCATGCCAGCGGTCCGGAGCGGGCCGTCTATTTCGAACACGAACCATTGGAAATCGGAGGAGATGAAAATGCCTTGTTGCGGAGCGGGACGGGCCCGCGTATCGGGAGCCCTGCCCAACCCACGAACTGCGAGCCGGTCGCAAATCCCAAACACGCCGGCCGCCTCTTATCAGTCTGCCGGCGTGATCTTTGAATACGTTGGCGGCGCCGGACTCACGGTCCGCGGGCCGGTCACGGGACGAACCTACGTTTTCGCTAAACCCGGCGTTCAGGTGGCCGCGGACGCACGCGATGCGAATTCGCTCGCTACGGTACCGCTTCTGAGACGCGTCCGCGGGTCCTGACCCCGGCGCGCGATTCATTAACGCTCTTTTCCGGACCGGACCCTCGGAGGATCTACGTGTCCCTCCCCTTCGAGAAGACCGCTGCGGCAGCGGTCCTCCCGGCACGTCGATAGGGTCCGGTCCAGTCACTGGCCGGAGTGTGCCCGCGCTCTCCCCCAACCCGAAACCAAAGGATCAACCCCCATGGAAAAAGAGAAGTTCATCGAAGTACTCCGGTTCTTCAACGAGGCCCAGTCGGCCGAAGAGCTGGCAAAACAACTGCAGTTGCCGGGAACCGGCGCCGACGCGGCACGCAAGCTCGCTGCGGCGATCATCGCCCGCCGCGTGGCCGCGGGCGGCATGTTTACGTCCTACGCCCAAATAGCGTCCATCTCCGAGCTGACCCCCGACGCCTTGGCCGCGATCGCTGACATCGCTGCGAAGACCGGCGCCACTCTGCCTCCGGTCGAAAAGGAGCGCGCGCAGTTCCTTTCGCTGTTGCTGAAGAACCCCAACTACTTCGGCAACCTCGAAGGCACTGTCCTAAAGCCGGTCAAAACCATCATCGGCAACACCACCTACGAAGAGATCACCTGCGTCGGCCTCAACCCGCCGCACGACCGGCTGGAGGCGGTGCTTCATGTCAAGAAAGACACCGGCTACTCCGGCGGCATGTGCGCCGGCTCGGTGGAGTACGTTCGCTTCTACGTCGACCTGCACGACAATGGCGTCTACCACGACGTGGGCATCGGCCATGTCACCGTTCACGACATCCCCGGCCACAAGCCGCTCTGCTACGGCGTCTACAGGGATTTCAGCTCCATCCGGAAGCTCTGCTTCAACGAAAACATCGTCAAGGTGCGCGCCATCCTCTCGTGGAATGTGCCGCCCCCGCCGAATACGCCGAACTTCAATCCGGTCTGGGGCAACCGGATGGATGTGGAAGTGCAAATCCGCCCGGCCTTCGTAATCACGCTGGGCGACCTGCTCAGCGATCTGAAACTCACCCAGATTCCGGTTCCCGATCCGGCCGGACCGGTGATCAAAGTTCTGGACCCGGAGACGCTGCTACCGGCGGCGGCGGCGCAACCGCTCTCCGTCGCGCAGAAAAAGGCTCTCTACAAAGCCGATGTCCCGGTCCACCGCTTCGCTTTCCCGGAGGCGATGCAGTTGCTCTCCGCTCCGGCCGGCAGCCCGGACATTTTCGCCAAAGCGGCCAGCCCGCTGCAATCGCTCGGCCTTGCCGCCAAGGAGATCGACTCCCTGATCGACAAACTGGCGGTCGTCACCGACGGCGACACCAGCTTTGAGCAACTGCACTGCGCCGGCCTGCGTTCCAATAACGATACGCTCGAAGCTGTCCTCACCGTGAAGAAGTCCACCGGCTTCTCGGGTTCGCTGTGCAGCACCGGCTCCACGGAGTACGTCGCCTTCTGGATCGATTTCTCGGACGGCTCCGGTTTTCACTACCTCGGCACCGCCACCGTGCCGGTGTTCGACCTGGCCAAGCTCCCGGCGAAAGGCGTCGAATACGGCGTCTTCCACAAGGCGAACCTGACAAAGTGGCGCATCCCCTGCGAATTCGGCGCCCGCATCGGACGGCTCCGCGCGATTCTGTCATGGGAAACCGCGCCCCCGCCGAATAACCCGAACTACATTCCGGTCTGGGGCAACCGCGTGGAATGCAACGTGCAGATCAAGCCGGGTACGGGGACAGGCCACACGCCGCTGATCGAAACCGTCGGCGACGCTCCAGTGCCGATCATCAATCCAGGTGACGGACTCGCCACCGGCAACCTCAACATCGCCAGCGCGGTGTTTGTGAACCAGTCGCCCTTTGGCGGCGAAGTCACCATCACCGGCGAGGTGCTGAATCCGCCCAGCGTGCTGGCCGGCGGCGCGCTGCCGTTCAAGTACCGGATCGAGGTCAGCGTGTCCGGCGCGAACGATTTCCATCCGCTGACCGACAAGCTCTCGATCTTCCAGCGCGAAGCCGTCGGTGGCTTCCCGGTCTTCTGCGGCTTCTTCCAGGTGATCTGCCCGGTGACCCTGCTGGCCAGCGACGACGGCGACGGCCACGGCGACGGCTGGTACACCTACCTCGAAGATCCCACGCCCGCACACTCCCGCCACATCGTCACCGACATTCTTGCCCGGTGGCAGACCACGCCCGCGATGGAAGGGCTATGGGACATCCGGCTTTCCGCCAAGGATCCCAACACCAACACGATCTACCCCGGCATTCAGACGGTTACCGTCCGCATCGACAATACGGCGCCCACGGCCGAATTGGCGATCACAGGCGCAACCCTCAACGGCAACCCCGTGGACCATGCCGCCAACTGCGGAAAGTTCAAGGTAGGGACCATTCTCTCCGGAACCTATTCTTCGCACGATCCGGGCACGGTGTCTCCGGCTGCCGCTTTCCAGCACTTTGGAGGTCTTTCCTTTGTGGTGCTGCCGGCGTTGGAGGCCGGCGGAGCGGCGGTCAACCCGTCCAGCCGAAGCTTCCCCATCGTCCCCACTACTGGCGAGGATGGCATTTGGACTCTGGACACGCACGGCATGAAACCCTGCGGCTATGTGATTCACATGGTCGCCTGCGATCGCACCAACTACAACAGCACAGGCAACCCGTTATGCTTCCCGACTGATATCGGCTTCTGCCTGGAGTGATGTTGTGTGTGTGACGTGACGCAGGCGTTCCCGCCTGTGTCCCTTGGCGGCGGGGCAAGGCTTACCGGCCAGGCCCCGCCGCAAAACCGCTTATTATTACGTGCGCGGCTAGTCACTGCTCCAAAAATGCGAATGCCGCGCAGAACCCGCCTTCAGCGGGGCCCGCACGGCATCTTTGCTCTTTGAAGCTGAAAAGCTTAGCTCTTCTTCGCTTCGTCCTTCTTGGCCTTCTTGCCCTTCTTCTTGTGTTCCTTCTTCTCAGCCTTATCGTCGGCGGCGAAGGACACGGACACTGCGCCCGTCAGCAGCGACAGAGCCAGCATTGCAGTCATCAGCATTTTCATTTTGTTCGTAATCTCCTGTATCGACGCATCTGGGCGTCGAACGCTACTTCATCATGAAGGCCCAAGATGAAGCGCTCACTAGTATCCAATTAAAATTCCTTCATGTTACGCCACGTGACTTAAGCCGGAAACGCTTTGGTCCGCCGCCAGCCGGCACCCCTCCCGCCGGCCTTGCTAGAATAGCTCCGAGCCCCCTCGCATCATCCGCTATGAGTGAAACCGAAGATCTCCATGAAGCTCCATCGGAATCAATGCCGCTGCCCGAAGCGAACTTCGAGTTTCTCGTCTTCTCTCTCGGGCTTCAGGCGCAACAGCAGCTCGGCCTGCTTCCCATTCCGGGCGACGAGCAGGGAAGATTCGCTCCCGATCTGACACTTGCCCGCCACACCATCGACCTGCTGGCAATGCTGCTGGAAAAAACCAAGGGAAACCTCACGCTCCAGGAGCACCGCTACGTTGAGAATACGGTGACCGAACTGCGCTTTCGATATGTGCAGATATCGGAGGCGATGAACAGGAACCGGGAGCAAGCGCAGAGCTAGATGGCTTCCGCCGGCGTCCGAATTACCGTGCTCGGCTCGGGTACCAGTGCCGGTGTGCCGACGATCGGCTGCGCCTGCGATGTCTGCACCTCGTCCGATCCCCGCGATCAGCGTCTGCGGCCGTCCATTCTGATCCGCGCCGGCGACCGCAACATTCTGATCGACACCACGCCCGATTTCCGCACGCAGGCCCTTCGCGCGCGCATCCGCCGGCTGGACGCGATCCTCTTTACGCACGAACACGCCGACCACATCATGGGACTGGACGACGTCCGCCCCTTTAACTTCCGCCAGCAGGGCGCGATCCCTTTTTATGCCTCGGCGCAGACCATGGAGACCATCCAGCGCGCCTTCCAGTACATTTTCATTACCGACGGCGCAGAGTCCGCGCTTCCCAAACTGGAGCCGCACGCATTGAACGGCGGGGCCTTCGATGTCTGCGGCGTGGAATTTCTTCCCATCCGCCTGGCCCACGGCCGCGGCACCTCCTTTGGCTTCCGCTTCGGCGCGGCCGCTTACCTCACCGACCATAGCGACATTCCCGAAGAATCTCTGCGGCAGTTGGAAAACCTCGACGTGCTTTTCCTGGACGCGCTTCGCCACCGCCCGCACCCGACTCATTCGACCGTGCAGCGGTCGATGGCCTACGTCGAGCGGCTCCGCCCGCGCCGGGCTTTCTTCACGCACATCTGTCACGACCTGCCGCACTCGCGCACCGAGGCCAATTTGCCGCCGGGCATCCGGCTGGCCTACGACGGCCTGGAAATTCATGTGGGAGAGATCTCCGGGGCATGACGCCGGATATCCGCATTTACCATTCCCTCGACGAAGTGCCCGCCGGCTTCGCTCCCTCGGCCCTCACCATCGGCAACTTCGACGGCGTCCACCGGGCCCACCGGGCGATCGCCGCGAGGGTGGCCGCGGTGGCGCGCGAACACGGCTGGAATCCCTCCGTCCTCACGTTCAACCCGCATCCGACGCGGGTAATCGTCTCCAAACGCGCTCCCAAGCTGATGACGCTGCCCGAGGAGCGCTGCCGCCTGCTCGCCGAAGCCGGCATTCGCCAGGCTCTGGTCCTGCCCTTCACTCATGACACCGCCCGGCTCAGCCCGGAGGAGTTCGTGCGATCCATCCTGGTGGAGAAGCTCGGAGCGAAGGCCGTCCTGGTCGGTGACAATTTCCGCTTCGGCCACAAACAATCCGGCGACGTCGGCGCTCTGGCGGAACTGGGCCGCCACTACGGCTTTCTGGTCGAAGTAGTGCCGGCCGTCACCAGGAATGGCGAGACGGTTTCCTCCAGCGCGATTCGCGCCGCGGTGGAATCCGGACGCATGGCCCGCGCCAGGCAGATGCTAGGCCGCCCGTTCTCGCTTTCCGGATCGGTGATTCGCGGGCATGGCGTCGGATCGAAGCAGACCGTCCCGACGCTCAACCTGGCGCCCGATTCCGAGGTGCTGCCCGCGAACGGCGTCTACGTGACCCGCACCTCGGATCTGGCCTCCGGGCGCGTCTGGCCCTCGGTTTCGAACATCGGCGTCCGTCCCACGTTCGACGGCCACGCGCTCTCCATCGAGACATTTCTTCTCGCGCCTCTCGACATCGAAACACCCGCCCGCATCCGCGTTGAATTCTTCCGCCGTCTCCGCGAGGAGCGCAAATTCGAGAGCCCCGAAGCGTTGAAGGCGCAGATACTCCGCGATGCGGCCCGCGCCCAGGTCTACCATCGCCGTCTGCGCGCATGCTCAGCCCTGCCGAGCCAAAACCGTAAAGGGAGCGCACGCCGGCCGCGCGCACGTTTTCAACAACCCTAACACGCGTCCGGCGCGTCCTCCATGGCATAATAAGGAGAAATCGAGCGGTCGCATCCCGCCCATAATCATTCCCTGGCATTCTTTACTAGGAGAAACAATCGTGAGTCTATCCGCTGGAAAAATCAAACACATGAAGGCCCTGTCCAATGCGTCCGGCGTGATTGCCGCCGCCGCCATGGACCAGCGCGGCAGCCTTCAGAAATCCATCGCTTCGGCCAAGGGCGTCGACGCCAGCCACGTCACCGACGACATGATGATCGAATTCAAGGTCGCCGTCACCCGCATCCTCACCCCCCACGCCAGCGCCATCCTTTTGGACCCCGAATGGGGCATCCCCGCCACCAAGGCGCGCAGCTCCAACGCGGGCCTCCTCCTGGCCTACGAAAAGAGCGGCTACGATTACACGCATGCCGGCCGGCTGCCCGACCTGCTCCCCAACGTCAGCGTCAAGCGCATCAAAGACTGGGGCGCCGATGCGGTGAAGATCCTGCTCTACTACGCACCCGATGACGCGCAGGACATCAACGAGATCAAGCACGCCTTCATCGAGCGCATCGGCGCCGAGTGCGAAGCCTACGACATCCCGTTCTTCCTGGAATTCATCGGCTACGATCCGGCCGGCAAGCTGGACGAGAAGGGTCTGGAGTTCGCCAAGCTCAAACCGCAGATCGTCAAGAAGAGCATGGAGGAGTTCTCCAAGCCTCAGTACAAGGTGGATGTGCTCAAAGTGGAAATCCCCATCAACGCCAACTACGTCGAGGGCTCCAGCGTGTTCAAGGGCGAGAAGGCGTACTCGTGGCAGGAAGCGCTCACGCATTTCAGGGAGTCCGCGGCTGTGGCTACCAAACCTTTCATCTACCTGAGCGCCGGAGTCTCCAACGCGCAGTTCACCGAATCGCTTCGAATGGCCGCCGACGCAGGCACGGATTTCTCAGGCGTCCTCTGCGGACGGGCGACCTGGAAGGAAGGCATCCCGATTTACGCCAAGAACGGCATCAAGGCTCTGGAGGACTGGCTGGCGAAGGAGGGCGTCGCGAATATCGCCGCGGTGAATGCGTCCCTTGCGCCCGCCAAGCCGTGGTACGCCAAGCTGGGACTGGCCGAGCCGGCCCTGGCCCGCGCCTAACTCGCCTCGCTGAATATCGCCAGCTGTAGCTACCGGGTATCACTATCTGCTCGTTTTGGTTCAAACTGGTTTAAACTAGTTGAGAGGTCCAGAATGGAAACGATCGGCGCGTTTGAAGCGAAAACCCACCTCGCATCTCTCCTTGATCGTGTGGCAAAGGGGGAGAAGATCACCATCACCCGGCACGGCGTTCCCGCTGCCCTGCTGGTTCCCGTCTCAGAGACTGGGCAGAAACTCTCCCACAAGCAAATCGTGGAAGGAATGCGGGCACTCCGCCAGCGCGTAAAGCCGGGCAAACTAAGCGTACGCGAGATGGTGAGTCAGGGGCGCCGGTTTTGAAAGGCGTTGTAGTGGACGCATCAGTGGCGCTCGCCTGGTGCTTCCCCGATGAAGCAAGCAATTATGCAGACGACGTCCTGACAGCCATCGAAGGGCGCACTGTATTCGTTCCTGCCGTATGGGGGCTGGAGATGACCAATGCGCTGCTGGTCGGTGAGCGAAGTAAACGCCTGGGTCCACTGGAAATCAGGCGTTTCGCTGCCCTTCTCGAAGAACTCTCTCTAGTGCAAGATATTTGTCCGGTGAATCAGCAGTTGAACGACGTACTGCCTCTCGCCCGGGTGTGCGACATAGAAGTGTAAATCAAGCCGCGCGGCGGGATTCCCAGTAAGTCTCGAAGCGACCATTGAGGCGGCAGCAGCGCAGGGCGATGATCGAGTTGGCGCCGCGGACGGTC
>JACXTT010009083.1_pt1 | contig 13619 bp, 11 predicted proteins | sample 9270951 | NCBI WGS metagenome assembly JACXTT01 (sample SAMN15532306, study PRJNA645909) | rock metagenome | isolation source: weathered quartz diorite | place: Puerto Rico | collected 2017-06-21
TTCAACACTCAATCGTAAATGTAGCCTCCTCTGAATTACATTTCTCAACACCACCCTCTTTTCCTAAAACCTCATTACTTCAAAGCATTGCTTATTTTAATACTTATCCAATAAGCCGCGAAATAACGTTCCGAACTATCACCCATCACGGAAATTTTTTTTGCTTCAAAGGTAGGTCTATTCGGTCGAGACGAATAGTCGCAGAAGACTCGATATTGACGAAATCGTGACGATCCCGCACGATTACACCGCGCGGATCATGCGCACAATCGCTCCAAAGGTTTACGATCAACCCATCTTTAGGAGGCCCATTGAGAAATCGGATTGCATGGTTATTAACGGCGCTGTTAGTCGCACCTCTATGCCTTAACGCCCAGTGGGCCGTTTACCACGATCCTGCGGTTCCTCGCACGCGTGACGGCAAACCGAATCTGTCCGCGCCCGGGCCGCGGCTCAATGGCAAACCCGATCTTTCTGGAATCTGGCAGCCGGAAAGCGCCCCGCTTGCGGAGATAAAGCAATACTTGCTTCCCGAAGGCATCAACGGACTCGGCGAGGACCTTCCGTCGAAGTATTTCTTCAACTTCTTTGCAGACTATCCCGCCGGACAGGAACCCGTGCGGCCGGAGGTGCGTGCGCAACTCCAAAAAAGACCTCCGCCAGGACCGCCCACTACGCTGTGCACCTTGCCGACTCTCCCGCTTCAGAGCCTGGTACCGGCCCCATTCAAAATCGTCCAGGCAGCCCGGTTAACCATGGTCCTGTATGAGGCGGATACCGTCTTTCGCCAGATCTTCAGCGATGGACGGACACTTCCACCTGATCCGCAACCCAGTTGGCTCGGTTATTCCGTCGGCAAGTGGGCAGGGGATGCCTTCGTCGTGGAAACCGTCGGGTTCAACGACAAAGCACCCTTAGACCTGTTGGGGCATCCGCGAAGCGAGGCTCTGCGCCTTACGGAGACCTTTCGGCGCCGCGACTTCGGCCACTTGGACGTACAGATCACGATCGACGACCCCAAGACCTATACGAAGTCCATCACAATTCTCGTCAGGCACCGTTTATTACCGGATACAGAACTGCTCGAATCATTTTGTAATGAGAATGAGAAGGATCTGGCTCACATGCGAAGGTAGGCGCGCGTTAGAAACACAAAGACTTCGGGCTTCATCCGGTGGTAGTGCGAGCGGATATCAGCTTCAGAGCCGCTTCGCGAACCAACGTAAATTCCTTTTTTCGCGGATCGACTAACTCGAAATGGCCCGCGCCCTCGAGTGTGATTAACTGCGCGTCATCGCCGCGCAGTTGGGCCGTGTGCACGTATCCTTCGCTGAGGTCGATAGGTACGCTGTCGTCTGCCGTGCCATGGAAGAGTCTTTGGGGAATTCCGAATGGCAGGCGCTCGATCGGAGAGGCGAAGTCGTAGCGGTCGGGAACTTCCTGGGGGCTGCCTCCAAGAAACTCCGCGACGACCGTGTTGCTGAGTTTCAGTTTCCAAGCCCGACGCAAATCCACGACACCTGCGAGAGAGATCGCGCCGGCAAGAAGTGTCTTGCGCGCGGCAAGCCAGAGGGCGAGATGACCGCCCGCGGAGTGTCCGATTGCGATCACGCGATTGAGATCGAGATTGAACTGGGAAGTCATCGAAGCGACATGATTCGCGGCGGCCGCTACGTCATCCAGCGTTCCCGGCCAACCTCCGCCCGGGTTTCCAGTCCGGCGGTATTCGACGTTCCAGGTTGCAATACCGGCCTCGGTTAGCGCATCGCAAACGGGCCGCATGTATTCGAGGTCGTATTTCGCTCGCCAAAATCCGCCGTGAATCACAATGGCGACCGGATGCGGTCCGGCGGCTTTGGGAACTCGGAATTCTCCAAACTGAAAAGCATCGGTTCCGTATGGAATGCGTTCGATCATCTACCCTCGACGCTTCTCGAAGAATTCGCGCAAAAGGGCCCCGCATTCCTCTTCACGAATTCCTGAAGCGACATCGACGCGATGGTTCAGGCGTGGATCGGTCAAGATGTTGTAGATCGAACCGGCGGCACCGGCTTTAGGATCAGGCGTCCCAAATACCAGGCGGCTGATGCGTGCATGGATCATGGCGCCGGCACACATAGTGCAGGGTTCAACCGTGGAATAGATCGTGGCATCCGATAACCGGTAGTTCCGCTGGTGCCGGGCCGCCTCGCGTAAAGCGATAATTTCCGCATGAGCTGTCGGATCATTTGAAGATATCGGCTGGTTGAACCCCCGACCGATCACAGCGCCTGCAGCCACGATGACGACACCGACTGGGACTTCGCCTGCGGTCTCAGCTTTCTTCGCCTCGGCGATTGCCAAATCCATAAACCTCTCGTCTGATTCCATGTGCATGACCGCATGCTACACTTAAAACCAACGCGGGCTAAAGCCCGCGACTACATGCCCAAATGAAAATGTTCTGCAAAATCGTAATGGTGATTTTGACCATACCCGGCGCGCTGTTGGCGCAACCGGGTGTCCGCATGTCCGCCGACTTTCTACCGCTCGAAGTCGGCAATCGGTGGGTTTATGACGTGGTCAATGAGGGCGGCCAAAAAATCGGTGATTTGGAATTCGCGGTTCAAGACTACAAGATTGTCAGCGGCCGAAGTTTTTATCTGATTACGCAATTTCCATTCGTACAGGATGGCAGCGCGATCAAGTTGCTCCGATACGATCGACAAGAACGCCAATACATGCGCATGGCCGAGAATGAAGAGGGCCCACTGTTTCTAGCCGATGGGACTCGAGTCGAGGTACTTCAATCGGACGACTCCGGTTTGCCCGTGAAGTTCGTCCTGCGCGGAGATCTTGTGGATCTAACATTCCAGCGGGGCATGGGCATTACTGAGGCTCGAATGCATTTCGGCAAGGATATCCAAATCGCCAAACTGACCGCTGTTCACACTAGCGAGCGCAAGGCAACGGACGCCGCGGCGCAAGGCGCGCCTTCGCTTCCACAACCCAAGACCCCGGAACAGAAGGCCAAAGGTTTGGCAGACAATGTGGTGAAACCGTCCGAGGAAACCGTGGCGCTTGATGTTCAGGTGACGGACGTATCGGGCGGGACAAGATTTATTTTGACCGTCGTCAATTCCACGGACAAGCTGGTTCCGTTCAGTTTCAAGACAGGCCAGACATACGATTTTGCCGTGATCGATGCGTCGACGGGACTGGAAGTTTGGCGTTGGTCGCGCCGGATGTATTTTTCTCAAGTCCTGCGCCAAGAGGCACTGCGGCCAAATCGCAATTGGACTTTTGAAGTGACGTGGAACCATCGCGACAACGAAATCAATCTCGTGACGCCCGGCAAGTACAAGGTTATCGGAGGGCTCGCGGTCGAGCCGCCGATGGAATCCGAACCTGTACCTTTTGAAATCAAATAGTGCGCGAACGCGTTGACAAAGTGTTCGCGGACCGCCGCATCCAGCAAGCATTCCGCTACATCTCCGAAAACGAGCCGGCAATTGAAGCCGATCAGATCCGCCTGACGAACATACCGGCACCACCGTTCGGCGAAGGCGAGCGCGCCCGTCAATTTACGGAGGAATTCATAAACCTGCGATTGCGGCCGAATACGGATTCCATCGGCAACGTCATCGTCACGTATGACGGTCTCGGACGGAATCCCGTCGTAGTCGGCGCTCACCTCGACACTATTTTTCCTTCATCCACGCTGCTTCGACTCGAGCGAAAGGGCCGCACACTATCGCTTCCCGGAATTTCAGATAACGGTGCCGGCATTGTTGCCGTGTTATGGGCATTCCGAGCCGCGAAGGCAAATGACATCCATTTCCGCCGGCCCGTTGTTGCTGTGGGAAACGTAGGTGAAGAGGGTGAAGGCAACCTACGCGGCATCCGGCATTTGTTCGGCGATCCACCGTGGGATGGGCGCGAATGCGAATTCATCGCCGTGGATGGGGCCGGAATACAACGGATAACTCATCAGGCACTCGGAAGTCGTCGATTTCGGATATTCATGATGGGGCCCGGTGGTCACAGTTGGGCCGACTTCGGCCGGCCAAATCCGGTGCAGGCGCTCGCAGCAGCGATTTCCAGATTCTGTAATTCAGGTATACGGCGGCCGAAGACCTCGTTTAACTTTGGCGTCATTCGAGGTGGGATTTCGGTCAATGCGATTCCTCGCGAAGCTACGGTGGAAGTGGACTTACGATCGATCGCGCCGGGGAATCTGGCAGAGTTGGAAAATCAATTGAGGAGCGATGTGGCTGCAGCGACACATGGTCATGGTGTGGAAAGCAAGATCGAAATGATGGGGGAACGGCCATCCGGTACAACATCGTTCGATGCCCCGATTGTGCAGGCAGCTTTGGAAGTTACGCGCCGATTCGGAGTCGAACCTCATCCCGATGTCGGGTCGACAGATGCCAATATCCCAATCTCATTAGGATTGCCCGCAATTGCGATTGGAGGTGGGGGAAACTCCGGCAATGTGCATACGCCCGAGGAGTGGTTTGACCCGTCACATCGTGATCGAGGCATCCAACGTTTGTTGGCGCTGATCGCGGTCTTGGCCGGCTTGGACTAAAGTCACCTTAGTGCAGACGTGTCTTTGTGTTTCCTAACGTGTGTCACAGTATTTACGAACAACTGTTACCTTCTGCCGAGCGTGAAGAGAATTCCGCGCAAATATGAATCCAACTCGGCCTTTTCCACATTCTTTCGAATGACAGTGGAAAGTTCCGATGTGGGATTCTCGATGATGGCCACAATCTCATTGATCTGGCTTTCCACGCGAGAGACCTCTTTGTCGATCGAAGTTCTATCCAGGTCAGCGCCCCCGCCTTTTTGAGCGGCGCTCAAGCGTCCACGTTCCGTTTCAAGCAGCGCGCTGGCAGTTTTCAATTCCGCTGCGAGTTGGGTCTTTTCTCGAATAGCTTCCTGCAGCCGCTGTTCGTATTGCTGGCGCAGCTGGTCGACGACTCCCTGGCTTGCTCGGTCGCTGGTTTCGGAAAGCCGTTGAAGTTGTTCCTTCAGTTGTGAAATCTCTGATTCGAGACGGCTCTTTTGTTTCTCCCACGATTGCTGCGCCTCCTCCAATTGCTGCTGCATCTCGTCGTTCTCGCGGCGCAGTGTCGATAATTCTGCCTTGGCATTAGGGGAGCTGCTGGCGTTTTGGAGATCTCGCGCGAGTTGTTTCTTTTGCTTTTCCAATTCCGCGATCTGGGATTCGAAATGATCACGATCGGCATCGCGGGCGCTTTGTGCCTCTTTCAATTCCTGACTCAGTTCCTTGATCTCAAGCCTTAGTTCTTCGACTTGCTCCTTTGACGAGTCCGGCGTTTTCGCGGCGACTTCGTAACTTTGAATCTTGGCCTCGGCTTTGACGAATGCCTCCTGGAGTTGCGCGGCGTGGTCATGAAGTTTCCGCCGTTCGGCACCCCATTCCCGCGAGGCCTCTTCGAGTCTTTGGACTTGTCCAGTGAGTCTTAAGCGTTCGGTGTTCCACTGCGAGAGATTTTCTTTGAGCTGATTCTCCAGGTCGCGAACTCTTGGATTGGAGTCGGTCGCGTCGTTGGGAATAGGGCGGCCCATGATTTGAGCCGTTCGGCGAAGTTTGACGGCTTCGCCGGTCAGCTTGAGCTTTTCCTGTTCCCATTCAGTCTTTGCTCGGAGAAATGCTTGTTCGATATCTGTCTTTTCTTTCGCAACCCGATTCAATTCGACTTCAAATTGTTCCTTCACGGACTGAGTCATTCGCAACGGATTCGATGAGCGTGCGATCGCTTCGGCGAGAGCCCCTTCGAGCCTATTGATCTTAGAATTCAGTTTTGCCTTTTCGGCCTCGAGCTCTTCTGCTGCTTTCTTGATCCGTTCCTCGGCAGCTTCCTGAATTCTGGCAATCGCAAGGGGATCAGCAGATTGTGATTTCTCCCCGCCGCTCTTGCGCGCCGAAGTTTTTGCGTCGGCCAGTTCCGCTTCTAGTTTGTCGATTTCTGCATTCAGCCGGCGGCGTTCAGACCGCCATCGTTCGGAATCTTCCATATTGTCCAACTCCCGTCGCGGCGCCTCTTTATCCATGGGCGGCATTATAATTCACTGACAAAAAAGGGGACGTTATCGAAGTTAGAAATCCTGCAACGGGAGAAGTCATTGCACAAGTTGAATTTGCGACTTCTGCCAACATTCGTGATGCAGTAGCCCGGGGCAGGGAGGCCCAGCGGCGCTGGCATGCGTTGCCATTTAGGGCGCGCGCTCGAATTGTCCGGCGATTTCATGATTTAGTTCTCAATGACCGCGGCCGTATTCTCGACACCATTCAATCCGAAACCGGCAAGGCTCGGCGCGACGCGCTGGCCGAGATCGTCACGGTTGCGGGAACCGCTCGTTATTACATCACCAACGGCGCAGAACACTTAAGTAATAAGCATCGCAATCCAGCAGTTCCTGCGATCACTGCCGCGGAAGTGATCTATAAACCGCACGGTGTTGTTGGATTGATCACGCCGTGGAATTATCCGTTCTTGTTGGGAATTGCCGATGCCATTCCAGCGCTGCTTGCAGGAAATGCCGTCCTTGTCAAGCCCTCGGAGCTTACACCACTCTCGGCGAATCTTGCTCGCGACCTTTTTATTCAAAGTGGACTCGATCCGAATTTGCTGTCCGTGGTTCATGGTGATGCAGAGGCCGGAAGCGAACTCATTCAGCATGTCGATTACATCGGATTTACGGGTGGCACGAATACCGGACGAAAGGTGGCAGTTCGTGCGGCAGAGCGATTGACTCCTTTTTCTTTAGAACTCGGTGGCAAGAATCCGATGGTCGTGCTTGAAGGCGCATCGTTGGAAGACGCCGCGAGAGGTCTAATTGTCGGTGCTTTTTCCAACAGCGGTCAGACCTGTATTTCTGTTGAACGAATCTACGTGCAAGAGTCGATATATGAGAAGTTTGCACGGCGCATCGTTGAAGAAACATCGAGCCTCAAACTTGGCTGGTCGCCATCCTGGGATATCGACATGGGAAGCTTGATCAGCGCGGACCATGCGAAGAAAGTACTGCGCCGCGTCGAAGCTGCCGTCGATCGTGGTGCGCGCGTCCTGGCGGGAGGCAAGGTGCGCACGGATCTGGGTCCGGCGTTCATAGAGCCCACGATTCTTACCTCGGTGAATGACTCAATGCCGATTTCGCGGGAGGAAACGTTTGGCCCGGTCGTGGCGCTGTATCCAGTCAAGGATGCAGAGGAAGCAATTCGGCAAGCAAACGATTCGGAGTTTGGATTGAATGCATCCGTCTGGGCGGGAGGGCAAGCGAAGGCACGTGCTATTGCACATCGTCTCGAGACGGGTTCGGCGGCGATTAATTCAACGCTTCTCATTTACAACACCTTTGATGTGCCAATGGGCGGAGTCAAGCTGAGCGGCATCGGACGGCGGCATGGCGAACACGGAATTCTTCGTTATACGCAGGCTCAAAGCATCGTGAGCAGCATCGCGGCTGGTGGTGGTTATGACGCGACGTTGATGCGGGTGAAGAGCGAGGGAATGGTGAAGATATTGGTTGGCGCGTTGAAGGTGTGGCGACGGTTAAGTTGAACGCGGGCTAAAGGGCGTGTTGCCCTACGCAGCTCGCGAAGCGAGCGCCACAATTCTAGCCACGGGCGCAGCCCGTGAAACACGATTGCAGGAATCCAGTCCCGTTAGAGACGACACAAATGGATTGTGCCGCCCCTACGGGGCTTGGTTCTTCCTGCCGAACAATCCACGGGCTGCGCCTGTGGCTAAGATTGTTTCGCCGCTACGCGGCTTCTTTGGGCAACAGCCCCTGACGCCCGTGGCTGTAATTGTCCGGCCGCTACGCGGGCTGTGTTGAGCAACACGCCCTTTAGCCCGCGTTATTGCTTATTTTCAGTTGGCGGCGCAGTCGCGGCTGCTGATGCTGTTGCCTGCTTCTGGCCCGGCAACTGCCGCGTCAGGTAGAGATAGACCGGAGTAACCTCGAACGGCATTTTTTCTCGGGCTGAGAGCAACGCAACAGGTTTCGCTTTTGCCAACTCGATTGTCGCGTTCCACGGATCCAGGCGCACGCGGCCTCCAAGCGGAAGAGCCGCAATCTGGTCGACCTTGGCCATTTCCAATTTCGGCGCAGTCTGTTTCAAGTTGGCCATGCGCTGCACCTGACTTCCCTTGAGCATGGTGTTTCCGATATGGGGCAGCAACAGATGCTCGAGTTGGGCAGCACGTTGATCGACGGCTTTGAGGAAGAGTCCTGCATTGCCGAGTTTGTCTTTGTAAGGTGAATTCTTGAGGAATTCCGCCGCCTTTTTGTCCGCTTCGATCTCTTCGGTTTCGTCACGTTGCAGATGCACTCTTTGAAAGGCTTCCGGATCTTCAAAGATCATGCGGTCATTGAATGAATATTTCGTGTCGATCCGATGGCCCAGCGCGATGTGCGCCAGCTCATGCGCGATGATCATCGCAAGGCTTGCTTCATCGGGCAGCACATCGATCAAGCCGCGGCTGAGCACGATGGTGTGGCCAATCGTAAACGATTCCAACGGGGAAGTGAGCAGTACGCGAGCGCGCACCTCGGGTTGGATCTCGAGATTGTTGGTGACTTCCAGGTTGGTCACGACGGTTTCGAGAATCTTATTCACTTCGCCGTCGGGCGCCATGAGAGCCGCCTTTTCGAGCCGCTGAATAATATTATCTTCTGCGCTTCGTTCCCATGCCCGGAGGGCGCCCACCGGCGAGATACCCTGAGCTTCATCGGCGTTGTCCTTAACTTGATCCGACTCGATGATGAGCGAGGTCAACTCATTTTGCGCGTTCGGTTTTCCAACGTTGTATCCCCAGAGTCGCGTCTGGCCTTTAAAACGAAGATGGCGAGTTCCCATGATATAACCATAGTCGGACTCTTCCGTGTACACATAAGCGGGCAGCCATTCACCTTTGCCCATGTATTCACGCCAACTGTCGAAGTGGAAATAAATCTTCGTTGCTGTCGAGGGGCCGTAAGTTCCGTTGAAGCGAACGATGTTGTACTCCTGGTCTTCAGCCCAAATTCTTCCCTTGAAAGTGGCGTTGCTTCCTTTTTTCGGTTTCACATCGAACACAAGTGTGCGTACTTCACCGAGGAATTCGCGCCGGACGTACTCGAAGTCATAGCCCTTCCGATCGAAGTGGCCATCAACCACGAGCATCTGCGCAAAGCCGCCGGGAAGGTACTTCACGGAGTACAGCTGCGAGAGCTTGCCCATAACACCTGTCGCAATCCCGCCCTTCTTCAAGAAAGAATGCTCTTTGTCTTCAGCCTTGAAATCGAGCTTACCGAGAAAATACGTATCTCCGACCGGCCGGAAGGCAAGCTCGTTGTCCTTATCGAGGTTTTGCAGATACGTTTCCACAACGGGATGCATACCCCGCATCCTCGTTGCCATCACGGCCTCCTTGCCCACTATTCTGTCTATGATTTGACTGATGGAGGTGCCATTGGCCGGAGTGGTTGTGTCAGCTTGCGTTGTTGCCGGCTGACTTTGCTGAGGCGCCGGCCCAGCAAATGCCAAACCGGCAGACGTGATCGAAATTACAAGAACGACGAGTGAAAATTTGAAATGTACGTTATGCATAGTTACGCATTTTCCCTTCGTGCAAAAAAGGCATCAGTACGCCAATTGGAAAACAATATGGACCGTCGCCGTCGAATCGACAGGCTGTCCCTCTCTCTGCGCCGGTTTGAACTTGATCTGTTGAGCGGCACGGAGCGCACTTTCATCAAGTCCATGACCTAGTCCGCGAACAACGTCCAGTACGCGAACTGTACCCGCGGCAGTGAAAAGTACCCGCACCAGAACTTCGCCTTCGATCTTTAGTTTTCGGGCTTCGTCGCTGTAATCGGGTTTTGGCTTAAATACGATTTCAACTGGAGTTTGTGGCGGACCAACGTCCGCATGTTTCCTCGGAGTTTCGGATTTGACGGCTTCAGTGTTGTCACTGAATCCGCCTTGGCTCACGGTTCGTCCCGAACCTCCGCCGCCACCACGACCGCCATTACCGACGGGGGCTACACCATTGCCGAATCCGGAACTGGCGACAATACCCTTCACACCTCGCGCGCCACCGGTTCCATTGCCGGCCCCGGGCCCAACCGGAAGATCGAACGAGCCGAGGCTGGCAATATTTCCGGGCTTGCCGGGTTTGCCTTCACCCTTGATTCCGTTGGGGTCGCCAAATCCACCGGTCTGTACCTGCGTTGCAGGCAGAGCGGTGGTCGGCTTTGCTGAACTTCCTGTAGAAAACGCGCCGGTTCGCACCTCCATTTTAGGTGCGGCCGGCGCCGACGGTAACTCTTCCACGTGAGGAGTATTTCGAAGGATTGGCGTTGGCTTTGCACGCTCGATTACTTCAGGAATCTTCACCTCGGCGACCTTCGGAGGTTCAGGTTTCGGTTTTGGCGGCTCGACAAGCACCGGCTTGACCGGCGGGGGAACAACTGGTTTCACTACTTTGGGTTCAATTTTCGGGGGAGGCGGTTGTTTGTAATGCGTTACTTCAAGAATCGGCTTCTGCGGGGGCGGAGGAATCAACAGTACGGTATCGTATTTGAGTTTGATTGCGTCTGTGAATAGGAGCGGAATAAGCAGAAGCACACTCAGAATAACAGCGTGCACGACGATACTCATCACCACCGACTGTTGTCGAGATTCCTTGAACTCCAGTGATCTGAACAGTTCCCCATCTCGAGGCGCAACATTGTGTGAATTCGCCATAACGCCCTCGAAGGTGCACGAACACTGCCGGTTTGGCCGTCCGACCCCAAATCCTTTTTATCGTTCCCTTTCTGGGCCCCCCTTCTCGCGGATCTGAATGGCACCGACGTTCCTCTGATTCCATACCGGGTTAACCCTGGGCGTGGAAGCAGCCACCATGTTCCAAAGTGGCATTTGGCGGAAATTCTGTGATAGTTATTTGAGGCATGAAAGTCCTGATTGCCGAAGACGACCAGGATTCCCGTGAGCTGCTGAGTTGGCTCCTACAGAAACTCGGATATCAGGTCATCGCCACGGAAAATGGAAAGGAAGCATGGGAGGCCTTTCGAAAGGGAAGGTTCCGTCTCGTGATTTCCGACGTCCTGATGCCTGAACTCGATGGGCTCGAGTTGTGTCGCAAGATTCGTCTTCACAAGCAATCGAAGTACACGTACATCATCATCATTACTGCTCTAATCGGAAAGAAGGACTACCTCGAAGGTATGGAAGCCGGCGCAGACGATTTCGTAACCAAACCATTTGATCCCGATGAGCTGAAGGCCAGACTGCGCGTTGCGGAGCGGATCATTTCATTCCAAGAACAAGTTGCTGCGGCCGAAGAAGCAACGAAGAACCGCGGCACTGCCTGATTCCGAAGGAGCTGACTCAGGTTTGTTCTTCGGATAAAGCCGACACCGTGAATTCCAACAGGGTGACTGCCATGGCGAAGATCAGCGGACCGAAAAACATTCCGAGAAGTCCGAAATACGAAATCCCGCCGAGGATGCTGAAGAACACGACGAGCGTGTGCATCTTCACGCCGCCTCTGATGAACATCGGCCGGAGAATGTTGTCGATGCCGCCCACGACGATGAGGTGAAAGACAAGGAACACGATGGCTTTTACGGGCGAGTCGATAGAGAACAGATAAATCGTCCATGGAACCCACACCAACGCCGTTCCCACGACTGGAACCAGCGAAAGCAGAGCCGTGAGGCCGCCCCAAAGAATCGGATTCGGCAGTCCAAGCACGGCGAAAATAATGCCGCTCAACGAGCCTTGCGCGAGAGCAGTTGCCAGGTTTCCGACCACAGTCGCTCGAGCCACGCTTCGGAAGCGTTCGACGAACATCTCCTCCTGTTCGCTGGAAAGCGGGCTGATCGCCTGCACGGTTGTAGCGAAATGCGTCGAGTCGCGCAGCAGAAAGAAAAGCACGACGATCATGATGAAGTAGTCCATCAGGAAGCTGAAAACGCCGGCCGCGAACGTCGTGGCGATCCCCAGTACCCCGATGCCGACCTTTTGCGCCTGCGCGCTGAGCCGCTCTCCCAACTGGAGGCTGTCCAGACGAAACGAGATCGGGAGCCACGACGCGATCTTCTGGATGATCGGGCTGCTGCCGGGATCGAGCCACGATCCGATTCTGCGGACCGTTTCCGGATCCTTCAGCCGCTGGTAAGCGTCAGTGGCTTCGTTGGCCAGCGAGATTGAAATGAAGATAAGAGGCACGAGTATCGCGATCGTCAGGCCCACGCACACTAGAAGTGCCGCGAGACTTTCCCGGCCGCTTAGCTTGCGTGCGAGCAGGTGATAGACGGGCGCAAGCAGGGTGGAAAGAATCAGCGCGAGAAAGATCGGCATCAGGAAGGGCTCGACAATGCGAAAGCAGAAATACAGGATGATGCCCAGGCTGCCCAGCAGGAACCATTGGCCCGCGACCTTCCTCGTTACCGCCATCCGCAGAGTATATGGTAGTAGGATGCTGCATGATGTATCGGGAGATCGCGCCGCATTCCTCGCTTCGACAGCACATCCGATGTTTCTGGATGCTGGACCGTGATTACAGCCGAGCCTCCACAACCACGAACGCCCGCCGGATCGAGATAAGATTTAGCGCCGGAGTAGCCGCGTGAGGGCTTCGTTGCTCCTTGACGTTGCCAAGGAGAGCGGGGTCTGACCTCGCTTGTTTTTCTGTTCGGGGTCGCCGCCGTGGGCGACGAGGAACGAGACGATGGCTTCGGACGCGCGCCCGGAAACTGCAGCGTGCAGTACCGTGTCCCCGGTGTCGTTCGTTACGTTGATGTCGAAACCCAACCCGAGCAGAAACCGGATGGCCTCGATCGCTTCTTCGTCGCTCCCCTGGTCGTAGGATGGCGCGGCCGGGCTGCCATTGCGCCAACCCAGTCCGGACGCATACATCAGAGCATTGGACTTATTCGGCATGGTGAGTTTCGGGTCCGCTCCTCCCGCGACGAGAGCGCGCATCATTTCAATATCGCCGGATTTCGCCGCGCGAAGAAATGGCGTCGCGCCTTCACCGAGCGTCGAGTCGCCGGCCGTGTGATGCCGTTGAAGGATTGGCTTGCGCAGTCTTGCGTTGGGATTTGTACCGCGGTCGATCAGCTGTTTCGCTAACTGGACCGCGGTCATCAAGCCTACGGGTTTAGGATTGGGTCTGCCATGCCCGACGGCGAGCCGATGCATGTCGACTACGGCGTAGAGCGCGCTCATGCCGGCTTCCTTATCGACGACGTTCGGGTCCGCTCCCGCTTCAAGAAGCATGGCAGCAAATTCGTAGTGGGCATTGATAATGGCGATCACAAGCGCCGTCGCTCCATCCGGATCGGTCAGGTCCAGACCGGCTTTCGCCTGGATCAGGGCGCGTCCGGCACCGACTGCATTCTCGCGCGCTGCATACATCAATGGCGTCCAGTGTCCCAGCGGCAGGATCGATTGTCCGTTGCGGCGCTGTTGGATGCTCTGCAGAGCCGAGCGGGAATCGGCCGCAGCGCCGTGCTCGATCAGCAGCCGAACGGCGTCGGCGTGGTTTTGCGCCGCCGCCCACATCACTGCGGATTCTCCGTACAAGCGTTCGCGCGCATCCACATTG
>JACXTT010009084.1_pt1 | contig 13619 bp, 12 predicted proteins | sample 9270951 | NCBI WGS metagenome assembly JACXTT01 (sample SAMN15532306, study PRJNA645909) | rock metagenome | isolation source: weathered quartz diorite | place: Puerto Rico | collected 2017-06-21
CGTCACCTGCTGCCGAAACTGGAACGCGACATCATTTTGATGAGCGATGCGAATAGCGCCTATGCCAGATTCGCGCGGCAGGCGCAGATTCGCCATGAGACCGTCAACGTCAGCCGATATGGGCGGGTGCGCGGCGCCATTCACATCCAGAACGTGAACGCCTATCACAGCCGCTTGAAAAACTGGCTGCGGCATTTTAATGGGGTCGCCACCAAATATCTGGAGAATTATCTGGGTTGGCGATGGGCAATCGACCTGCGCCGTATCGACACGGCCGAGGGCTTCCTCGGAGCGGCGCTGGGGGTTTTCAACAACAAACGGTGAAAGCGCCATTGTTTTTGGCGCCTGTATCAGTTCGCAGAAATAATTTTCGTTGGATCAATTTCCGCGGATTAGCTCAATTAGAATCATTGCATTTCTAGTAAACGAGATGCCATGATGCTTCGATCCGCGCTGTTGTGCCTTTCACTCCTTGCCGGCAGCGCCGCCGCGGACGCAGTTGCCGACCCTTCAGCCTGCAAGTACGCCCAGGCCGGCAGCCTGCCCCTGCGTTTCTTGAGCAAATCGGCCCAGCCCGTCGTCGAAGGCAGCATCAACGGCGCGCCCGCCACCATGCTGGTGTTCTCCGGCCTGATGACCAGCACCCTCACCGACACTGCCGTCAAGCGCCTGGATCTGGCCACCCGCCTTACCACGCGCCGCACCGTGGGGGTGCGCAGCGGCAGCAACCTTGCCAGTGTGCAGCTGAACGAATTTGGCATCGGCCCCACCCACGTCGCGCGGCTGACCATCGACGTGCGCGACGATATGCACCACCACGCTGACGTCGACGCCTACGTGGGCGCCGATTTCCTGTTCCAGGCCGACGTGGAATTTTCCTTTGCCGAAAAAAGCCTGCGCTTCTTCCGCCCCATCGATTGCGGCGCGGACAGCTACCTGGCTTACTGGGGCGAGGACGCCATGCGCCTTCCCATCACCGGCAACTTCGGCCGCAGCAAGAACGGCCTGTTCACGGTTGAATTGAACGGGGTCAAAATGGACGCCCTGATTGACACGGGCGCCAGCCGCAGCTTGGTCTACGAGCGGGCGGCAAGCAAGGCCGGCGTGGGCGCCGACGATGCCAGCAACCGCGACATGAGCAAACGCAATGTGGACAACGAGGGCCTGGTGCTCACCCGCAGCGCCGTGTTTTCCACGTTCACGATCGGCAACGAAACCATTCACGACGCCGAATTGCTGGTGGCGCGCGATCCCAACGTCATCGGCTACCGCGCCGACGTGCTGCTGGGCGCCGATTTCCTGCGCACCCACCGCGTGCTGTTCGCCACCAGCCAGCGCCAAGTCTATGTCAGCTACATCGGCGGCGATGTCTTCAAGCGCCGCGCGGCCTCCGCCAAGGCAGCCGAATAAACATTTACCGGAGATCTCCTCTCATGACCACGATCTCAACGGGCTTGTGCGGTCGTGTGCTGCTCAGCCTGGCCGCCATGCTGTGCCTGCCTGCGGCCGGCGCCGCCGACACCGCCTCCTGCAAGTACCTCAACATCGGCGAACTGCCCCTGCGCTTCATGGGCAATAATTTTCAGCCCATGGTGCAGGGCAGTATCAACGACCAGCCTGCCACCATGCTGGTCGATACGGGCTCGGGCACCAGCGCGCTCACGCCCACCGGTGTCGAGCGGCTCGACCTCAATCCCCACATCACGGGCGCCCACACGGAAGGCATCGGCGGCACCTCGCGCGTGTACGGCGTGCGCCTGAGCGAATTCGGCATCGGGCCTGCCCACGTCAAGCGCCTGGCCCTGCGCGTGATCGGGGACATGGGCGCCCCGCCCGACTTCGACGCCATCGTCGGCGCCGATTTCCTGTTCCAGGCCGACATCGAGATCTCGCTGGCGGAACACGCCGTGCGATTTTTCCGGCCAATAGACTGCGACAAAAACAGTTTTCTCGCGTACTGGACCAAACAAGCCGTGGTGGTGCCCCTCACGGGAAGCTTCGGCACCAGCCGCAACAACACCATCACGGTGCTTTTGAACGGCGTGGAAGTCGACGCCATCATCGACACAGGCGCCTCGCGCAGCACCGTGTTCGAGTGGGCCGCCCGCAAGGCCGGGGTGCAGGCCGATCACGCCACCAGCCGCCAGGCCGCCAGCGCCGTCGGCGTCGGCAGCGACATCGTGCGCCAGAGAAGCGCCATTTTTACTACTTTCGCCATCGGCGGCGAGACCATCCGCGACGCCGAACTGACTATCAGCCCCGACCTTGGTTTGACGGGGCGGCAACTGGGCATGCTGCTGGGCGCCGATTTCCTGCGCTCGCACCGCATCCTGTTCGCCTCCAGCCAGCGCCAGCTGTACGTCACTTACGAGGGCGGCGACGTGTTTACGCGCGATGCGCGCGGCATCCCCGACTGGCTGCAGCGCGAAGCGGACAGCGGCAATCCCGACGCCCAGTACGCGCTGGCCAGTCGTTACGCGGCGGGCCGGCTGGTGGCCCGCGATCCGGACAAGGCCATGGGGCTGCTCGAGCTGGCGGCGGCGCAGAATCACCAGGCCGCCCTGTCAAGCCTGGCCGATCAGCGCATGCGCGCCAAACGCTACGCCGACGGCGCGGCCCTGTACCGGCGCGCCGTCCTGGCCCAGCCCAACAATCGCCGCGCCTGGATGATGCTGTATCTGGCCCAGCTGAGCGCAGGCGACGGCGCGCAGGCCGCCTTGGAACTGGACCAGCGCCTCGCCGCCGACACCAAACACCCGTGGCCGGCGCCGGTGGGCGACTACTTTCTGGGCCGCCTGGACGCTCCCGGCCTGCTGGCCGCAGCCGGCAAGGAAGAGGCCTTGGCCGCCGCGCGCCGCTGCGAATCGCAACGCTTCATGCTGATGCTGGCGGGCGCCAAGGGCGATGAGGCCCAGCTGAAGGCACTGGCCCCGGCGGTGACGGCCGCCTGCAAGGCGCCCGCGTCCTGAACGGGGCCCTCTGAAACGGCGGGCGGCGCCCCTTGCTACAATGGCGCCTCCGCCAGCCTTCCCGCCCTGTCCATGTTCACCCCCTCTTCCCACGACGTCCGCCGCTTTTTCTGCGAAGCCTGGAGAAAACGCCAGGCCGGCGACATCCTCACCCCGATGGACGCCATCGCCGCCGACTGGATCGCCGAACACCCTGAATACCAGGACGTGCTGGCCGACCCGGAAGCAGCCATCGCCCGCGATTACAGCGTCGAATCGGGCCAGACCAACCCGTTTTTGCACCTGTCGATGCACCTGTCGATCGCCGAACAGGTGCAGGCCGACCAGCCCCGCGGCATTCGCGACGCCTACCAGGCGCTGATGGCCCGCCTCGGTCCCCACGACGCCCACCACCAGATCATGGAGTGCCTGGGCCAGATGATCTGGGCCTCGCAGCGGGACGGCAAGCAGCCGGACACGGACGCGTATCTGGAGTGTGTTCGGAAGGGATAGCAGAAAAACTGCAGGGAAGAGGTGTGAAGGGCGGTAATAGTGTGCCGGCCCAGGCCACCATTCACCGAGGCGAACGAAGATCAAAATCGGGTTTGCATCCGTTTTTGCCCGGCTCCGCCGGGCAAAAACACCTGATCATTCCACCCAAAAGTAGGGGTTCACTTTTGGGTGATCTATCAAAATCGGGTTTGCATCCGTTTTTGCCCGGCTCCGCCGGGCAAAAACACCTGACCATTCCACCCAAAAGTAGGGTTTCACTTTTGGGTGATCGTCTACCTATGTCCGGTCGCGATCGAGCTGGGGAGCTTGCTAAGGTACGCTGCGATATCGGACATGTCCTTGTCGGACAACGCCGCCACCTGGGCGCCCATGATCGGGTTCACGCGGCCATTCGGCGCATCGCCCCGTTTATAGGCGTGCAGGGCGTGTTCCAGGTAATCGGGGTGCTGGCCGGCGAGCTTCGGGTAGCTGGGGTCGATCGGCTTGTTAAAATCGGCGCCGTGGCAGGCGGTGCAGGTCTTGACCAGGGTGGCGCCGCGGGTAGCGTCGCCGCCGGCCTGGGCGTTGAAGGAGACCACGGCCGCAGCCAGGAGCATCAGCAATCGTTTCATGTATTTTTCCTCGGGCGCTTTATTTGGCGGGCATCTGGGCGTAGTAGGCAGCGACATCGGCGATGTCCTGGTCGCTCAGGGAGGTGGCGATGCCGCGCATCGACAGGTTCTTGCGGTCGCCCTTCTTGTACTCGTGCAGGGCCGCCTCGAGGTATTTGGCCGACTGGCCGGCAATCATCGGCACCCGGTACACCTCCGGATAACCCGTTTTATAGCCTGGAATGCCGTGGCATCCGATACACATTTCCACCTTGGCGGCAGCCGCCTTGGGATTACCTACGACGTCGGCAGCGACCCCGAACTGGGACACGCCGGCGAGCACGAGAAGTGCAGTGATTTTTTTCATGGTTGCGCTGGTAAAGAGTAATCGGATCCGGCTTTGCGAATTTTACAACTTACACATATAACTTTCGATTCTAACGTAAGACATTCGGGGAGTCTACGGGGCAAGAGCGCGCGAACACCGCGCAGACAGTTGACATATACTCGCTGTCATCCCATCACTTTTCGGCCCCGCCTCTTCCGCATTCATGACCGCACATACCACGCCACGCCGCTTCGAGGGCTCCGACGCCTACGTCGCCACCCAGGACTTGAAACTGGCCGTCAATGCCGCTTTGACCTTGCAGCGCCCCTTGCTGATCAAGGGCGAGCCGGGCACGGGCAAGACGATGCTGGCCGAGGAAGTGGCGGCGAGTTTGGACATGCCGCTGATGCAGTGGCATATCAAGTCCACCACCAAGGCCCAGCAGGGACTCTACGAATACGACGCCGTCTCGCGCCTGCGTGATTCCCAATTGGGCGACGAACGGGTGCGCGACATCCACAACTACATCGTCAAGGGCGTGCTGTGGCAAGCGTTCACGGCACCCGAGCCGGTGGTGCTGCTGATCGACGAAATCGACAAGGCCGACATCGAATTCCCCAACGACCTGCTGCGCGAACTGGACCGGATGGAATTCTATGTCTACGAAACGCGCGAGATGGTCACCGCCGTGCACCGGCCCCTCGTCATCATCACCTCCAACAACGAGAAGGAATTGCCGGACGCCTTCCTGCGCCGCTGCTTTTTCCACTACATCAAATTCCCGGACCGCGACACCATGGAAGCCATCGTCAAGGTCCACTACCCCACCTTGAAACAGGAGCTGCTGGCCCAGGCCCTGCAGAGTTTCTACGAGGTGCGCGACGTGCCCGGCCTGAAGAAAAAGCCGTCCACCTCCGAATTCCTCGACTGGCTGAAACTCCTGCTGGCCGAGGACATCGGGCCGGAAGCGCTGCGCAGCGGCGACCACAAGTCGGTGGTGCCGCCCCTGCACGGCGCCTTGTTGAAAAACGAGCAGGACGTGCACCTGTTCGAGCGCCTGGTGCACATGTCGCGCACCAACCGCTAGGGATAGCCGATGATCGACGTCCAGCCCGTGACCCTGTCGGCCAACGGCGTGCGCCTGGAACCGCTGGCGCCCCGCCACGCCGCCGGTATCGCCGGCGCCGCCAGCGACGGCCAGCTGTGGCAGCTGCGCATCACCAGCGTGCCCGAGCCGGAGCACGCCGCAGCCTACATCGATGCAGCTCTCGCCACCCCGAACCGCCTGGCCTTCGCCGTCATCGACGAAAAAAGCGGCGCCGTGTTGGGCAGCACCAGCTACCACGACATCGTGCCCGCCGTGGACCGGGTGGAAATCGGCTGGACCTGGTATGCGAAAAGCGTGCAGCGCAGCCACGTCAACAGCACCTGCAAGCTGCTCCTGCTGGCGCACGCCTTCGACACCCTGGGCTGCGCCGTGGTCGGCCTGCGCACCGATAATTTTAACTACGCCTCCCAGCAAGCCATCGAGCGCCTGGGCGCGAAAAAAGACGGCGTGATCCGCCACCACCACCCCCGCCGCGACGGCACCGTGCGCGACACCGTCATGTACAGCATCCTGCGGGGCGAATGGCCGGAAGTGAAAGCGCAATTGGCCTACCGCCTGGTGCGCCACGGCGGGCCGGCAGGAGAAGGCTGATGCTGATCGATTTCTTTTTTACGCTGAAGGACGCCAAGATCCCCGTCACCATCAAGGAATTTCTGACCTTGCTGGAAGCGATGGACAAGCAGCTGATCGGCCAGTCCTTCGACGATTTCTATTACCTGGCCCGCCTGGCTCTGGTCAAGGACGAAGCCCATTACGACAAATTCGACCGCGCCTTCGCCCATTATTTTAAAGGCGTCAATGCGGCCTTCGACGCCAACAGCGGCATCCCGCTCGACTGGCTGCTGAAGAAAATGCAGCGCGAACTGACGCCCGAACAAAAGGCGGCGCTGGAAAAATACGGCTACGACAAGCTGATGGACCGCCTCAATGCGCTTTTAAAAGAGCAGAAGGAACGCCACGAGGGTGGCAGCAAATGGATCGGCACCGGCGGCACCTCTCCCTTCGGCAATGGCGGTAACAACCCGGAAGGCATTCGCATCGGCGGCAAGGGCGGCAACCGCACTGCCGTCAAGGTGTGGGAGCAGCGCGCCTACCGCGACTACGACGGCGAGCGCGAACTGGGCACCCGCAACATCAAGGTGGCCCTGCGCCGATTACGAAAATTCGCGCGCCTGGGCGCCGAGGAAGAGCTCGCGCTGGACGCCACCATCCGCGCCACCGCCAGCAACGCCGGCTACCTCGACATCAAGATGCAGCCCGAGCGCAAGAACAACATCAAAGTACTGATGCTGTTCGACGTGGGCGGCAGTATGGACGACCACATCGAGCGCACCGAAGAACTGTTTTCCGCTTCCAAAACGGAATTCAAGAACATGGAGTTCTTTTATTTTCACAACTGCGTCTACGACTACCTGTGGAAAAACAACCGCCGCCGCAACGCCGAGCGTTTCCCCACCTGGGACATCCTGCGCAAATACCCGCCCGACACCAAGCTCATTTTCGTCGGCGACGCCACCATGAGCCCCTACGAAATCCTGCAGGCGGGCGGGTCGGTCGAATACAACAACGAAGAAGCCGGCTCCACCTGGCTGGCCCGCTTCTGCCACGCCTTCCCCAAATTCATCTGGCTTAATCCCGAGCCGGAAGGCGTGTGGGCCTACCGCCAGTCGATTTCCGTGATCCGGCAGTTGATGAATAACCGGATGTTTCCGATTACGATCGATGGGCTGGAGCGGGGAATGCGTTTGCTCAGCAAATGAGGCGGGGTCGGATCGCGCGATCCGTTTGATAACAACATTTATGCAAATGTTCTTTGCAGACGGCGCCGACTGAGGCAAAATATGCCTGCCGACATGGCGGCCTCAGCTGGTTCGAGGTCGTCCTGGCTTGACTCCTGCGGCAGGACCATTTGGATTGGAGGCGGCTAACCGGACGCCTTTGCTTGCATCCTGGGCGCGCTGGCTTGCTTCGCAGGCCGGCGTTTTTTTGCGTTCTTTGCCCGTATGCGCGCCTGCTTGGTGGCGCAGGCGGGCGACGGCGTGCTGTACCATCCAGCACACGATGCTCAATTATTTCAAAAAACTGTTCGACCTGCGGCCGGACCAGAACGACAGCGACACCATCGATGAAGCCATGCGGGCCGGGCAGCGCATTGGCGGCACCAATCTGTGGGTGCTGATCTTCGCCATCCTGATCGCCTCGGTGGGCCTGAACGTCAATTCGACCGCCGTGATCATCGGCGCCATGCTGATTTCACCGCTGATGGGGCCATTGCTGGCCTTCGGTTACGGCGCCGGCGTGAGCGACTACAAGCTGATCCGGGGCGCGGCGCGCAGCCTGCTCATTTTCGTGTTGCTGAGCTTGACCACTTCCAGCCTGTATTTTCTGCTCAGCCCGCTGGCGCAGGCGCAATCCGAACTGCTGGCGCGCACTTCGCCAACGCTGTGGGACGTCCTGATCGCCTTTTTCGGCGGCTGTGCCGGCGTGATCGCGCAGACCCGCAAATCGGGCTCCACCATCATTCCGGGCGCCGCCATCGCAACCGCCCTCATGCCGCCCCTGTGCACGGCCGGCTATGGCATCGCCCACGGCAATATGGATTTCCTGCTCGGTGCCGCCTACCTGTTTCTGATCAATGCCTTCTTTATCGCGCTGGCGACCTATGTCTTCGTCAAGCTGATGCGCCTTCCCCAGCACCTGGGCAGCGATCCGGTCGTCAACCGCCGCGCCAAGATCCTCATCGTGCTCGGCGTGCTGGCCATGGCCACTCCCAGTGCATGGCTGGCGTACGGCCTGGTGCGCGACCAGCAGTTCCTGGCCGCCACCAAGGAGGTGGGCCACCTGCTCGACGAACAGCCCCGCACAATCGTGCTGCGCAAGGAATTCGACGTCAAGCGACGCACCATGGTGGCCATGGTGGGTGGGGAACCGCTGGGCGCGGATGTGCGCCAGCTGCTCGAGCGGCACCTGCGCGCCAATGGTTTTCGCCAGGCCCGGCTTGATCTGCGCCAGGTCGGCAACAGCCCGCTGGACGTCGCCCGGCTGCGCGAGCAGTTGCGCAGCGAAGTGCTGGCGAACGTGGACGGCGAACTGCACCAGCGCGACGACGCCCTGCAGGGCTTGCAGCTGCAGTTGACAGGGATTGAAAAGGACAAGCAGTTGCGCGAGCAGATCATTCGCGAGACCCTGGCGCAATATCCGACCATCACCCGCGTCGCCGTGACGGCGGGCCGGCGCATGGCGCGCGGCGACACAGCAGCGGCCGACGTCACGGTGCTGAACATCGATGCCGTTCCCGCCCTCGCCGAAAGCGAGCTGCAACGCATCCGCGCGGGGCTGCAGGTGCGCCTGGCCGGCGCCGAGGTCGAGGTGGCGCAGACGCCGCCCCTTGTGCCCGCCCCCGCCGCGCGCACGGCGCCCGGCCGCAGCCGGCGCGCCGCACGCTGACCCGACCATCGCACCATGCTCGATATCGCCGCCATCTGCATCGTCGCCACCGCCCTGCTGGCCTACGCCAACCATCGCTGGGTACGCCTTCCGACCACGATCGGGGTGATGGCCATCGCCCTGCTGCTGTCGCTGGCCATCATCGGCCTCGACCAGCTGGGCCTGGATGCGGGCGTGCGCGACTACGAAACCGAATTTTTGCGCAGCATCGATTTTTCCGATGTCCTCATGCAGGGCATGCTGTCCTTCCTGCTGTTTGCCGGCGCCCTGCACATCGATCTGCATGCGCTGGCACGGTTCCGCTGGCAGGTGGCGGCCCTGGCGGTGGGCGGCACCCTGCTGTCGACCCTCGCCGTCGGCGCCGGCATGTGGTGGCTGCTGCCATGGCTGAACGCGCCGCTGCCGCTGTCCTACTGCCTGCTGTTCGGCGCCCTGATCTCGCCCACCGATCCCATCGCCGTGATGGGCATCCTGAAATCGGCCAAGGCGCCGCCGGACCTGGAACTGGTGATCGCCGGCGAGTCGCTGTTCAACGATGGCGTGGGCGTGGTGCTGTTTTCGCTGGTGCTGGGCGTACTCCTGTCGGGCGGAACACCCAGCGTGGCGGGCGCGGCGAGCCTGCTGCTGCGCGAAGCGGGTGGCGGCCTGCTGCTGGGGGCGGTGCTGGGTTATCTCGCATACCGTCTTTTGAAAAGCATCGACGAATACCGCACGGAAGTGCTGCTGACCCTGGCGACGGTGATCGGCGGCTACTCCCTGGCCAGCCATCTGCACGTGTCCGGCCCCCTCGCCATGGTGGTGGCCGGTCTCATCATCGGCAACGGCGGGCGGGCTTATGCCATGTCGGACACCACCCGGCGCTATGTCGACATGTTCTGGGAACTGATCGACGAAATTCTCAATGCCGTCCTGTTCGTCCTGCTGGGGATGGAGGTGCTGGTGATCGCCTTTTCATGGCAGCGCCTGGCCGCCGGAGCGGCCGCCATCGCCGTCACTCTGGCCGCGCGCGCGCTGACGGTGGGCCTGCCCGTGCGCGCCGCCGGCCTGCGCTTCGGCTTGCCCAGGGGCTCGTCGCGGGTGCTGGTGTGGGGCGGCCTGCGGGGCGGCATTTCGGTCGCCCTGGCGCTGTCGCTGCCGCACGGCCATGCGCGTGAACTGGTGCTGGCGCTGACCTATTGCGTCGTCGTGTTTTCCATCCTCGTGCAGGGCATGACCGTGGGCGCCGTGGTGCGCCACGTGGTGCGCCAGCCCATCGACCATTGCTGACAAGGCCATCATGCTCTCCTCCAGTCCCTGGCGCCATCCGGTCGACCATCTGAAAACCCTGTGGCATGCCCGCGGCGACGGCAGCGCCACGCCGGCCCTGCGCAAGGAGCTTTCCGACTGGAGCCTGTGGTGGGCGCGAGCGATGGTGGTGCTGGTGGCGGTCCTCGCCGGCTGGACCATCGTCGGCTTCACCTGGCTGACCGAGCAGGCCCTGCACCTGTTCTTCGCGGGCCGCGCCGCCGCGTGGTGGGCGCCCCTGCTGTGGACGCCCGCCTGCACCGCCGCCATCGTCTGGTGCACGCGCCGTTTCGCGCCCGGCGCGGCCGGTTCCGGCATCCCCCAGATCATCGCGGCGCTCGAGCCGTCCCTGCCGCCCGAACACGTCACACGCTTTGCCTCGCTGCGCCTGTCGGTCGCGAAGATCCTGCTGACGGCGTGGGGCTTGCTGGCCGGCCTGTCGCTGGGCCGCGAAGGGCCGTCCGTGCAAATCGCAGCGGGCCTGATGCTGCAGGCGAGACGCCTGATGCCGCCGCGCTCCGCCATCAATCCCCACAGCCTGCTGGTGGCGGGCGGCGCGGCCGGCATCGCCGCCGCTTTCAACACGCCGCTGGCGGGCGTCATGTTCGCCATCGAAGAACTGGCGCGCGCGCCCGAACAGCGCTCCAGTGGCCTCATCATCGCCGCCATCGTCTTGGCCGGCGTGGTTGCCGTGTCCGCCCACGGCAACAGCACCTATTTTGGCGTGATCCACGCGCCCGCCCTGGACTGGACCCTGCTGCTGCCCGGTCTCGCGGTGGCGCTGGCAGCGGGCGCCGCGGGCGGCCTGTTCGCCCGCCTGCTATTGGCTTCCCTCGGTGGCGAGGGGCGCGACGCCATGAGCCGGCTGCGCCGCAGCCACCCCGTGCTGTTTGCGGGCGTGTGCGGCCTGGCGGTCGCGGTGATCGGCACCGTCACCGGCGGCGCCGCTTTCGGCAGCGGCTATGCGCCCACCCAGGCCCTGGTCGAAGGGGGCGCCTCCAGCGGTCCTTTGTACGGCCTGCTCAAATTCGTCGCCACCTGGCTGACCACCTGGTCGGGCGTGCCGGCCGGGGTGTTCGCGCCGTCGCTGGCGATCGGCGCGGCCATCGGCCACGACGTCGCCACTGTGCTGCAGCATCCCCACGCGCCGGCCCTGATTGCGCTGGGCATGGTGGCCTTTCTGGCGGCGGTGACGCAGGCCCCCCTCACCTCCTTCATCATCGTGATGGAAATGGTGGACGGCCACGCCATGGTCTTGAGCTTGATGGCTTGCGCCTTGATTGCGACGGTGGTGTCGCGGGTGATTAGCCCGCCCCTGTATCCGGGCCTGGCCAGGATGCAGCTGGCGGCCTTGTCGCGCCTAGGGCAGCGACATGAGCTTCCTGATCGCTGAATACAGATGGCGGTCCGCCACCGGCTTGTCCAGCAGGCCCCGCACCCCGGCCGCACGGGCGCGCGGCGCATCGTAGGGATAGCCGCGCGAGACGAGGAAGACGACGGCGGTGCGGTGCGCGCTGGGCAGGCACTTGACGTCGGCGCACAGGCGATAAGGGTCGACCGCCGGCGTGGCGGTGTTGATCATCAGGAGGGAGACGGCGGTTTCGTCGCACAGGCGCACGGCGGCGCCGGCGCTGTCGGTCCACTCGACGGGCATGCGGCGCGCGCCGATCACCTTGGCCACGTGGTCCCGAAAAGCGCCGCCCTTGTCGACGATGAGGATGGCGCCCGAAGGCGGCGGCTGGCGGCGGTAGGCATAGGGATGGACGCGCACCTGGGTATCGGCCATCGCCATGGCCTGCGCCTGGCCCGGTTCAGCGTGCTCGCCCAATTCGCTCAGGTCCACGTCGAGGCGGGGATTGCGGCGCCGCTCGATCAGCACGGGAACCTGGCCGCTGGCAGCCATGCGCGCCAGCGCCTGGGCGCGGCGCGCCATCAGATCGGCCAGCAACTGGTGCAGGCGCAAGGCGTCGGGCGGCCAGTCGATGCGGCTGAACGGTAAATTGGGGACGGCCGGTCCCACCAGCAGGGCAGGCGTCAATTCGCCCGCGTGCAGGCCGGCCAGCAGGGTGAGCGCGGCGGGATCGTCGGACTTGACCAGGTAGAGATCGGGCTCCTGCAGGCTGTCGTCGAGCAGGCAGTAATAATGGGGGCCGGTGGTGGGCGACTGCGCCAGCAGGGCACCCAGCGCGGCGCACTCGTGCGGCGCAAATCCGATCAGGCGAACGGCATGGGGATGGCTGGGAGAGTGCATGGGCCTTTCCAATCCTGGCTGGGGCATTCCTGAATCTAGCGGCAATCCAGCCATCAGGCAAGCAATTTGTTGCCGCACAGTGTGATGCGACTGGGCCATTTTTGCTCGCGCACGCTTAAATTTGTGGCAGTGGAACAACCTTGTCGGTGCAGCCACGCCCGGATAATTTCTGTCCGGCACCAATGAGGCTGTAAACCTCGCCAATAAATGGGTAAAATAAGCCTGCCCATACCACTGTGTTTATATCCAGTGCTGCGGCGATGCGCTAGAATGCGCGGGCTTTGCAGCCCCGAACAATTTCAACATGATCACCGATCACGCACCAGAAACGTCATGGCCACTAAAAAACCCGTATCCGATTACAGCGAATCATCGATCCGCGTCCTCAAGGGACTCGAGCCCGTCAAACAGCGGCCGGGCATGTACACGCGCACGGAAAACCCCCTGCACATCATCCAGGAAGTGATCGACAACGCCTCCGACGAAGCGCTGGGCGGCCACTGCTCGAACATCGCCGTCACCGTCAACGGGGACGGCTCGATCACGGTGGAAGACGACGGCCGCGGCATCCCCGTCGGCCTGCACCCAGAAGAGCAGGTGCCCACGGTGGAAATCGTTTTTACGCGCCTGCACGCGGGCGGCAAATTCGACAAGGGCTCGGGCGGCGCCTATGCGTTTTCGGGCGGTCTGCACGGAGTCGGCGTCTCGGTCACCAACGCCCTGTCGAAGCGACTCGAAATCACGGTGTGGAGAAAAGAGCCAGACGGCTCCGGCCTGCATCACCTCGTGTTTGCCGATGGCGACGTGATCGAACCATTGACGTCCCGCCCCGCGCCCCGCGACGGCAAGCGCTCCGGCACCCGCGTGACGGCCTGGCCCGATCCGAAATATTTTGATTCGCCCGACATCTCGAAGGTGGAATTGCAGCGCCTGCTGCGCTCGAAAGCCGTGCTGCTGCCGGGCGTTTCGGTCAGCCTGACGATTGCGAAGACGGGCGAAACGCAGACCTGGAAGTACGACGAAGGCCTGCGCGGCTACCTCAATGAAATGCTGGCCCAGACCTCCAACGGCGAGACCCTGATTCCCGTGTTTGAGGGCGCCCAGTTTGCCAACGGCGAGACGGACGGTTTCGCGGAAGGCGAAGGCGCGG
>JACXTT010009085.1_pt1 | contig 13619 bp, 14 predicted proteins | sample 9270951 | NCBI WGS metagenome assembly JACXTT01 (sample SAMN15532306, study PRJNA645909) | rock metagenome | isolation source: weathered quartz diorite | place: Puerto Rico | collected 2017-06-21
GAGCGCTGGCAAGGCGGAGTTATGACAACAACGGTAGGAAAAACAGACTGGTCAGCACGAAACATCTTGCTCGTCTCCATTGTTCTGTCGCTTGCTGTAGGAGCAGCGGCAGGCTTTGCAGGAGCGTCTATTGGCAAAGAATCGCTACCTGCACCCCAAAACAAGACAGTCTATCTGTTCACAACCGTACTAGGCTTCAATGAGACCCAAGCTTCGATCGCTTTCGGTAGAGACATACCTCACGACTACTTTGCTCCAGACCGGATTACAGTCAACAAAGGAGACAGAGTGACAATCATATACTATAACACCGAGGACGCGCCCGAGAACCACACCTTTACCATGAGCTACAGCTCATACAACTTCAACAGCATTCTACAATACCAGCAGGTAAGATCATTCAACTTCACTGCCGACACTCCCGGAGTTTTCACCTACATCTGCACTCTGCACCAGCCTACTATGACGGGATCTCTCGTAGTCCTAGAAGCATAGCATATTGATTCCGACACGACAAGTCAAAGTTTCGACCATGAAACTTTGACGTCCCGGTTTTTGTCTGCCTAGCCAGATCGTCTGCCGAGAAAGAATTCATGCTCGTCTGGAGTTCCTTGGACTGCTCCAGGTCTGCTGTAGGTTGAGAGGATTTTCTTCTCAGCTCGTCGGAGGACCTCTGAAACGGTCGATGCGGACACACCTACCTTTTTTGCCAAGCCTCGTAATGCTATCCGCCTAGGATAGTCGAAATATCCTTCTTCAAGCGCGACCTCGACGATACTTCGTTGGCGTGATGTCAAACTCTCCACATCAGCGATCGAGGCCAGGCGGAGGATCCTTACATCTACCTTGTTATGCTTCAGTCTGTCGAGTAGCTCGGTGAGAGCTTCCCGCCCGGTAAACGCAACAGTCCACTCAATGGTCCCGTCAGGTTTCGCTCTTGATTGGAAAAGACACGTGCGGCAGAACGCGTTGGACTGCATAACCATTCCGCAGAAGACTGATTCTGTGAGAAGAGACCCAACCACCCTACCCCTCTTCGTCTCAACCACATAGGCCTCCTTCACTAGGTGGCTTGCCTTGACATCCTTCACTATATCCTTCAATTCTTCAGGGTCAGAAGCGACCTCGACAAGCTGTCGAATCCCATTCCTCGACTCTCCCGGTTTGCAGTCGAGGATTCTGACCGTCGAGGGATGATGTGAAGTAACCTCGGCTACCCAGTTCTCCGGTGCTTTGAGCTGGAGGACTATCTCCCTCATTGGAGGCTCCTAACTATGATGGGAGTGTGCAAGGTGTAAAGTTTTGTAAGATAGACTAGGTGGATTTCTATGTAGAGAATGTTGGAGTGATATTTTCAGACTCGGGCCGCATCTGCGCGAGCTTTGAATACACTTTGTTCTGGTCGATCTTAGAAAGGTGTATTTCTGCAAGCCAGAAGAGGACGTTCTCCTCACGAGAGACATGATCGGACAATTCAGATCTTAGGCATTGCAGACTTGAAGATAACTCCCACGTTCTTAGATTATTGCGCTCCTTGAGCATTCTTGCGATTTCGGAGTTGAATGCGGTCAGACGGGTAGACAGTTTCAAGTGCTCCTGTCTCATTATGCTTACAGGCGCGGCTTTGTCGGACATCCTCTTCTCAAGGATAGGGTACAATGCATTCTCTTCTCTTTGAAAATGGAAGGAGAGTTCCTTCCCAAGCTTCTCGCCGCCATTGACTAGCTTGCATAGGATTTTGCGGGTCTTTGTAGGCCCAGAACTCTCCAGCCAACTGAACAGGGCGTCGAGCGCGTATAGTTCCTCAAGCAGTGAGGAATGTTCTTTCTTTAGCTCGCTCAATGGGTCCAAATAGAAACGCTTGTAGACATGAGTCCCCATTCGGATACTCGTTGCCCCTAACCTGTAAAGGGAACCGGGGCTGGGCCGGTCATTTTGACTAGGGGGGAGTGGATCTAAAAAGAGAAGATTACTGCTCGGTCCGAGGTTTTCGTTTTCGGCTGAACTCCTGCACTAATGAATGCTTCGCCAAGATAGTGGCTTAGAAACGTGGACCATTTTGGGCCGAGCTCATGCATCAAGGTGATTGTCCATCGCTCGTTTTCATTCTTCTCATCGTACTCGAAGAGATTGGCGTATGCGGAGAGATCATGAATGTACCAGAGAACTGAGCTCACACCCACCTTGCCATATTTCGAGGCTATCAAAGCGCCAGGGGCACTCTTGCCTGCCGTTTGGGCGGCCCTCACGAGACTATCATCTGGAACTGAGTTCAGGATCTCCGCAAATGTCTTCCGACTCAGTTTCAACGCGTTGACCCGTTGAAGATAGCGACCGAACTCTGAAAAGTCCAGAAGTAATTGATTGACGAGAGTGTTCACGCTGATGCTCTGACGCCTCGCCTCTTCCTGCAGAGCCTCTAACGACTTCTCATTGACTCTGAACGACTTTGCTACAGTCTTTCCTTCCCGTGGCAAAGCAATCCTGACAAGGGAGGCACGAGATGAATGGACAGATATGGGTTTTCCAACGAGCTTTGAGCTGAACCGCCAGCTTTATCCATCAACCCATCTTCCAAATGAAAATGTGCAAGCTCCAGCGTCCAAACCAAGACCTAGCAGGCCATTAGGAGTTACAATCATCGCAATCATCGCAATGGCAGGAGGAGTTTTGTCCTTACTTGGAGGAGTATCGGTTCTGGCCGGAATGGGGACCGGCCCATTCGCATTGGCGATTACCGTTCTTGTCTTTGGATTCCTCGGGATTGGCCTCGGGGGCGGGCTTTTACTAGGGAAGCATTGGGCCCGAATGTCGACTATTGTCGTCTATCTCTTCTCCGTTGCTTTGGGAATTGCCGAAATCGCCTACGGAGGAACGGTCGGCGGTACTGGAGGAATCATTCGAATTGTCGCAGGCGTGATCATTCCCGTCTATCTAACGCGCCCTCGTGCAAAAACATTCTTTGGATAAGGCCCGTCCCCTCTTCGAGAGGTCTTGTCAAGTAATCCGCAGTCTCGTCCCCTTTGTTGATCGTTGAACATCTGCCGATTGATTAGGCTAGCCGTCGCAACGATGGAAGATAGGAAAGGAACAGACGCTCTCTGAAGACCCGAGGGATACTCGGAACAACCAGATGGCTGGCTAGGTCGTAGATGTTGTTCTGGCTCTTGAACGACTAGTGTCCCGTATTCCCAGATCGATGTCGGCATTCATCTCCAACGGAACTGTACTACGAGACCGGTGGGGATTGTAGCATGCAAGAAAATGTCCCGGCTCAACCTCCACCATTTCGGGAGGCTCTTTGCTGCAGGGTTCAAGCATCCTTGGGCACCTTGTGTGAAAGCGGCATCCAGATGGTGGGTCTATGGCACTAGGCACCTCGCCTCGCAAAATGATGCGCTCGGCCTTTCGTCGAGGACTGAGTGCAGGAACCGCTGAGAAAAGAGCCTTTGTGTAGGGATGCATTGGATTCTCAAACAGGTCGCTAGTTCGGGCCGTTTCTACTACCCTTCCTAAGTACATGACAACTACTCGGTCGCACACGTGCTTCACAGTGCTCAGGTCGTGAGAGATGAAGAGATAGGTCAGTCCAAGTTTCCTCTGCAGATCCCCGAGGAGGTTTAGAACCTGAGCTCGAATGGAAACATCGAGCGAGGCCACAGGCTCGTCCGCGATGATCAACCTTGGCGCCACCGCTAAGGCTCTTGCAATGCAAACTCGTTGTCGCTGACCCTCGCTGAACTCGTGCGGATACCTGTCAACGTGATATTCCTCCAAGCCCACGAGTCTGATGAGCTCGTACATCTTCTCAATCCGGTCTTGCTCTGGAATGTGTCCGTGAATCTCAAAAGGCTCCATGAGAATATCTGCGACAGTCATTCTTGGATCGAGAGCCGAGAGCGGATTTTGAAAGACATATTGAATCTCGCGCCTGAGGCGAAGGATTGCCATCTTACTACCGCTTCGAAAAGTAGATAGGACATCGGTCCCGTCGAAAATTACATCACCGCTAGTCGCGTCTTCTAGGAAGACAATGCATTTTGCAAGGGTTGTCTTGCCGCATCCACTTTCCCCCACAAGTCCAACTGTCTCGCCACCAGCTATGGAGAAGCTAACACTGTCGAGTGCTTGGATCTCTCCCGCTTTTCTCTTGAGCAGCGCTCCCTTATCGTAGACTGGGAAATGTTTTGTGAGCTCTTTGATTTCGAGAAGAACACTCCTTCTCAAGACAGCTCCCCCAAAGGCGATTTGAGGTGAAGCTGTTCAGCCCGGTGACAGGCAACCTTACGATCTTGTTCCATTGTTCTCACAGCTGGGACCTGTTCCGCGCAGACCTTCTCTGCGTAAGTGCATCTGGGATGGAACCGACATCCTGTGGGAAGGTTCAGGAGGTCGGGAACGTTGCCGGGAATAGCTGTAAGCCTCACACCACCTAGGTCTAGGTGAGGAACCGATGTGAGCAGTGCCTCCGTGTACGGGTGTTTCGGCCTTTCGAAAACAGTCTCTGTGAAGCCAGTTTCGCAGACTTGGCCGGCATAAAGAACAGTGACCCTATCGCATGTCTCGGAGACGACGCCCATATCATGAGTTATAAGAATGATTGACATGTCCAATCTTGCCTTCAAGTCGTCCATCAATTCTAGGACCTGCGCCTGTATCGTGACGTCCAAAGCGGTAGTAGGCTCATCTGCGATGAGCAAGCTGGGATGACAAGAGAGTGCCCGGGCTATCGCCACTCGCTGTTTCATCCCCCCACTAAGCTGGTGTGGGTACAGTTTCGTCGTCAAGTGTGCGTCTGGAATCTCCACTAGCTCGAGCAATTCCTTTGCTTTGGCCAAGGCCTCTTTGTGAGACACTTTCTGGTGACGTTTGATTACTTCCGCGATTTGCTCGCCAACCGTGTATACTGGATCGAGGCTGGTTGAAGGGTCCTGGAAAATGATTCCGATCTCTTTTCCCCTAATTTTCTCCATCTCAGCCTCCGGCAGGCCAAGAAGTTCCCTCCCCCTGAAGTGAATCGAGCCGGCTATGATTTTCCCCGGGGGAGGCACTAGTCCAAGGATTGACAGAGCTGTCATCGTCTTCCCTGAGCCCGATTCTCCTACAATCCCCAAGGTCTCGCCAGGGTTCACATGAAGGCTCACGTCTTCAACAGCTCTGATCGTGCCGGCCCAGGTCTCAAAATGAGTTGTGAGCCTGTCGACTTCCAAGAGAGGCTCGGCCAGGGCTAGCTCCTCCTATTCTCTCAGCCGGGGATCTAGCGCGTCTCTTAGGCCGTTTCCCAGTAGATTGAACCCCAAAACTAGTGCTGTAAGAAATGTTCCAGGGAAAACGCCTTCCCACCACGCCTGGTGAATTGCTTGAGACGCCTGGCTCAGCTGTTGTCCCCACGTGATGGTGTTTTGATCGCCGAATCCTAGAAAGCTGACCCCCGCTTCGATCAGAACGGATCCGGCGATTTGCAGCGTTGTCAAGACAATTATTACATGCAAAATATTTGGCAGTAGATGTTTGAAGAGAATCCGGCTTCCGGTCGCTCCGATCTCCCTGGATGCAGAGATATACTCGAACTCTCGTACGCGCAGGACTTCTCCGCGGATTATTCTAGCGTTTCCAGGCCAGGAAAAAGCACCAATTATTAGGATCAGAACTGCTAAGCCCCCGTTCGCGCCGGGGCTCACGGTGTGAAGGGCTTGGAGAAAGACCAGTAACAACAGAAGAAACGGGAGGACTAGGAAGGTTTCGGTTAGTCTCATCAGGACATTGTCAACCCTCCCACCGTAGTACCCAGCAGCTAGTCCTACCAGAGTGGCCATGGCAATTGTGATGCCGGTCGCGCCTAGGCCGACTAGGAAAGCCGCCCTCGCTCCATAAATCGTCTGACTGAGAACATCTTGTCCTCCCAGATCAGTGCCCATCAAATGTGCTGTGCTCGGAGGTGCCTGCGACTGGAATGAGGGGCAGGGACCTGAAGGTATTCCCACGGGGCAGTTGGGAGGAAAAGGCGCAACGAGTCTATCGAAGGCTCCGAGCATCCCGATGAAACCGACTATGATCAGGCCAACAATTGCGGCATTGTTTTTTCTGAACCTTCTCCATGTCCAGACCCATTGCCCGATTCTTCTATCTCTGGTTGAAGAGGAGACTTGCAAAGGCCGTTCCATTATGATTCAAGCCGTATTCTCGGGTCGATGTACGCATACGCGATGTCGGTCAGAAGGTTCGCTAAGAGAGTCATTATGGTGATTACGACGACGATTCCCTGGATCGTGGGAAAGTCGAGACTGCTCGTTGCTTGTACAAAGAGCTGGCCGACTCCCGGCCAATTGAACACGGTTTCAGTGATCGGAGCTCCCGCAATTAGAACGCCAAAATAGAGACCAACGTACGAGACAACCGGGATCAGCGCATTTCGTAGACCGTGCTTGTAGAACACGGTCCTCACACTGAGGCCATTCGCTCTTGCCGAGAGGACATAGTCTTGTTGCAGGACTTCCAGCATGCTTGACCTGACCAATAGGAAAACGGGGGCAAGAATCGCAAAGGTGTAGACTCCAGTTGGAAGAACCATGTGCCAGAGGCGATCTACGATAGAGCTTCCGAACGGATACTGGGCTGGGATTGTTGAGGCAGCACCTCCCGCAGGGAAGAGTCCTAAGTCGTAGCCAAAAAACAAGATGAACACTATGCCCAGAAAAAAGATTGGAACAGATGTACCCAGAAGGGCGGAGCTGCTGACCACCAGATCCAGTTTCGAATATTTGCGCTTCGCTGACATGACTCCCAGCGGAATACCGATCGCCAGAGAGAGTAGTAGGCCGGCAATCTGGATCTCGAGGGTCGCGCCCAGCCTCTGGGTTATCAGTGTTGTAACAGATCCGCCTCCACCTATAGTGTAGGAATTGCCTAGGTTGAAAGTGAAGAGTTCGCCGAGCCAGTGCAGGTATTGAAGGTAGATGGGCTGGTCTAGGCCGAAATATTGGCGCAGAAGCTGTCTTTGAGAGTCAGGGATTCTTGGATTGAGGACAGTCATGAGTTTCACTGGGTCCCCCGCCAGTCTCTCTACAGCAAATACTAGGAAGGTAACTCCAAAGAAAACCGGAACGAGGTAAAGCGATCTCCTTATCGCGTACTTTAGCAGAGAAGAGGTCATCTATCCTTCCCTGAGCCATGTCTTGGGCTAGTTCATCCCCTCGATACACCAAGTTTTAGGCAAACTGAAACCCTGCTGCCCATGTGCTCTGTTTTCCTTTCCAATCTGTAAGAAACCGAAGAGGATCATTGCTCTGCTCGGTTTGCTGGGAAGTTCCGAATTGCAAAAGGCACACAGTACTAGCTATTGGAAGGACGAGAGACAAGTGGTTGATAGTCATGCAGAATGGCGAATCTGCCCTTGATTGATAATGGGTCTTGGTCGGTGGGCACAAAAGCGTACAACTGCTGTGTTCTTAGTGTTTCTAGCCTCAATGCTTGTCTCTCCTAACTGGGTTCACGGTCAGTCTGGAATTTTCAAGATTACTCTAATGGTCCCGCAGCCTAACCCTGCCCGACAATCTTGGTCACTATTAGTTCAAAACAATCTTCAGTCTCTAGGCATTGATGCTGAGAGAGTAGTCCTCGACTGGAACAGCATTTACTCGCGAGCTCTAACGCCTGACCCCAGCGTTCTGGGCAAATCCTATGACAATGGTGGCTTTGATTCCCTCTTTGTCGGCTATGCACTCGGAATCGATGCTGATCCCTGGTCGATCTATCATAGCTCCCAATTTGCTCCGACAGGCTCCAACTTTTATCTCTGGAATAACACCGCCAACGACCAGCTTACAACTCAAATCAAGGAAACGGTAAACAAGACTCAGCGTCTCAATCTCGTAAAACAATGGCAGGTACTGGCCAACGAAGAGGAGCCTGCCGCCGCAATATTGTATACCAAGGAAATAGTCGCATTCGACGCAAGCGTTCCCAATGGAGCCTACGTATTCAGCACCTACCACTACCCGACCTGGCCTCCGATTGAACAGCTTTCATCGACTGCAGGATCGCTCATTCTCGCTCAAACCGGCCCAGCCCCCTCTCAGGGTCTCAACCCTCTGCTCTCAACCTCGTACTATGACCAGTCGGTGTACGGCCCGGTATTCAGCGCACTTGCCCAGAGAAACGACACCATATTCAAGAACATGATTCCTCAACTAGCCACGGGCTGGTCGGTGGATCCGGACCAGAAAACATGGACAGTAAGCCTGCGCCAAGGAGTAACCTGGCACGATGGTGTTCCGTTCAACGCTACTGATGTGAAATTCACTTTTGATGCTATTCAGGATGATGCCCTCGCGTCGCCGATAGAAGCATTCGTCAAAGGTATTGTTGGTGGCAAGAGCAACGTCACGATTGTAGATCCCTACACTGTCAAGTTTGGCCTACCTGCCCCCTACGCATATTTCGTCGAGAATATTCTCACTATTCCAATCATCCCCCAACATGTTCTCGGAAGCACTCCATACACGAATTGGCATAGCGATCCTTTCAATACGGGAATGAGCGGAGGACCTATTGGCACCGGTCCATACAAGTTTGTCAGCTATGACCCTGTTACTGAAACGAATCATTTGACGCGGAATAACAACTACCTCGATTTTCCCCAGAATGGCAAGACCGCTTTGATTAGTCGAGGAGCATTTCAAGTGACAGACTATTACGTGAGACACATCGACGGATCAGATGCCGCCATCACTGCTCTGAAAACTGGCGCGGTAGACGTACTTGACTCGCAATATCACTTGGAGACGCAGACGAGTTTTCTGAAAGATTGGGGTGCGAATCGATGGATCTCCTATGACGCCTTCGGCGTGCAGGAGATGGGCTTCAACATGCGACATCCTGTCTTCGGAACAGGAACTGCTACTCCGCTCGGGCAGCGAGATCCGTCCAAAGCAGCTCTAGCAGCTAAATATGTTCGGCAGGCTATCAGTCACGCGATTCCCAGAGACCTAATAATCGAGCAACTTCTTTCTGGCTATGGCAACCCAGGCGTAACCAGTCCAGTCGTGGGCAACCACCAAACGGGCTTCGCAGTCACTGAAGGTTTCAACCCAGCGCTTGCCCCATATGATTTCAACTTAACGAAATCGAGAGAACTTCTTCAAGCTGCAGGCTACTACCCAGGGTCAGGACAATCAACCATTTGGGACACGTACGGGTTCGCCGTTACGACTGTACTACTCGGAGCCGTCGCAGCACTAGCTGCAATCTACTTGGTGGAAGTTAAGCGAAGACCCATCAATCGGCAACATTCTCCTCTTCAAGAATCCTCAACCAAACCAGTCAATCCCTCTTAGCCGTTCTAGTACGATGAAGTTGATCAGTCGCACAGTCAGACCGGAGGGAGACCGGTCACGGGTGAATCCCATGTCCTGGGACCTGCGTGAGTACTTCACTCTCTAGGTGGAGCACTGAGGGGACTCTGATTGACTACTAATCAAGGGTAAAGGTTGCCATGGTGGTACGGATTCATTTAACTTTCAATGCGAAAGTACCGGCTTAGACGAAGTTTGGTAACACTGTCTTTAGCCGGGAAATGGTTTCGTTTTCGTCAAAGGACGAAGCTGTGGCAATGTCAACTCGACGGACTGGAGAGACTGTACTAAAGTACCGAATAGCCGCGGTCTTCTTCGTTTTCGGCGTTGCTCTGAGCAGTCTTTTCGGGGTTCAGGCGGTCCACGCTGCTGGTGAGACCTATACCCTCACGTTGTCCTCAAGTCGCATACAAGAGTACGACACGCCTGGGGTCACACTCTACTTGAGAGTTACGGGTGCGAGTCCCAGTAGCACCTACAAGTTCAGTTTCACTGTTACCGATGCCAGTGGGATTCCTGCAAGTGCGAACAGCTCCATGGTTTCAGGCAATGCGACCTTTACTAGCAGCATAGTTTACCCCCGGGACTTCGGAACTGGAGCGAGAGTGCAATTCGTGGGCAACTACACTGTCGATGTCTCTCAGACACTGCCAGTGGTCAAGACTAATGTTCAAACTGGAGAGTTCCTCGTCGGGGTGACTGAGAGCATAACCTATCAGCGCACTGATCAAGTATCCACCGTGGCTGAAGGATATTTCGCCTCGGAAAATGTAGGAGTAAGCGTGTTGCATGAGAGTATGTTAGTGGCCGGATTCCCTCTCTACCACCCGGCGGCAGTTGACGGAAGTTTCTCTTTCACTTGGAAGATACCTTCCAATGAGAGTATAGGAAATTACAGCATCAGATTGACTGGCTCGACGACTAATAAGAGTCCAGCTGACGCGCAAGCATTTACTGTCTATCCTGCGAACGTGATAATTCCTGGACTCACGGTCAACAGCGTATCGATTTCGAGGACGGTTGAACAGGAGTTTCTGTTCTCTCCTCAATATCCCAGCGGACAGCGTGTTCAATCGGGACAGGTGGCCCTTCGAATACAAGAGTCCGATAGCGTCACACAGATCTCGACGAGTTCTTCGTATGACAATAAAACTGGAGTATTCCGAGCTGCTTACACGCTCGATCTAGATGCTCTCACGGGTAGTTGGGTCGCATGGATTGAGCCCAACACGTTTGATGATGGATTCGGAAACAAGGGCCCAGCCCAAACTGTAGTCGTCGGATTCAACGTCCAGGCAGCCGCACTGGACGTTTCAATAGCCTCCAAGCCTCTAACAGCTATCACTTTCAGAGATGGGGGCACAATTCCAATTCAAGCCGTGGTCAAGTATCCTGATGGGACCCGGTTAACTTCTGGATCTGCTACCGCCAGGCTCTCTCAAGCTGTTTCGGGTGTCTCTATCGGCATTCCCATTAGACTCTCCTTCATTCCAGATCAGCAGGACTGGGAGGGCAGCTACATAGTTGGAGTGACCGACCCATCGGGAATCTGGCTGGTAACGGTGGAGGCATCGGACCAATTCGGAAATTCGGGAAGCGAGGCGCTGCCAACGAGCGTCAGCACTAGTACCTCGCAGCCTTCGCAGTTTTTAGGGTTCACTACTTCTCTGTTCCTCCTAGTTGCGACTATAGTTGCGGCGGCTGCTCTAGGGGTCGTTCTCGTCCTTTTGATCCGTCGCAAGAATCTAACAAGAGAAGTAAAACTTGACCTAACCGTCGTGGATAGGGAAGCTGATAGGATCCAAGAGAGCTCGTTCTTCAAGAGAGTAAAGGAGCAGATCAACGATAAGAAGGAATCAAATAATTCGTCCCCGAGCGCTGAAGACGTCAACGAGAAGTCGTCCTTGGAATAAGCTGCGTTTGGGACAAAACCCGGCTCAGCCGAACTCAGCCTGCTATCGTACGGAGTCTCACTGTTGAGTAACAGCGTCCTTTAGTCAGCCGGCATCCACCGGACGGTGGAGACCTGACAATGCCTCCGCATTGGCTCGCTATTCATTCATTCAAGGGGGGCACGGGGAAGAGCACAATCACTGCGAATCTGGCAGTATCACTTGCTGAGCTTGGAAAGAACGTCTGTGTCATGGACATGGACCTAGCAGGTCCGGGAATTCACGTCATGTTTGGAGTAGCGGAATCGAGCGTCAAGTGGACGATGACCAACGTCTTACTCGGCGATGCCAAGATAATGGACGCTGTGGTTCCGCTGACCGAGAAACTTCAGCTGAAGAATGGAAAGCTCTACTTCATTCCGGCAAGCTTCAAAATGGAAGATATGCTCAGGCTCTTGAGACGTGGACTAGAGGTCGAGACATTCGCGTCTGGCCTGAAGCTCCTCTCCCAAGAATTGAAGCTAGACTACGTCCTCCTCGACACTCATCCAGGCATAGAAGACGACACAGTCTTGGTAATGGGAGCCTGCAACGGTCTTCTCCTGATTTCTCGCCTAGACCAGCAAGACTTGCTTGGCACTGCCATTGTTGCAAAGCTCGCCTCCAGCCTAGGCAAGAGCACATTTCTCATGTTCAACATGGTACCACCGAACTTTAGCGAAAATAGTCTACAAGAAATATCCTTGAAACTGTCCCGGAGATTCGGCTTCAACGTGTTGGCTTCGGTACCCTTCTACGATGAGATTCTTCAGAGCCTCAGTAACGGAGTCTTCGTCAACAATCTTCCAAGACATGAGTACACCAGAAAAATTTTGGAGGCAGCGAAGGTTGTCGCCAAGACACCATTCTAGTTTACTGTGCGACTGCAAGGGATAGAATGGAGGCTAGTCATGTGGCTTCTGTTGACCGATATTCATCGGATAGCCTGAGAAGACTCCTCGGCTCCCTCAGCTCAGTCACGTTCAAGGACGAGGATGGCCAAATCGAGTACTTCGGACAAAAAGTGGTAATTCTTCGCAGGGACGCGTTTCAGCTAATGAAGAGCGAGCTTGCAGCACGGAATGCGGGTGGAACAATCAGTCTAATTCTGGGAATAGTGGGCCGAAGAGTAGGAGGTGAAGAAGCCAAGGCATTCAAATCTCAGGCCGGTTTTCAGGAATTGTCGGTGAACGCCTCTACTCCGGATCTGATCCGACGAGCCGTGGAGGATACTAACATGGGTTACGGCAAAATGCTGATTCGAGAACTGGGAATCTCCGCGAAGACTGCGATTATCTCGGTTCGAAACTGTTTCGAGGCGGAAAAATCTGCAAGACGTGACGCTTCGGGCTGTTTCTTCACACTGGGCTATCTTGAGGGACTTTTTTCAGAGCTAATAGGTTCTCAGCTGAGGGGCGTTGAGACCAATTGCGTTGGAAAGGGCGACGAATCTTGCATTTTCGAGCTCGGTCCCACATTCGAGAAGTCGCAGTGGAAACTCTAGAAACTCAGTCCAAGAAAGCACCTTTCAAGGCTGGAGGAGTTGATGCTTGGATGTGCTGGACTGGTTTGGTATTATTGCAAGATGAGGGTCATCAGCACCGACTGACAGCCCGTGTTCTCTGTCGATAATGTCGGTACGGAACCCGAGCTTGTCAACTTGGTTAGCCCACGCAGGTTTGGGACAAACACATCACGCTTCAGGTTGCCCCAATATCCCTCATGAACCTCATTGCTGGCGACATCGGTCTGCCCCCTGTATCGCCGCGTACACAACACCGGACGCCCTCCCTTGCGGTTAAATGGCCGGAACCAGTACTCCATTAGAGAACGGAAGGATGAGCGAAAACAACCTGTTGAGCTAGAGTCCGCTTTCAAGTCAAAATCATGGAACACGTGTACGCATGTAAGAAGGCGAGATTCGTCTTTGCAAACTTCACCGATGTCCAAAACGGCTACAGCTATCTTCGTGGTCAGCCTGATTTCTAAGATTTTGAATCGCGAGAAGCTTACGAGCATGATGCTTAATAGAACGTAACCTAGCCCGCACTCCAAAGCAGGCCGGAAATTGGTTGACTATCCGCAACTATTGGGTCTCGGCGCGATCGCAGGCTTTACGATTTTCCTCGGTCTGCCATTTGCGGTTCTTCAGAATCTTGACGCTCGTAAGCGAGGATTCCTGAACGCGCTCTCAATTGGGATTCTTATCTTCCTAATTGTAGATGTTTTCAGCCATGCCTGGGACGAGGCCGGAGATGTTGCGGTCAATGCGTTGTCGGGTAATGGGTCGATCATCGATGCGGTAACTGTTCTCATCGCGCTCTTTGGAGGGCTA
>JACXTT010009086.1_pt1 | contig 13618 bp, 12 predicted proteins | sample 9270951 | NCBI WGS metagenome assembly JACXTT01 (sample SAMN15532306, study PRJNA645909) | rock metagenome | isolation source: weathered quartz diorite | place: Puerto Rico | collected 2017-06-21
GCACGCAGGGGTCCGGCCGCCGCCGCAGCCGCAGACCTTCGGACAACGGGTTTGTCATGCAGCCGGCGCGAGCGCGCCGCGCTTCGCCTCGATCCCCTCGAGCAGCGAATCGAAGGAGTCGGAGAACTTCTGCACGCCCTCTGCTTCCAGCGTGTCGGTGACGTCGTCGTAGTCGACGCCGGCCGCGGCGAGGTCGGCGAACAGCTGCCGGGCCTCGTCCAGACCGGAGACGAGCGAGCCCGGCTTCACGACACCGTGATCCTGGAACGCCTCGATCGTCTCGAGCGGCATCGTGTTGACGACATCCGGTCCGACCAGCTCGGACACGTAGATCGTGTCGGGGTACTCGGGATTCTTCGTCGACGTCGACGCCCAGAGGCAGCGCTGCGGCCGCGCGCCCTTGCCGGCGAGAAAGTCCCAGCGCGTCCCGGCGAACGTCGCCAGGTAGTGCTGGTACGCGAGCTTCGCGTTGGCAACAGCGAGCTTCCCCTGCAGATCCTTGCGACCGAGCTCCTCGAGCCGCTTGTCGGCCTCGGTGTCGACGCGCGAGACGAAGAAGCTCGCCACCGAGAGCACCTGACCCGGGTCGCCGCCGCCCGCAACGAGCCGCTCGAGACCGCGGATGTAGGCCTCGGCGACCTCCGCGTAGCGCTCGAGCGAGAAGATCAAGGTGACGTTGATCGACTTCCCGCGCGCGATGCAGTCTTCGATCGGCCCTAGCCCGAGTCTGGTGGCGGGGATCTTGACGTAGCAGTTGGGGCGCTCGACGAGCTCGTGGAGCTCGATCGCCTGCTCGAACGTTCCGTCACGGTCGTACGCAAGGCCCGGCTCGACCTCGATCGAGACGAAGCCGTCGACGCCCGCCGTCCGCTCCCAGGCCGGTCGCAGCAGGTCACAGGCGGCCTTGATGTCCTCCACGGCGAGCGCGAAGAAGATCTTCCGCGGATCGTCCTCGCCGGCGGCGACCTCGCGCAGCTGGGCGTCGTACCAATCGCCCTCGGAGAGCGCCTTCTGGAAGATCGTCGGGTTGGACGTGACGCCGATGACGGCGTCGTCGCGCGTCATCCGCTCGAGCTCGCCCGTCTCGAGCAGTTCGCGCGACAGCGTGTCGAACCAGACGCTGACACCGTGTTCGGATAGCTCATGCAGCCGTGACTGGGCCATGCCAACTCTCCCTCTCCATCGCTTGCACCTTGTGCAGCCGTTCGAGATACCGGCCTTCGCCGGCGAACGCTGCCCCGAGAAACGTCTCCACCAGCTCCCGCGCCAGCGACTCGCCGACGACCTCGGAGCCCAGGCAGAGAATGTTCATGTCGTCGTGCTCGACACCCTGGTGGGCGGAATAGGAGTCGTGGCAGATCGCCGCCCGGATGCCGTCGATCTTGCAGGCCGCAACCGACGCGCCCACGCCCGACCCGCAGACGAGCACGCCACGGTCGGCGTCGCCACGAAGGATCGCTTCACCGATGACACGCGCGCGATCCGGGTAGTCGACGCGGACGGCATCGGTGTCGACCCCGAGGTCGAGCGGATCGTGACCGGCGTCGGCGATCGCGCCCAGCACCGCGTCTCTAAGCTTCACGCCTCGATGGTCGAAGCTCGCTGCGACCCGCATCAGCCGACCCGCTGGAGAAGTGCGGACGCCTCCGCCGCGACACGTTCGGACGTGAGGCCGAGCTCCTCGTAGATACGCGCATACGGAGCGGACGCCCCGTAGCGGTCGACCCCGATCGAGACTCCGCGATCGCCGACCCATCGTTCCCAGCCGTGCGTGATACCGGCCTCGATCGACACGCGCGCCGGCACCTCCGGGGGCAAGACGTCGTCGCGGTAGTCCTGCGGCTGCTCGGCGAAGAGCTCCCAGCACGGCATCGAGACGACCCGGACGACAGCGCCGTTGTCGATCGTGCGTGCACCGTCGAGAGCGATCGAGAGCTCCGAGCCCGTCGCCATCACGATCAGATCCGGCTCGCCTTCTGCGCTCTGCCACAGCACGTAGGCGCCACGGAGAACGCCGTCCGCCGCCGCCACGTCGGAGCGGTCGAGGACCGGGAGCTTCTGACGTGTCAGCGCGAGCGCGACGGGGCCGCCTCGGCGCTCGAGCGCGAGCCGCCAGGCCATGACCGTCTCGTTCGCGTCGCCCGGTCGCGCGTACCAGAGATTCGGGATCGCGCGGAGCGCCATGTGATGCTCGACCGGCTGATGGGTGGGTCCGTCCTCGCCGACCCCGACGGAGTCGTGCGTCCAGACCCAGAGGCTCTCGAGACCGATCAGCGCAGACAGACGGACAGCCGGGCGCATGTAGTCCGAGAAGATCAGGAACGTCGAGCCGTACGGCTTCAGCATCGCCGGGTCGAGCGCGATGCCGTTCACGATCGAGCCCATTCCGTGCTCGCGGATGCCGAAGGCGATGTTCCGCCCGGCGTGGGTGCCCGAGAACAGGCCGGCGCCTTCGAACTCCGTCTTCGTCGACTCGACGAGGTCGGCGGCACCGCCGACCATGGTCGGTGTGAAGGGCTTGATCGCCTGCATTACCTTTCTGCCCGCGTCGCGCGTCGCCACGTCCTCACCCGACCGGAATACGGGCAGCGCCTCAAGCCAGCCGGCCCGAGGCTCACCGCGGCGATCGGCGTCCCAGTCCTCGGCGGACGCCGGGAACGCAGCTCGCCAGCGCTCGAACCGGGACAGCCACTCAGCCTCCGCAGCCTTTCCCCGCTCGGCGACGCCCTGCATGTGCGCGCGAACGGCGTCCGGCACGACGAAGTGCTCGTCCGGGTCGAATCCGAGGATCTCCTTGGTCGCCCGCACCTCGGCTTCGCCGAGGGGGTTTCCGTGTGCCTTGCCGGTGTCGATCGCGTGTGGCGCCGGATATGCGATATGGCTGCGCAGCACGATCAACGACGGCCTCGACGACTCCTCGGCGCCCGCAACGAGCGCGGCGCGGAGCGCGTCGAGATCCTCGGAGTCGTCGACGTGCTGGACGTGCCAGCCGTACGCGGCGAAGCGGGCGCCCTTGTCCTCCGTCGTGAACGACACCGCGGTCGTGCCGTCGATGGTGATGTGGTTGTCGTCGTACACGTAGACGAGGGCGCCGAGCCCAAGGTGTCCCGCGATCGAGGCCGCCTCCGAGGCGACGCCCTCCATCAGGTCGCCGTCGGAGCAGATGGCGTAGATCCGGTGGCCGACGATCTCGTGGTGCGGACGGTTGTACCGCTCGGCCAGGAAATGCTGTGAGATCGCCATCCCGACGCCGTTGCCGAATCCCTGCCCGAGCGGGCCGGTCGTCGTCTCGACACCAGGCGTGTGGCCGTACTCGGGGTGACCCGGCGTTCTCGAGCCCCATTGCCGGAACTGCTGCAGATCTCCCAGCGAGAGGTCGTACCCCGAGAGGTGAAGCGCGGTGTACTGGAGGACGCACGCGTGCCCGGCAGACAGCACGAAGCGGTCACGGTCGGGCCACGCAGGGTTGGCCGGGTTGTGGCGCATGAGCTCGCCGTACAGGAGGTACGCGACCGGCGCGAGCGCCATCGCGGTGCCGGGATGGCCGGCGTTGGCCTTCTGCACGGAGTCCATTGCCAGGACCCGGATGGTGTCGATCGTCAGGCGGCGGGGATCGGTGGCTGCGTGGTTCATCGCACCGAAACCATATGCGTCCGCGGCACCCTCACGAGAACGCGTCGGCAGGCGGGACGGCCGGATCGGCCAGAGCAGCTCGGCTCTGCACCGAAGCCTGCCGCCGCACCAGGGACGTGAGCGTCTCCTGCGTCTCGGCCTCCTGCCCGGAGAGGAGGACTGCGATCAGCCGCCCGCCGCGCAGGTAGCAGCCCAGAACAGCGCCGTCCTCCAGCGAGCCGCGCATGATCAGCTCGTCGTGACCGCCGTCGAGATCGCCGATCAGGCCGAGCTTGACGCCGAAGACCTCCGAGAAGAAGTAGGCGACGAGGTCGTACGGCGCGTCCTCGCCCGCCAGGATCCTGCCGACGCGATCGCCCTGGTGATCGGCGTTCGTCCAGTGCTGGATCACTCTCGAATGCCCGAAGATCGGATCGTCGAACCGGGCGACGTCGCCGACCGCATAGACGTCGGGTGTCGAGGTCGCAAACCGCTCGTCGACGATGACCGCACCGCGTGGATCGAGCTCGATCTCCGAGCCGGCGAGATAGTCGGTCGAGACGGAGACGCCGACGCCGACGATCGCGAGGTCCGCCTGAAGCTCCCGGCCGGATGCCGTCCGGGCCCCGACCAGCCGGCCGTCCTCGCCGCAGAACTCCTCGATCGAGTCCCCGAGGATGACATCGACGCCCTGCTCACGGTAGAGACGCTCCAGCGAGGCGGAGAGCTCTGGGGCCTGAAACGACGCATAGAGACGGTCGGCAACGTCCACTTGTGTGACTTCCAGCCCGAGCCGTCGCAACGATGCCGTCGTCTCCATGCCGATGAAGCCGCCTCCGACCACCAAGGCTCGGGACGCCGATTCGGCCGCCTCGCGCACCGTTCTGGCGTTCGCCAGCGTCCGGTACGTGTGGACGCCGTCGAGCTGCTCGCCTGGGACGCCGAGCGGCCGCGGCCGGGAGCCCGAAGCGAGCACAAGCGAGGAATATTCGATGCGCGAGCCGTCGTCGAGCCAGATGGAGTGCGCGCTCGTGTCGACGCTTCGTGCCGTCCGGCCGAGGATAAGCTCGACATCGTTCTCGGCGTAGAAGGTCGGGCGCTCGGCGAAGACCTTCTCCTCCGCGATCTCTCCGCGCAGGAACCCCTTCGAAAGGGGCGGCCGGTTGTACGGTGGCACCTCGTCGTCCGAGACGACCGTGATCGGGGCGCTGCCGCCGGCAGCTCGGTAGCCGCGGGCGGTGCGCGCAGCTGCAAGCCCGCCGCCGATCACGACAATACGCTCTTCACTCATCTGTTCTCCAATCGTTCGCGACGAGGTACCCGCCAAGCACAAAGTTGAGACCAGACTATTGGTGTCTACGCTTCATCGCTGATGGCGGTTCTGATCGCGAGCAACCTCCGCAAGGAGCTTTCCGGCACGCCGTTGTTCGACGGCGTCTCGGTCACCGTGAACCGGCGCGACCGGGTCGCGCTGGCGGGCTCGAACGGGGCCGGGAAGACGACACTGCTACGCGCAATCACTGGCGAGATCTCGCTCGAGGGCGGGGAGCTCGCGTTCGCGAAGGGGACCCGGATGGCGCTCCACGACCAGCGCCCCCCGCGTGAGCGACGCCTCACCCTGCGCGAGTATGCGCTCTCGGGCGCCGCCGACCTCGTTGCCATCGAGGAGGAGCTGCGGCGCCTGGAGTCGGCGATGGGCGCAGGCGAGCACGACCAGCGCACGTTGCAGCGCTACGCGGAGACACAGGCGCGGCTCGAGCACGCCGGCGGCTGGAACTGGCGCGATCGGGCCGCGGCCGCGCTGCGGGGACTGGGATTCTCCGAAGGTGACCTCGATCGGCCTCTGGGAACGTTTTCAGGCGGGGAGCTGACACGGGCGTCGCTCGGACGCGCGCTCGCGGGCGACCCCGATCTGCTCCTGCTCGACGAGCCGACCAACCATCTGGATGTCGACTCGCTGGAGTGGCTCGAGCAGGAGCTCACGTCTCTCGACGCGGCGATCGTGATCGTTGCGCACGATCGCTGGTTCCTCGAGGCGGTCTCGACCGCGGTACTCGAGCTCGACGGCGGCCGCTCGTTCTTCTTCGCCGGGCCGTGGCACGAGTGGCGGCGTGAGAAGGCCGCTCGCGCCACGCACGCGGCGAAGACCGTCGCTCGGGTCGACGAGGACATCGAGCGGCTCGAGCGGTTCGTGGAGCGGTTTCGCTACAAGAAGACGAAGGCCAAGCAGGCGCAGGCGAAGCTGAAGCAGATCGGCCGCCTGCGCAGGGAGCGTGACGCCGCTGCGGACGACCTGCACCAGCTCACGCGCCGGCGGCGAACACTCGGCTTCGAGTTCCTGAAGCCCGCACGCTCGGGACGCGTCGTGCTCGAGGCGGATGCGCTGGACGTAGCGGCGGGGGAGAGGCGGCTGCTCGACGGCGCTGCGCTCGTGCTCGAGCGCGGCGAGCACGTCGCCGTCGTGGGGCCGAACGGCTCCGGCAAGACGACGCTCCTCGAGACGGTGCTCGGCAAGCGAGCGCCCGCGGCGGGCTCGATCAAGCTCGGACACGGCGTGCAGCCCGCGTACTTCTCGCAGCACGAGATCGAGCTCGACGAGCGCGGAAGCGTGCTCTCGTGCGCGATGGCGATGACCGGGCTGCAACGGCCACAGGCGCAGATGCTGCTGGGGCGCTTCTTGTTCTCGGGCTGGGACGAGCACGAGAAGCCCGTGACCGCCCTCTCGGGCGGTGAGCGGCGGCGTCTGGCGCTCGCGGTGGTGGTCGCCTCGGGCGCCAACCTGCTCGTCCTCGACGAGCCGACCAACCATCTCGACCTCGAGAGCCGCGAAGCGCTCGAGGCTGCACTCGAGGCCTTCCCCGGCACGGTGCTGCTGGTGTCCCACGACCGCGCATTGCTCGACGCGGTTGCCGAACGCACGGTTGCAGTCGAGGACAGGACGCTCCGCTCGTACGACGGGGGCTGGGCCGATCTCGTGCGCACGCGGGCCGAGACGACAGCCGCGGCCGTGCCGGCGCCGCCGCCGGAACCTGCGAGAGCGCCGAAACCCAAGCCCTCGAAGGCGCGCCGCGTACCCACCGAGCTCGAGCGCGTCGAGACCCGGATCGGTGAGCTCGAACGTCACATCGCGTCGCTCGAGGCTGCTCTCGCAGCAGACTGGACGGACATGGACACGCTCAGCTCTCATCGTGCCGCACGCGATGAGCTGCAGAGGCAGCTCGCTCGGTGGGAGGAGCTCTTCGCGGCCGAACAGGATGTCCGCGAGGCGGAGGCGCCCGCCGCCGGCCCGTAAACGGCGCAAGATCCGCCGCCAGGTTGCCGATGATGTGTGACGGATGAGCGTGCTGCGACGTACTTCGGATGTGCATGCCGCGACCCTCGACGCACCGCGACCCGCGCAGATCGACACGGAGCCCTCGTTTGCGGCCGTGGCGGAGCAGCACCTCGACGACGTGTACGGGTACCTGCTCTACCTCTGCCGCAACGGCACGCTCGCCGAGGACCTGGCGAGCGAGACCTTCGAGAAGGCGTTGCGCACGTGGCGCCGGTTCGACCCGCGTCGCGGCAGCGCGCGGGCGTGGCTGCTCGCCATCGCCCGCACGACAGCCCTGGACTGGTTCCGCTCCGAGGAGCGACGGCGAAGACGGGAGCACGCCGTGGCGCCCGCCGACCGCCACGAGGACAGACTGGTTGAGGGCTTGTCACCCGCGCTCGAGGATGCCCTTGCCGGTCTCAGCGCCGGCGAGCGCGAGGTGATTGCCCTTCGCGTCGTGCTCGAGCTGGACGGCGAGGCCGCGGCACGTGTGCTCGGCATCAGCCAGACCGCGTGCTCCACGCGTCTGAGCCGTGCCCTGAAGAGACTCGAGGAGAGGATGACCGATGACGTCCGCTGACCTCACCGAGCTGCTCCGCGCCTCGCGGCCCGTCGCGCCGGACGGACTGCGTGAGCGCGTGCGCACCATCGCAGCGGCAAAGCCTGGTCCTTCGCCCTTTCCGCGCTTCCGCGTCCCGCAGCTGCGGCTGGTCGTGCCGGCAGTGGCGGCGACCGCGGTCGCGGCGGCTGGGCTGATCGCAGTCGTGAGGCCCGAGCATCGGCCCGTGCGGCTCGAGGCCGCGCCGCAGTCGCAGCGCTCTGCCGCGACCAAGGCGGCTCCGCCGACGACAACTGTGCCGGTCTTCGGCGCGAGCACGGGCTCGGGCGCAGCCACGGATCAGGCCCAGCAGAGCCTCGCTCCTTCTGCGACCACACTGCAGGGGAGGGCTCACGCCCCCGCTCCGACCGGCGGCCGCGCCGTCGACTACGAAGCGCAGATCGGCCTCGAGGTCAAGGACGGAGACGCACTCTCCGCCGCGACCGCACAGGCCCAGGAGATCGCACGGGATCTCGGCGGCTACGTCGTCTCGGTCCAGTACGCGTCGGCGGAGACCGGCAACGCAACGCTGACGCTGCGCGTGCCGACCGGCAGGGTGCAGGACGCCATCGGCCGACTGACGGCGCTCGGCACGATCACGTCGCAGCAGGTGCAGATCCAGGACCTACAGGAGCAGCTCGACCAGCTCTCACGCCAGATCGCCGTTCTCCGCGGGCGAATCGCGCATATCACGGCGCTCCTCGCCGATCCGAACCTGACCCCGGACCGGCGCGCACAGCTCGAGACCCGCCGCGCGCAACTGCAGACCGACCTCCGCTCGACGCGGCTGCACAGCGCCGGCATCTCCAAGCAAGCGTCCCTCGCGACGATCCAGCTCACGATCACCACGAAGCAGAGGTCGGCGACGCCGGCGCCCGCCTCGCGCCTTCGCCGAACACTGCACGAGGCCGGCCGGATTCTCACCTGGGAAGGCATCGCACTGCTCTACTGCCTGGTCGTGGCGGGGCCGTTCGCACTGGCCGGAGCGCTCGCCTGGTTCGGAGCGAGGATGCGACGGCGGAGCATCGAGAGCCGGCTGCTGGCACGTGGCTGATCGTGATCGGCTGGAAGAATCCTCCGTCGCCCGGATCGACCGATACGGGTGAGTTCGGCTCATACGACACGACGACCCGCAAGAAGGACGTCACCTCGTTGGTCAACGTGACGTTCTCGGTCGAGTGACGCTGACGGGTCAGCCCGCCGCGACGCCGATCATCTGCTCGAGGTCGGCAGCCGTGACCGGCAACGCGCGGTGGGCGACGAGATGGCCCGTAGCGTCGAGCACGTACGTCTCCGGGACACCGGTCGCGCCCCAGCGCTGAGCTACGTGCCCGTCCCCGTCGTGGAGGGCGGTGAAGTCGTTGCCGTACCGTTTCAGGAACGAGCGCCCGTCGCTCGTGTAGTCCTGGTAATCGAGCGCGACGAACTGCACGCGGCCGGCGTAGCGCCGCGCCGCCGCAGCGAGCACCGGCGCCTCGTCCTTGCACGGGATACACCACGATGCGAAGACGTTGACCACCGTCGGCCTGCCTTCCAGGTCGGTCACGGACACCGACCCGCGGCGAACTGCCGCGCGTAGACGGGGCGAGGCGCCGGCCGCGTCGCTCCAGATCGGCTTCAGACGGAAGTCAGGGGCAGCCGGCCGCTTTCCCGCAGCGATGTCCGCGACGACGCGCGCCCCCGCGCCCTGGTGCGCGACCTTCCAGATCAGGATCCCGAGCAAGGCGGCGACGGCGGCAAGCGCCAGCCCCTGAACGCCGCGAAGGATCACGGTGGGGGCGTGAGCGTCGCGATCAGAGCCTCGGCGACGACGCGGAGCGGGCGACCGGAGATCTGGCTCGCCTTGCGAAGCCGCGCGTAGGCGTCCTGCTCGCTCAGACCCTGACGCTCCATGAGCAGACCCTTCGCCCGCTCGATCGCCTTGCGCGCCGCGAGCGCCTCCGCCAGCGAGTCGGCCTCCTGTCGGAGCTCGGCGAGCTCGGCGTGGCGCGCTCTGGCTGTCTCGATCGCGGGCAGGAGATCCGTCTCGCGGAAGGGCTTGACGAGGTAGCCGAACACACCCGCCTCCACGGCACGGGACACGAGCTCCTTCTCGCCGTAGGCGGTGACCATGACGATCGGAATCGGCCTCTCGTCGAGAATCGTGCGCGCCGCGTCGATCCCGTCGAGCTTGGGCATCTTCACGTCGAGCAAGGCAAGGTCAGGCTTTTCGCGGCGGGCGAGCTCGACCGCCTGCTCGCCGTCGTGCGCCTCGGCGCAGACCTCGAATCCCGCTCTCTCCAGCAGTGCGCGGAGATCGAGCCGGATGATGGTCTCGTCCTCGGCGACGAGGATCCGCATGGGGGCAAAGTGTGCCTGCCCGCGAAATGCCAAGTGTGGGTGATCAGTCGCGGCCGCGAAGCAAGCTGACCCGAAACGGGCTCAGCTCGACGGTCTGGAGCCCCGAGCTGACCGCGGGATCTGCAGCCGCGATGCGTCGCGCCTCGTCCTCGTCCTCCGCTTCGATGACGACGACCCCGAAGAGGGGCGAGAGGGCGGGTCCGGCGAGCACGAGCGTTCCGTCTGCGAGGAGCTCTTGGAGGTGACGGAAGTGCGCCTGCATGATCTCGCGCTCGTCGTCGGTCATGTCTTCCGAGAACGTCTGCCTCGGGGGCCGCAGGATGTAGAGCCACGCCGCCATCGCCGTTACGACGAGTGGGAGACAGCCAGATCGACGGGGAATGCGACCTCCACGCGCAGTCCCTGGTGGTCGTGCAGATCGAGCGTGCCGCCGAGCTCGTCTCGCACGAGCGCCCGCACGATCGAGAGACCGGTCCCGTCCGCGCCTTCCTCCATGCCCTCGCCGTCGTCCGCGATGGCGAGCACAACGTCGCCGCCGCGCCGTGACAGCTCGATCGAGATGTGCCGGCCACCGTGCTCGAGCGCATTGCCGAGCAGCTCGCTGAAGACGAGGGCGAGTGCCGTCGCACGATGCCCGGCGAGCACCACTGTCTGGAGATCTGCCGTCACCTCCTTGCCGGCGACGAGCCCCTGCACGAGTGTTGCCCGCAGCCGCTCGAGCAGCTCGGCCAGATCGACCGCATCCTCGCGATGCTCCGTCAACACCTCGTGCACTGCCGCGATCGCGAGGATCCGGTTGACCGAGTCCGCGAGCGCCTTGCGCGGGTCGACCTCCTCCGCGCCCGCCTGGAGCCGAAGGAGCGACGCGACGGTCTGGAGGTTGTTCTTGACCCGATGGTGGATCTCCGGAGCCAGAACGCCTCGCAGTGCCATGCGGCCGTGCTCGAGCGCAACGGCGGCGTGATGCGCGATCGCCTGGAGCAGTGCGCGGTCGTCATCCGAGAACGGTGTGTCGCGGTCGCACACGAGCTCCCCGATCTGGCGGCCCTTCCAGCGCAGCGGGGTGCGAACAGCATGCGCGCCCGCGCGGCCTTCGGGCCAGGCGATCCGGCCGTCGTCGAGGACCACCGCCGCACCTGTGGCAGCCAGCGAGTCGACTGTCGTCGACACGATCGCCTCGAGCGACTCCTCGAGATAGAGCGACTCGGACACCGCCTCGGAAATCCGCGCGAGCGCCTCGAGCTCGTGCACACGCCGCTGCGCCGCCTCGTACAGCTTGGCGTGCTCGATCGTCTGCGCAACCTGCGACGCAATCGCCACGAGGAGCCCGATCTCCGGCTCCGTGAACGACCGCGGCTCGCGCGTGCGCACGTTGAGCGCGCCCTCGAGCTTCTCGCGCGCAAGGATCGGAACGGCCAGGATCGACTCGTACTCGTCCTCGGGCAGGTTGGGGAACAGCTTGAAGCGGGGGTCGAGATGCGCTTTGGAGGGGATCATCACCGGCGCCCGCTCCGCCGCAGCGACGCCTGTGATCCCCTCGCCCGGACGCATGCGCGGCCGCCGAGTCAGCTCCTCGACCCGCGTGCCGTGGGTTGCGCGCAGGACGAGCTCGTCCGCACGCTCGTCGTAGAGGTAGACGAAGCACGCATCGGTCCCGAGAGCCTCGGAGACGCCGTCCGCGACGAGCTCCAGAACCTCCTGGAGGTCCAGGGTCGAGTTGACCGCCGCAATGGTGTCGGTCAGAAGGCGGAGGTGTCTGGTGGACTGATCCATTGGTCCATCTCGCCGTCTACAGGTAGGAGAGCAGAACGACCCCGACGATCGGCACCGCAAAGGTGAGGACGAAGCTGAACCACCCCACCACGACGAGCCGGCGCCTCGTCCCGGCTGCATGCGGCGCATCCTCACGGAGCTCACGCTGGAGCCGCGGGCCGAGAACGAAGTCGTGGACGAGCGACCCCGCCACGAGGAGCACGACCAGCGCCGACTTCACCATCAGCCACCGGTCGAACTTCGTGTCGAGCGCGGCAGAGTGAAACGCGCCGTGCCGGTCGCCGAGCCAGAGGCCCGACAGGATCGCCACCCCCATCGCGCTCCACCCGAGTGGACGCCAGCGCCTTCCGAGGATTCGCATCGCCGCCGCCCGCGCCTCTCCTTCGGTGGCACGGATGGCCGGAACGCCGACGACGACGAGGACGGCCGAGCCACCGACCCACACCGTCGCGGACAGGAGATGGACGATGCGGAGAAACGTGATCACGAGAAGAGGCTAGATGGTGACCTCGCGGGCTGGACATCGCCGCGCGAATGCCCGATGATTCCCCGCGGTAGGGTGCCGCCGCAAGGCGAGCGGCGCGCCCTGCTTCTGACGGCCGATCGCGGGCTCCTTTTTTGAGGAGCCCGTGGTCGTTGTGGACTCAGGACTCGTCGGCTAGAAGACCTCGCCGACCGCGCTGGGCAGGAGGCTGAGCCCGCCGCGGGCCCCTGCGGGGATCTCGGCGACGCTCGCGTTGCGCGTCTGCTTGGCGCGGTAGACGGCGACGTCGGCCCGCTTGAGAACGACCTCGGGAGGTGAGCCGCCGTCGAGGAGCGTCCCTCCGACGGACGCGGTCACCGGAAGCTCCATACCGTGATCGAGAGCGAACGGTGCATCGCCGATGAGGCGCCGCACCCGCTCGCCGAACGCCTCGAGCGCGTCGGAGCCGCCGATCTCGGGCGCCAGCACGATCAGCTCGTCGCCGCCCCAGCGCGCCACGATGTCCGTATCGCGGAGCCCGGTGCGCAGGCGCTCCACCGTCTGTACGAGGATGGTGTCGCCGACGTCGTGTCCGTACTGGTCGTTGGCCAGCTTGAACCGGTCGAGATCGACGATGAACAGGCCTGCCGGGCGCGCGCCCCGCACGATTCGCGCGTGCTCGAGGACGAGCGCTTCGTCGAGGGCGAGCCGGTTGGGAGCGCTCGTCAGCGAGTCGGTTCTCGCGACCGTGCGCTCGCGCTCGAGCTGCGCGGTCTGACGATTGTGGGCCCGCTCCGCTACCGCCAGCACCGCAATGAGCGCGGCAACGGTCGAGACGGTGAGGATCGGCGAGGACGCCTGCGTGTACAGCAGCGCCGCCAGGATCGGCGTGACGATGACCATCTCGGCACCGTCGACGAGGGCTCCGGTCACGAGTGCAGCCTTGGCCGGCTGGATGCCCCGGACGTGGACGACGAAGCAGCGAGCGATCTGCGCGAGAGCGAAGGCAGCCGCCATCGCCGCACCGGGCCTGACGACGTTTCCGGCAGCACCTGCAACGGGCAGCAGGCCGACGAGGCCGGCGGCGAATCCTTCGATCGACGAGCGCGATGCGCCCATCAGCCGCTGGCGCCAGACCACGTCGGTCCCGAGCGCCTCGCTCGCCGCCCCGGTCAACGCACCGGCAACCGGGCCGCCGATGAGCCCTGCAATGACCATCACGGGGGTCGTCGGCGTATACCACGTGCGAGGCCCGACGAGCATCGCGATCTGCCCCGCGCACGCCGAGAGCGCGATGAACCCCGTCAGCTGCAACGGTGAGAGATCGACTGCGAACCCGCGCGCGGCTCCCCAGGCGAGCACGACGAGAACGGCTATGGTCGCGTAGGCGGCCACGAGTCCCGTGCCGCGACGTGGATCGGCGACCTGGGGAGCAGGAGGAGGACCGGCACTCACAGGCTTGTGAGGGCGACGCGCCGAGATGTGGGCCACGTCCTCTATGTAGTGCGATGCCTCTTCG
>JACXTT010009087.1_pt1 | contig 13618 bp, 15 predicted proteins | sample 9270951 | NCBI WGS metagenome assembly JACXTT01 (sample SAMN15532306, study PRJNA645909) | rock metagenome | isolation source: weathered quartz diorite | place: Puerto Rico | collected 2017-06-21
CCCGGCCCCCGCGGCCGGCTGGCACGGCTGGCGGCACTGCGCCGCCAGGCCTAACGCTGGCGGCGATAGCTGGCGTTCATGAACTGGGTCCACTCGCCGTTCTCGCCCAGCATGTAGGAGGTCAGCGTGCGGTGGTCGTCGTCGGTGAAGGTGATTACGTCGCGGTACTGGGCCATGCGGCCATTGCCGGAGCAATCCGGCCCCTCGGCACGCAGCGTCAGTTGCTGGCCGCCGGCATCGAGCTCGCCTTCATAGATCCACAGGTGAGTCATCATCGAGCCGATGAAGGTCCCCACGAAATGCTTGCGGACGGGGTCGTAGCCCAGCGTCATGACCGTGGTGGACGGGCCGCAGCCGGGCATGTCGCCCTGCGTCACGCACTGGATCCAGACGTCGCCGACGCTGCTCACGCGCTCGGGGATCTCCCACTTCTGCACCGGCTGGTCCGGCCCCATCGATGCCTCGCCTTCGGCGATCCAGTTGCCCACCAGCCGTCGCAGCCAGCGGTGCTCCTTCTGCGCTTCGGTCTTCATTCGCGGTCTCCTTGGGTTGCAGCCACGGACGTTTGTGGATGCCGTACACATAGCCTAGCAAATGAAATGGACAGTGTCCACTTTTGCCTGCGATTTGCTGTGCTGCGTTGGCCTGTCACGGTATCCCTTCAAGCGAGCCATCGCGCGGCACGCAGGGCGATGCGCTGATTGACATGCAGGTATTTGCCTGCATATACTCTTCTCACGCACAAAGACAACGGATGGGATGGACGCTGACAAGGTTTTCAAGGCGCTGGGCGACCCGACACGCAGAAAGCTGCTCGACCTGCTGTACGAGAGGAACGGGCAGACGCTGGGCGAGCTCTGCGAGCACCTGGACATGGCGCGGCAATCGGCCACCCAGCACATCGGGATCCTCGAGGCGGCCAATCTGGTGAGTACGGTCCGGCGTGGCCGGGAGAAGCTGCATTTCATCAACCCGGTGCCGCTGCACGAGGTCTATGAGCGCTGGGTGCGGAAATTCGAACGTCAGCGGCTCAGCCTGCTGCACGACCTGAAGAACGAACTCGAAGGAGATCAGCAATGAGCCAGGAGAAGACCAGCTTCGTCTATGTGACCTACATCCGCTCGACGCCTGAAAAGGTGTTCGAGGCCATCACGAAACCGGAGATCGCGCGGCGCTACTGGGGCCACGAGAACGTCTCCGACTGGAAGCCCGGATCGGCCTGGGAGCACGTGCGCGCCAACGAGCAGCGCACGGTCCAGGTGGTCGGCAAGGTAGTCGAGGCCGCGCCGCCGACGCGCCTGGTCATCACGTGGGCGAGCCCCTCGCAGGCCGCCGATCCGGCCAGCTACAGCCGCGTGAGCTTCGACATCGAGGCGTACGAGGAGATGGTGCGGCTGACCGTCACCCACGACGAACTCGAGGCCGGCAGCGGGATGGCCAAGGGCATCAGGCAGGGCTGGCCGATCGTTCTTTCCAGCCTGAAGTCCCTGCTGGAAACAGGGCAGGCCATCGATGTCTTCGCCAAGCCCAAGGCGGCCTGAACCGGGAGTTGCTCATGACCCAGACCTACACCGGCGGATGCGCGTGCGGCGCGATCCGCTACGCAACCAGGCACGCGCCCGTCTTCCAGAACCACTGCCAGTGCCGCGACTGCCAGCGGCGCAGCGGCACCGGGCACGGCTCCTACCTGACCTTTCCCGCGCGCGCCGAGATGACCATCACCGGCGCGGCGGCGCACTGGGAGGTCGCGGGCGACAGCGGCAACGTGAAGGTCCACGCCTTCTGCCCGGTCTGCGGCACGCCGGTCTTCCTGCGCTTTGCCGCGATGCCGGAGCTGATCGCGGTCCACGCGGGCAGCCTGGACGACCCGGACCGCTTCGTGCCGCAGGTCCTCACCTACAGCGTCCGCGGGCCCGCGTGGGACGCCATCGATCCTTCGTTGCAGGCATTCGAGCGGATGCCGGCCCGCTAGCCCTAATGCGGCAGCCTGACCTTGGGCACCACGAACCGGTTGCCCGGGGCGCGCAGCACGTCGCACTGGACCTTGGCCTTGCGCACGGCGCCGTCCTGCGCCAGGTATTCGACGTCGGCCACCACGCTGTAGGCGTCTTCGGCCACCTTGCGGGTCTTGCCGCCGACCCACTTGAAGCTGGCGGGATTGGGCAGCGCTGCCTTGACCGCCTTCATGCAGGCGACCGGGGCCTCCGGGGCCTCGTCCTTGCCGCGCGGCTTTGGTGCGTCGTCTTGCCCGGCAGCCAGCGCCGCCGACGCGCACGTGACCGACAACGCCATCACCAGCGCGGTGGGCAGGGAACGCGGAAAAAGCGGCGAAAGCATCTTGGACTCCTGGGCTGGGGCGGAACTGGACGCCACATTCTAACGCCGGCGCCGATGCCGTTCAGGCCACGGCGCCGGCACAAAAGTTCCCCTGACGCCACCGCCAGGCAGCGCTAGCGCCGCACGCAGGCCTTGTAGGTGAACTTGTCGCCACGAAACATGAATTCGGAGAAAGCCAGCGGCTTCTCGTCGATGTCGTGCGGCGTGAATCGGATGCGCAGCAGCGGCTCGCCCGGCGCCACCTTGAGGCGGCGCGCGGTTTCGGCATTGGCAGGGATTGCTGCGCTCTCCGTGTGCAGGTACTTGAGGCGATAACCCAGGCGGGCTTCCACGATCATCAGTGCATCGTGGCGTTCAAGGTCGTGCTCCAGGATCGCGCGCATCAGGGGTTCGGGCGCCATCGTCATGCCGACCGCCACCGGGGTGCCGGCCACTGACTTGAGCATGGTCACGCACAGCAGCTTTGTTCCCGGCGGCAGGCGCAGCGCATCGGTGGCGATGGCCGGCGCCGCAATCAGACGCGTCGACAGCAGCTTGCCGTGCGCTTCGTGCCCGCGCGCGCGCATGTAGTCGAAAAAGCCAGTCAACGGCCCCAGGTCCGCCTGCCCCGCCGGACGGCTGACAAAGCTGCCCTTGCCGTGCACCGTCTCGATCAGCCCTTCGGCGAGCAGCGATGCCAGCGACTGGCGCACGGTGATGCGGCTGACGCCGAATTCAGCCATCAGCTCAGCCTCGGAGGGCAGCTTGATGCCCGGGGTCCATTCGTTGTTGACGATGCGCTGGCGCAGCGCGCCTTCGATCTGCTTGAAGCGAGGCAGTGAGCTTGTTGTCACGAGATTAGCGGTGTTCACGGCATGTCCGATGCGGGCTTCTACTTATCATAACAACATTGACTCATCATAACATGTTATGACAACATGCTCCGACACACCAATGACAAGATTCGCGGCGCCGTTCCACACGTCATGGCGCGCGCATATGGAGACAAGCGATGCCAGACCTCTGCGCCCTGTTGCAGCCGCGCACCATCGCCGTGATCGGCGCCTCCACCCAGCCCGACAAGGTAGGTGGCATGCCGGTGCGGCTGCTGAGCGAACTGGGCTACGCCGGCCGCATCATTCCCGTGCATGCCACGGCGCGCGAAGTACAGGGGCTGGCTGCGGTGCCCTCGCTGGATGTGCTGGACACACCGGCCGACCTCGCCATCGTGGCGCTGCCGGTCAGTGCCAGCCTGGACGCCATGCGCCAGCTGGCGCGCAACGGCACGCGCGCCGCGGTGTTCTTCACTTCGGGCTTTGCTGAAACCGGCGGCGACGGCATCGCCATGCAGGCGGAGCTGACGGCCCTGGCGCAGGCGCACGGCATCACGCTGCTGGGGCCCAACTGCCTGGGCGCGATGAACCTGCGCGAGCGCGTCTTTGCCACCTTCTCGCCGATGCCGCTGAGCGGGCTGCCGCCGCTGGGCGATGTCGGGCTGGTCAGCCAGAGCGGCGCCTTTGGCGCCTATGCCTTTGCGCTGGCGCGCGAGGCATCGCTGGGCCTGAGCCACTGGGTCACCACCGGCAACGAGGCCGGCCTGCACGTGGCCGACGTGATCGAATGGCTGGCGCACGACGACGCCACCCGCGTGATCCTGGCCTACCTGGAAGGCTGCCGCGACGGCACGCGCCTGCGCCGCGCGCTGGCGGCGGCGCGTGCGGCGGGCAAGCCGGTGGTGGTGACCAAGGTCGGCACCACCGAGGCCGGGGCCCGCTCCGCGCAATCACACACGGCCAGCCTGGCCGGCGAGGACGCCGTCTACCAGGCGGTCTTCGACGAGTACGGCGTATTCCGCGCCCATACGCTGGATGACTTCTTCCGGCTGGGCTACGTGCTGTCGCGCGGGCGCCGCCCGAGGCACTGGCAGCCCTCGGCGAAAGAGCCGGCAAACACCGTCACGCCGGTCGCATTGGTCACGGTTTCAGGCGGCGTCGGCATCATGATGGCCGACCAGGCCGAGGCGCTGGACCTGCCGCTGCCGCCCATGCCGGAAGCCGCGGCCACTGCGCTGCGCAGCGCCATCCCCTTTGCCAGCACGGCCAATCCCATCGACGTCACCGGGCAGATCGTGACGCAGCCGGAAGTGCTGCTGGACGCGATTGCCGCCGCGGCGCAAAGCCCCGACTACGGCAGTGTGGTCGCCTTCCTGGCGGGCGGCGTTGGTGCGCCGCGCATCTGGCCCGGGCTGCAGGAAGCTGTCGAGACCCTGCACCGCAGCGGCACCGCGGCGCCGCTGCTGTTCAGCGGGCTGGTCGATGACGAAAAGCGCCGCTGGCTGGAAGCGCGCGGCGCGCTGGTCTTGCGCGAGCCCGCCCACGCGGTGCAGGCCGTAGCCGTGCTGGCCCGCGCCGCCGCGCAGGCTGCGGCAGCACAAGCGAAGCCCGCCGTATCCGCCGCGGCCCTGGCTGCGCCGGACCTCCCGCGCGACACCACGTCGCTGTCCGAGTTCGATGCCATGCAGTGGCTCACCGCCTGCGGCATCCCCACCGCACCCCATGGACTGGCGCGCGATGCCGACGAGGCCGTGCGCATCGCCGAGTCCATCGGCTACCCCGTTGCCGTCAAGCTGTGTTCGCCCGACATCCTGCACAAGAGCGACGTGGGCGGCGTGGTGCTGAACGTGGCTGATGCGCAGGCGGTGCGTGCGGCGTTTGCGCAGGTGCGGGACGCCGCCCCCTACCACGGTAGCCCGGCGCGCTTCGACGGCGCGCTGGTCGCCGGCATGGTGCGCGGCTGGGGCGAGTTGATGGTGGGCGTGCGGCGCGACCCGGTATTCGGGCTGGTGGCGCTGGCCGGCATCGGCGGCACGGCGGTGGATATCTTCCGGCAGACCGCGTTCGGCCTGGCCCCGCTGACCCATGCCCGCGCCTGCACCATGCTGCGCGCAAGCCGTGCCGAAGCGCTGCTTTGCGGCCATCGCGGCCATCCAGCAGTCGACGCCGATGCCGTGGCCGAAGTGTTCGTGCGCGTATCGCAGGCCGCCGCCGCACTCGGGCCGCGGCTGGACACGCTGGAGATCAATCCGCTGATCGTCACCGCCCAGGGCGTGGTCGCGGCCGATGCCGTGGTCACGCTGCATGCCGGGGACGGTATCAACGACTAAAGGCAAACCCGACGGAGACAACGCCATGAACCAACCCGCTGCGCCCTTCCTTGCCGGCGCGCCCATCGACACGCCCCAGGAAGCCCTCACTGCCGCGGCGGCGCTGCCGCTGGTGCTTGCCACCTATCCGCTGTTTGAAAGCCTGCGCACCTGCCAGCTGCAGACCTCCGTAGCGCAGGCCACGGGTTATGGCCGTGCCCCCGTCAACGTGCTGTCGGCCAGCACGCACCAGTGGACGCACAAGGACCGCGACGTCGTCACCCCGGCCAACGACCTGCTCTACTTCTGCGCCTGGGTCAACCTGGCCGACGGCCCGGTCACGCTGCACGTGCCGGCACTGCCGGACGCCAGCCGCTATTACGTGGTGGAGCTGCTGGACGCCTGGACCAACAACTTCGAGAACCTGGGCCCGCGCAACGTGCCCGCGGCCGGCGCCGACATCGTGCTGGCCGGCCCCGGGCAGCACGCCGAAGGCGACCACGTGGTGCGCTGCCCCACGTCACTGGTCTGGCTGCTGGGCCGCGTGCTGGTGAGCGGTGCCGACGACCTGCCGGCGGCGAGCGCCTTCGAGAACGGCTTCCGCCTGTCCGGCGGCACCAGCATGCAGCCCGCCTGCGTGCGCGACTGGCAGGAAGGCGGCGAGCCCGCGCTGGACTTCTTCGCCAACATCTTCAACGCGCTGCGCGAGTATCCCGCCGAGCCTTCCGCCGCCGGCCTGCTGTCGTTGCTGCGCAAATGCGGCATCCGCGCCGGCGACGCCGTCGATGTGGGCGCGCTGCGGCCTGCGGTGCAACAGGGCCTGGTCCGCGCCTGGCGCGAAGGCATGGCCCTGATCGAGGCCAACACCCGCAGCCATGCGCGCAAGAGCTGGACCTACAGCCTGCTGCTGGGCCGCTATGGCGACGACTGGATGCAGCGCGCGGTCACCGCGATGAAGGGCCTGGGCGCACTGCGCGCCGACGAGGCCGTCTATGCCGCTGCCGACTACGACGCCGACGGCGAACTGCTGCACGGCCGCCACGCCTACGCCCTGCACTTCCCGGCGGGACACCTGCCGCCGGCGCAGGCGTTCTGGTCGGTCTCGCTCTACGGCGCCGACCGCTTCTTCACCGACAACGCCATCGGGCGCTACGCACTGGGCGACCGCAGCCCCGGGCTGCAATACGATGCCGACGGTGGCCTCACGCTGACCATCTCGCACCAGCGCCCCACGCAGGCGCAGGACAACTGGCTGCCGGCACCTGACGGGCCGTTCTACCTGATCCTGCGGCTCTACCATCCGACCGATGGCTTCATGGCCGGCGACTACGTGATCCCGCCCTTGCGGCGCGTTGCCTGATGGAGCGCGCCATGGAGCCCCACGACAACCAGCTCGGCACGCTGGCGTGCGACGCGGTGCGCTACACGCTGCCGCTGTACGAGATGGCGCGCATGCGCGCCGCCACCTGCCCGCGCCGCGATGGCGCCGGGGTCTTTGCCGGCGACGGGCCCGATTCCACACTGCGCTGGATCAATACCGTCACGCATGTGCGCGCGCTGCTCGGCCCGCAGCACCGGCAGGTCGTCACGCCGAACAACGACACGCTCTACACCAATGCGTGGCTCGACCTGTCCGGCGGCCCGCTGCTGCTCGACGTGCCCGACTGCCACGGCCGCTACTACGTGCTCGGCCTGCTCGACGCCTACACCAACCCGTTCGGCTATATCGGCACCCGCACCACCGGCACGCAAGGCGGCACGTGGCTGCTGCATGGGCCAGCCTGGCGCGGCGAGGTGCCGGCCGGCGCAACTCCGCTGCCCTGTCCCACCAACGCGGTCTGGATCATCGACCGAATCCTGGCCGATGGCGAAGCCGATTTGCCGGGTGCACATGCCCTGCAGGACGGCATCCGCCTGCGCCGGCCAGACGGCACCAGCGCAGCAACCGTATTCGATGCTGGCATGCAAGCCGGCGAGCGGCCAGCCGATCCCGACCGCTACGCCGCCGTCGTCACCCGCATGCTGCGCGAGAACCCGCCACCCGCCGCCGAAGCGGAACTGGTCCGCACCTTTGCCCCGGCCGGCATCGGCAGCAATGCGGCGCTGACCGGGGCACAGCGCGCGGCACTGGCCACCGCGCTGACGCAGGTCGACGCGGAACTGGCCGCGCCCAGGGCCTCCGCGCTGGGCGGCGGCTGGTTCCTGCCGGTGGAAATCCGCACCTCGTTCGGCACCCACTACGCTCTGCGCGCCGAAGTGGCGCGCAACTACATCGGTGCGCTAGGCGTTGAGGAAGCCATGTACCTGATGGCCGATTGCGATGGCGATGGCTTGCCGCTGGACGGCACGCACCAGTATGAACTGGTGTTTCCCCGGCAAGGACTACCCCAAGTGGGCGCATTCTGGTCGCTGACCATGTACCGTAAATCGGACTGCATGCTGGTCGAGAACCCCCTGCAGCGCTACTCGCTGGGCGACCGCTCGCCGACCCTGCGCTCGGCGCCCGATGGCAGCCTGCGCATCGTGCTGGGCGCGCAACCCCCTTCGGAGAACGCCCTGGCCGGCAACTGGCTGCCGGCACCCGCGGAGCCGTTCTATGTAGCGTTGCGCCTCTACGTGCCCGGCACCACGCACCTGGAACGCACCTTCCGCTATCCACCCATCCGCCGCATGAAGGAACCATCATGAATCGGACCTCAATCTTCGCCCGGGCCGTGCTGACGACCGGCCTGGCGATGCTGTGCCTGGCCAGCCCCGCGCAGGCGCAAACGTATCCGTCGCGGCCGGTCAAGCTGGTGTCGCCATATGGCGCTGGCGGCTCCAATGACATCTCTGCCCGCATCCTGGCCGAGGCACTTGGCCACAAGCTTGGCCAACAGGTGGTGGTGGAGAACAAACCTGGCGCCGGCACGCGCCTGGCCACCGAGCAGGTGGCCCATGCCGCGCCGGACGGCTACACGCTGCTGTGGGCCGCCGCGCCCTTCGCCATCAATACCGCGGCAGGAATCGCTCAGCGCTACGACGTTCACAAGGACTTCGTGCCAGTAGGGCCGCGCGTGCTGGGCCCGGTCTTCCTGATCGTCAATGCCAGCTCGCCGGCTCGCACCGTGGCCGACTTCGTGCGCATGGCCCGGGACAAGCCGGATGGCGTGACGCTGGCCTCCCCGGGCGCAGGCTCCGGCCCGCACCTGACCGCCGAACTGTTCGGGCAGGTCGGCAAGTTCAAGCTGCTGAATGTCCACTACCGCGGCGACGCCACGGCCTATACCGAACTGCTGGCCGGCCGCGCGGACGCCACCCTGACCGCCATCACCTCGGCGCTGCCCTTTATCAAGGCCGGCAAGCTGCGCGTGCTGGCAGTGGCCTCGGAACAGCGTTCGCCGGTCTATCCGGATGCGCCCACCTTTGCCGAGCAGGGTTACCCGGGCATGGTCGGCTACGGCTGGTTCGGCCTGGTCGCGCCGGCCGGCACACCGCCCGCCGTCTCCGAGCGCTTGAACCGCGAGGCATCGGCCGTGCTGGCCGATGCCGAGATCCGCAAGAAGCTGCTGGGGCTGGGGCTTGAGCCGCAGCCAGAGCCGGGCAGCGCGTTTTCCGCCTTCATCGACCAGGAGATCGGCAAATGGGGCAAGCTGATCAAGGCGCGCGGCATCAAGCTGGAGTGAGACATCCCCTTCGACGTAGGGCAACACGTGACAATCCATCCCAAGGAGACAACGCCATCATGATGACCGCTGCCCCCCTGCTGCGCGGCCCGCTGCTGCAAACCGCCCTGCCCCTGCTCACCATGCTGGCCCTGGCCGCCGCGCCCGCCCCCGCTGGCGCACAGGGCGCCTACCCGGCCAAGCCCATCCACCTGATCGTTGCCTACCCGCCGGGCGGGCTGACGGACACGCTGGCGCGCACCATCGGCGATGGCCTGTCGCGCCAGCTCGGCAAGACAGTGGTGGTGGAGAACAAGGGCGGCGCCGGCGGCATCATCGGCACCGACTACGTCGCCAAGTCGGCGCCTGACGGCTATACGCTGCTGATGACCATTCCCGGCCCGATCACGTCCAACCTGGCGCTGTACAAGAAGCTGCCCTACGACCCGCGCACGGAACTGCGCCCGATCTCCGACATCGCCACCGCGCGCACCGTGCTGGCGGTCAACAGCAGCGTGCCGGCCAGGACCGTTGCCGAACTGCTGGCCTATGCCAAGGCATCGCCGGGCAAGCTGCGCATGGGGTCGTGGGGCGCGGGCACGCAGCCACATACGATCCAGACCTACGTCGCCAGGCAATACCAGGCGGACATGCTGCACGTCCCCTACCGCGGCGAAGGGCCGATGGTGACCGACCTGTTGGCCGGCCAGGTCAACGTGACGGTGGGCTCCGTGACCGCACTCAAGCAACACTTCGCCACCGGCAAGCTGCGGCCCCTCGCGGTCACCGGCACGCGCCGCGCACAGGCGCTGCCGGATGTGCCGACCTTCACCGAGGCCGGCTATGCTGACGAGCCGTTCCGGATCACTGGCCCAATCACTCTGATGGCACCCGCGAAGACGCCGCAGGACATCATCGACCGCCTGGGCCGCGAGACCGCCAGCCTGGTCGCCAGCGCCGACATGCAGCGGCGCATCGTGGACATGGGCGCGGAACCGCTCGGCAATACGCCGGCACAGGCGGAGGCGGCGTACAAGGCCTACCTGCCAGTGGTGCTGAAGCTGACGGCGGATACGGGGGTGACGCTGGATTGACAGCCGCAGCGTGAACCGGTCGTGCCGGCGACTGCATGCTACAGTCGTCGGCAACAGGCATCCCGTGAACACGCAAGCATGAAAACGCTGCTGATCGTCTATCACACCATGACCGGGGGCACCCGCCAGATGGCCGAGGCCGCCGCTGACGCGGCCCGCCAGCAGCCCGGCGTCACGGTCGTGCTCAAGACTGCTGCCGAGGCCGGCCCGGACGATGTCCTTGCCGCCGACGGCTATCTCTTCGCCACGCCGGAGAACCTGGCCGCCATGGCAGGGATGATGAAGGACTTCTTCGACCGCTGCTATTACGCCGCGCTGGACCGCATCAACGGCCGCCCCTACGCCACCATGATCTGCGCCGGCAGCGATGGCGAGAATGCGCTGCGCCAGATCGACCGCATCGCCACCGGCTGGCGGCTCAACGGCGTGGCGCCGGGGCTGATCGTCTGTACGCATGCGCAGACGCCTGAGCGCATCCTCGCACCCAAGCACATCGAAGCCGGGGACCTGGCGCGTTGCGCGGAGCTGGGTGAGGGGTTGGCGGCGGGGTTGGGTCTTGGGGTGTTCTGATGGCACGCAGGGGCCATCCGGCGCTACGGGGCGAGGCGGGCCCGTTCAGGCAGCCAGTGGTGCGATGCCGCGCAAGGTGTCGTTGCCGCCCTCTTCCTCCCGCACGATCAGCGCGACGCCACGCCGCCTGGCCGCAGCCATGCCGATATTGACGGCGATTTCGCGATCCTCGCAGTGCACCAGGCCCTTTCGGGCACTTTCGACCGTCAGTTCCCAGCCTTGCGCCGTCTGCCTGATCAGGAAGTTCCCAGCCATGGGTCGCTCCGTCGTTGGTCTTCTTGCAGCGTAGTCCATGGGCCTGCCAATGAAATCGGCGTCAGTCCGATAGCGTGCGGGCACTTCTCCTACACCAGGGTGGGGACGGTCAAATCCAGGCGCCGTACATGACACACAATAATCGCGGAAATATGATTGTTGATGCATGTCATGGTTATAACTCCCCGATCGATCCAAAAATCCTCCTCGACTACGAGAAACCTGAGCCCCGGACCCGCGAGAAACCGTGCCGCGCACGGTGACACGCCGGATCATGATTATCGGTGACAGGCCCGGGCAAGCCGGATCAGCAACCGGCACTTTGCCCGCGCCCAATTCCGATATATCTCCAGGAGGAGACCCATGGATGTACACGATATCGCCGGCACGGCTGTGCCCGGCTCACCGGCCCCGGTTCCGCGCGCCAGACCCCCGCTTCCCGGCAAGAGCATGCTGCAGGATGTTGAGCAGATCCGCCTGGCGATCGAGATGATCGGCCTGGGCGCCCGCCTGCAGGTGCTGGAATCCGAAGTGTCGCTGCCACGCGTGCGGCTGATCCGGCTGTACAAGGAGCTGTGCGGGGTATCGCCGCCCAAGGGCATGCTGCCGTTCTCCACGGACTGGTTTGTCACCTGGCGCCCGAATGCCCATGCCTCGATGCTGCTTGGCGCCTACCGCTTCATGACCAGCCGCGGTGGCCTGGACGGGATCCGCGCGGTCTTGTCCAGCTACCGCATGTACCGCGAACAGCTGTGCGCCACCGGCGAGGCCTCGCAGCTGAGCTTTACCCGCACCTGGACGCTGGTGCGCTTCTATGAGCGCGGCATGCTGCGGCTGGCGCGCTGCAGGGACTGCCGGGGTGAGTATGTCGTGCAGGCCGACGATGCGCGCCACCGCTACGTCTGCGGGCTATGCCTGCCGCCGGCGCGCGCAGGCAAGTGCCGCAAACCCGCGCCGGCGGCGTTGGCCGGCTGACGCCGCGCAAGGCGTCCCAGTGTCTGCCGCCGCACAGTCCGGTGCACGGCAGGCTTCCATGATGAGTGCTTCTGCCATCCAGGCCGCCGGCGTTCCAGGCCGGCCCCGCTTGTACCAGGGAGCCTCGCCCATGTTCAGGATCACCATGCTTGGAAAAAAGACCGGCGCGGCCGCGGCCGACAACAATGGCCACAACGCCGCCGAAGCTCCCGCTCCGGCCGCGCCCGGCGAGCCGGGCAAGACGATGCCGGAACAGTTGGCGCAAAACCTCAAGACACAAGGCGATGCCATGATCCAGTACGGTGCGCGCCTGCTGGTGATGCGCGAGCTGCTGTGCTCGCTGACCACGGGCCTGCCGCCGGCGGCGCGCGCCAGCGCCGAGCAGCGCTTCCGCCAGCGCATCAACCAGTTGATGTCGCTGACCGACGACCATGTCCTGCCGGCGGAATTCCACCGCGCCCTGCTTGCCGAGGTCAATTACTATCTGGGCGAGCTGAAAAAACCCTGAGCAATGCCTGTCGGATAATCCCGCCGGTCATTATTTCAGGCCTGGCGGCGCCGCCTGCGCGTATTATTCAGCGCCATTTTCCTTTCTCCGGATCGCAGCCTGAAATGCCCTGCCCCTGCCAGGGCATTTCCGCGGAATCTCCCAGGCGCTGCAATAATCTCGCCCTGTTTGCTACTGGTAGTAACCGTCATCGCCGGGCAGCGGCCATCGTGCTACAGTGCGCCCTTCGGAGAACGCTTGCGCAGCGACGCACAGCGCACTCATGCCGCCCCTCTCAGCCGGCACACCGCCCGAATTATTGCCGCGCAGCCGCCTGCCCGGGGCCATTGCCCCAGCCGCCGCTGCCGCTCCCTAGGATCTTCATGAAACACCGGCTCCAGGCTGCGCTCACCATCGCAGTCTTCAAGCTCGTCGCCGCCCTGCCGTACGGTGTCACCGCACGCCTGGGCGATGCGATCGGCAAGCTGCTGTATCGCATTCCCAGCCGCCGCCGGCGCATTGTCCATACCAACCTGTCCCTGTGCTTCCCGGACATGGATGCAGACACGCGGGACAAGCTGGCACGAAACCACTTCGGCCACGTCCTGCGCAGCTACCTGGAGCGTGGCGTGCAGTGGTTTGGCAGCGCCGAGCGCCTGGGCAAGCTGGTGGAACTGGACTCGCGCATCGACCTGGCCTCGTGCGCGGAGCATCCGACCATCTTCATGGGTTTCCATTTCGTCGGCATCGAGGCCGGCTGCATGTTCTATTCGATGCGCCACCCGGTGGCCTCGCTGTACACCAGGATGTCCAGCCCGATGCTGGAACAAATCTCGCGCACGCAGCGCGGGCGCTTTGGCGCCGAGATGATCCCGCGCAGCGGCAGCGGCAAGCAGGTGGTGCGCACGCTGCGCGCCGGCTGCCCGGTGATGCTGGCGTCGGACATGGATTTCGGCATCAACGATTCGGTGTTCGTGCCGTTCTTTGGCGTGCCGGCCTGCACGCTGACCTCGGCCTCGCGCCTGGCCAGCATGACCGGCGCGCGCGTGGTGCCCTTCACCACCGAAGTGCTGCCCGACTACCGCGGCTACCGGCTGCGCATATTCGACCCGCTGGAAGGCTTCCCCTCGGGCAG
>JACXTT010009088.1_pt1 | contig 13617 bp, 11 predicted proteins | sample 9270951 | NCBI WGS metagenome assembly JACXTT01 (sample SAMN15532306, study PRJNA645909) | rock metagenome | isolation source: weathered quartz diorite | place: Puerto Rico | collected 2017-06-21
CGAGTTCGAAATCGTCATCCCCCCCGAGGCCGGGACGTCCTTCGACCCGCACGTGACCTACGGGATGGTCGACGGATTCGAGGCGATGCATTTGTTGCAGAAGCTCCCACTCGGCGAGACGCTGCGGGTCGCGTTGCTCGGTGGTTTGGAGCGCATGTCCGCGCAGCGGGCTCATCAGCTCGGTCTCGTATCCGAGGTCGTGCCGAAGGAGGAGCTCCTCGAGCGCGCGATGTGGGTCGCCCAAGGGGTCGCGTCCGCGCCGCCAATCGCGATCCAGGGGACGCTGAAGGCCATCTGGACCGCGAACGACATTGGGCGGCGGAACGCGCTGGCGCAGGCGGCGAACATCGTCATGCTCGGCACGGTCTCCGACAACCTCGCGGCGGGCCAGGAGCAGTTCAAGTCCAAGAAGCGGGAGTGGCGCCTGCGCTGACGCGCGTTGTCAACCCGGCGCTGAGCTGCGGTCGAATTTCGGAGCCTCGATCGACGCGCGGAACGCGGCGTCGGGCTTCGGCGCGATGACCTTGCGCAGGCTGCGTTCGGGCCCGACCTCGGCCACGTGCCCTCGCGCGTGCTGCGCCGCGAGGTTGTCCCACACCACGAGGTCGCCCGCACGCCAGTCGTGCTCCACCGCGTGCTCGGGCGAGTAGAGGACGTCGAAGAGATGGTCGAGCAGCTGCTCACTCGCCTCGGGCGACAGGCCTTCGATGTGGGTAGTCATCATCTGCGACACGTAGAGGATGGGGCGGCCGGTGCGCCGGTGGATCGTCGGGATCGCGGTCCGGCGTGAACGCTCGGCTGTGCGCTGCGGCTCGAGCAACTCGCCCTCTGCGTAGCCGCCGCGGTCGCGCTGGCCGGTCGCGTGCACGGCCGTGCGGCCGTTGATGCGCGCCTTGAGGTCATCCGGCAGCCGCTCCCACGCTGCGACCGCGCTGACGTACACGGTCGGGACGGAGGGCTGATCGACCGTCTCTCCGTAGAGCGACAGCAGCTCCTGCGGGTGCTCGCTCCACATGCCGTCGGCGTGGAACAGGAGCCGGCCGTGCGGTGCATTGCCATCGTCGTCCTTGTTGGAGATCCGCGTCGAGTAGAGGTGCGCGTTCGCTTCGGCCGCGGCGCGGTTGGACGGGGCGTGTTCTCCGACCAGCAGCCCGCACAGGTATTGCTGCGCGCCGGCAGGAACGTCGAGATCTCGGAACACCAGCACCTGGAGCTCGTCGAACGCGGCGCGCAGCCGTCCGATGGTGGCGTCATCGAGATCCGCGGCCGGCGACCAGCCTTCGATCGTGGCGCCGAAGCCGGGCGTGAGCTCGGTGATGCGCAGGTCCGTCATCGCGTCCTCCCGTCGTCCGGTGCGACCACGCTAGTTCTGGCAGCGGACTGTCAAACCGGGAGTAGCGTGCGTGTCTCGCGGCGCACGGAGGGAGGGTGTGGTGGAAATGTGGCCGCCCGAGTATGAACCACTGCGCGAGGAGGCGCGCGTGATGGCCGCCGTCGTCGCCGATGCCTACGCCGAGACGATGTCGGGGCTCGACGACGACGGCTTGGTAGCCCGAGGCCGTGAGGTCATGATCGTTCAGGACGCACCCGACGGCCGCGACGAGGTCGTCGCCGGTGTGCCGTGCCGGGTATTCGATCCCGCCGGCGAACGCCGGCGCGGCACGTATCTCCACATCCACGGCGGCGGGATGATGTCGGGGACTCCGCGCATGAACGACGCCGACAACGACGAGCTTTCCAAGCGCCTCGGCGTGCGCGTCGTGTCGGTCGACTACCGCCTCGCACCCGAACATCCCTTTCCCGAGGGCTCCGACGACTGCCTCGCTGTGGCCGAGTGGGTGCTCGACAACGAACCGGGTGTTGTCGCCATCGGTGGCGAGTCGGCCGGCGCGTACTTCACGGCGCTCACGTTGGTGCGCATCCGCGACGAGCTCGGCACGATCGACCGTGTCGCGGGGGCAAACCTCGTGATCGGGATCTTCGACCTGAGCGGGACCCCGTCCAACCGGGGCATGCGAGCGACCGACGTCAGAGACGTCCTCGGCCCCGACTACCGCGATCTCGTCCGAAGCGTCTATCTCCCGGGCGCGTCACTGGAGGATGCGCGCGATCCGGCGGTCTCGCCCCTGTATTCCGACCTTCGCACGATGCCGCCGGCGCTGTTCACGGCGGGCTCGGCCGACCATCTCCTCGATGATTCGCTGTTCATGTGGGCGCGATGGCGCGCCTTCGGCAATAAGGCCGATCTCGCCGTCTATCCCGACTGCATCCACGGCTTCACGTTCCTGCCCATCGAGCTGGCCCAACGCGCCCGCGGACGCATCGACGATTTCATCACGCGTACGTTCGAGCTCGGCCCTACCGCTTGGACCGAGGCGACGTGACGGTCGCCTTCGCGACCCCGCACGTCCACGACTTCGCTCAGTGCGCTCATAGACCGGGCGTGCGCGACGACCCACCCGGCCGAGCGCACCGAAGCGCGCTCTTCGGGCCGCTCGAGCTCGTTGTGCGCCGACGCGGCGTGCGATCGCAGCGGCTGTTCCTACGAGCGACCGCTCAAGCTCCGTCGCTCGTCGAACGACTGAGGTCCCAGTCTCCCCCGATGCCGATCGCCATGATCATCAACGGCTCGTCACCGACGTCGCGGCTGATATGGCCCTTGCTGCCGACGTCGTCGGCCAGGAGAACGTCGCCCGGTCGGAGGCGCTGCTGATGCCCGAGCGTCGTCGCGATCTCGAGCTCGCCCTGCAGCACGACGAGGAACTGGCGGCGCGGCGCGTTGTGCACGCCGACGTCGGGCTTCTTGCCGAGGAACTGACCCATGCCCATGGTCGTGACCGGAATATCGCTGACGCCTCGTATCCGCCCCGCGTAGGAGTCGCGCTCGGGGAACTCGAGCGGCGTCAGTTGTGTCTCGCCCGACTCGTCTCCGTGCAGATGGAACCCACGCACTTCGATGAACCTATCGAGCGCTCGCCGCAGCCCTGCGATGCGCCGACGCCGGCATAGCAGCGGTCGCGCCGCCATCGACCGGAAGTGTGACGCCCGTGATGTACGCGGCCTCGTCGCTGCACAGGAACACCACCGCGTGGGCGATGTCCCATGCGCTCCCCATGCGCCCCAGGAGGTTCAAGCGCGAGCGCACGTCGTCGGAGACCGTGCCGACGGACGCCATCATCGGCGTCGCGACCATGCCCGGCAGCACCGCGTTCACCCGGACGTTGTCGCGGCCGTAGGCGCCCGCGAGGTCGATCATGAGCCCGAGCTGCGCGGCTTTCGAGGCGCAGTAGGCCGGATGCGTCGTTCCGGAGTCACGGATGCCGGCGACCGAGCCGATGTTCACGATCGACCCGCCACCGCGGTCGACCAACGCTGAGATCGCATACTTGCACGCCAGGAAGGAGCCCGTGAGGTTGACCCGGATCACCTCCTCGTAGTCCTCCATCGAGGTGTCGGTGATCGCCAGGTGGCGCGAGATCGCGGCGTTGTTGACGAGGATGTCGAGGCCCCCGAAGCGCTCGGCAGCCGCCGCGACCATTGCCTCGCAATCCGCGGGGCTCGTGACGTCGGCGACGACGACTGCGCTCTGGCCGCCGGACCCAGCGATGTCGCGCGCGGTCGCTTTCGCGCGCTCCTCGACGTTGTCGGCGAGCACGACCGATGCGCCTTCGCGTGCGAGCGCGATTGAGATGGCCTGGCCGATACCGATGCCGGATCCGCCGGATCCCGCGCCGGTCACGATCGCAACCTTGCCTTCCAGTCGATCGGTCACAGCTCAAGCCTCCTTCGACGATCGAGGGTCTACGCGTTCAGTACGGTGGCGGCCTCGCGCTCGATGGCCGTGCCGGTGAAGAAGGCCGGGTTGAGCGCGCCGTAGAACCGCACGGGGTTGAGGAATAGGAATTCGCGGAGTTGCGCGGCGTCGAGAATGCCGTGCTCGACGAGCTCGAACGCTTCTTCCAATGGCTCGTCGAACTCGGGTACGTCCCAGTGGCCGAGGTCTGACGCGAAGAACGCTGGCACCAGCGCGCCGAGGGGCGTCACCCGGTTGTCGAACGCGACGCCGACGAGCGGGTCGTCGGCTTCGCAGCCCCAGTAGAAGTTGGTGCAGAAGCGGTCGCGGATGTCCTCGACGCTCGCCAGCTTCGCGGCCGCGAAGTCGTCACGCACGCGTCGCATGCGCCCCTGGGGGCCACTGAGCTGCTCCGCGGTGTAGCGGGCGAGGCTCGGGTCGCTCTCGACCAGGAGCTCGACTAGGCGGTCCTTGTCGAGGTTGTCGGGGTCGAGACGGGCGATCGCATCGCCGCCGCGCTTGAGCCAGTTCGCGACCAGGCTGACGTAGATCTGCACGCCGACCGCGGCGCCGCCTTCGAGCAGCGCGAGCCGGAGCCGTGGGAACCGTTCGGTGACGCCGCCGAGGAAGAGCGACTTGGCGAGTGCGCCCCCCGCCGCGGCGAAGTGGCCGATCTGATTGAACACGAAGTTCGAAACCGACGCGCGGTCGCTTGCGCCGATTCCGGCCGTGTGCGCCGCGAGTGGCATGCCGAGCTCGATGGCCTTGGCCCAAACCGGGTCGTAGTCGTACGGGCTGTCGATGCCGAACGTGTCGACCCACCCGCGCGTCTCCCACTCGGGGATACGGACGTCACCCCACGCGTCGTCGGTGGGCCAGGAGGTGCCCGGTGCCGCTCGGTGCACGTGGCTCGCGATCAGCCCCACCTTGGCCCCCAAACCCTGCGCGTGCTCGAGCGCGCGAACCGCCTCGCCCGGCGTGTTCATCGGGACGAGTGCGGCGACCGTGAACCGATCGCCGAACGGCCGGAACTGCTCGGCCGCGAACTCGTTGTAGAGGCGACAGAGCGTCACGCGCTGTTCATCCTCGAGCAGCTGGAGCAGCGCGATGCCCATCGAGGGGTAGAGCACCGCGAAGTCGACCCCGGCCTCGCTGAGTCGCTCGTGGTATCGCTTCGGCGACGTCACCGTCGCGTAGTACTCGGTGGTCGCGGGCACGTGCCACGAGTGGGGGAGGAGACCGGCGGCCCGACGCTTGTCGAGGGGTACGTCCTCGATCGCGCGCCGACGCTGCAGCATTCCGGTGAGCAGCTCGCCGTGCCCGTGGTCGCGCACGTAGTCGAGGAATACGACCGTCAGCTCGACGATGTGCCCGTCGCCGTCGACAACGGGGTAGCCCAGCTCCTCGCGAAGGCGAGCCGATCGCGACTTCGACGTCGTCCGTTGCGTCGACATGCTGCCCCCTTCCGGCCGCCGGTAGAACGGTGCCGCCCAGGCTAGAGCGATGTGGCAGTCGAATGACAGTACGATGAGCCGGCGCCGCGACGAGGAGGGTGGACGTGACGGTCACCGCAGAGGACGTCTACTTCGACATCTACGACCGCGGGCTCTACGCCGACCCCTACCCGATGTACCGCCGGTTGCGCGACCACGCGCCGTTGTTTCACAACGAGGAGCAGGGCTTTTACGCCGTGAGCCGCGCCGACGACGTTGGGCGGGTGCTGAGTGAGCGGGACACCTTCAGCTCGGCGCGAGGTGGCGTGTACCAGATCGTGACCGCGGGTGTGGAGATGCCCGAGGGGCTGTTCATTTCCGAGGACCCGCCGCTGCACACGCTGCACCGCGGGCTCGTGTCGCGCTTGTTCACGCCGAAGCAGATCGGCCGGATCGAGCCGCAGGTCCGCGAGCTGTTCGAGGGCGCCGCCGACGCACTCGTCGGCGCCGAGCAGTTCGACTTCGTCCACGACTTCGCCAACATGCTGCCGATCCAGGTGATCGGCATGCTCCTCGGGCTGCCCGCCGAGGACTACGCGTCGCTGCGAGCGACTTTTCACGAGTCCCAGAACGAGGCAACGGCCGACAAGGAGCGCGACGCGTTCGCCGGCTTGGTCGACGCGGCCGCCTGGTTCGCGGAATACCTCGACGAGCGGGCTGCGCATCCACGCGACGACTTGATGACGCAGCTGCTGAATACCGAGTTCACCGACGAGGCCGGTGCGACGCGACGGCTCCGTCGGGACGAGCTGCTCACGTTCCTCGTCCTCATCACCGGCGCGGGCAGCGACACGACGGTCAACGCGATCGCGTGGGCCGGCTCGCTCTTGGGCGATCACCCGGACCAACGTCGCGCGCTGGCCCAGGATCCTTCGCTCATCGGCAGCGCCGTCGAGGAGGTGCTGCGCTACGAGTCCGTCTCGTACCACATCGCCCGTACGCTCACGACCGACGTCGAGCTGCACGGCGAGACGGTGCCCGCCGGGAGCATGATCCTCACGTTGCCCGGCTCCGCGAACCGCGACGAACGTCTGCATCCAGACCCGGACACCTTCGACATCACGCGCAAGCCCGGACAGATCTTCACTCTGTCGTTCGGCCCGCACTACTGCCTAGGTGCGTCGCTCGCCCGGCTCGAGACGCGGCTGGCCATCGAAGCGATGATCAAGCGCTTTCCCGACTGGACCGTCGACCACGACCACGCCCAGCTGACCTCCGGGATCGACACTCGCGGGTGGGACCGGCTCCCGGTCGAGGTCTGAACGCGTCACACACTCGCGGTCGCGAGGCCTGCGAGATCCTCTCGAATGAGCTGGTCGACCACCGGAATCCGAGCGTCGCCTTCGGCGGGCTTGAGATAGCCGCCGCGCTGGTCGAAGCTACGGATGAGCTCGGGCCGAACGTCGCCTTTGCCGGCCATGAGCTCGTCGAACGGCGGCCCGATCCGTCGCGCGATCTCGGTCAGGCGCTCGCGGTCGAGGTCCAGGAAGCGAACGAGGTTCTCTCCGAGCATCAGCCGCACCTCGTCCTCCGGTACTCCCGCGAACGCGTCCCTTAGCCACTCCTTGGTGTGCGGCCACGTCCCCTCCGGGTGCGGGAAGTCGCGCCCGAAGTTGATCGTCTCGACGCCGATCTCGTCACGCATCGCGACCTCGGCTTTGTGGATGAACGACGCGCCCGCGAGGCAGTTGCTCCGCCAGTACTCGCTCGGTCGTCGCTGCGCGGGCAGATCCGCCCGATGTTCCTCGTACACCGCGTCGAGATGACGAAGCGTCGCCGGTATCCAGTCGGCGCGGACCTCGGTGAGGACCAGCTTGAGGCCCGGGTGCCGATCGAAGACGCCGCCGAGCATCAGCTGCCACATCGGGCGCCGCGGGCGCGGGCTGCCGCTGAACTCTTGGAAGAACTGCGCCGATGCGTCGTCAACCGCGTCCGCGTGCGCGAACATCGCGTCGCGGTCGGTGCTGCCGGCCGCGCGCGCGACGTCGTCGCGGATCTTCTCCAGCTGCGGGAACACCGTGCCCTGTTCCCAGCCGAAACCGGCGTGGACGACGAGTGCGATGCCGCGCTCCTCGCACGCCGACCAGAACGGCGTCCAATACTCGTCGAACAACGGTGGCGTGTCCGCGTGACGCATGTAGCCCGGCGCGTAGGTCGCCGTGAACTTGTGGTCGGCGATCCAGTGCAGATCCGCGACGGCAGCAGCTATGTCGACACAAGGACCGATCGCGGCCGTCACAAGGAACCGGTCCGTCGCGAAGCCGAACGTGTCGGCCGCCCAGCGGTTCCACGCCCGCGCGCCTGCGTCCCAGGCCTCCAATGGGTACCTGCGGTTCGTGTTGTTGTGGAAGAGGTCGCCCAGCCGGAAATCGCCGTGGTAAATGAGCTCGGCGGCGACGCCCTCGCGATCCATGTCGGCTAGGCGGAGCACCGGGTCGTGCAGCCCGTGCCAGCCGGTCTGATGCGCGGTTTGCAGCTCCAGCAGCATCGTGGTCGAGCCGCGCTTGGCAGTGAGCAGGAAGATCGCGGTCGGGTAGACCTCGTTGTCATCGTGCAGACGAGGAAGCAGCTCGTGGAATTGCTTGTCCAGGTACTCCGGCCAGAGCTCCTTTGGCACGCCGGCGTGTGAGTCGGATGACACGATGATCATCGCGGTCATGTCAGCCTCCCGGTAGCGGCCCGGCTCGGGCGATGCTAACTCGATGTGGCAGTCCAGTGACAGGAGCGCCGAGACGCGCTAGAGATCCTCTTGACGAACCCGCCAGTGTCGGGTTCCGAGAGGAGCGGTGCGATGAGGATCCGGTTCGCCGCGGCTCTGATGATCTTCCTCGTCGGATGCGCCTTGAGTGCGTGCAGCTCGAGCTCGAATTCCGCCGGGCGATCAGGCCCGAGCACGTCCAGCATGCGCCCGGGGCCGGCGAGCGAGCTTCGGACCCCGACGGTGAGTTTGCCTGTTGCCGCCGGAAAGGGCATCGAGGCGATCGGGACCGACTACAACCTCAAGTCGGTTGGCTATAGGCGTGACGAGTACTTCGTCGCCGGGGATGCCGTCGGATACAAGCCGATTGGGGAGCTGACTCGTGACGGAAAGTGGCGTGTCGGCGAAACCGGCAAGGCCCCTTACAAGACTCGGATTGTGGTCATCAAGCCGACCAATCCCTCGCGTTTCAGCGGGACGGTGTTCGTCGAGTGGTTCAACGTCACCGGTGGCCTCGACGCCGGGCCCGGCTGGATCATGGGCCACAACGAGATCCTCCGCTCCGGTGCGGCCTGGGTCGGCGTTACTGCGCAAGCGGTCGGCGTCAACGGGAGCAAGGAGACGGTTCAATCCAGTCTTGTGAAAATCCCCAAGGGCGGACTCGTCCACGCGGATCCCGCGCGCTACGGCAGTCTCCACCATCCCGGAGACCTCTACTCCTACGACATCTACACGCAAGCGGGAAGCGCGGTCCGCGGGGATGGCAAGGGGGCAAATCCCTTCGCCGGCTACGACGTGCAGCGAGTGATCGCGACCGGCGAGTCACAATCGGCGTTCCGACTGACGACCTACGTCGACGCGATTCAGCCGCTGACGCGCGAGTTCGACGGGTTTCTGATTCACAGCCGAGGATCCGAGGCGGCGCCGTTCGGCACCCAGTCGGTGAACGTCAACGATCCCAGCGCCCCGCGCGGAACCCCTCCTGGCACACTGATCCGGAGCGACATCAATGTGCCCGTGTTCACGTTCGAGAACGAGTTCGACGTCGACCTGCTCGGCTACGCCGACGCCGAACAGCCGGACTCGAAGTACTTCCGGCTCTGGGAGTTGGCGGGCACCTCGCATATTGACTCGTATTCCGGCATTCCGGCCCTGACGGATGTCCTCGGAAACGGCGCTGCGGAGCTGCAGGTGCTCGACCCGAAGTCCGCGTCCTCGGGGGCACTCGGCTGCGACACGCCGGTGAACGCCGGCGCTCAGTACGCCGTGCTCGAGAGCGCGATGGCGCATCTCGTTGACTGGGTTCGCGACGGCACGCCACCGCCCCAGTTCCCACGACTCGAGACGACCGGACACGGTGACAACATCGAAGCCATTCGTGACGCGCACGGCATCGCGCGCGGTGGCGTCCGTACGCCGATTGTCGACGTACCCCTTGCGGCCAACATCGGCGACGCCAACAGCGGGACCCCGTTCTGCCGTGTCTTCGGCCACAGCAAGCCGTTCGACGCGGCGACGCTCGCGCAGCTGTACCCGGGTGGGCACGCCGAGTACGTCGCCAAGTTCGACAAGGCGGCCGACGCGGCGGTGAAGGCGGGCGTGTGGCTCCAGCCCGAGGCTGACCACTTCAAGGCGGCCGCCCGCAAGATCTCGTTCGGCTAGGTGACCCGATAGCCACCGTCGACTACGAACTCGTCGCCGGTGTGCCAGGTCGAGCCGTCTCCGGCGAGATACACCGCCAGCGCGCCGAAGTCGTCGGGCTGTCCCCAGCGCCGCGTCGGTATGCGTCGCAACACACGCTCGCTGAGCGCGGGGTTGCCGTGCACATCCTCCATCATCCGGCCCTCAACCCACGCGGGGACGATCGTGTTGGCGCGGATCCCGTGACGCGCGAGTTCCACCGCCAGCCCGCGCATGAGCGTGGTGACCGCGGCCTTCCCCGCCGAGTAAGCGTGGCTACCCGGCACCGAGCCGTAGTACGCCGAGATGCTCGACGTCGCAACGAGCGAGCCGCCCTCGTTCTGCGCGACGAGAACCTTCGCGACCTCCCGCATCGTGAAGTAGACGCTGTCGAGCACGAGTGCGATCGATGACCGCCATTCCTCGGTTGTCGACTCGATGAAGCTCGGCGACCTCGCGCCGAGACCGGCGGCGTTGGCGAAGCAGCTGTCGATACGGCCGAACTCGTCGACGACGGTCGCGACCGCCTCGACGATCTGGTGTTCGTCGGTGACCTCAAGCGTGCAGCTCGCTGCTCGAACGCCTCGTTGCGTCAGGTCGGCGACCGCCGCCGCGTTGCGTTCGGCCGATCGCGCCCAGATGCTGACGTGTGCACCCGCGTCGGCGAGCGCCTGCGCGATCCCCAGGCCGATGCCGGAGTTGCCGCCCGTGACGATCGCGACCTTGCCGGACAGGTCGAACGGTGACTCGCTCACCTGGCTACGAGGTCGAAACCGGCAGCGAATCCCAACCGCGCAGGTCGCCGTCGTACTCGAACTTGGCGTTGTGCCAGTCGATCTCCCATTCCGGGAAGCGCGCGAGCACCTCCTCGAGCGCGATTCGGCCTTGGAGGCGCGCGAGCGCCTGGCCGATGCAGTAGTGCGCGCCGAAGCCGAAGGTGAAGATCTGCCCGGGCTTCCGGTGGACGTCGAAGCGGTCAGGATCAGCGATGCGGCGTTCGTCGCGGTTCGCCGACGCGACGAGCAACGACACGATGCTTCCGGCAGGGATCGTCTCGCCATACCACTCGCTGTCGCGCGCCGCGTACCGGCACGACTGCAGCGGCGGCGGCTCGAACCGCAGGACCTCCTCGATGGCATTCGGAACGAGCGTCGGATCGTCGACCAGCAGCTTGCGCTGGTCCGGGTACTCGGCCAGCACTTTGCCGGAGAAGCTGATCAAGCGGCGCGTGGTGTCGTTGCCGGCCGCCGCGACGATGTTGACGTACGCGAGCAGCTCTTCGCGCGTGAGGCGACGTGTCGTTCCCGTCTCGTCCTCGAACTCGGCGTTCAGGAGCTGCGTGATCACGTCGTTAGAGGGATGCTGGGCGCGCCAGTCGATGTACTCGGCGAAGATCTCGCCCGTGAAGACGTCGTGGCGCGCTTCGGACCGCTCACGACGATGCGCGTCGAAGTGATCGCGCACCGATTCGCTCTTGTCATCCGGTATCCCGATGAGCATGCCGACGACCCGGGTCGGCATGACCGCGCCGAGATCGGTTGCGAAGTCGAAGCGCCCGGTGCCGACGAGTGGGTCGAGCAGCTCCGCGCACATCGCCCGGATCTGCGGCTCGAGGCCCGAGACCTTCCGCGGCGTGAACATCCGCGACAGCAGGCTGCGATGGATCGTGTGGGTGGGCGCGTCCTCGAAGATCAGCGTGCCGGGCGGGAACTCGACGTCGGCCTTCAGCAGGTCGAGCGTGACGCCCCGGCTCGAGATGAACGTCTCCCGATCGACGTGCGCGCGTTCGACGTCCTCGAAGCGGCTCAGCGCGTAGAACTCGTGCTCCTCGTTGAAGTACAGCGGCGCCTCGTCGCGCATGCGACGGAACAGCGCATGCGGGTCATACCCGATCTCCTGGGAGTAGGGGTCGTAGTTCAGGCCCGTCGCGCTGATCGTCGCCGGCATCGTCGTATCTCCCTGTTGCCGGACGGGGCCGGCGCGAGCGATGCTAACCCGATGTGGCAGTCGAGTGACAGAATCGTCCGAGCATGATCAGCGGGTCCGGTCGGCCACCGCGATCGACACGCGGGACGGGAGCCTGTTCCGAACCTGCTTCACCGGCGATTGCGTCGTCGACTACGCCGAACGCCGCGGTTGATGGGCGGCGAACCTGAGCGGGCCCTCGGACGAAGGGGGATGAGCTTGCAGTGATCTATCCCCTCGAAATGTGAGCCGGGAGCGTGTCCCATCCGCGCGTGTTGAAGCCGGGTGTCAGCCGCGCGTGCTCGAGATCGACCTCCCAGTCCCGAAAACGTTGCAGCAACTCGTCGAGCACGACCCGTCCTTCGAGTCGGGCAAGGGCGGCGCCAAGGCAGTGATGCGCGCCGTACCCGAAGGTGAGGATGTGGCTCATCTTGCGGCCGACGTCGAGCGTGTCAGCGTTCGAGAACTGGCGGTCGTCGCGGTTCGCAGCGCCGGGCAACACGATGATCAGGCTGCCGGCGGGCACAGTCGCACCGTGGAATTCGACGTCGCGGGCGACGGTGCGGGCGACGTGGTACGGCGGCGGCTCGAACCGCAAGACTTCCTCGACCGCGTTGTTCACGAGTGAGCGGTCATCGACGAGGCGACGCCGTTGGTCGGGGTAGTCGGCGAGCACCTTGCCGGTCCAGCCGATCAAGCGGTTCGTGGTGTCGTTGCCGGCCGAGGCGATCAGGATGAGATAGATGAGCAACTCGTCGCGGGTGAGCCGTCGGCGCGTACTCGTCTCGTCCTCGAACTCCATCGTCATCAGCTGGGTCATCAGGTCGTCCGACGGATGTTCTGCCCGGAAGTCGACGTACTCGCCGAACACCGCCGCGAAGGTCGCGATCTCCGAGAACGGGTCCTCGTCCTCGCCGTGAGGCCGGTGCATAGAGCGCTCGAACCGATCGCGCAGTGCTTCCTGGTCGCGTTCAGGGATGCCGACCAGCATCCCGACAACCCGCATGGGGACCTGGGCACCGATGTCACGCACGAAGTCGAAGCCGTCGCCATCTGCAAGAGCGTCGAGCGTTCGCGCGCAGAAATCGCGAATCTGCGGCTCGATCGCGCTCATGCTCTTGGGTGTGAAGAGCATCGACACGAGCCGGCGGTGCGTGGTGTGTTGCGGCTCGTCCTCGTTAATGAAGAGTCCGGGCGGCGACTCGATCCCGGCCTTGATCACGTCGATCGTCCCGCCCTTCGACGAGATGAAGCTCTCTTGGTCGGTCAGCACCCGCTCGACGTCCTCGAACCGGCTCACGGCGAAGAAGTCGTGCTCCTCGTTGTAGTAGAGCGGTGACTCATCGCGCAGCTGTCGATAGGTCTCGTAGGGGTTCGCCTTGATGTCGAGGTCGAACGGATCGAAGTAGACGTTGCTCGCGGTCATCGACACGTCGCTCCCTTCATCATTCGGCCGTGCTGTAGGTCGGCCGCTGGTCGGGGCGAAGCTGCGGCATCGGGCTCGCCACTTTGCGCAGCGTGCGTGCGGGTCCGTCGGCGAGCACGTTCGGGCGCGCGTGTTGAACAGCGAGGTTGTCCCACACCACGAGGTCGTGCGGCTGCCACTCCTGATCCCACCGGTTTTCGTCGGCGTAGAGATGGGCGAAGAGCTGTTCGAGCAGCCGCTCGCTCTCGTCGGGGTCGACGCCGACGATCGAACTGGTCATCTGCTCGCAGACGTAGAGGATCGTCCGCCCCGTTCGCGGGTGCGGATGCGCGACCGCTACCTCGGTCGACGGTGGCTGTTCGACCGACGACAGCAACACGTCGGTGAGGTCGCCGCGCCTGACCTCGCCCGCGGTGTGCATCGCGCGAGCGTCGCGAACTCGCTCACGTAGATCCTCGGGCGGTGTGGCCCCGGCTGTCGAGGCGCGAACGAAAGTTGTCGGACGCACGGGTGGCACGACATCACACCCGTAGAGACACAAAAACTCCAACGGCCGCGTCCC
>JACXTT010009089.1_pt1 | contig 13616 bp, 12 predicted proteins | sample 9270951 | NCBI WGS metagenome assembly JACXTT01 (sample SAMN15532306, study PRJNA645909) | rock metagenome | isolation source: weathered quartz diorite | place: Puerto Rico | collected 2017-06-21
CAGCAACGCCGCCGACAGCAGCATCAGCCCGGTCAGCCCGATACGCCCCACCAGCCATCCGCCCATCACGGGGCCGGCCAGCCCGCCCGCGCTGGCGCCGGCCGCCAGCATCGCGAACAGCCGCCGTGCCTGCTCGGGCCGGAACACATCGGCCATCAGGCTCCAGGCCACGGACACCACGAACAGGTTGAAGACGGACAGCCAGACATAGAACACGCGCGCGAGCCAGACGTTGTCGGGCGCCGCGCGCGTGGCCAGGGCAAAGCCGACCAGATTGGCGATGAAGAACGCATAGACCCACGGCACGAAGCGCCGGCGCGGCAACCATGCGCAGCACGCACCATAGAGCGGAATGGCCGCCAGCATGACGACGAAGGTCGACGTGAACAACCATTGCAGGTTCTTCACGCCGCCGGCGATGCCCATGGTCTCCCGCACCGGGCGCAGCATGAAATAGCTCGCAAAGAGGCAGAAGAAGAACAGGAAGCCGGCCACCACGGCGCTCGTTTCACCGGGGTGGATGCCTAAGCTGTGGCGCAGGCGGGCCAGGTGCCCGGTGCCGGCTTGCGTGGAGTCGTGGTCCATTGGCGACGTGACTACGCGAGCAAGGCCGCAATGCGCTCGCGCTGGCCGGCATCCGGCATGCGGCCGAGCGCGGCGCCGAGGTTGTCCGCCATGTTCTTCGGCTTGGAGGTGGCCGGAATCGCCACAGTCACGGCCGGATGGCTGACCACGAACTTGAGGAAAAGCTGGCCCCACGAGTCGCAGTCGATCTCTGCGGCCCAGGGCGGCAGTGGGCGGTCCCTCACCGCGCGGAACATGCGCCCGTCCTGGAACGGCCGGTTGATCAGCACCGCCACGCCGCGCGACTGGCACAGCGGCAGCAGGGTACGCTCGGCGCCGCGCTCGGCGAGCGAATAGTTGATCTGCACGAAATCGACGCGTTCGCTGCGCACGATCTGCGCCACGGCCTCCTGGGCGTCCTCGCGATAGTGCGTGATGCCGAGGTAGCGGATCTTGCCCTGTTCCCTCAGCTGGCGCATCCAGCGCAGGTTCTCGCGCCAGTCGATCAGGTTGTGGACCTGCAGCAGGTCCACCTGGTCGGTATGCAGGTCGGCCAGCGAGCGTACCCACTGCGCCTGCGCCGGTGCGCCGGCAGCGGCCGACACCTTGGTAGCCAGGAAGACCTTGCCGCGCGCGCCCGCGCTGCGCAGCAGGTCACCGGTCACGGCTTCCGCGCTGCCGTAGCTGGGTGCCGTGTCGACGACCGAGCCCTGGTTCTGCAGCAACAGGCCCAAGACCTCGGCCAGCGGGGCGCGCGCATCCGCGCCGGTGCCGACATTGAACGTGTTTGCCGTGCCCATGCCGACCACGGGCAGCGCCTCGGTGGTGCCCGGGATGTTGCGGCGCATGGGCGCGGCAACGGTGGAAGCATGGGCCGGCAGCACAGGGCCCAGGCCGGCGGCGGCCAGCCCGGCAGCCAGGCCGAGAAAGGAGCGACGGTCGATCGACATGGGATGGTTCCCGGCAAGTCACAGTCTGGTTGACCTTATGCCGTGCCTGTGAGCTTGTAAACCGCTGTGTTGATGCCAGCGCACAAAGCTGCCGCCGTGCAGCTGGCTGCTGGCCGATTGGCGATGTTCTGACATTGGCCGGCAAGCGATCTCCGTCAGCCGCTGAATGAACCGCCAGCCAAAGCCTTGCCAAAGAACGAATCGTCGCCAATTTGTCCACCCTTGAGGACAATGTCCAGGCCGTCCCGCTGCGGTAAGCGCGAGTAAGCGCGGCAAAGAGGGGCGCCCGGTGCCATGGCGGCTTCGACGGCCAGCGCCGAGATGCCGAGCATACTGGCCACCTCCCCGGAGCTGTCGCCGCCTGCCACAACGACTCGCCTGAGTTCGGTGCGATCGAGCAGGCGTTTCATGACCTCCGCCAGCGTGGTGCCCACCAACCGCGCGGCATCTGCACGGGTGCGGCCGGCGTCGCGGGCGAGCGCGTCGAAGCCGATGACGACCGGGTCGTCCGGCCCCATGGCGGTGTAGATAATCGGGCTGGTTCCCCGCCGGATGCTGCTACAGGCCAACTCGACCACCCGCTCGATCTCCGCTTGCGCCGTCTCGGCGCGCAGGATCTTCCAGAGGTCCAGCCGTTCGGTGGCAAAGCCATTGCGGGCAGCCCAATCGATTTGTGCGGCCGTCACCGGAGAGCAGCTTCCGCTCACCACTGCGATGACCGATGCGGGCAGGGCGGCAGGCAGGCCAGTCTGCTGCGCAATCCAGCCGCGCTCGCGCCAGTATGCCGTGAGCGCATACTGCAATCCGGATGACGATGCCGTGAACACACCGCTGCCTCTGCCTTCCCAGACCAGTTGGCCCGCGGCGAGCAGCGTTGCATCGTCCAGCACGTCGATCAGCACGACCGGCGCTTCATGATCGGTATGGGCGGTATGCGCGGTATGGGCGGCAACTTGCTCAGGTCCCTTTCCGGCTTGTAGCTGCACCATGTCGACCAGCGCAATCGGACGCGTCGTCTGCTGGCGCAGGTGCACGCGCAAGTCGGCCTCGGCCATCGGCGTGACAGGGTGACGCGACATGGTCGGATGGCGGTCGAGCCGATAGGCTTCCCCGCCGACTGTGGCAAAAAGATTGCCGAACACCTGATAGCGCTTCAAGCGCGGCGCGCCAACCACCATCGGTACCCATCGAGCGCCGGTCCTCTGCACGCCAAGGTCGATGGCCTTTCCGATCGAACCGATGGTTGGCGAGGAATCGAAGGTCGAGCAGATCTTGTACTGCAGAACCGGCGCACCAAGCTGCTTCAGGCTGGCGAAGGCCTTCCGCAATTCTGTTTCCATCCACTCAGGACTGCGGCCGCGCGCGGAACCGGCAAGGCCGACGCAGCGTGCCTCAGGGAAGCGCTCCAGCAGTTCGGCGGTGGGCGGCTCCAGGCATAGCACGGTGGAAATACCTGCCGCCGCCATGACTTCCATGGCATCGGTGGAGCCTGTGAAGTCGTCCCCATAGTAGGTCAGAAGCAGGCCCGGAGGCAGGCCTGTGCTTGTGGGTGCGTTCATCGCCAGAACTCCATGGCCTGCCGCAATGCGCTGCTGGTGGCCGCATGCCGCGCCAGCGGAATCTCGTTGACCGCAGCGACCCACGCTTCGCGCAAGGCTTCCACCCCTGCGCAGACGCCTGCCGGATGGCCGAAGATGCCGCCGCCCGCAGTGTGGATCAAATCTGTCGTCCTCAGGGCCCGGTAGGTGTCCTCGGCCTGCAGGCCGGTCTGGCCCGAGCTGAAGACCGGCATGGCCGGCATGGCGGCCTCGGGCATGACTGGCGCGAGTACCGCTTTTGCCGCGGCAATGACGCTTTCGTCCGCTTCGCTGAACTTGTTCCGCAACCCGTTCACGTGAAGATGGTCGGCGCCGGCGAGACGCCAGATCTTCTGCCAGGGGGCGTAGTCCCAGCCAAGCGCTGGACTGCGCGACAGGTATCCCCAACCCGCCCGGTGGGCATGAATAGGCAGTTGACTGTGCCGGCGCAATTCCTGCAGCCCGACAATGCCGACCGAGTTGAGGCAGACCATGACACACGTTCCGCCCTGTGCCAGCACATGGTCGTGCCGGCGCTTCATCTGGTCCAGGTCACCGGTCAGGTTGAACGCGACCATCGCCTTGCGGCCACTGCGCTGCGCTGCCTCGTTGACCACGCGCATCACCGCGGTGACGCGCTCGTTGAAGGGGCAGAAACTGCCGTCCGACTGCAGTTCGTCGTCCTTGATGAAGTCGATGCCGCCGGCTATCAGTTCCCGGACTTGCTGCGCCGTCTGCTCGACGGAGAGCCCAACACTCGGCTTGATGATGGTGCCGATCAGCGGACCGGTCGCTACGCCGGTCAGCTTGCGCGTTCCGTCGATGCCGAAAGCCGGTCCCTGGTAAGCGCGGGCAAACGAAGCCGGCAGTTGCAGGTCCGTGATGCGCAGTCCGCTGACCTGCCTGAGCTCGAATAGATTGCCCGCGATGGTGGACATCAGGTTCGGAAGCGACGGGCCGAGATTTTCAAGCGGCCACGAGATCTGCAGCGCACAGCGGTGATAGACATCCGCGGACATTGCGCCGGGCAAGCTCGGCGTGTCGACTGTCTCCAGGATTTCGAGGCGCTCGACGCGCGCTCCCGAGCGCTGCTTGAGTTCGGGCGTCTCGTTCGGCAACGCGATGAAGGTACCGCTAGACTGCTCGCCGGCGATGACCTCGGCCGCGCGCCGGGGGTCGTCGCCGGTTTCCAGCCAGTAGCTGGCATAGATTCGTTCGCTCACTGCTTGCTCCTGCTCTTGGTTCCTGCTGCCAGTCGGCCTGGCAGCATTGCTCGCTTCGGTTGGCCGTGGGATCAGGTAATGCGGCGGATGCTCTCGGCAATCTCTGCGCGGTCGAAGACCTTGATCCAGTCGTCGCGCATCAGGCGTGGCTTGCCAAACTCGATGGCCTTGTTGCAGGCATCGGAGAAGGCGCCGGGGATTTCGTTGAAGATCACCGCCCCAAGGATGTTCATGTGGCCCAGCAGGAAGTCGCGCGCCGCTTCCTTCGGCACGCCGCGGCGAACGGTCTCGTCCATCGCTTCGCGCATCACATAGAGCAGCGTGGCGCAGATCGTCTCCGACAGGCCTGGCTCCAGCAGAGCCATCTGGTCGACGGTCAGGCGATAGGAACGGAGGATCGGGGCATAGATCACCTTTGCCACGGCTTCGCCCAGGTCGAACGCTTCCTCGGGGCCCTGCATCAGCGCGCTGGTGATCGACTGCTTCGCGGCGCCGCCGCCGAAATAGTCGCGGCGCGCCTCGGGGTCGGTCTCGTCGTTGAAGATCAACGGGTGGCAGGGATGGGCAACGAAGTAGGTCAGGTCCGGCCGGTCGGGCAAGTGGCCCGCGAACGGGGCGGCGGCATCGAGCGTCATGACCATGGTGCCGGGCTTCAGTTGCGGGGCGATCTGGGCAGCGATCTTGCCGATGATGGTATCGGGCACGGCGAGGATCACCACATCGACGTTGTCCAATGCAGCTTCGGTGCTCACGCATTCGATGCCGAGTTCGTCCATCAGGCGCTTCTTGCCAACCTCGCTCACCTCAACGTGGCTGACGCGATAGTCCGACTTGAGCAGGTTTTTGGCCAGGCGTACGCCCATCTTGCCGCCAGCGCCAAACAGGGCGATCTTCTCTTTCATGCTGATTCTCCAGTTGGTCAGGCATCGCGATACCGATGCACTGCGAGTTCATTTCAAGTTGGCCTTCGGTTCCAGCACGCCGGTGCGGTCCGGCGCGGCCTGCTTCTCGCGGGCGGAGATGGCAAAGACGAGCACCGCGGAAAGCAGCATGAAGCCACCGACGATGAACATGGGCACCTGGTAGGAGCCGGTTGCGTCCTTGACCGTGCCGGTCACGAACGGGGCGGCGAAGCCCGCAAAGTTGCCGATGGTGTTGATGAGCGCAATACCCGCTGCGGCGCCTGCACCGGAAAGGAAGCGAGCCGGAATCGACCAGAAGTTGGGCAGGGCGGAGAAAATGGCGCACGCCGTCACGGTGATCACAGCCACGGTCGCGGCGGGCGATTGCATGTACAGCGCCATGGGGATGCTGACGGCGCCGATCAGCGCGGGTACGCCTACATGCCACGGCCGCACGCCGCGCCGGGTCGCATCGCGGCTCCACAGGAACAGAGCGAGCGCCGCAGGCAAATACGGGACGGCCGTGATCCAGCCCTTCTGAAAGACATCGAACCTGGTGCCGTATTGCGCTTCGAAGCCGCCGATGATGGTGGGCAGGAAGAACGCCAGGGCATACAGGCCGTAGATCAGGCCGAAATATGTCAGCGCCAGGAGCCAAACGCGCCCGTCGCGCAACGCCTGGCCAGCCATGCGGCCATGCGAGTGGGGCTTGATCTGCTCTTCCTTGTCCAGCTCGGCGCTGAGCCAGTCGCGCTCGGCCGCGGTCAGCCATTTGGCGTGGGCAGGCTTGTCGGCCAGGTAGAACCACGTGATCACGCCCACCACGATCGCCGGCACCGCCACGCCGAAGAACATGATGCGCCAGCCTGCGAGCCCGAACAGGCCGTGCGCCTCGATCAGCAACGCGGCAACGGGTGCGCCGATAACGATGGTGAGAGGCTGCGCCAGGTAGAACAGCGCCAGCACGTGGCAGCGATGGCGCGCCGGCACCCACATGCTCAGGAAAAGAATGGCACCGGGAAAGAATCCGGCCTCGGCAACGCCCAGCAGGAAGCGCAGCAGGTACAACCCTTCGATGCTGCTGACCCAGGTGAACAGGATGGCGACGATGCCCCACGTCACCATGATGCGCGCCAGCCAGCGGCGCGCGCCGAACTTGTGCAGCGCGAGATTGCTGGGGATCTCCAGCAGGATGTAGCCGACGAAGAACACCCCGGCGGCAAAGCCGAACTGCGCGGCGGTTAGCCCGAGGTCCTTGGTCATGCCGTTCGGGCCGGCGAATGAAATGGCGGTCCGGTCCAGGAAGTTGATGAAGAACATCAACGCAATGAACGGCACGAGCCGAAGCGATACCTTGCGGATCGCTGACCGCTCGATGGCGGTGGTTCCGGTGTTTTCCACTTTGTCTCCTGTATCTCGCACTGGCCGGGGCGCCGGCGATGAGTCGAAGCGGTCTTCCGCCGCTTGCGCGGTGTAATGGTATGATGAGTAGACCATCACGCCAAGCGACATTTTGTCGGGGTTTACGCGAAACCTGAAGAAAGTGCTTAGCTAGGCGCGTTTGCGTGCAGCCGGGTGGCACCAGAAATAGCCGTGTCGGCACGCCATGGACGATCCGCCAGGACACGGCGGAGTCAGGAAGATGCAGACCGGCTTCAGGAAGCCGGCCGCAATGGTTCAAGCAAGGCCCCGGGGATGGGGCGACAAAGGGGGACGAGCCGGCGGCTAGGAAATATCCGCGGTCGATCCTTCCAGTGCCCGGTAGAGCGCATTGGCGCGGGTGAGGTGCTCGCGCATGGCGCGCGATGCCGCCTCGCCGTCATGGGCTGCCACCGCGTCGATCACGCGCTGGTGTTCTGCCAGCGTCAGTGCCTCGGCCCCCGGCGCGCGCACGATGCCGCGGTAGTATTCGCGCGCCCACTCGAACAAGGCCTGCACGATGGCGGGGAAGATGGGGTTGCCGCTGATGCGTGCCAGTTCACAGTGAAAGGCCATGTCGCGCGTCAAAAACAGGGCCGAATCGTCCTTCGCCTGGCGCTGTTCTTCCAGCCGTGCCTGCAGGCGCTCGATGTCGTCGGGCGTTGCATTGGCGGCGGCCAGCTGCGCCATCCCGCATTCCAGGAACACGCGCGCGTCCTTCAGGTGTCCCAGCGAATCCGGGTCCGAGCGCAGCAGGTGCTGCGCGCCGGCGCCGATTTGCTGGATCAGGCGCTGCGGGGTAGGGATGACCACGCGCGCACGCTCGCCATGCGCGATCTCAATAATGCCGGCGCGCTCCAGCGCCTGGAGCGCCTCCCGGATGGCCGGGCGCCCCACGCCGTAGTACTCCATGAGGTCGCGCTCGGCCGGAAGCTGTTCGCCCGGGGCGATTTCGCCATTGCGGATGCGCTCGGTGAGCCGGTCCAGCACGTCCTCGAAGAGCCGGCGTCGTTGAATGGGTTCGTTTGCTGCCATGTGCGACTGGTGTTGATGTCATCAGGCCATATGATGGCATGAACAAGGAACGGGTTCGCGACCGGCGCTGGCGCTAGCGCCCCAACCGCTCCTTGAGGAACTCAATAAAGCGCTGCGTCTTCGCCGGCAGCAGCCGGGTCTCGGTGATGGCATAGACGGGCGTCGGCGTGCCGTGCCAGGCCGGCATGATGCGCCGCAGCTTGCCGCTGGCCAGATCGTCGGCGACGATTTCCTCCGGCATCAGGACGATGCCCATGTCGAGCGTCGCCAGGCGGCGGATCATGCCGACGCTGTTGAGCGTGAAGCGGCCGCCTACCGGGACTGTGGCGGTCCGCTTGCCGTCGTGCAGCGTCCACGAGCCCGCCTTCAGGATGCCCAGGCATTCATGCCGCGCGAGGTCGGCGGGCTTGTTTGGCTCGCCCGATCGTTCGAGATAGCCGGGCGAGGCGTAGAGGTGAGGCCTCAGCGAGGCCAGCGTGCGTGCGATCAGCTGCGAGTTCTCGGACTCACCCATGCGGATCGCCACGTCGAAGGGTTCGCTGACCAGGTCGACCCGTCGCGGCGTCAGGTCGAAATCGAAGGTGATGCCGGGATAGAGGCCGGCAAACTCGGCGATCAGGGGCGCCAGGTAGGTCACGGCGAAATCCACCGGCAACGAGGCACGCAGCACGCCGCTGGGCTGGGCCAGTATTTCGCCGAGCTGCTCATGCGCCAGCCGGGCTTCATCGACGATGCGCTTGCAGCGCTCGAAATAAATCTGGCCGGCCTCGGTCAGTTCGATCTTGCGTGTCGTCCGATGCAGCAGACGCAGCCCGATCGCCTTCTCCAGTCCGCTGATCCGGCGCGACAGTGTCGAGTTCGGCACGCCCATTGCTTCCGCGGCACTGCGAAAACCCTTGGCTTTGACGACCTCGACGAACAAGGCCATGTCATTAAGCAGTTCCATGCACATTGCTCCATGAATGGATCAATGTTCTCCAAATTACCATATTTATCCCGCACGAGGATCGCGAGATGATGCCTCCATCAACCCCATTCGAGGATTTTCATCGTGAGCAAACTGTTCGATCCCGTCCGCGTCGGCCGCTACACCCTGCAAAACCGCCTGGTCATGGCACCGATGACCCGCAGCCGTGCCCAGTACGACGGCACGCCGGGAGAACTGGCCGCCGAATACTACGCCCAGCGCGCCAGCGTCGGCCTGATCGTCACCGAAGGCACCCAGCCCTCGGACGATGGGCAGGGTTACCTGACCACGCCGGGCATCTATACCGACGCGCATGTCGTCGGCTGGAGGCAGACCACCGATGCCGTGCATGCCAAGGGCGGCCATCTCTTCATCCAGCTGATGCACGCCGGGCGCATGTCGCACCCGGATAACACTCCGCATCACAGGGAGGGCGTCGCACCGTCGCCCATCGCGCCGGGCGCGCCGATGTTCACGGCGAAGGGCATGCAGGACATTCCTGTGCCGCGTGCGCTGAGTACCGAGGAGGTGCGCCAGACTGTTCAGGATTTCCGCCACGCGGCTCGTCGCGCGATCGAGGCCGGTGCCGATGGCGTCGAGATCCACGGCGCCAACGCCTACCTGATCCAGCAGTTCTTCGCACCGAGTGCGAACACGCGCACCGATGCGTACGGCGGTTCGATCGAGAACCGCGCCCGCTTCGCCATCGAAGTCGCCACCGCGATTGCTGAGGAGATCGGCGCGGACCGCACCGCGATCCGCCTGTCGCCGGGCACAACGATGTGGGGCATCGACGAAGGCGCGGAAGGCCCGGACCTGTACCGCTACCTGGTTGCCGAACTCGACAAGCTGGGGCTGGCCTACCTGCACATCATGCACCAGGGCAACGAAGCGCTGCTGGCTGACATCCGCAAGCTCTGGCAAGGCACGCTGATCCTGAACCGCCCGGGCCGCCTGCGCGAGCAGGTCGGGGCCGACCTGGCGACGAGCCTGGCCGACCTGGAGGCCTATGGCCAGATGATCCTTGCGAACCCGGACTTCGTCGCCCGGCTGAAGGATAGCGCGCCGATGAACGAGGCGGACCGCAATGGCTTCTTCGGCGGCACGGCGCAGGGCTATATCGATTACCCGACCCTGAGCGAAGCCCAGGGTGCCTGAGGCGACCATCATGCCATCGTTGCCCCGCTGCAGCGCGCCAACCACGGCAGCCACTTCTGGGCCTAAGGCCCGCCGCTGCAAGCTACTGCAACCTGACTACGAAGGAGTTTCATCATGGCTTTCGAACGCTTCACTGGCGACAACGCCGCGCTTCTGCTCATCGACCATCAGGTCGGCACCATGGGCTGGGTACACTCCATCCCCTTCGAGGAGATGAAGCGAAACGCGCTGATGCTGGCCAAGACTGCAAGCATCCTCAAGATGCCGGTCGTGCTGACCTCCAGCATGGAGGAATACGCACAGGGGCCGCTGCTGAGTGAACTGGAAACCATCCTGCCGGACGAATTCGCCGCGCGCATCAAGCGCGTCGGTATCGTCAATGCGATGGACGACGAAAACTTCGCGGCGGCTGTCAAGGCGACCGGGCGCCGCAAGCTCATCATCGCCGGCGTCACCAATGACGTCTGCACGGTGTTCCCGGCACTGAGCCTGGTGGGCAACGGCAACGCAGTGCAGGTGATCGCCGATGCCGGTGGCTCGCCGAGTAAGATCGGCGACGACATGGCCTTGCGCCGCATGGAGAAGAACGGCGTCACGCTTTCCAGTACGAACCAGGTGATTGCTGAACTTGCGGGAAGCTGGAGCACGCCAGAAGGAATGCGGATTGTGCAGGAAGTGATCATGCCCGCATTGCAAGGCTGAGGGAGCGAGCGCCCCCCATGGAGCCATCCGCCAAGCTCAACCCGGGCAGGGGAGTGAATTACGAATCCTCTGATCGCCATGCGCAACGGGGTTGGGAACACTAGAGCCCATCACCGAAACAGCGGTGATCGGGGGTCGCAACCCGTCTTTCATCAACGGATGGTCGCGCACGCGACCATCTCCGCACGCACGCGCATCATTTCACAATGGCGGGCCGGGCGGGGCAGCCGCCAGGCTGGCCGGTCTTACGTTGATGATCCGGTACTACGACCCCGCTGTCAGGCCCAACTTTTTCAGGAGCCTGCAATGCAAGAAAAAACCCGTCAGAAACAAGAAGCCATCCTGGCCGCCATTTCGGGCGAATGCCTGGAGTCGCTCGATCGGATCAAGGCCGGCTTGGGTAGCGTCCTGTCGCTGCTGGAAGTGGAAAGCGAGCGCTCAGAGGCATGCCACGGCGTCCATTGCCTGCTGATGATGATCAAAATGCAGCTTGATCAGATGGCAGAGGAATTGTGTCCCACTGCGTGAGTCGAGCGTTCGACTCTGGAGGAAAGCCGCAGTAATTCACGCTCAGGTCAACAGAGCCTCCAGCGATGGGGGTTTGACATTGAGCGCGCTGGTCGCAGCCGTTCGAAGGTTCTGTGCCAAGGGTCATTTCCTGACGACGATGTCCGCTTTCGTCTTGCCGACAATATCAAACAGTTCCTTCTGCTCAGCAGCCGGAACCTTGAACTTGTCCAGGGACTTCTTGAACTCCTTGGCCATCACGTCCCACTCTCGCTCGCTGATGTTCAAATGAGCATGCGACTCCTTCATCGGCTTTCCGGTGTACTTGCATGGCCCGCCGCTTACCTCACAAACCAATTGCGCGACCTGGAACTTAAGATAAGGCGCCGGAGAACTCTTCCGGCCGGCGGCAATGGCAGGATTACTGTTTAGTGTCTTGTTCCTGAAGAGCCGGTCGATAAAGTCGTCGACCACTACCGTGATCCCCTTCAGCCCACCCAATCGATCATAAAGGGATGTCTGCGTGCCGACCTGCTGCGCCGATACTGCCGACCCAAAGGAAGTGCAAAGTACGAGCGACATTGCGAGCAAGGCTTTCGACAGTATCCTCATTTCCTCCTCCTTCATTTCCGGGCCAACAATCGCTTAGAAGGGAAACGTACTGGAAGCGAACCGTTCGATCTATGCGGGAGCACACACTCCGCGCATCGCGACGTCTTAGCGCGAGGAGGAATCCTTGCCCAGCCCGCTCCAAATGATGGCATGCTCGGTGCTACGTTTCTTCCTTTGGCGACGCGACGCTGACGAATGGCGTTTAACGGAGATGGAGATGCGAATCTACCAGTTTTTGCTTGCGAGCATCGTTGCCTTGGGCATCCTCCCTCTGAGGCAGGCGAACAGTGAGGCAACGGAGACACGAACCGGCACGCACCTCATCACGCTCGGTACGCACGGCGGGCCGATTCCCGCCAAGGATCGGGCACAGTCATCGAACCTGTTGATCGTCAACGGGACGTATTATCTCGTAGACGCTGGCGATGGCGTGCTGCGCCGGTTGACGCAGGCAGGGGCCAATTTCCGGCAGATCGGGAAGGTGTTCATCACGCACGGCCACGACGACCACACTGCGGGGTTGGGCACACTCATGTCGGTTGCATGGGATTTTCAGCGCCACGATGCAATCGCCGTCTACGGTCCGCCCGGGACCGCCGCGCTGGTAAAAGGCGCCATTCAGTATTTTACGGTGAATGCAGAAATCCGCTGGGCCGAAGGCAGGCGCACACCGCTTGGCGATGTCTTCGTCGGCCATGATGTTGCACCAGGGCTGATTTACCAGGATCAGAACATCAAGGTAACCGCTGTCGAGAACACGCACTTCCATATCCCGGAGGGCAGCCCGTACTACGGCAGGCACAAATCCTATTCCTATCGTTTCGAGACACCCGACCGTGTCATTGTCTTCACTGGTGACACTGGCCCCAGCGACGCGGTGACTGAGCTGGCAAGGAATGCCGATACCCTCGTGTCGGAGGTCGGTTCCAGCGAAGACGTGAAGCAGGTGTTGATCAAGAACGGTACTTGGCAAGGCATGACAGCGGAGCAACAGACTGCATTCATGCGGCATGAAGTTGAGGAGCATCTGACGCCGGATGAGGTCGGGAAAATGGCGGCACGCGCTCATGTCAAGACGGTGGTGTTAACTCACCTGCTGCCGACAGTCAACGAGCATGACGATTATCAGCGCTATGTGCCCGAGGTTAAGAAATCCTTCACCGGACAAGTGGTAGTTGCCAAGGATTTGATGGAGTTTTGATCCCCGTGTCCGGCCAATTTAATCAATCTTCGCAACATGGATCCTGGACTTGCCCCCGTGTCCCCGGACATGGTCACACCCTTAGGTTGATAAGGCCATCGTACGCCTGAACTCCCGCGGGGAGCGGTAGTTCAGGGCGCTATGGGGGACACCGAGAACTTCGCAGACCCGCTTCACAGGTCGTCCCCCCGCAATGAGGGTGAGCGCGCAATCCATTTTCGCGACTTTATCACCTCCACTGCCTTGCGCAGAATCTCGTTCTCCATGGTCTTCTTGCCCAGCAGGCGTTGCAGCTCACGAACTTGCTTGAGCGCATCGCTTCTGGCGATTCAGGGGGCCGCTCCAAGCGGCTCCTCACGCGTGCGGCCAGAAAAGCGACAGCCCTGCACGTCCGTTCGGCTATCATGCCAATCCTCTCCGAAGTAGCTCCCCTATGATTTCCGTCCGTAATGTCACGCTGCGTCGTGGCGTCAATGTCGTACTCGACCGCGCGTCCGTCACCTTCAACCCCGGCGAAAAGATCGGTCTTGTCGGCCGCAATGGCGCCGGCAAGTCGTCCTTCTTCGGCCTCCTCAACGGCACGCTGCACGAAGACAGCGGCGAGTTCTCGATTCCCGCTGCATGGAAGATGGGCCAGGTCGCGCAGGAGATGCCGGAGACCGAGCAGAGCGCGACCGACTTCGTTGTCGAGGGTGATACCGTGCTGTTGGCCGCGCAGGCCGAAGTCGCCGCCGCCGAGGCCAGCGACGACGGCATGCGCATGGCGCACGCCTACATGGCCCTGCACGACGCCGGTGCA
>JACXTT010009090.1_pt1 | contig 13615 bp, 6 predicted proteins | sample 9270951 | NCBI WGS metagenome assembly JACXTT01 (sample SAMN15532306, study PRJNA645909) | rock metagenome | isolation source: weathered quartz diorite | place: Puerto Rico | collected 2017-06-21
GCGCCAGCGATCACCTGCTGGGGAGCATCCCGGCAGGCGAGCACGAGCCGCCGAGACTCCGTGCTGGAGCGGGCCGTGAGGTCGCTCACGGCGCCGATGATCTCCAGCCCTCGGCAGCCCGGGTAGAGCAGGACGACGTCGAATCGACCCTCGCTGGGCGGGGTCATGAGCTCGTCGCAGTACCTGCAGGTGACGGCCTCATCCGCCAGGTGGTACTCGCAGTGTGGGCACGCATGCACGGCCCCTACTGTACGGGCGCCACGGAGCTGTGTGGGGCTGCCCCCTAGAGGATGACCACCGGACAGGTGAGCGTTCGCGTCACTCCCGCGAGGGCTTGGACCGGTCGGAGGACCCGTCTCGTGAGCTCATCGAGCGAGCGCGACTCCGCCTCGACGATCAGGTCGTAGGGCCCCGTCACGGCAGAGGCCGCCGTGACGCCCCTTGATGCCCATCACCTCGGAGGCGACCCGAGCCAGCGCCCCGGGGTCTACCTGGACGAGGATGTAGGCCCGCATGCTTCGTCCTAGGCGGCCTTGCGGTGCAGATGGTTCCCCAGGGGGTGTGGGTCGGGAAGCGGTCGGTGGCACCAGCAGTAGGCCGAATCGTTATAGATCGAGAGCCAGGTGCCGCACCCGATCTCGTGACACTTGCGTCCCGGTGGGTAGGTCCTGCTCGGGGATGGGCCTCGCCCCACCGGCACGGCGCGACCGGCGATCGCCCCCGCCAGCCCACCCGTGTGCTCCAAGGCGCGGTTCACCACCGGCACTTACTATGGCGCGAGACCCGAAGGCAGGCAAGGGGTCGCGGCCGCCTCGCCGGGCTGGCCCTTCCCAGTCGCGTGAGTGCAACTCGGGGATCAGCGTCCCTTGGAGGTGGCGGCGACGCGCTTCGTGGTGCCGGTGCTACCGTCGTGTGCATGCAGGTGAACGCCTCTCCTGCGGCGGCGGCTTTCATCCGGAAGCACGGCGGGCAGCTCTTTGTCTGGCCGACGCAGCATCGTTCGTTCCGGCTGGTGCTCACGCTCCTTGAGGCTTCCACCGAGCCCCCCGACCGGGCCCTTGAGTATCGGAGGATCCAGACGGACTCGTTCCTGCTGTTCCTGCACCCGGCGATCCGGCGGCTTCCCGATCTCCTCGCGCTGCTCGTCCTTTCCCCGCCGCCAAGCAGGGGCCTCCCGCCTGCTGATCTGGTCAGCCGCGGGCTGACGCCCTTGCTCACGGTTGCGGTCGGAATCCTTGTGCTCGCCTGGACCGAGCGAAGCGCGTCCCTTGCGGTGTTCGCCGTGGGGTTCGTCGGCCTCGTCCTGGTGGCGGACCTGTACAACATAGAGAACGTGTTCTACCGGGTGGGAGTCTCGGTCCCAGCACCCGCTATCAACGTGATCATTCCCGGGGCAGCGCTCCTGCTGTTGGGCGCCGCCTACGGGCTTGCTGCGAGACGAGCGCGACGGGCGCGATGAGCCACCCTGCGCAGAACGTCGACGACGTGGTCCACCAACGGAACCGCCTTGCCATCCTTGCGGTCGTCCAAGAGGCCCCGAAGGCGAACTTCAACTTCTTGAAGGGCACGCTCGGGCTGACGCAAGGCAACCTCTCCCGGCATCTGCAGGTGCTTGAGGATGCTGGCTATGTCGCCATCGACAAGGGATACGCTGGACGACGTCCGAGAACCTGGGTGCGGATCACGAAGGAGGGGCGCAAGGCCTTTGCGGGGGAGGTGAGGGCGCTTCGTGAGCTCCTTGACCGAGTTGACGGAGCAACGCCCGGCGACGAGTGACCGCCTTGCCCCCGTACCACGAAAAGACGTGCCAGCCAATCGCATGGGGTCCGTAAAGGTCATCCATGAACGCGTCGACTCGCTGCCGAAGGGTGAAGTCGACCAAGTCCACGTACACGAGGTGGGTGATCCTCTCCCAGGAGTCGTAGGTGAAGTTCGAGGTCTGGGAGCCGCTGATCGCGTCGAGCTCGCCGATGGCGTCGACCGTGTAGGTCGTGGTCGTCACATTGTTCACGGTGTCATTCGTCGGGAAGCCCAGCCCTCCACCCGATCCGACAGGCCATGCTGGAAGCGTTGCATCAGCCTGAGCGCTCTCCGGTGCTCGCCTGGGCGGTGCCGGGTGTCCTCGCCGTCACGCAGCGCCCGCTCCGAGCCCATCCGCTGTTCGGCGGAAGCGGCCACGGCTATCCTGGCGAGGCACGGCCCGCCATTGACGAGTGGATCACGCGGCTCGCGAACCAGTGCATCCGGTCCGTAGTCGTCCTGACCAGCAACAAGGAGCTGGCCCACTACGATGAGCCGACCGCCTCCAACGGCGGCCTGTTGGCGCTATACGGGGGCCGCGGCTTGATTGTGGTGCACCTTGCGGCCGACGACCCCGCGCACGACGTCACGTCGCGAGATGCCTTCGAGGCCGCCGTCGACGGCATCGCCGTTGAGGTCGCCGAAGCGCTCCGCCATGTCCCCCTCCCGGCGGTGATCCATTGCTCGGCTGCAATCGACCGGTCTCCGCCGGTCGCCGTGCGAGTCGCGTGTCTCGCCGAAGTAGGGGCGCTCTTCTACCCGAGGCTTGCAGCTAGGCACCCTTAGCCGCCCGCCTCGCCGCCGCTTATGGTTGCCTGCGGCGCTGCTCGATCCGATCGAGCATGCGTAGCAAGAGATCAGCAAGCAGGACGACCTCAGAGGCCAACGTGACGTCGCCGAGATCGACGGTGCGGTGGCTCGCAGGGTTTCGGAAAGCCCCGTAGGCTCCGGTGAATAGCTCCCGGACTGCGCTCCGCTCGGCCTCAGGACCTGTGGGTCGCTAAGAGGTCCGTTAGGTCCAAACGCCTTTCGCATCAGGTCGACGCCGTAGATCTCGTCGCCGAAGCCCGCCAACGCTCGGACGCGGATCTCGACTGCGCGAAACGCAGCCATCGCCGCAAGTTCATACTCACGGAGAGGGAACTGGCTTCGGACGGTCTGCGCGATCTGCGGATGCGGGTCAACGTCGAGTCGTTCCTCGGCACGCGCCAGGCGAATCTCTTAGCCCGTCAAACGGCGCGCGTGAAGGGAGAGAGGCAGAGGGCTGGGACGGCCGCGAAACCGGGAACAAGTGGGCAAACAGCAAGGGCGGACGGCGGACGACGCAGGCCATGCCCTCCAGCCCCTGACAGCCGGGCTGTACCGCTCCTCAACCCGCCACGCTTAGGTCGGCCGCTTTGGCCGCGAGCCCGGGACGCGAGCGTCTGCGTCGTCCGCGGGAGACATCCGTTCTTTATGGAGGTTCGGCTTCCTCGGAAGAGTCCCGTGTGATAGGTTCGCGCGGCTCTCTTCAGGGGCGGACGGGTGATGCGGCCACTGCGAGTCGCTGTGATCGGGGTGCTGACGGGCATCGTTGCTTGGTCGGCCTCTCCCGGCCTTGCCGCCGCCACGCGAGTGAACACTCCCTCGGCGACGTGTGGCACCACCTGGGCGATCGTCCCAAGCCCGAGCGCGGGAAACGACGGAAGCTCCGTCGGCGGGGTCTCCGCCATCTCCTCCTCGGATGCCTGGGCCGTCGGTGGGTACACCGACCGCACTCCAGCCATCATCACAACGCCGTTCATCCTGCATTGGGACGGGACGGCCTGGGCGCAGGTCCCGAGCAACAGCACACCCGGCAGCAAGGGTCTCTCCGATGTCGTCGAGATCTCTTCGTCCGATGCCTGGGCCGTCGGGCTCACGTTCGGCCTTGCCTCCCAACCTTATGCCGAGCACTGGGACGGGACCGCCTGGTCAGAGGCGTCCTTGCCCACACCGGGGAGTTCGGCGGTCCTGAATGGCGTCACGGCAACGTCGTCCTCAGATGTATGGGCGGTCGGCTTCTCTCTGAATGACGCGCTGGGCCGTAACCAGACACTGATCGAGCACTGGGACGGCACGAGTTGGAATATCGTGGCGAGTCCGAACCTCGGATCCGACCCGAACTACCTTGGCGACGTGACGGCGGTCTCGGCCAACGACGTCTGGGCTTCCGGCAACACCGAGAACGGCCTCACTCAGATCGGTCAGCCCATCCTCGAACACTGGGATGGCCAGACCTGGTCGCTGGTCCGGGCCTGGAGGCCCAAGACGTCGACGGACAGCCTTCTGGAGGGGATAGGCTCCAACGCCTCCGGCTCCGTGTTCAGTACAGGGCATGTGTTCTTCCCGACGGACGGCATCTTCGCGGAGGATTGGAGCGGCACCCGGTGGCAGCCTCTTTCGGTCGTCAGCCCGCCGGACGTCAACACCTTGTTCGGTGTCGCCGTCAACGCCGCAGGAGAGGCATGGATCGTGGGCCATACCGCCAAGACCGGCCGCCAAGACAAGACCCTCATCGAGCATTCCTCCGGCAGCATCTTCGTACGCGACCTGAGCGCGAACGTAGCTGGCGCCGCCAGCGACCTCGTGGGGGCTGGCGTAAGCCCCGATGGTGACGTGTGGGCGGTGGGGTATTCCACCCTGAACGGCTTCCCCCCGACCACCCTCATCGAGCATCTCTGCCCCTAGTACGGCCGCCACTTCATCTAGCTGCCTGCCGAAAAGCTTCGCCGGCCTGCGGGGAACAAGGACACGACCAAGAGCAAGTGGCGAGGTTAGGGGTGGAGGCAGAGGTCCGGCCACGATCTGGCGGAGCGAGGACTCCCTCCGACGAGCCACAGCCACAACGTCTCGGCGAAACTCCAGGGGTAGGCTTGGGGTATCTGGTGCCTCCTTCCCATGAGGGTGATCCCTCACAGCTCAGGAGTCAACCAAAACCTGGGCAGTCCCGCAGCTTCGTCCCGATGACGACTCGAACGCCCGTGTCGGAGTACACGCGGAAGTGGTAGGTGGCCGCCGTGACGATATGGAGCATGCCGGTCCAGCGGACCGAGTACCAGCTCCCCACCGAGATCCCCGGCGGTCGCGCCGGGTCGTTCCAGATGTTGTGTAGGATAGCGGTGGCTCTGTCAGGTTGCCGTTGTTGTAGTTCATCTCGCCAAGCCCGTTGATCGGGGTCACGCCGTCGGTTGCCGTGTCGTATGTGTAGGTCGTGACGGCCCGCGTACCCGTGGCACCGACCTCGGGAGCCGGCCCGGTCATGGGAAGCCCCTCCGATGCGATCTGACTGCGCCTCAACGACCAGCCAGGGTAAGGACGACCAATTCGGCTGACGGTTTGTCCGGATTCAACACATGGATGCCCGCGAGCTGTGTGCCGTCCGCGGACCATTGCGGTGAGCCAAGGCTCAGGTGGCTCACAAGCACGACGGTACCCGACCTCACATTGAGCAGCCACGTACCCTCTTGATCACCGATCTTTGCCGCAAAGGCGATCTGAGTTCCATCCGGAGACCATGCCAGTTGGCTCTCCGCCGCAATACCTCGGAGGAGGGCATGGACGTTCCGGCCAGAGGGGTCCATGGTGAAGAGGTCCCACGGCTGATCCGCACGAGCCCATCCGCTGATCCCGATCGACTGCGGGGAGGCCAAGAATGCGATCGATCGACCGTCTGGCGACCAGGCGGGCGCCGTTGCTCTCGCCAACGTCCCACACTCACCGGTACCGTCGATGAGGTTCTCGAGGAAGAAGGAGTGTCCATGGTCAACCACGCTCGTCATGCGCGGCACGATCCCGTTTGGAGTGACCCACACGAGGGTTGCGCAGAAGTTATTGTCGTCGGAGTAGATGCCCTCCGTAAGAGTGGGGTTCCACGTCTGCCAATAGAACGAGACGGGCGAGTAGAAAAGGCTGGGCGAGAGGTCCGAGACATGGCCGGTCGAAGGGTCAAACGCAACCAAGTGCATCGACACAGATGTTGCTGTCTTCGGGAAACAAACGCGCTCCAGTCCGACCATGCCTTGCGGGAGCCGCGTGGGCCTTATGTACATCGTGAACCCACATCCAGTGGGGTCATCAGGCAAATCGATCTGTGAGTAGCTAGAGCCGTCCAAGTTGACTCGCCAAACTTGACTGTTTGCCCCGGGGCCAGTCTCCGGATCGAGACTCACAATGAGCCCGCCGTCTGGAAGCCAGGCGACGGCGCTGAAAGCGGCATCCTTCACGGGAACCCGATGTACGGTCGCGATCGAAACAGGCGCGACGACTTTCGCGCATGAAGCCAGCAGCAACAAGGCTGCAAGCAGTGGCCTCGCGCAGCGAGCGAGCATGCTATGGGGTGATTCTGTAGATGAGTTCAGCGCCAAGGTACGCTCCCTCCTCATCACGAGGGTCAAAATAAGAGTTTACGAGGTTGCCCTCGAGGCCTCCTACTGCCGACCCCACCGCACGGCAAATAGGGTTGCCGAAACAAGCCGCATTGGTGGCGGCACTGCCCAGGAAGCGAAAGAACGAGGAGATTCCGGACGAGTGTCGGACTCCCGCCCTGAACAGTAGCGCTCCGTCATAGACGGCCTCCTCCTTCAGAGTAGGCCCTGTCCCCGCGTCAGCCGCCCTCGCAGCGCCCCACCGGGTGGAAGCCTCCTCCGCAACGCCCCACAATCGCTTGAGTGAATCGGTCGAAACCCCGGCCCCCGGAAGCGCGCTTACGGCCTGAGCGCCAAAGAACGCTGCCCACTTTCGAGCCCCGGGATTTGTGCTGGCGGTCGCCTGATGTAGAGACATGCGCATGCCATCGCTAATGCCTTGAAGGATTCCGGCGTCAACCCAGGAGAACCAACTGCCGTCAGATATTAAGTGGTTTCGGCCGGCGAAGTTGAGGACCCCCACAATGGCGTTCAGCCAGTTCCCCACGTGATAAGTAGTCGCGAATGACATTAGCCAGCCAATTCTTTGAATCACACTCAGGCTCTGAAAGTAACCAATAGTGGGGCCATCACTTCGAGTGCCCTGTGGGGCTGGGTGGTACCCGCTCGCTCCTGAGGGACAGATTCCGCCTTCCGGGTCGATGCAGTACATGCCTGTCGGATCCATATTCGAAATAGGATCGTCGTTGGCGTACACGAACTGATTCAGTGACGTCGGACTACGAAGATCGCCGAACACGGAATCCTGGGTGGCAAAGCGGCCCAGCGTGGGCACGTACTCGCGAGTGATCATGTCGACAAGCCCGGTCGCCGAGTCGGTCGGGTCACCCTGGTATCCGAACAGGCCCTGGGTACCCGAGGACCCGGCCACGACCCCCCAAGGGTCGAACTTGGTGCTCCCCGCGTAGGAGCTCGCCCCCGTGGCGTAGAGGCCCACCACGTCTCCGTGCAGGTCCGACGCGTAGAAGCGGGTGGTCGAGCCCTGCTTCTGGGCGTAGGGGCCGCCCGGTGTGTAGGCGTACTGGTACGTCGCCCCGTCGATCGTCTGGCTGGCCGGGTTCTCCGTGATCCCGAGGTACTTGAACGTCGTCGTGTGGGAGGTGGGAGCACTCTGGGTCTTGGAGGCCTCCCGATTGAGGGCGTCGTAGGCGTAGGCGTACGTTCCCGAGGGAACCACCGCCTGGGTGATCCGGCCCCAGGAGTCATAGGTGAAGGTGGTCGCCTGTCCGCCTACTGGTGCTATCGAATCGAGCTCGCCGATCGCATCGACCGTGTAGTTCGTGGTCGTCGCGCCGCTCACGCTTGCGTACGTTGGGAAGCCCGACCCGTCGTAGTGGGTGACCGTCGCGGCGTTCGTTCCCACCTGGACGTTCGTGCGGTTCCCGGCGCCGTCGTACTGGTACTGGGTCGCGACCGCCGAGCTCGGATCCGTCGCCGAGGACAGGCGGTTGGCGTTGTCGTAGGTGTACAGCCACCATGGCGCGCCGGTCGGCGCGGACGCCGGTGGGTAGCTCGGGCAAGTAGTCGGGGTCGGCTGCTGCAGCTTGTCGAGAACGTTCCCCACTGCGTCGTAGAGCGTCTGGAAGCAGGAGAGCGCCACCGGGTTGCCGCCGCTGTAGCCGGTGACCTGCTTCTGGTCCGGCCGGCCCGCCGCGTCGTAGGCCATCGCGGTGGACATGATGGTCGTGCCGCCCTGGGTGTCCGTCCGGCTCGTCGGCCGTCCATAGGAGTCGTAGCCATAGGCGCTCGAGGTCCCGAACGCCGAGGTGAGCGTCCCCACCAGGCCGTCTCCCGCCCGGTAGGCGTAGGAGTCGGTGCCAGCCCCGTAGGCCATCGTGGAGAGCTCGGTCCCCTGGTAGACATAGGTAGTCGTGGTCGAGCTCTGGGTGACGGTTGAAAGTCGGTTCGCGTAGTCGTAGGTGGCGCTGACCGCCGAGGGCGACCCGGCATCGGTCGAGGCGGACGTGAGGTTGTTGCTCTGGTCGTAACCGAACGCCTCCGCGTCGACGGTCTGGTTGCCAGCGGTCTGGGCCGAGCGGTGGGTTCGACGTCCCAGATGGTCGTAGGCGTAGGTGAGCGTCTCCCCCTGGTTGGACGGGAGGCCCGCGGGCAGCGTGACCTGGTAGAGGCGGTTGTCGTCGTCGAAGGCGTAGCTCGTCGACCCCCGCGAGTTCGCGTAGCTCACGACCCGGCCGCGGTAGTCGTACGTCCAGTTCCGGATATTCCCGGCGCCGTCGGTGACCTTCAGGCGCTCCCCCGCGGCGTCGTAGACGACGGTGGTCGTCGAGGAGATCGGCGCGGGCGTGGTCGAGGAGGTCACGCGACCGTCCCCGTCGTACCCGTAGGTCCACGTGTGGTTGGGGTCGGTGCTGCTCGAGGCGCGGGGGTCGACGACCGTGCTCAGGCGACCCGCCTGATCGTAGGTGTAGTACGCGATCGCGTCGGCGGCGCTCCCGCCAGGGGTGATCACGCAGCCGGAGCACGTCTGCTGGGTTACCTGGCCGAAGGAGTTGTACAGGAGCGTCGTGGTCACGCCTTTGACGGTCTGACTCTTGACCCTCCCCGCCGTGTCGTAGAAGTACGAGTCCGCCGTGAGGCTGCCCGTCTGCTTGGAGACGGGCCGGCCCAGCAGATCGTTGGTCGTGACCTGGGTGATCGTGACCGTCTGGCTCGGATTGTTGACGTCGACGCCGCCGGGGATCTGGGTCGTCACCGTCCGTGCCGTGAAGCTGTAGCTCGTCGTCGAGAGGAACGTCGTGGTGGCGTTGACCGGCGTGGTCGTGCTCGTCAGTCGATCGAAGGCATCGTAGGTCGAGGAGAAGGTGTGCTGGCGAGGATCGAGCGCGCTCACCTGATTCCCCACGGCGTCGTAGGTGTACTGCCAGACCGGCGGCTGGCTCACCCCGTCCGGAGACGGCAGGGTCTTGGTGAGCAGGTCCCCCGCGGGGTCGTAGGTGTAGGTCGTCACGAAGTTCATCGGGTCCGTCGTCTGCTTCAGCCGACCCGCGAGGTCGTAAACGTTCACGGTCTTGATGGTGTTCGCGGTCCCATCCTGGTAGGGCACCGAGACGGTCAGGACCCGTCCCTCGTTGTCGTAGGTCGTGTCGACGTCCCGGGTCTGCGACGTGGCCTGGTTCGTGCCAGCGACCGCGGGCACGACCTGCTGGACCCTACTCGTGTCCCCGGCGGCGTCGCACGTGTAGTTGGTCACGAGGCCAGCCGGATCCGTCGTCGACGACACGCAGGAACCGTGCGTCGAGTCGGTTCCGTCCGTGTAGGCGTAGTCGGTCTCGAGTCCTGAGGTTCCCGCGAGGGTGACGACCTGCTTGGTGAGCCGCCCGTAGGTCGTGTCGGCGTAGGTGTAGGTCGTCGTCCGGTCGTCGCGGATCATGGCGACGGGCTGGTTGCGGAACTTCGCCCCGTCGCTCGAGAGGTCCCACTTCGTGGTTCCCTGCGGGTCGGCGACGAGCGTCGCCTTCTCGATGTGGGGCGTGAGCATCGAGGAGGGAACGTCCACGTAGACCCCGGTTCCCTGATCCCACTGCAGCTCGAGCTTCGCCGGGTTGGCGCTGTGGTAGTAGTCGATCTCGATCGGAGTCGGGACATTGTGCTTGATGACGACGCCGTAGCCGGTAGTGCCGCAGTTGCGGAAGGCGGCGTCCGTCCAGCAGTCCACGACGAGCGAGGACCCGATCACGAGCCTGCCGCCTCCCCCGGTGCTGAGCTTGAAGTAGTAGGTCTTGTCCTTGGTCGCGCTGACCGTGATCATGCCCGTCAGCCGAAGTGAAAACGGTCCGGTTCCGGTCATGGGCGTCGGGTCCTGCGACGTCCAGTCCCAGTTGATGGAGGTCGGCGCCACGACGCTCTGGTCGAAGGGAACGCCGGCGAGCGAGGTGTTGCCGCTGAACTCCTGCTGGGCGAGCCCCTGCCATGCGACGCCCGCCGTGTCGGTGTCGTACGTAAAGCTCGTCGTGGGCCGGTTCCCCGAGCCGTCGTCAGGACCTAGGACTTGCGTGAGGGTAAATGGAGCAGTCGTCTGGTAGGTGTAGTCGGTGTTCCGCGAATCGACGAGCGAGGCGAAGTTCCCATCGGTTGGGTTGTGGCACTTGGAATCGTCGACGGCGTCCGCGTAGGGGGTTCGTGAGCACACGATGTTCCCGTTGTTGTCCCACACCGACCGTGCGGACGGCGCGTAGCCGCTGTCGTCGTAGGGCCCGAAGACCTGCACAGGCAGCCCGGCCGCGTTGAAGAACGTCCAGGTGGTGTCCGCGTCGCTCGACGTCGGGCTCCAGATGTTGGCGGGCACCGTCGCCCGGGGGTCGGTCATCGCCGCCTCCGGCACGATGCTCCCGTTCAGCTGCCCGTCGTAGGAGAACGTGGTCGGGTTGACGCTCGTCTGGGTGTTCGGGGGCGGAAGCGTGATCGTACGCGCCCGGTTGTACGTGCCCGATGAGAACGTGTCCGTCTCGTAGGTGATCGCGGTGCTGTAGGCGTTGTCGTGCACGGATTGGGCGTCCTGGATCGTGCCGAGGAGACCGGTCGTCGCGTCGTAGGTGAACTTCACGGTCTCGCCGGCAGGGTCGGTGATCGAGGTGAGCTTGGCGGTCGTCGGGTCGTAGCCGAGGGTCCAGGTCTGAAGACCCCCGCCGGTCACGTTGGCGACCCAGCTCGTGATGCCCGTGAGCTCTTGGAGCTGGGTGCCGGTCCAGGTGAGCGTGACCGGGCGCTGCAGCGGATCCGTTACGGTCGTCAGGTGCCGGACGCCAGTGTTGTCGGCCGCGAAGGTGTAGGCGAAGCCCTTGGTCGCGCCTTGGTAGGTGTAGCTCGCGGTCGCGGGCTGGGCCGTCATGAGTTGGGCGGGGGTGTTCGAGTCGAACGTGAAGACGCTCCCCGAGTCCGTCGTGTAGGTCCACAGGGGATCCGTCGGCCCTGGGCTGGAAGCCTTCACGACCGTCCCGCCGTCCTGCCCCTCCCCAGAGTACGTGTCGCCGTCGAGCGTTGCCGGCGCGAGCTGGGAGAAGTGGGCGACGCTCCCGTCGCCGAAGGCGATGTTGACTCCCCCGCCTTGGGTGGCGCCGAGGAGCGTGAGCGTGGTGGGAAGCTTGAGCGCATCCGAACCCGGGCCCGCCGAGATGTTCCACCCGGGTCCCATCCCGATGTTCTGGGCGAGCTGGCTGTTGTAGGAGAGGTCCAGGGCAAGGGCGCCCACCGGCGTGGAGAGCGAGTCGAGCGGGTAGTCGAGGTAGACGTTGCCGGTTGCCTGGTTGACATTCAGTGTCATGCCGTTGCCGAGGCCCTTGGACCACATGGACCAGCGGGAGTCGGTGCCGTTGTGCGGCAGGTTCATCGTGAAGCTCCGAGGTGTCGCCTGTGTGGCGAAGTTGTGGGTGATGCCGTCCGCATCGACGTTGGAGCACACGCCCTCGCTCCCGTCGGCGTTCGCGCACCAGTCCTCCGAGAGGACCCGCCAGTAGTACTTCACGCCGTCCTGGAGGGCGCCGGCAGGCACGACCCAGCCGGTCGAGTTGACCGCGCCCGAGTCCGCTACCAATTGAGGCCAGACCCACGTGTTGGCGTCTGTGCTGACCTGGAACTCGAGCCGGGTCGGGTCGCCGTCGACATCCGTCGGCATGGCGGAGGCGTCGAGCTCCGGCGACTGCACGGTCACTGTGGAGACGTCGGGCGGGTTCGAGAGCGTGACGGCGGCCGGCAGGTCGTTGTAGGTGATGTAGAGCTGTGGCTTCATCGAGACGGGCGTGTTGACGCACCCGCCACCGTTCAGGTTGCTGGTGCACCACCTGTGCCAAGTGCCGTCGGAGGCCGACTTCAGCTGGAGCCCCCAGCTGTTCCATTCCGTATCCATGATGTGCTGATAGAGCCCACCCAGATTCGCCCAGTGCTCCCAGCCGTCGCCACTGACGGTCCCAACGTGATCCCATATGTAGGGATCGACGGTCGGGTAGGGGGCGTCGTCGTAATCGAGCTGGGTCTCGTCGAAGAGGGGCCCGGCGCTGATCCGCCGCACATCTACGGTCCCTGACGCGTATGGCCCACTCGGCCCGTCCATGGCGTACAGATCCATCTCCGTGGTGTAGACGAGCCTGGCCGAGTTGTAGTAGTGGTCCAGGGGGAACCTGATGTACGTGATCGCGTTGCCAGTGGCACCACCCGTGTCCATCCCCCACCACGTTCCCTCTTGCTGAGCAGGATCATTGGCTGTGACGAACGTGTCGTATCCGGTCGAGTAGAAGGTGTGCGCCTGGGGACCCGGGTCGATGGTCACCGGGTACACCCGGGCCGGATCGTTCAGCCAGACGGAGTCGTAGGTCGCCGTGACTACATAGGAGCCTCCCCCGAGGTCTTGGAGGGTGTAGGGGAAGGTCGTGCTCGCCCCGACGGCGGAGGAGTCCCACACCAACGCGGCCGGGAAGTATGCAACGACGTCCGTCCCGGAGAGAACTAGGATCTGGCCGGTCCTGGCCGGATCGAGTTCGAGCGTGAAGTCCGTCGTCTGAATGCTCCAGGAAAACTGCGTGGCGGTCGGAACCTGGCTCAAGACCACCTGCTCGTCGTACCCCTCGGGGTTGGGCGTATAGGTGAGATCGAGGGCCAGCGCAGCATCGGCATAGGTGACGACGACACCGTCGGCCGAGGCACCTTGCACTCCGGGCGTGATGCCCAGGGGGAGGATGGAGAGCGTTCCCTGGGGGATGCTGTAGGTGATCGGGGAGCTGACGGTCAGCGCATCGGGGAAGAACTCGGAGGCGGGCCCGTCGTTATTCTGCCAGCCCCCGCTTCCATCATCCGTTGGCGTCGCGTACGGGGAGAGCCGCTTCTGGCCTTTCGCGTAGTGCGTGAGTCGCGTGTCGATCCGGTGCCAGACGCCCTTCGTGTCCTGGTAGTTCTGTGGTTCCGTCGAGGCGGCGATCACGTGGTCGCCGCCTCCGATCTTGTAGACCGACCCGTTCGCCGAGCGCTGCGTGGCGTCCTCGTGCAGCTGAGGAAGGGCGACCATCGGGGAGCCGGCGGGGCCAAAGAGCTGGGTAGCGGTCGGCCTCGACAAGGGCGTCACGGGATGCGCTGGCTTCATGTACGGCCGGCGCGCATCGAGCGGTATCGCAGGCGGGGCACCGCCCGCCCGTCTGACCACGTGCCGAATCGAGCCGTGCAGCCCGACGGCGAAACCTGTTCCCGCCCCCGTTTGGAGCAAGGAGGCCACGAGAGCCACGCATACAACCAGCGAGCGCAACAGAAAGTGGTGAGCAGGCGTACGTGCTGGCCGCATCGGTCCCTCCTATGGGGGTTGGCGCATCGTGGAGGACGGTCGAACCGTAATGGCGGAATCAGGGGGATCCAGCGATGAACGGAAC
>JACXTT010009091.1_pt1 | contig 13614 bp, 13 predicted proteins | sample 9270951 | NCBI WGS metagenome assembly JACXTT01 (sample SAMN15532306, study PRJNA645909) | rock metagenome | isolation source: weathered quartz diorite | place: Puerto Rico | collected 2017-06-21
AAGCGCACCAATACCTTGAGCGGGTATTCCCCGACCTCGCGTCGAGGGATGGCCAGATTCATTTCCCCGGTCTCGAGCGCGGCGCTGAACACGGCGTCCGCGGGATCTTTCGGGCTTCCCTCGAAAGTCTTCTCAAAGACCCCAGTTGCATCCGCCTTCACTTGCTCGGCGAGCCGTTCCCCCAGAGGAATCGCCTGGGGCACCCCGCACGAATCCTTATAGAACAACTGCGCATGCTTGAGGGCCTCGGGGATCTCGAGGCGGACCGTCAAAGGGATGCTGGGGGTCTTCGCCTCGTCGGATTTGAACTCCAATCGCGGGAAGACGAGCTTCTGCCCACAGCCGAGCGCGGCCACGACCGTCGCCAGCACGACGAGGCGCAAGAAAGGACGCTGGGCTGAACAGAGAAGCAGCATGTGCGCAGGTCTCCCGGAAACGATGGCGGGCGCCCGGCTGACTTGTGTCCCCGCTGCCTTATACAAGAAATGCGCGCCAATCGCAACGAAAACCCTCACGGCGGCCTCCTTGACACCCCGGAACCTGATTCGCTACCGTGCGCCCATGGCCGCTCTTGGAGGACCGTCGCTCTCCTGGTCAGACTTGGCCGCCCTCATTCGCCTCCGAAATCAAACCGGCTCCCTCCTGCTGCTCTTCCCCACTCTGTGGGCGCTGGTCCTCGCCGGTGATGGGCACCCGCCGCTTTTGCTGACCGCCATCTTCGTGGCAGGCGCGTTCGTCATGCGGAGCGCAGGGGTCACCGTCAACGATCTCTGGGACCGCGACCTGGACCGACGGGTCCAGCGCACTCGCGAGCGCCCCTTGGCGTCCGGCCGCATGCAGCCAAGAGCGGCCGTGGCCGTCTTTCTCGCGCTGATCGGGATCGCCACCGGCTTGGTCCTCCTGCTCAATCCCCTCACGATCGCCCTCGCACCAGTCGCGCTGCTCCTGGCCATCCTGTACCCGCTGGCCAAACGGATCTTGCCGCTCCCCCAGGCCATTCTGGGCATGGCGTTCGGGTGGGGCACGATCATGGCCTGGTCGGCCGTGCGCAACGAAATCGGCTGGCCAGCCGTCGGCATCTTCGTCGCCACCATCTTCTGGGCCATCGGTTACGACACGATCTACGCCCTGCAGGACCAAGAAGATGACCGGCGGGTCGGCGTGCATTCCGCCGCCCTTCTCTTCGGGCCATGGATATGGGTGGCGATTGGCAGCGCGCTGTCCGTGATGGTGGCGGTGTTAGTCCTGGTCGGCCTGGCGACGGGCCTCGCCTGGCCGTTCTACGTGACGCTCCTCCTGACGGCCGTGCTGTTCGCCTGGCAGGTGCGCCGGATCAAACGCCCGGTTGCTCCCGCCCAGGCCTTCGCCTTGTTCAAGCAGCACATCTGGGCCGGCGCGCTCATTCTCGCGGGGTTCTGGAGCGGAGTGCTGCTGCGGTAACCATACCTGTCATTCTGAGCAGAGCGAAGAATCTGCCCAAGGGATCCTTCACTTCGTTCAGGATGACGTTGTCGATCAGGAAGAGGCCGGCAGCGGCTTGTCGGGCGGCGGGGCGTTCAGCGTCTTCAGGAAAAACATGATGGCCCTGGCGTCGTCATCGCTGACGCCCAGATTCGGCATCTTGGTTCGCGGCTTCATGACTTGCGGATATTTGATCCAGCGATACACCCAGGACGAGTTTAAGCGGAACCCGGCCCGCTCCAGGGGCGGGCCGACCTCTCCCCCGCTCTGTCCGATCTTGTGACAGGCGTTGCACCCGTACTTGTTGTAATAGAGTTGCTTACCCCGCGCCCCGAGCTTGGCCTCCTCGGAGGGGGACGCCGTCACCATGGGCTTGGGGACCGGCGCGAATTTCGGGCGTTCCTTCTTAAGCGAGGCCCAGTTTGCCTTCTGCAGCTTCATCCCATGGAGCGTGCGCACAAAGGCCACCAGGGACCAGAGCTCTTCCTCCGACAGCGTATTTTTGAACGTGGGCATGGTCGGAACGGCGAATTCGTCGTCACCAATCTTGTCGCCGACCTCCGGCGTCGTGTCCTTCATATCGCGCGAGATGGTCGCAAAGATCTCCTCATCCTTCAGGGTGCTCATCTCGTCCTTGTTGGACAGGTCCTTGGGCTTGGGATCGGGCATGAGCTTCCAGTTGAAGCCCTCGCCGGCCCTGCCGTGCTCGCCGTGGCAATGGGAGCAGTAATAGGCGTAGAGAGCGCGCCCCTTGGCGACGTGCTCGTTCTCGAACAGGGCGCACCCGCCCAGCCCGACCAGCACCGCCACCGCCGCGACCGCGACCGCCCTCACGCTATGCCGCCTACTCATGCCGGCTGCCCCTTCCTCACCTTGCGGATGATGACGTACTCCACCCCTGCCGCCACCACCACCGCGATGAGCCCGTAGAGGTAAATCGAATAGTTGGTCGGCGGCTCCGCATTGAAGTACCACCACGAGGTGACGGCTTTCTGCGAGCCCGACTCCTTCAGATCACCGCTTTCCAGCTTCTTGCCGTCCCAGACCGCAAACGCGATGTTCGGGAACGTGCCGAGCTGAAATTGGGCGTCGTTGGGATCGGTCGTGGTGAGCGCCCGGGTGAACACGACGCGCCACACGCCGGTGGCGTCCTGCTCGACCACTTTCGTCTCCTCGTCGAAGAGCGGTTCGCCTGTCTTGGGGTCCTTCGCCGGCTCTCCCTTGGCGTCCTTCTTGGGGATGAGCTTCCGTTCCTTGAATCGGACCTTGGTCTTCTCGTCCTTCCAAACTCCTTTCGCCTGGACATCCTGCTGGGCCTGCTTCTTCAGCGTGCCAAAGCCCTGGGCGTTCATGTCCGCGGCGCCGGGCGTATCGTTTCGCCAGTACCAGATGTTGACCGGCCCGCCTTCGACCTGCGCCATCGGCTGGCCGTGGGCAAAATGGGCCTTCTTGTCGCCGACCATGAACTCCAGCGCGGCGGCATCGGCCGGATCCTGGGTCGGGTCGGCATATTCCAAGAGGAAGGCGATCTGCTTGGTGTTGTGCACGCCGCGCACCTTGATTGATTTGACGGTGACCTGCAGAATGCGTTTCGGCCAATGGACTTGCGGCGACATCGGAAACTCGGTCGCCGGGATCGTATTCCAGCTCGGGGCCAGCGGATCCGTCGGCACCGCGCCCTGGATCAGCTTCACCCGAACGACAACGGTCTCCTGCGCCAAGACAGGCGTCCCCCACAAAACAGCGACCGCCGCAGCCAGGACGGCCAGTCGCGCGTGTGTAGAAGGCATCCCCACTATCGCTTACTCCCACGTCCGGGGCTTCTGCCCGGAACCCGCATATTCCGCCATGATGATCTTCCAGATCCACTCGTCCGGCAGCTCCACTTCCCATCGGGGCATGGCTGACTTCCACGGGTGGCCTTCCACGTTCAGCCCCACCCCGCCTTTTTTGATGCGCCAGAACAGGTAGGACTCCTGCAGTTGAGCAATCGTGCCCGGATCAACAAAATTCGCCGGAGGGGGGTTGAACCCATCGGAGGCAGGCCCGTTGCCGTTGAACTTGGGGCCGTGGCACGGCGAGCAGAACGCAGCAAAGAGGCCCTTCCCCATCATGACGTTTTCCGGCGTGTTCGGCACCGGGTTCGCCAGGCCGACGAACTCGCCCGGCGGGGCTGGATGGATGGTCCGGTTCTCAGCGGGCGGCTGCGTGCTTGGCGCAAGGTCACTGTATGTCTCCCAGCCCACCAGGAGGGGGACGAGCACCAGCACCGCGAGGCGAGCAAATTGGGCCACTCCGTTCAAACCTTCCCCGCTCAGGAAACGAAAGATGGGCCCCAGCAACGCCTCCGTGGATTCGCCGCTGAGCGTCCCATACACGACGATGCCGACGGTGGTCAGGAACAGATAGAGCCATATGAGACTCATGGGCAAGGGCGCAGTGACTAACGGCGCGACGAACTTGAACACCACGAACACCGCCACCAACAGAACAGCCCCCTTCATCGCCAATGAGGATCCTCTCATAGTTCTCCCTTCCTCGCCGTGCTTGCTGGGCCTGAGGCTTCGATCTCGGACAGCTCGATCGTCACCTCCTCGCCGGACATGTTCTGCAAAAACGCGATGACCGCCAGGATCTCATTGTTACTCAAAGCGATCGGCTTCTTGTTGATGTACGGCATCTTGGCCGGAAAGAATTTGGGCTGGCCGACGTGCTCGTAGTCCTTATAGATGTAGGCCTGCGGCTGGGTCAGGCTCTCGTAGAGGAAGTCGCGTGTCAGCTTGGCCCCAACGCCCTTCAGATCAGGACACCGACCCTCGCCGGTCCCAATCGTATGGCACAGGGCGCACTGGCCTTTGCCGAAAAAGATCTTCTGGCCGATCGAGGCCAGCTCTTTCTTGTCCTTGATGGACGTCACGTCGAACTTCTCCACAGCGGGTGGCAACGAGGCCATTTGAGGAATACTCAAGGCGACCAAGGTAAAGCCCCCTAACACGATGGATACAAAGGCAACCACACGGAGAAAGCGGGCTTGCACGAAGAGCAGGATGGCCCCCGCCAGGCCCACCACGCTCAGGCCGATAGTTTGCAGCAGTTGGACTTCGGTCATGAGAAATCTGCCTCCACGTACTTTATCGGCGTCCGGCAGCCGGCACCGGAGCACCCGCAACAGCCGGCTTCACGGGTTCCTTCACGTGGGCCTTCCCAGGAGTGCCCTCCTTCTTCTCCCCGCCGAGGGAGGCAACCCAGAAGATAAACGCAACCATCAGACAGAACAGAAAAGTATTCAGCGACATGAAGGCCGCTGCATATCCTAGCGCGGGTGAATAGGCGTATGGTGAGGTGTCTTGCATCACCCCGTATACGTGCCAGTGGACCCTTGAAGATGACCGCGCGTAGCCCATCAGGGTCATAAGCAGGATGACCATGACCGCGTTCAACACGAGGGCGTAGGCGGCCCGGGGAGGCATGATGCCCCAAACCATTTCTGTCGTCGTCTTGGCGCTTTTCAGCACCAGCGCGGTCAATGGCGTGATGGTCAGCAGCACGAACAACACGACCAGCACCTGGGTCGTGGAGAAAAAGTTGATGCGGGTGATAGCCGGCACGAAATAGCCCCAGACGCCAAGCACAACGACGACGATGGTGGCTACCCCCAAGATGACCCCTTGACCGATTTTGGCGGCCTTAGCCCAAGTGGCGGTCTCCTGCTTGCCGGCGCGCCAGTACATCACGAAGCTCATGAACGTGACCAGGATCATCACATTGACCACGGTCATCTTCGCGGACATCACGCCGAAGACGCCCAACAAGGGATGATGGGTGCCGCCCATCTTCCGCGCCTCTTCGAGGCTCGCGACCAGGGAGTGCGGGGTCATCCAGACCCCGAGACACACGAGCAAGATCACGAGCATCGTCATGATCGGCTTCCGATACTTGGCTTCGGATCCGGGGATGCGATACATGATGCCCAGCCAGAAGTAATAGTTGGCTCCGAGGAACAGAATGCCGATCAAGATGGCCTGGAGGATGAACAGCCAGGAGAGGAAGCCGCCCATCAGCGTGATCCCCATCTGCTGGTTGTACTGGTAGATCTCCCGCATCAGCCAATACCCGGCGAACGGCAACGGCAGCATTCCGAACACGCCGATGAAGTTCCCGACATATCCCATCCAGTCGTAGTGGACACGTTCCGCCTGGTTCTGGGTCATGAGATATTTCAACCCGGCATAGGCGCCGCAGATGAAGCCCCCCAGCACGACGTTGGCGATCAGGCGGTGGACGTTCACCGGCCACCACGTTGGGTTCCAAGTCGCGGCCCACGCCTTGGCCCACATGTTGCTTTCCGTGATGACAACGGGGCTGGCCTGGAAAGTCGCCCAGGAATTCGGCACGATCATGATGAAGAAAGCGAAGACGTTCAGCAGGAAGCCCAGAAACAAGTGGAGGCCCTTCTTGTCCCCCTGCATCGAGTCCCATCCGTACCAGTAGAGGTACAGCGTCGCTGTCTCCAGAAGAAACAAGACGCTGTACACGATGAAGGAAGGAAAGAACACGTCCGTGAGGTAGACCATGAGCTTCGGATAGAGTCCAAGCAGCAGGAAGAGGAGAATGCCCCCAAACAGGGCCGTCGTCGCATAGGCCGAGGTGAGCAGCTTGGTAAATTCCTTGGCCAGCGTATCGTAACGCGGATCCCTGGTCCGTACACCCACGATTTCGCAGACCCAGGCGAAGATCGGTACGCCAAGCACGAACCCTGCCAGGAGGAGGTGCTGCTGTGCGATGATCCAGATCAGATTCCGGCTGCCCAGGATGCCGGGAAGGATGTCACGGTACTCCGTCGCCGTCCCCGCTGGCGCCTCCTGCGCCCAGGCCAGGCCAAGGGGGGCAGCCACCGTGAACAGCAAGAGGACCAGCGCCGCATACACCCACACGCGTGTCCCGGGAACGGTTGCGCCGGCCTGTCGTGCCTGTCTGTTGTACGAACGCCGATGGCGCTTATACGGTTCCATGGCGAACTCTCCTTTATTTCCCTTTGCCCTTCTTCGTTTCCTTGCTCTTTTCCTTCTCAAGGGCCGCCAGCACGGCCTCGGCTTTCTCCAGGGTTGCCTCGGTCTTCTTGATGAGCTCTTCCGGCTTGACCGGCTTGGAGGCCTTCTCGGCCTGCGGGAGAGGATAATCCGGGTGGGGGGTCGGCGTCGTGACCGGCAGCAGGACCCAGAACACGATGGTGAGCGTTACGATGACCCCGGCGAATGAGACCAGCACCAATGTCGGATCGGCCGGCACGCGCGCGTAATCCCACTGACGGACACGTTCTAGCAAGCTGGCTGAACTGGCCTGCCCCGAGGTAATGACGAACCGTTTCACCCGCCACCCGAAGAGTTGCAGCCAAAGCAGCACACACACCAGCAGGACAATCGCGGTGGGAATGGTCCACAGCAGCAACTCGAGCGTGATCTGCTCGGCGATCGGAAGCGTCAGGTAGACGTTCTTGATGAGGGCGATCAATGCCGCTGCGATCTTTTGGCCGACGGCCACAGTGGTGCCTACCGCGTAATAGGCCCCGCCCAACACGGGCGCGCCCAGCACCGCCCCCTGCCACCACAAGCTCACCCCTACCGGCCCTTGGACTTCCATCCCCAGTCGCTCCAAAAAGACCGTCCGGGCCGTCAGCCCTACCGCCCAAATGTCAATCGGCACCGACACCACAAGCAGCGTGACGAGCCCCGCGCCTTCCCACGGATGCACCTGCCCCGCGAGCAGGAGAAGAGCGACGATCAGTTTGAACGGGAACCCTGTCCAGAAAGCCGACCAGGACACGGCCCAGGCCAGTTTAATGGAGGAGATGCTTTCAACGGGATGGGCCATGCCCTTAGCTCACTTCATTCCAAGAATTCACGGTTCAGGATCGCGGAAACGGTCAGGACCAGGATCCCGATCATGACTACAGTCCAGGACAGGAGTGCGACCGGCCGCTTGAAAATATTGCGTTCCGGACTCCGGTCGATGAAGGGGAGCGCGGCCAGGAGCAACAAGAACGCGCCCGGAATGGCCACTCCAGCCACGAACTGGCCGAGTTCGCCGGAAAAGACCTTCAACCGCAGCATCTGAAACAGAAAGAGGAAATACCATTCCGGCTCCGGATGGTAATCACCCGGATCCGGCGTCGCCTGCTCGAGCAATTGCACCGGTTCGATGAAGGCCAACGAGCAGATCGTGAGGAAGACGACGGCTATCGCCACGATGTCTTTCCAGACCTGGCGCGGGAAGAAGAAATCGGTCTTGGCCCTCAACTCCTCCGGTGTCCCGCGGAACGGACCGGCCGGTCCTGCCGAGCGGAAGAGAAAGAGATGGAGCCCTGCCAGCCCCATCAGGGCAGCCGGAAGAATCATGACATGGATGACGAAGAACCGGCTCAAGGTCATTTGTCCCGGCGTGGGCCCGCCTTTTAAGAACCGGGCAAGGAAATCGCCCACGATGGGAGTCTTGTCCATGATCTCGACGCCGACTGTCGTGGCCCAGTAGGCCCGTTGATCCCAGGGCAGGAGATAGCCGGTAAAGCCGAAGGCCAAGACAATCACGAAGAGCACCAACCCGACCAGCCAGATCATTTCCCGAGGTTTCTTGTAGGCGCCCCACAGAAACACCTGGGACATGTGCGCAAAGACCATGACGACCATCGCCGACGAGCCCCAGAAGTGATAGCTCAAGATGAACCACCCGTAGTCCACTTCGTGGATGATGTACTGGGTGGTGGCGTAGGCATGGTCGGCGCTGGGGATGTAATAGAACATCAAGAGCATGCCCGTGATCGCCTGCATGATGAAAATGAACAGCAGACACGAGCCGAAGACATAGGCCCAGCGCGAGCCGCCCTTGATCGGCTCGTTCATCATTTTCGCCTCGAGCGTCTTCAGATCGATCCGCTCGTCGACGAAGTCATACACCTTTTGGAGGATCCCGTTCATCTAGGCAATGCGGATCTGCTCTTTCCGCCCCGCCTTGTATTCGACATCGATAACCTCGATGTCCCCGGACGCGGAGACCTTGATCGGGAGCACGTCCAAAGGACGCGGGGCAGGCCCGTCCAGAACCGTCCCAGCGGCATCGTAGATGCTAAGATGACACGGACACAGAAAGACCTGGCCGCGCGTTTTGTGCGACCGCCACTTATAGCCGCATCCGAGGTGGGGACACTTGCCGGAGAAGACAACGTATGGGACAGTCTGCTTGTTGACCCAGATGACCTCTCCCTTTTCATCATAAAAAGGAATGTCGCCGTGCGGGTAGATCTTCTTCAGCGTCTCAGGAGTCGCCTTGATGACCCAATGGTTCTTGTCCTCTTCCCGTTGGAGTACCGAATCCTTGAAGGACTTCTTGAAGATGTACTGCACGCCGACGTCGTCCGTCCTGATCTTGCTGACGTTGCCGATCTTGATCCAGTGGTTGTCATACGGGGCATACATCGGCTTCATGATGAACCGGAGGACGGGCCAGACCAGGGGCAGGCCGATCAGGGCTCCGATGACGTTGATGAACCCGGCGAAGAAGGACCGCCGCGCGCAATTCTTCTCCAGCTCGGGGAACGGCACCAGCAACTCCCCAGGCTCCACGTGAATCCGGTTTTCGAGGTGCGGGATCTCGACCTCTTTCGAGGAGACATAATCCTGGCGCTTGAGCTCGGGGAAGCCTGAAAATTGCGCGGCGTTGCAGGTGAGCTCGACGGACTCGCCACGGATGGCGCCGATTGCACTGACCGGGACTTGCCGCTCGGTCCCGTTCGCGCGCACAACGATGTGGCTGACGTCCAGCGAGAGCGGATCGGCGATGACATGGACGATCTCGCCGACCTCCGCGTCCGCGCACCGGACCTTGGATTTGATCTTGGGTTGCAGACTGGCCATGGCGTGGGATCCGGCGATCGCTTATTTCTTGATGGGTTTAGGTGTCTGGACCGACGCGTCCTTCAACGTCGACAGATACGCCACGAGCTCGTCGATCTCCTGGTCCGACATAAGCTCCTTGTACTTGTCGGGCATCAGTTTCTTGTTGTACTCCTTCTCGAACCCTTCCGCCATCCACGCCCGGGGGTTCAGGAGTTTTTCCTTCATCTCTTCGGGCTTCATCAGGCTGCCGATGTTGTCCAACACAGGACCCCGCTTCTTGACCGACCCTTTGCCACCGATCTTGTGGCAGTTGTAACACTCTTGGAGGTCGTACTGCTCCTTGCCAAGCGCGACCAGGTTCCCGCCAACCGCAGCATGTGCGGTGCCAGCGGCCGGGCCGCCGCCCACTGAGGCTTCGATCTTCTTCGCCTCCGCGCCCCCTAACGTTTCCAGCCGTTTGAGGATGGCCTGGCTCTCGGTATTGAGTTCTTCCGTACGTTTCATCAACTCATCAATTTTGCCTTTTTCAGTCGCCGCCAACTTAGGCTTGACAATCTTCTCGATCTTTCCTTTTTCGACCATGGGGTCGTACTGCGGGAGCGCGCTGGCACCGGCGATATAGACCAGCGAGATCATCCCATAAAACCCCACCAGCCAGGCCACCGCCTTGAAGCCGCTGACGGGAGAGAGGGAAGGGGCGTCCAGCAAGATAAAGACGCCGGTCCCGAGGAAAGCATAGAGGACGAACATGACCTGAAACACCGGGGGGAAGTGGAAGAGATATCGGGCCGCGAGCCAAAGCACCACAGCCGCCACGATTCCCTGGATCCCTCTTTTGACAATCACCTCGACAAAACTTCTTTGCGCGGCCACGGTGGGTTCCCCTACTCCGCGCCGGCCACGGCCGGGACTGCCTTCGATGTCTCGGCGTGAGCCTTCCCTTTTTCCGTTCGCAGCGTCAAGATAATCGCAAAGCTCACGACGATGTAAAAGGTCAGCGTGACCCCCGTGAACACCCAACTGGAATAGGCCAGCGTGGGCGTAAAGGACTCAGGCGTGAAATCATATTGCAGGTTGAAGACGTGGAAGTACTTCCGCGTCAGCTCGCGGACCGCGCCCATCAGCGTCATCGTCCAGATCGCGCTGAAGGCCAGGAAAACGAGGACGAACTGGGCAACAAAATCGATCTTGCCCCAGACGATCCGCCCCTGACGCAAGGCACGATTGTAGAGGATGTAGTTCACGATGGTGACGAAGACCAACGTGAAGGCTGCCGCATTTTTGGCCGGCATCAGCGCCAGATCACCCCACGATATCGTCACAAAGCCCAGGCTGAGTTCCCCGTGAGGCAAGCTGAGCGAGCCGTCGTCGGGTGCCAGCGCCTGCGTCGCGACAAAGGCATGCGGCGTCATCCAGATGGCATTGCCGATGATTACCATCAGAAACGCCACCTTGACCATGGTCTGTGCTCCGACGGTCCACTTGAGGAACCTGCCGGCAATCAGAAAGAGCGCGATCCAGCAAGCTGGCAGAATAAAGGCAAACTTGTCCGGGATCGGAAACCTGGTCCAGAGCAACATGAACACCACGGGGATGCTCGCCATGAGGACCAGCGTGGTGGTCCTCATCCGGATCTGTTCCAATCCTTTGATCCGTTTCATACTCAGCCAGATGTAGTAGTTGCTGGCCAGGAAGATCAGCCCGACCATCGCCCCCTGCATCTCGAAAAACATGGAGAGCTGGTCCGCCATCATATAAGGACAAATGGACGCATCGTAGTCGCAAAGCTCGTAAGCCAGCAGGTAGCCGGCGAAAGGAAGGGCCAGCAGCGCTCCCACCCCGATCAGATTGCCCACAAACCCGAACCAATCGTAGAAGGCCCGTTCCTCGTCATTCTTGGCAGCCATATACATGTAGGCTCCGATCAGACCGGTGATGAACCCGCCGAAGACCACATTGCCGACCGTGCGGTGAATGTTCAGCGGCCACCAACTGTAGTTGTTCATCTTGTCCCACAGCGTTGCCGTGGTCTCGATGAACGTCTTGAGGTCCATGCCCCCCTCTGCAAACTTGGCCGGGGTGTTCATAAACGCCGTCGGGCCGTCGATCACGATGAGCGTGGCTAAGCCGATGATGTTCAGGAGCACTCCAAGCGCGATGTGCCGGAGCTTCTTGGGACCCTGCAAGGCGTCCCAGGTGTACCAGTAGAGATAGAGCACGATCGTCTCGAAGATAAAGAGCAGGGGATACATGACGGCGAAGACGGCGAAGAAGTGACCGATCAGCCACGCCGTTAACTGCGGGTAGGTGGCCAGCAGCACAAAAATGAAGAGGCCGCCGGTCAGTGCCGTCATGCTGTAGAGGATTACGGTGACCTTGGTGACCTCTTTGGCCAGCCGCTCGTACCGAGCATCCTGGTTTTTCCAGCCCAGAATCTCGCTGACCACCACGAAGATCGGCGCTCCCAGGATGAATGCCGCGAACAGGATATGGAGCTGGGCTACTATCCAGACAGCCCCACGGTTTCCCATGTAGGGGAACTCGTGCGCCTTGGGCTCAGGCATCTGGGCGTAGGCAACAGCCGTTCCGACGAATACGAGCCCCGCTAAGATCAGAAGGCTGCGTTGCCAGGTCTTCATAACCCTCTCGCTTCCTTTTGTGCTGTTTAACTGCGCCCCTCTATTTTCCGTCCTTTTTCGGGGCATTTTTGTTAGGCGTCGCCGCCGGAGCCTTGCCGTCACTGGCCGCTGGGGTCGCTCCGCCAGTTGCGGACGCGGCCGCTGGCGCTGGTTTCCCGAGTTCGGCCAGCGGGACCCACTCCTTCCTGGCCACATCGTAGCCCATCCCCTTGAGCCCGAAGGTCCGCTCGTAGGCCATGGCCTTCCACCGGTCCTCCTCAGGCAGCTTGGTCTTCCAGGACTTCATCTTGGTATTGGGCACCCCTTCCGAGATCCGCCAGAACCAGACACTGTCTGGGTAGAGCTTCATTCGCTCGGTCTTGCGGAAGTCCCTGGCGCCCGCCTTGACCGGCTTTCCGTCCTTGCCGTGGCAGGACGAGCAATTGACGTCGATGTTTTTGACCCCTTCGAAAATCTCTTTGCCCTCAGCGATGATCTTTTCATCAGCCCACCACCCGGCTGGCATGTGCTTGTCGGCATACTCCGGAGGAGCAGGCGGAGGGGGCTGAATTGGTCCTTCCTCTTCACCGCACCCCACAATGATGAGTCCAAAACTTCCAATGATCGTCAGGATTGCCAGGCTTGTGATCTTCATAGCTGCCCTCAAGCTCCTTTCCTCTCTGCAAATCTCTCGCATAAAAAAGACGCTTTTCTTCAGGGCGTTACGCCCCCGAAGTCAAGCGCCCGAGTCCACGTTCCTCTTCTGCTCAACGTTTCTTTCCGCGTCGTTTCGGAACCGCCTTGGCCTGCTGATGCCGGACCCAGGCGACCCCGGCACCGATCGCCGCTAAGGCCAGTATTCCTCCCAGCCCGTACAGCCAGTATGAGGACGCTTCTGTTGTCCCAGCCAATCCCCCGACTCCGGAATTCGGTGACCGTTCCGCTTCGGGGCCGAAGTTCACTTTCGCTTCTCGTTCGGTCCGCCGGTCGTTCGGATCAAACTCGGCCCGAATCTTTTTGACCTCGTCTACTCCGGATCGCTCGTCCTTGATCGAGACTTGGATGGAATCCCCCACATTGTGGTTATGCAGGTGGAGGACCACCTTGTAAAATCCGCTTCCATCTGCGTAGGTGTTGACGGGATCAACGCTCTGGTCGCGCAGGTCCCGCGCCTGCACCCGAACGTCCTTGTCCGGCTTCCCATCCTTGTCCCGCACATACCCTGAGATGGTGAACCGGTGATCGGTCTCGTGGGTGGCCCAAGCTGGGTATGGAACGATGAGTCCAACCAGACCGAAAAAAACCGCCGCGCCACCCCACGACGGTCCCGTACTCAGCACCTTGAAAATAGTCCGCCCAACTCCGTTAAAGTCCGGCCTATCTAACACAGGTGTCCACCTTTGTCAATAAAATCAGTCCGCCTCTACTCCTCCCCAAACGGGGCGGAACACAGGGCTAACCCGTAAGCTAAGAGTGTGCCTGCGAGGACGCGGCCAGCCCGAAAATGTCGGCATAGGCGGCGCCCAGCATGCTCCCGGAAACCGCCACCCCGACGGCCCCGCCCACCAGCATTCCAGTCACCACCCCGATCACCATACCCAGGTTGACCGTGAGGCCCATGTCAGGGACTGCGAAGGGCAGTTCAG
>JACXTT010009092.1_pt1 | contig 13612 bp, 11 predicted proteins | sample 9270951 | NCBI WGS metagenome assembly JACXTT01 (sample SAMN15532306, study PRJNA645909) | rock metagenome | isolation source: weathered quartz diorite | place: Puerto Rico | collected 2017-06-21
CACGGCGGCCACGTCATCTATACGGGATGGTTCAAGGGATACGGTAACCTGATCATCGTGGACCACGGCAACGAGTACTACACGCTCTACGCCCACATCGCCGACATCGAGGCGAAGGAAGGCGAGGACGTGCGTCAGGGACAACGAATCGGCACGGTAGGCGATACGGGGTCGCTTGCCGGCCCCCGGCTCTACTTTGAAGTACGCTATCAGGGCAAGCCGCAGGATCCGGAACAGTGGCTCCGCCAGGGTGGCTAGTCCACGCGGGATGAGAGGACGTCCATGAAGAAGGCCTTCGTGATCGGCACGCTCCTGGTGGTGCTCACGCTATCGCTTGGGGGAACCGTCGCCAGCAAGAGCCCGGACCAGAGCGAGACCTACGAGCAGCTGAAGCTCTTCACTGAGGTCCTCTCGATCGTCCAGAACCAGTACGTCGACCAGGTCCCACCGAAGGACCTCATCTACAACGCGATCAAGGGCACCCTGCGTGGCCTCGACCCGCACAGCTCGTTCCTCGACCCGGACAGCTACAAGGAGATGCAGGTCGAGACCAGCGGCAGCTTCGGCGGTCTCGGGATCGAGATCACTCTGCGCGATGACGTCCTCACCGTCGTGTCGCCGATCGAGGGCACGCCCGCCTACCGGGCCGGGCTGCAGACGGGCGACCGCATCGTGAAGATCGACGGGCTCGTCACCAAGGACATGCAGCTGCCCGACGCGGTCAAGCGCATGCGCGGCAAGCCCGGCACGAAGGTGACGATCACCATCGTGCGCGAGGGCTGGACCGAGGCGAAGGACTTCGACATCACCCGCGAGCAAATCCGCGTGCAGTCGGTGCGCTCGGCCGATCTGGGCGGCGGCATCGCCTACATCAAGCTCCGGCAGTTCCAGGAGCAGTCGCCCGGCGACACCGCCGCGGCGCTCGACAAGGCCTCCAAGGCGGGGATGAAGGCGCTCGTCTTCGACCTGCGCAACAATCCGGGCGGGCTCTTGACGGCGGCCGTCGAGATCACCGAGGAGTTCATCGAGGACGGCAAGCTCGTCGTCTACACCGAGGGGCGCGTCCGGAACCAGAACATGCGCTTCTCGGCCCATGCGAAGAAGTCGTACCCGACCCTGCCGATGGTGGTCCTGGTCAACCAGGGCAGCGCGTCGGCCTCCGAGATCGTCGCCGGGGCGCTCCAGGACTGGGGCCGCGCCATCGTCGTCGGCACGCAGACCTTCGGCAAGGGCTCGGTGCAGACGATCATCCCGCTGTCCGACGGCTCGGGGCTAAGGCTCACGACGGCGAAATACTTCACGCCGAAAGGCCGCTCGATCCACGGCAAGGGCATCACGCCGGACATCGTCGTCGAGCTCCCGAAGGACACGACGCCGGCGAAGGACCGTCCGCAGCCGTCGCTCGACCCGATGGAAGAGCTCAAGAAGGACATCCAGGTGCAGCGGGCGATCGACGTGATCAAGACGATGCGGATCATCGAGCAGCAGCGCCCGGGACAGAGCCCTCAGGTCCAGGTTCGGCCCTAACCGCGACGCGCGCACCAGGGGCGATGCCGGCCGGGGCTGGGGTGCTCGGCCGCATCGCCCTTGCTATCTGCGCCGCCGCCGTGCAGTGTGCCCGGCAGAGTCGCGAGAGGGGCCGCGGCCGTGGCGCGACGCTGAAGAGGCAACACGCGGAGACGAGGGATGATCGTACTCGGGATCGAAAGCTCGTGTGACGAGACGGCGGCGGCGGTGATCGCCGACGGCCGGCGCATCGTCTCGAGCGTGGTCGCCTCGCAGGACGCCATCCACGCGCCGTACGGCGGCGTCGTCCCCGAGCTGGCGTCGCGCCGCCACCTCGAGATGATCGTGCCGGTCGTGGAGAAGGCCCTCGCCGACGCGGGGGCGCGCCTGCCCGATCTCGACGGGATCGCGGTCACGCAAGGGCCCGGGCTCGTCGGCTCGCTGCTCGTGGGGTGCTCGGTCGCGAAGTCGCTCGCGTACGTTCACCGGCTGCCGCTCGTCGCCGTGAACCACCTCGAGGGGCACATCTACGCCTCGTACCTGACCGACGACCCGCCCGAGCACCCGTTCCTGGCGCTGGTCGTCTCCGGCGGCCACACGGCGCTCTACCACGCGCGAGGGCCCCGCGCCTACACGCTGGTCGGGCAGACGCGCGACGACGCCGCGGGCGAGGCGTTCGACAAGGTCGCCAAGCTCCTGGGCCTCGGCTTTCCCGGCGGGCCGGTGATCGAGCGCACGGCCAAGGGCGGCGACTCCAAGGCGATCACGTTTCCGCTCGCCCAGATGAGCGACGGCGCGGCCGATTTCTCGTTCAGCGGGATCAAGACGTCGGTGTCGCTCTACGTCAAGCAGCGCGGCCCGCTCGGCGCCGCGGAGATCGCCGACGTCGCGGCCTCCTTCCAGGCGGCCGTGGTGAAGATGCTCGTGCGCAAGACGATCAAGGCGGCGCTGCACCACGGCATCAAGCGCATCGTGCTGACCGGCGGGGTGGCCGCCAACACGCCGCTGCGCGAGGCCCTCGACGCGGCGGCGATCGAGCACGGCCTGCGTCTGCACGTCCCGCCGCGGAATCTCTGCACCGACAACGCGGCGATGATCACGGCCGCCGGCACCGTCCGCCTGGCCGCCGGCGAGCGCGCCCCGCTCACCATGAACGCTGCCCCCGACCTCCAGCTGGCCTGATGGACCGCGGACCCGTGATCATGCACCGGTGCGTCGCGCCCGTTACCGTGAACCAGAGCCCAATCACGCGACCCGAACGATCGGGCGGGCGGAGCTTCGCCGCGCCTGTCTCAGGGCACCCCGGGTCCAAGCCGCCCTCACGGTCCCCGCTCCAATGAACTACGAGGCCGTTCTCGCGGGGCTCCCCGACGCGGTGATCGCGGTCGACACCGATCTGAGGATCGTCTTCTGGAACTCGGCCGCCGAGGTGCTGACGGAGCGCTCGGCGCGCCGCGCCGAGGGGCGCTACGTCAAGGAGGTCTTCTCGCCGGACGCGTCCGTCGTGCGGCGGCTCGGCGAGACGCTCGCCACCGGCGAGAGCCGCTCCGAGGCCGAGAGCTTCGTCGAGCGCGCCGACGGCCGGCGCGTGCCCGTGTCGATCGTGACCGCGCCGCTCTGCGGACGGGACGGCCAGGTCGAGGCCGCGGTCGTGGTGCTGCGTGATCTCTCCCGGATCCACCAGCTCGAGGCGGAGGTGCGCCGCGGCGAGACCCTCGCGGCGGCCGGCCGGATGGCGGTCGGTCTGGCCCACGAGGTGCGCAACCCCCTCGGCGCGATCCGTGGCGCCGTGCAGCTGCTCCGCCGCGAGCTCGGCGCCGACTCGCGGCTCTGCGAGTACACGGACGTGCTCGTGACCGAGGTCGACCGTGTGAACCGCATCATCGAGAGCCTGCTCGATCTGGCGCGGCCGATCCAGCTTCGCGCCGTTCCGCTGAACCTCCACCAGCTCCTCGAGCGCGTGACCCTGCTCAACGAGGAAGGGGCCCGCGAGCGCGGCGTCGCCCTGATCCGGCGCTACGACCCGAGCCTGCCGCCGATCCTCGGCGACGAGGACCGGCTGCTGCAGGTCTTCCACAACCTCGTGCGCAACGGCCTCGACGCCATGGAGCGCGGCGGGCGGCTGACCCTGACGACGCGCGTGAGCCTGAACCCGCTCTTCGGCAAGATGGACCTCGGCGCCGGCCAGCGCAGCATGGTCGAGGCGCAGGTGACCGACGAGGGCGCGGGCATTCCCGACGCCGTCCGCGCACGCATCTTCGATCCCTTCTTCACGACCAAGGACAAGGGCCTCGGGCTCGGGCTCTCGATCTGCCACCGCATCCTCGAGGAGCACCGCGGCGCGATCCAGGTCGACAGCGCCGAGGGCCGCGGCACGAGCGTCACGTGCTTCCTGCCGATCGCGAAATGATGGGTTCACGGCCATCGCGACCCTGAAAGCCCGGATCCTGGTGGCCGACGACGAGGACAGCCTGCGCTGGGTCCTGGAGAAGGGCCTGCGCCAGGCGGGCTACGAGGTCACCGCCGTCAAGGACGGCACCGCCGCGGTCAAGGCGTTCGAGGCGGAGCTGTTCGACCTGGTCTTCCTCGACGTGCGGATGCCCGGCATCGACGGCCTCACCGCCCTGGGCCGCCTGCGCGAGATCCGCGCCGACGCGTGCGTGATCGTGATCACCGCGCACGGCACCATGGACACCGCGATCCAGGCGATGCAGCGCGGCGCCTACGACTACCTCGCCAAGCCGTTCGACCTCGACGAGGTGCTCCTGCTGACCGAGCGCGCCCTCACCGCGCGCCGGCTCACCCAGGAGGTGACGCGCCTCAAGAGCGGGCTGCAGGAGGTGTGGGAGTTCGGCGCGATCATCGGCCGGCACCCGCGCATGCAGGAGGTCTACAAGACCATCGGCCGCGTCGCGGCCAGCGACGTGACGGTGCTGCTGCGCGGCGAGTCGGGGACCGGCAAGGAGCTCGTCGCCAGCGCGATCCACCACTACAGCCGCCGCGCCGGCCGGCCCTTCGTGGCGGTCTCGTGCGCGGCGATCCCGGCCACCTTGCTCGAGTCGGAGATGTTCGGCCACGAGCGCGGCGCCTTCACCGACGCCAAGGAGCGGCGGCTCGGCAAGCTCGAGCTGGCCCATGGCGGCACGCTCTACCTGGACGAGATCGGTGACATGCCGGTCGAGCTCCAGACCAAGCTCCTGCGCGCGCTGCAGGAGCGGACCATCGAGCGCCTCGGCGGGCAGGAGCCGATCCGCATCGACGTGCGGGTGCTGGCCGCGACCAACCGCGATCTCGAGGTCTTGATGAAGGACGGGCGCTTTCGCGAGGACCTCTACTACCGGCTCAACGTGGTGACGGTGAACCTGCCGCCGCTCCGCGATCGGCGGCGCGACATCCCGCTCCTGATCGAGCACCTGCTCGCGAAGTACGCCGGCGAGCTCGGTGAGCGCGGCGTCGCCGCCGACGCGCTCGATCGGCTGGTCGGCTACGACTGGCCCGGCAACGTGCGCGAGCTCGAGAACGTGATCCAGCGCGCGATGGTCATGGCGACCTCCGGGATCATCCTGCCCGAGCACCTGCCGATCGGCCCGGTGTCGGCCGCCGCCTCGGTCACCGTCGACGCGCCGATCGAAGAGGTCATCGAGAAGAAGCTCGTCGAGTGCGTCCGGGGCCTGCGCGAGCACGCGAGCGCCAACCTCTACGACCTGATGATCGGCCTGGTCGAGAAGCCGCTGCTGCGCGCGGTGCTGCGCGAGACGGCCGGCAATCAGGTCCGGGCGGCGCAGATCCTCGGCATCAACCGGAACACGCTACGCAAGAAGCTCCTCGAGCACGGGATCGACCCGGGCGGCGTGGCGTAGACCGCCGCCCGGGCCGTCCGCTCACGCCCGGCGGTAGATCTCGCCGCCGCCCTTCTTGAACTCTTCGGCCTTCTCGCGCAGCCCCTGCACGACCGCCGCGGTCTCCTCGGCGATGCCGTGCTTGGCGGCGTAGTCGCGCACGTCCTGCGTGATCTTCATCGAGCAGAAGTGCGGCCCGCACATCGAGCAGAAGTGGGCGAGCTTGGCGCCGTCGGCCGGCAGGGTCTCGTCGTGGAACTCGCGCGCGGTCTCGGGATCGAGCGAGAGGTTGAACTGGTCCTCCCAGCGGAACTCGAACCGCGCTCGCGAGAGCGCGTCGTCCCAGTCGCGGGCGCGCGGATGACCCTTGGCGAGGTCGGCCGCGTGGGCGGCGATCTTGTAGGCGATCACGCCGTCCTTCACGTCCTCGCGGTTGGGCAGGCCCAGGTGCTCCTTCGGCGTCACGTAGCAGAGCATCGCGGTGCCGTACCAGCCGATCATCGCGGCGCCGATGGCCGAGGTGATGTGATCGTAGCCCGGCGCCACGTCGGTGGTCAGTGGCCCCAGGGTGTAGAACGGCGCCTCGTGGCAGACCTCGAGCTGGCGGTCCATGTTCTCCTTGATCAGGTGCATCGGCACGTGGCCGGGGCCCTCGATCATCACCTGCACGTCTCGCTCCCACGCGATCCTGGTAAGTTCACCAAGAGTTTCAAGTTCAGCAAACTGAGCTTCATCGTTCGCATCGGCCGTTGATCCGGGGCGCAGACCGTCGCCCAGCGAGAAGGCAGTATCGTACGAGGCCATGATCTCGCAGATCTCACGGAAGCGTGTGTAGAGGAAGCTCTCCCGGTGGTGCGCGAGGCACCACTTGGCCATGATCGAGCCGCCGCGCGAGACGATCCCGGTGACGCGCTTGGCGGTGAGCGGGATGTAGGGCAGCCGCACGCCGGCGTGGATCGTGAAGTAGTCGACGCCCTGCTCCGCCTGCTCGATCAGGGTGTCGCGATAGACCTCCCAGGTGAGCTCCTCCGCCTTGCCGCCGACCTTCTCGAGCGCCTGGTAGATCGGCACGGTCCCGATCGGCACCGGTGAGTTGCGCAGGATCCACTCACGCGTCTCGTGGATGTTCTTGCCGGTCGAGAGGTCCATCACGGTGTCGGCGCCCCAGCGCGTCGCCCACGTCATCTTCTCGACCTCCTCCTCGATCGAGGAGGCGACCGCCGAGTTGCCGATGTTGGCGTTGATCTTCACCAGGAACTTCCGCCCGATGATCATGGGCTCGGTCTCGGGATGGTTCACGTTCGAGGGGATGATCGCACGGCCGCGCGCGACCTCCTCGCGCACGACCTCGGGCGCCACGCCCTCGCGGAGCGCGATGTATTCCATCTCCGGCGTGACCTCACCGCGCCGCGCGTAGTGCATCTGGGTGACGCGACGGCCCGCGCGGGCGCGCAGCGGCCGGCGCACGCTTGGGAAGCGCACGCCGCCGAGCGCAGGGTTCTCCTCGCGGCTCCGGCGGTACGCGGAGGACGGGCCGGGGAGCTCCTCGACGTCGCCGCGGTCGATGATCCAGCCGAGCCTCAGCGGCGAGAGGCCGCGCTTGAGGTCGAGAAGGGCGTCGGGATCGGTGTAGGGGCCGCTCGTGTCGTAGAGGCGGAGCGGCGGATTGTCCCCGGTCAGCGCGATCTCGCGCATCGGGACGCGGATGTCGGGACGGGAGCCGGTGAGGTAGACCTTGCGGGACGCCGAATGCGACATGCGGAGCCTCCCTTCGCTGGCATTAACCAGTTCAGGTTCATGCGGTCGGCGGCGGTGAGCCGCCCTCTCAGCCCGGTTCCCCGAGCTCCCGCGTTTACGGCAGATCAGGACTCGCGCTACAGCCGCTGCACAGACTACCGCCGAAGCCGGGCGGGTTCAAGCGAGCGGTGCCGAATGCCACCGCACACGCGGTCTCGAGGATCGGCCGGTCAGCCGAGGACGAGCTTGCGACAGTAGAACGCTTCGGCATAGCTGTCTGCAGCGTTGCACTCCATGCCGCGAAGCCGAAGGAGCGAGCGGAAGAGATCCTCGGAGAACCAGCGTTTACCGACCTGACTGGGAAAGCTCGCGAGGATCGTCTCGATCTTGCGCCGGCACTGCGCTTCGTCGAGCGGCACGAAGACGTTCGGCGTCCCCAGATCGCCGTCGTATTTCGGGATCTCATACTCGAGGACGAGATGGTTCCGGAAGGTGTTCCAGGTGAGCTCCGAGATCAGGCGGTGGTCCTGGTGCAGGTCGTGCCGATAGTGGGTCAGCACGAGGTCCGGTGTGACCAGCGACTTGAGCTCCTCGAACTCGTCCTTCACGCGACCGCCCTCGTAGGGGAGGAACCCGTCGCGGAATTTCTTGATGATGATCTGCGCGCCCGACGCGCCGTGCAGGAACAACTCGGCGCTGCGTCGCGCTTCTACCTCGCGCGTGGCGTCGGAGCTCCAGATCACCCAGGTGAACGCCGGCGGATTAGGGCTCCCGGCGAGCGCAAGCACGGCGCCGCCGCAGCCGATCTCGAGATCGTCACAGTGCGCGCCGAGGCAGAGCACCTGCCTCAGCGGGGGGTCCGTCCGGTCGAGGCGGAGCCTAAGCACGCCGGCTGGAATTCCAGACTTGCCAGGGCGGCTCGCCCTTGGCGTGCAGCGTGTCGAAGAACTGCTTGTCCTTGAACGTGTCCATGCAGGCCCAGAAACCCTTGTAGGGGTAGGCGGCCAGCTTCTTGTCGCGGATGAGCCGCTGGAAGGGCTCGTTGACCAGCTCTTCGCCGTCCATGATGTAATCGAAGATCTGCCTCTTGAAAGCGAAGAATCCGCCGTTGATCCACACGCCCGCCGTCGCGGCGTCTCGAATGTCCTGTACGTCGTCGGCCTCGCCGAGCGAGACGACGTGGAACGACTGCGCGGGTCGGACGCAGAGAAAGCTCCCGATCTTGTCGTGCGCGCGAAAGTGCTCGAGGTATTGCGGGAGCGGCAGGTCCGTCAACCCGTCCGAGTAGTTGGCGAGGAACACCTCGTCGTCACCGAGATATTTCTGCACCGCCCGCAGGCGCTGCCCCAGGTTCGACTGCAGGCCCGTTTCGGCGAAGGTGATCCGCCAGTCGTCGATGTCGCGGTGGTAGAGCTGGATCGACTTACCGCCCTCGCTCCACACGAAGTCGTTCGAGAGGCACTCGTTGTACTCGAGGAAGTACTGCTTGATCAACTCACCTCGATAGCCGAGGCAGAGGATGAACTCCTTGTGGCCGTAGTGCGCGTAGTACTTCATCAGGTGCCAGATGATCGGGCGCTGGCCGATCGTGACCATCGGCTTGGGAATCGTGTCCGAGTATTCGCGCAGCCGCGTGCCGAGGCCGCCGCAGAACAGCACGACTTTCATCGCCGCCAATCCTTCCCTGGTTCGCGCATCAGTACGACTTGACGAGAGGTCGCATCCGGATCTCCGTGACCTCCGCGGTCCGCGGTAGGCGCAGGCTCGCCAAGACGATCTCGGCCACATCGTCGGGCTGGATCAAGAGCTCGGGCGCGTACGGGCGACCTTCGAGCCTGAATATGCGCGCCTGCCGGGCCGTCGCGGTCCGGCCGAGGTAGACGGTGAGGACGCGCACGCCGTCGGGATTGACCTCGGCGCGTAGCGCGTCGGCGATCGCACGAAGCGCGTGTTGGGTCGAAGCGTACTGACCGACGTCGGCGCGCGCCTCGAGCCCGACGGTCGAATTCACGAAGACGATCTGGCCGCGACCAGCCCGAAGCGACGGCAACAGCGCCTGCGTGAGGAGATACGGGCCCCGCACGTTCGTCCGGTACTGCCGGTCGAGCTCGGACACGTCTGCGGTGGTGTGTGGTCCCATGTTGAACACCCCGGCGCTGTGCACGAGAACGTCGACGCGGCCGAGATCGTGGTCCAGGCGAGACGCGAGCTCGGCGATCGAGGCGTCGACACCGAGATCGATCGGGTATGCGAAGACCTTGTCGGTGACGGCGGCCAGGTGCTTGGCGAGGTCGGACAGGGCCGCGGCGTCGCGACCGAGGAGGCAGGGCACCGCGCCGGCCGTCGCGAGCTGCCGGCAGACGGCGCGGCCGATGTCGCTCGTCGCTCCGGAAACGACCGCGACCTGCTCGGCGAGGTGTCCTCGCGTCACGGCATGCATTCCTTCAGGAGTCCGCTCTCGAGGAGCGCCGCCGCGGCACGCGCGATCGAGTCGAACCCGACCCCGGAGCGCTGCGCGATGTCCAGCAGGCTGTGCTGGCCGTCGGACAGGTTGAGGACCCAGAGCATGGCCATCTCGTGGTCGGGCGAGTAGGAGAGCCCGCCGACCGCGTGGTAGAGCCCGCGCTTGCCGAGCTGCGGCTCGCACTTCGGATTCTGGTTGACGTAGGTGCGCTCGCGCTCGAGCACGTCGAAGATCGCCAGGCACGCCGCGAAGGAGCCCGCGAGCGACGCGGGCATCACGAAGTCGAGGTCGTCGGCCGAGGTGTGGTATTCGGGGAAGCGGCCGTGCGGCGTGCGCGACAGCCGGCCGACCGGCAGGTTGAAGCCCGGCGAGCAGAACTGCCGCTCGTCGTAGCCGTAGGGCGAGAAGTCGACCACCTCGTGATCGCCGAGCTCGCGCAGGACGCGCGCCGCCGCGTGGTCGATGGTCGCGTCGCCGCGGCGGCTCTTCTTGTAGGTGAACCGACCGGCGTCGCCGAGGCACGCGAGGACCAGGCCGTGGCGGATCCGCGGAACCACCGTCTCGTTGCGGGCGAGCCACGTGATCGAGCCGATCGTGCCGGGGATGAACAGGAACCGGTACGAGTGGCGCCGGCCGACCTCGCCCAGACGGCGGGCCAGGAGCGCCGCGATGACCATGCTCGAGAGGTTGTCGTTCGCGAGCGACGGGTGGCAGACGTGGCAGGACACCAGGATCTCGTCGCTCGATTCGCCGGGCACGTAGCACTCGCCGTAGGTCAAGGCGCCCGGGGCGAGCGACGAGTCGATGCACACCTCGTACTCGCCCTCCGTGAGCGCGTCGAGCTGCCGCTGGCTCAGGCAGAAGCCCCAGCTCTCCTTGTAGTAGGACGTCCGGTACGGGATCCAGTCCGGCCGGTCGGGAAGCGTGAAGAGGTGCGGGCGCAGCTCGGCGAGCGACAGGCGCCGGCGGACCGGGACGCTGTAGCTCACCACGTGCAGGTTCGAGCGCTGGAAGTCGACCACGCGCTCGCCGCGCGCGTTCTTCACGTACGCGTCGCGGATGTTCCACTCGCGCGGCACCGTCCAGTCGAAGACGTCGACGCCGCTCGGTACCTCGTGGAGGGTCAGGGGCGCCAGCCGCTGCAGGCGACGGAGCGTTTCCCGCACGCCGTCGCCGGTGATGCTCCGGCAGATCGGGTAGAGATCGGCGACGGCGTCGTACAGCTGCCGGCCGAGCGCCGGCTCGTCGAGACCCGCGCGGAGCTCGCCGAGCGTCATCGGACGGCGTCGCGGGCCGGATCGAAGTCGGGGTAGTTTCGGTCGCGGTCGACGATCGTCCGCTCGTCGTCCGGCCAGCGGATGCCGAAGGCCGGATCGTTCCAGCGCACGCCGCGTGCGTGGTCCGGCGAGTAGAACTCGGAGATCTGGTAGAGGACCTCGGTGGTGTCCTCGAGGGTCTGGAAGCCGTGGGCGAATCCGGTCGGCACGTACATCATCTTGCGGTCGTCGGCGCTCAGCACCGCCGCGAAGTGCTGCCGGAAGGTCGGCGACTCGGGCCGGAGGTCGACGATCACGTCGAACAGCGAGCCGCGCGTGCACCGGACGATCTTCGTCTCGGCGAACGGCCGGATCTGGTAGTGCATCCCGCGCAGCGTGCCCTTGCGCTTGTTGAACGACGTGCTGCACTGCGCGATCCGCGTCTCGAGCCCCCGCGCCGCCAGCTCGCGCTCGCACCACGTCCGGGCGAAGAGGCCGCGCGCGTCCTCGAGCGGCTCGGGCACGATGACATACGCGCCCGCGAGGGGCGCCGGCGTGAAGATCACGGATAGACCTTGACGTCCGGGATCGGCACCACAAACTGCCCGCCCCAGCTCCGGATGTACGAGACCTGCTCCATGATCTCGTCCTTGAGATTCCAGGGCAGGATCAGCACGTAGTCGGGGCGGGTCTCGCGGATCTTCTCGGGGGGGTAGATCGGGATGTGCGTGCCGGGCAGGAACCGCCCGTGCTTGTACGGATTGCGGTCGACCGTGTACTCGACGAAGTCGGTGCGGATGCCGCAGTAGTTGAGCAGCGTGTTGCCCTTGCCCGGCGCGCCGTAGCCAGCGATGCGCTTGCCGCGGCGCCGGGCGCCGATCAGGAACTCGAGCAGCCCCCGCTTGGTCTCGTGCACCTGCTCGGTGAACGAGGCATAGGTCTCCAGGCGGTCGAGGCCGGCCGCCTCCTCGCGCGCGCGCAGCCGCAGGGCCCGCTCGCTCACCGCCTTGGCGGTGTCCTCGACGTGGCGTCCGTAGATCCGCAGCGAGCCGCCGTGCGTGGGCAGCTCGTCGACGTCGAAGAGCGTCAGGCCGTGCGCCGCGAAGATGCGCTCGGCGGTCTTGAAGGAGAAGTAGGAGAAGTGCTCGTGGTAGATCGTGTCGAACTGGTTCTCGGCCATGAGCCGCATGAGGTGCGGGAACTCGATCGTCACCACGCCGCCGGGCTTGAGGAGGACCTTGATCCCGCCGACGAAATCGTTGACGTCGGGGACCTGCGCCAGCACGTTCGCGCCGCAGATCAGGTCGGGCCGGATCCCGTCGGCCACCAGCTCGCGCGCGGTCTGCCGCCCGAACAGCTTGGTGACCGTCGGCACGCCCTTCGCGATCGCCTTCTCGGCGACGTTGCGCGCGGGCTCGACGCCCAGGACGGGGATGCCCTTGGCGACGAAGTACTGCAGCAGGTAGCCGTCGTTGCTGCCGAGCTCGACGACCCGGCTGGCGCCGGTGAGGGAGAGCCGCGCCGCGATCGTGTCGGCGTAGGCCTTCATGTGCGCCAGCCAGCTGTCGGAGAACGAGGAGAAGTACGCGTACTCGGTGAAGATGCCCTCGGGGCTCACGTACTCCTGCACCTGGACCAGGAAGCACTTCTCGCACACGTAGACGTGCAGCGGATAGAAGGGCTCCATCTGGTTGAGCTGCGCGGCCGTGAGGAAGCTCTCGCAGAGGGGCGATTTGCCCAGGTCGACGAACGTCCGCCGCAGCGGCTCGGCGCAGAACAGGCAGCCGGCCATGCTAGTTCGCGCGCCAGCGGAGCGTGGCGTCGACGCGGCGGCTCGCCAGGAGCTGCTTGAGGTGGTCGATCCGCTTGAAACGGGGCCCCTCGCAGTCGTCGATGACCAGGCCGGCCACCTGATACGCGGCGTAGAGCTCCTCGGCGCCGCGCCGCGCGTTCCACTGCGGCTTGAACTCGGGCAGCCGGCTATGGATCTTGCCGAAGTCGACTCGATAGCAGCGCGGATCGGGGCCGCCGTCCTTCGCGTACTCGATGCGCGAGCCGGGCACGACGGCCTGGACGATGTCGGCGAGCTCGCGGACCCGGTAGTTCTCCTCGGTCTGGCCGACGTTGAACGCCTCGTTGTGCACGAGGTCGCGCGGCGCCGCCAGCACGGCCAGGAACGCGCGCGAGATGTCCTCGATGTGCACGATCGGGCGCCACGGCGTGCCGTCGCTCTTGATGTGGACCCGGCCCTGCGCGTAGGCCCACGCCACCAGGTTGTTCAGCACGAGGTCGAAGCGGAGTCGCGGCGAGACGCCGTACGCGGTCGCGTTGCGCAGGAAGGTGGGGCTGAAGCGGTCGTCGGCCAGCTTCGCGACGTCCTGCTCGACGCGCACCTTGGAGATCGCGTACGCGGTGATCGGGCGCAGCTCCGCGGTCTCGTCGATGAGGTTGTCGCCGGCCTGCCCGTAGCTGCTGCACGACGACGAGTAGAGGAAGCGCGGCACACGAGCGTCCTTCGCCAGCCGGGCCAGCCGCACCGAGGCGGCGTGGTTGATGTCGTAGGTGATGTCCGGGTTGAGGTCGCTCAGCGGGTCGTTCGAGAGGGCGCCGAGGTGGATGACGGCGTCGAATCCCGCGAGGTGGCCGACCTGCACGTCGCGCAGGTCGAGCGAGAGCTCGCCGATGTCGTGGATGCCGGGACCGAACGTGCACTCGCGGAACAGATCACTGTCGAGGCCCACCACCTCGTGGCCGGCGCCGAGCAGCATGGGCACCATCACGGTGCCGATGTAGCCCTTGTGTCCGGTGAC
>JACXTT010009093.1_pt1 | contig 13612 bp, 6 predicted proteins | sample 9270951 | NCBI WGS metagenome assembly JACXTT01 (sample SAMN15532306, study PRJNA645909) | rock metagenome | isolation source: weathered quartz diorite | place: Puerto Rico | collected 2017-06-21
CGTTTGCCTGGTTGAGTGTATTGCCTGAATATGCGGGTGTGGAAGCACCACCGTTGTCGGGGCGGTGCTGTTAGTAATGGGATAGATGCCCCCGGCAGAGGTTAACCCATATATAATAGCAGACGGGCCGGAATAGGTTTGTGCATTAACACGATTAAATGAAATAGCACAGATGATGAGTGTTAGCAAAGCCATGAGGCTGTTGCCTTTTAGGGTAGAGACCAGTTTCATTGTAAAAGGGTTTTACGATTAACAAACTGGTTTTTCTACGGATGAATTGGACACGAATCAACGAGGTTTTTTAAAAGGATATGCAGGAGCGTTTTCCAGGGGAGAAGGAACTTGTCTTAAGGCTTGGCACAGGATTGGACTTTTGCACAGGAATTTAGCTCAGCATAGGAATGCAGCTTACGTACAGGAATAAGGAAGCTGCAGTTAATAATGGAATAGTTGCAACAGCTTAAAATACCAGCCTGGTAATGTGTAGATGAAATGTGGAGGTAAATGAAGAATGCCTAAAAAAGGATAGCCGTATTTGTTGTCATAAGGTACTTCACAATCATCACAGGATTCGAATCATAATTATGTAACAAATTTACTACAGGATTTACGGAGATGCAATAGTAAATATACGAATTACTTAAAATTGACTTATTTTAAGTATTAATATCTACTAATTTATATATTACTATATCCATTGAGGATGAAGAGGTTATGGTAGTAGGAATTTGAACAGCTACTGGATACCAGGCTTATGGCGCTGTAGTTTTATATCCGCTGCATGTCGGTCATTTTACCCAATTGCCCCAGGCCCGTCAAATGGGCAACCCCCCGGTTTGCACCATACATTTTACAAGCGGTTTTATTCTCTGCCCCAATGCAGTTATTTTCCGATCCCAAAACCAAATCAGTATGATAAGGCTCATTTTCTGTTGCTTATGCTTTGTAGTCATGCCCGGCTTGTTTGCCCAGCAGCCTCCTCCCGTAAAAGCCAATTATGCGCTTGCCGCCCGCTTTTCTCCCAAAAAACAGGATAAACTGTTGTTCTCCACTGCGGCAGATGTGCACTGGCTGAAAAAATCCGACCGCTTCTGGTATATGTATGAAACAACGGAAGGGAAAAAATGGTGGATCGTTGACCCCGCCAGGGCAGAAAAGAAACAGCTCTTCGATAATGAAAAACTGGCTGCCGAAATAACCCGGCTCATGAAAGAGCCCTTCGATGCACAGCACCTGCTCATAGACAGCATCCATTTTATAAAAGACGAGCATGCCATCCAGTTTGAAGTAAAAAGCTCGGAGGATGCCGAACAAAAGGACTCCACCGCCAAAAAGAACGCCGGTGCTGAAAAAGAAAAAAAGATCATCTATTTTGAATACAACCTCGATACCGGTGTGCTGGTGGAGCTGACCGGTTTCAAAAAACCAAAACACAGGCCCAGCTGGGCTTCCGTTTCACCCGACGGCCAAACCATTGTGTTTGCCCGCAATTTCAACCTGTACTGGATGGACAGGGCCAATTATGAAAAAGCCCTGCAGAAAGAAGACGACAGTACCATCGTGGAAAAAAAGCTGACCACCGATGGCGTGGAATTTTTTGCCTACGGCGATTCGTTCAACGAAACCAACGTGGACCGCGAAAAGAATAAAAACAAACGAAAACCGGCCATCATCTATTGGGCGCCCGATTCAAAGCATTTTGCCATGATACGCACCGATACGCGCAAGGTAAAAGACCTCTGGGTCATCAACAGCATTGCCGAACCGAGGCCCACCCTCGAAACGTATAAATACCAGATGCCCGGTGAGAAGGAAGGGGGTATCGATAACCTGCTGCTCTTTGATATGGTAGCCAAAACACAAAAGCAGTTGCCCGTCAATATGTTTAAAGACCAGGACCTCTCGCTCTGGTCGGCCCCGGCCCTGCAAAGCAGCCGTGATGATGAATACCGCCCGCAGCTATGGCTGGGCACCGCCGCCACATTTTATTTAACCCGCACCAGCAGGGACCTGAAACGGATTGATGTGCTCGAGGCAAGGGTAGATGCAGACAGCATTAAACCGGTGATCGAAGAACGCATGAATACCTATGTGGAAGTAAGAAGGCTGGGGCTGGTCAACGGCGGCAAAGAATTGGTTCACTGGAGTGAGCGCGACGGGTGGGGGCATTTCTATTTGTACGATGAAAATGGCCGCCTGGAAAATCAAATCACCTCCGGCGCTTTTCATTGCGAGGACATCGTGGGCATTGACGATAAAAAGCGGGTATTGTATTTTTCTGCCAACGGCCGCGAACCCAATGAAGACCCGTATTACCTGCACCTGTATCGCATTAACTTAGACGGCACTGGTCTTAAGCTGCTCAACCCCGGCGAATACGAACACGCCATGAGCCTAAACGACAGTAAGACGTATTATGTAGATAATTTTTCAAGGGTAAACACCGTACCCAAAACAGTGCTGTATGGTACCGATGGCAAAAAGCTGATGGACCTGGAAACGGCCGATCTTTCCTCCCTGTTTGCCGCGGGCTATAAATTTCCGCAGGTATTTAAAGTAAAAGCCGATGACGGCATTACCGATCTGTACGGCGTTCTGTACAAACCCTTTGACTTTGACAGCACCAAAAAATACCCCGTGGCCGAATACGTATACCCCGGCCCGCAAACGGAAGCCGTCAATAAAGCATTTGTGCGCGTGGCCGACCGTACCGACCGCCTGGCGCAGATTGGTATGATCATCGTAACGGTAGGCAATCGCGGCGGCAATCCCGGCCGCTCCAAATGGTACCACAACTACGGCTATGGCAATTTAAGAGATTATGGCCTGGCTGATAAAAAAGCCGCCATCGAGCAACTGGCCGACCGCTATTCCTGGATCGATATCAACCGCGTAGGCATCCACGGTCATAGCGGGGGCGGCTTTATGTCAACCGCCGCCATCCTCGTATATCCCGATTTTTATAAAGTGGCCGTATCCTCTTCCGGCAACCACGACAACAGTATTTACAATCGCTGGTGGAGCGAAAAACACCATGGCGTAAAAGAAGTAATAGGGGAGAAGGGCGATACCTCGTTTGTGTACAATATCGAAAAGAATCCCGACATTGCTAAAAACCTGAAAGGCCACCTGATGCTGACCACGGGCGATATTGACAACAATGTAAGCCCGGCCAATACCATCCGCCTGGCCAACGCCCTTATCAAGGCCAACAAACGCTTTGACCTGATGCTGCTGCCCGGCCAGCGCCACGGCTATGGCGATATGCAGGAATATTTCTTCTGGGGCCTGGCCGATTATTACAGCAAATGGCTGCTCGGCGATTTTTCACAGCCCGTAGATATTATTGAGATGGATAAGGAGATAGAGCGGAAGAAGTAAGAAGTCTGAAGTCTGAGGTCTGAGGTCGGAAGTCGGAAACCTGAGGTCAGAAGTTCTGAAAGCGTATCAAACGATCGGACTTCTGACCTCAGACTTCCGACCTCATATTTTGCCGTTTCATTTTTTTTGCCAAATTTTACAGCTTGATGTTCCAACTGCTGTAATTGCCACATGAGCTAACAAATATAAAAGAACTGCAGCAACGAATTGCCCTGTATGAAGATCTGAAAGCATACCAGGCACTGTATGAATTGCTGGCGGCGCGGTTGAAAAACTTCTGTTTTTCCTTCGTAAAATCAAACGAGGTAGCCGACGAAATCGTTTCCGATGTGTTTATCAAGCTCTGGCAGATAAAAAACAAGCTGCCCGAAATAGCCAACCTCAAAGTATACCTCTACACCGTAGCAAAAAACTTTTGCCTGAACTATATTACCCGGCATTTCAAAAACCCGGTCATTTTAATCGACGAAATCGATATTGAGCCCGTGGTGCATATCGGCAACCCGGAAGAACTGTGCATTTCGGCCGACATTGTTCAAAAGATACAACAGGCCATCCGTCAGCTGTCGCCCCGCAGCCGCCTTATTTTCCAGATGATAAAGGAAGACGGTATGCGCTACCGCGAGGTAGCCGAAATCCTGCACATTTCCACGCTCACCGTGCGCAACCAGCTGGCCATTGCCATCCGGAAACTCGCCGCCGCCCTCCCTGCGCACATCAGCACCGAATACATCCGTAAAAGCTAAGAGCTCTTTTTTCTCCTTTGAATTCTTAGCCAAAAAAAACTTTCCCTTCCTTTGGTACATTTCCTTCCATTCACCTGTCTGTAGGGCTACAGTACCTAACTTATGACGGAAGAACGCACCTGGTATTTACTGAGTTTATCCCTTGCGGGTGAATCAACCCCCGAAGAGGCGGAAGAATTGCAGGCCCTGCTGCGCCGGCATCCCGAACTCGGGCTGCGGGCAGAGATATTGCAAAACGTCTGGAAGAGTAAGCAGCCGGACCCGCCCGCGGCCAGCAGCTTCGACAGGCACCTGCAACGGCTCAGTACCCACCTGGCTGAACCCGTATTGCAGTTTGAAACGCAGGAAACAGGGACGACACCCGCTAAAGCCATCCGCGGCAACAGGTTCAGCGGCAGATACCGCTGGTTATGGTCCGCCGCTGCCGCAGCATCCGTTATCATAGCCTGCCTGCTCCTGTTTCACGGCAGCAACCCGCGGCCGGCCAGCAATACAGTAAGCACCAAAGCGGGTTCCAAATCGAAAATACAATTGCCCGACGGCACGCAGGTATGGCTGAATGCCGACAGCAAAATAAAATACGACCAGGATTTTATGGGCGCCTTGCGCGAAGTACAGCTCACCGGCGAAGCCTATTTTGATGTGGTAAAAGATAAATCGCGCCCCTTTGTTATTCATACCGGATCCATCGATGTAACAGTAGTGGGCACCTCCTTTAACGTGCGCTCCTATCCCGGTGAAAAAACAACGGAAACAGCCCTCATCCAGGGCGCGGTGGAAATAACCCTGCACAATAACCCGGATAAAAAAATCGTACTGCGGCCCAGCGAAAAATGTACCGTAGAAAACCCGGCGCCCGAAGCTAAAACCCCTGTTGCCGCCGAAGAACAGCCCATGCTCACCGTAGGTAAGATACGCTATGGCAAAACAGACAGCAGCAGCAGCATCGAAACCATGTGGGTAAAAAACAAACTGGCGTTTGAAAATGAATCGTTTGAACGCATTACCACCGAAATGGAACGCTGGTACAACGTAAAGTTTAATATCAAAAGAGAAGCGCTGAAAGACGTATACCTTACCGGCATTTTTGAAAACAAATCCCTCAACGAAGTCATGGAAGCCCTGCGCATATCGGGCGGCTTTAAATACGGCGTAAAGGAGGGCATTGTTTCCGTTTGGTAAGAAAGAAACTATAAAACCAATTACTGCTTACAATAAAACCGATTGCAAAACTCAAACATGCTGTATATGAAAAAAGTAACCTGATACATGCCGATAAAACAAAAACGGAGAATGTTGGCGCATTCCCCGTTACGTTAAATTCAGAAATCGGAAGCTCCGGTCCGGAGCAATTTTCATCCTTTAACACATCAATACTAAGTTATGAAAAAAAACGGATGTGGTATGCCTGTTGGCATATCCGCCTCATTCATCAAATGCTTGCTGATGGTGAAAATGACAGTACTGCTTATTTGCGCTTTCTCCCTACAATCCATTGCTAACGACGGTTTTGCACAGGAAAAGATTACCCTCCGGCTGGAAAATGCTTCGCTCCGGAAGGCCTTCAAGACCATAGAAAGCAAAAGCTCGTTCCGTTTTGTGTACAACGAACAGCTCCTGCCCGCCGATCGTAAAATAACCATCAGCGTTCATGCCATGCCGCTGGATCGCGTAATGGCCCGGTTGCTGGAAAACACGGAGCTCACCTTTAAGATAATCGGGACCGACCTGGTAGTAATAGCCGCCGACCCTCCCGAAATAGTTGCTGCCAATAAAGAAATACCTGCCGCATCCGTGAGCGGCAAAGTGGTCAACTCCGACAATAAGCCACTGACCAACATCTCCATAGTGGAAAAGGGCACTACCAATGGAACCGTCACAAAGGAAAATGGCAGCTTTACCCTTTCGGTCAGCAACGCCAATGCCACCCTGGTCATCAGCTCCGTGGGTTTTGTAACGCAGGAAATACCGCTCAGCGGGCGTACAACCCTTAACGTGGAGCTGAAAGAAGCCTCCGCCGAACTCAACCAGGTGGTGGTAGTGGGATATGGTACCCAACGCAAAAAAGATTTAACCGGTTCGGTAGGATCGGTACCATTGACCAACACCGAAAAAACACCGGTGTTTGGCACCAGCCAGTTGCTGGAAGGCCAGGTGGCCGGCGTACAGGTTACGCAAACCAATTCACAACCCGGTGCGTCTTTTACCGTTCGTATCAGGGGTACCAGTTCCATCTCCTCCAGCAGTGACCCGCTATATGTAATCGACGGCTATGCCGAAGGCGATATCAGCACCATCAACCCTTCCGATATTGCTTCCATCGAGGTGTTAAAAGATGCGTCGGCCACGGCCATCTACGGCAGTCGCGGCGCCAACGGTGTCATCATGATCACCACTAAAAAAGGAACACCCGGTAAGAACGCGGTTTCATTTGATATGTACATGGGCGTACAGCAGGTAGCAAAAACATTGAACCTAATGAACGCTCCGCAGTTTGCCGTTTACCTGGACAGTGTTACGGCATACAACAATTTTTATAAGATAAATAATCCCTCCCTGGCCCTGCCGTACACCCAGGCGCAGATAGATGCCATGGGGCCGGGCACCAACTGGCAAAAAGAGCTTTTCCGTACGGCGCCCATCGCCAATTACAACCTGGGCTTTAGCGGCGGCAATGCCGATACCCGGTATTTCCTGAGCATGAATTATTTTTCGCAGAGCGGTGTTGTTATCAATTCCGATTATAAAAGAGGCACCATCCGCTTTAACCTGGATAAGAAAATAAGCGATAAGCTGAGGATGGGATACAATTCGCAGGTATCGTACGACATGCAGGACCAGGCTAATATAAACACCAATGGCGGAAGCTCCGGCGGTACCATCCTCGATGCACTGCGCGCCAGTCCCATTGTTCCGGTATATGATAGTACCGGCAATTTTACCTTTCAAAACAGCCCCCAGCCCTATGTTGATCTGCTGGGAAATCCCATAGCAGCGGCACGTTTAAATACCGACCTGCTTACGCACACCCGGTTGTTCAGCAATATGTTTATGGAATACGATCTGTTGAAGGGCCTGAAATTCCGTACCAGTTTCGGCGGCCTGTACGAAAACTCCCGCGAAAACACCTTCCGCCCCAATACCTCTTACCTGGGTAAAACCACCAATGGCTATGCGCAGGTGGTTACGAATAATAATTACAACTGGCTGAACGAAAATTATTTTACGTACGACCGGCAATTCAATCGCATACATGCCATTAATGTGGTGGGCGGTTTCACCTACCAGCAATGGAAAAACAGCTCGGTTACCACCACTTCAACAAACCTCACCACCAATAACCTGGGTACCGACAATATAAGCGTAGGCTCCAGTATTACGGCTACTTCCAATACCACCGCGCATACGTTGACATCATTCATTGGCAGGGCCAATTACCGGTTAATGGATAAATACCTCTTTACCTTCACCATGCGGGCAGATGGTTCTTCCGTTTTTGGTACTAATAATAAATGGGGTTATTTCCCCTCCGGCGCAGTAGCCTGGAGGCTTTCCGACGAAAAATTCATACAGGATATAAAGAATATCAGTGATCTCAAATTGCGCGCCAGCTACGGTACGGCAGGCAACCAGGCCGTGCCGCCCTATAATTCGCTGGCGCAGTACGCCTCCAACTCGTACGGGCTGAACGGGGTTCGCGTGGTGGGCTTTTCCCCGGGCAATATCCCCAATGCTTTGCTGGGCTGGGAGTCTACCACCACCTTAGATCTTGGCCTCGACCTGGGCCTGTGGAATAACCGCGTGAGCTTTACCGGCGATTTTTACAACAAGAAAACCACCAACCTGCTTTACAGTGTATCCGTTCCCTCCAGTTCCGGCTTCAACACCATACTGGAAAATATCGGAAGCCTGCAAAACAGGGGCTTCGAGCTGGGGTTAACAACAAGAAATATTGACAACCGCCTGGTAAAATGGAGTACTTCGTTTAATTTTTCGGTAAACAGGAATAAAATTCTTGACCTGGGTGCGGTAAGTTACCAGCTCACCGGCAACGTTAGCTCCAGCTTATATCCCGGCGGGCAAAACTCTTCCATACTCCAGGTAGGACAGCCCATCGGCTCCTTTTACGGCTATGTGTTTGGCGGAGTATGGCAAAGCCAGTCGGATATCCTGAAAAGCGGCACCAGGCAAACCGTGAAGCCGGGTGACCCGATTTATAAAGATCTGAACGGCGACAGCGCTTTAACGGCCCTGGGCGATAAAACCATTATCGGCCACGCATTGCCCAAATTCACTTATGGCTTTTCCAGCAACCTGACCGTGGGCCGCTTTAATCTTTTTGTGCTGGTACAGGGCGTATATGGCGATAATATCCTGAACGAAAATAAAATTGAGACAGAAAACGGGTCAACAATCGACAACAAATTTGCTTATGTAGCCACCCGGAGCTGGAATGGCGCCGGTACCAGCAACACGCTGCCCGGCGTAGGTAGCACATTGCGTCGCGGGCTGGGCGTTACCAGCGACGTGATAGAAGATGGAAGCTATGCGAGGATAAAAACCATCACCCTGTCGTATGAGCTACCCCTGCCAAAGCTGACCGCAGTCTTTAAATCCGCCAGCATCTATGTAACCGGCCAGAACCTTATTACGCTTACCCATTACTCGGGATACGACCCGGAGGTGAATTCCTATTCAAATTCATCGGGCAATTATACCTCCCTGAATACGGATTATAACCCCTACCCCAACGTACGGACCTATACCGCCGGCGTCAGGTTCGGGTTTTAATCCCGGTTGTATTTTATTTATGAATAAACAATAACTAAAATGAAGAAATATAATATACCGCTTTCAGGATTATGCGCACTCCTCCTGTTGGCTTCCTGCAAAAAACAGCTCACGGAATCACCGTATAGCATCCTTACGCCGTCTAATTTTTACCAGAACGCCGTCGATGCACAGGCGGCTATCAATGGCGCGCTGAGCGCCCTGCAGCCGCAGGCCTATTACCAGCGTACCATTTATATTATGACCGAGTGCTCTGCCGATTGCCTGCAGCCGCTGCTCACACAAAACCAGGAACGCATTGATATGTACCGGCTCACCTACACCGCCACCAATATCGAAATCACCAACTGGTGGCAAAACAGTTATAAGCTCATCAGCCGCGCCAACGATGTAATTGCCAATGTGCCGGGCATTAATATGGATGTGCCCACCCGCAACAATATCGTAGGCAATGCCTATTTCCTGCGGGGAATGGCCTATTTTGACCTGGTAAGGAGCTTTGGCGACGTACCATTGATTTTAAAACCCATTACCAGCTCTACCGACTCAAGCCTGTTTCCCGTTCGCACAGCTGCGGCAACGGTGTACCAGCAGGTCATTTCCGATTTAAAATATGCCGAAGCCAATTGTCTTTCGGAAGACAAAATAGCGTCGGCCAACAAAGGGATGGTTTCTTCCGGCGCCGCTTCATCCATGCTGGCAAGGGTGTACCTGCAGCGCGCCAGCACACCCTATGCCGATGCACAGGACAACCAGAATGCGCTGGCGGAATGCAATAAGGTCATTGCTTCCAATCTTTACAAGCTGATGCCGGTGTATTCGGATGTGTTTAACTGGGACAAGAAATTTTACCCCACGCAAACGGAAGATATTTTTGACGTCCAGTTTGGCACAAACGGGAGCAACATAACACAGAATATTACCTGCAGGATGTTTTCTCCCTCGCAACTGGGCGGCTCCGGTTCCTTCCTGTCCAATTTAAACTTTTTCAATAAAGGATATGCGGCCGAAGACACCATCCGCAAAAACTGGAACCTGGCCAATAAAGTAGGCGCTACTTCCGTAACGCCCTTTATTTACAAATACCGCGATGCGCAATGGGTGTCCGGTACCAACAACTCGCGTATGAACTGGATCGTTATCCGGTATGCGGATGTATTATTGATGCAGTCGGAAGCTATGAATAACCTCACACCCACCGATCCCGCCAAATTTGCCGGCATCAATGCCATACGTACAAGGGCCGGGATGACTTCCGCCACCCAGCAATACAGTTTTACCAATGTACCTGCCCAGGCCAATTTTATAGATACCCTGGTAGCCGAGCGGGGCCGCGAACTATGCGTGGAAGGGCATCGCCGCTGGGACCTGATCCGCCTGGGCCGTTATAAGCAGGTAGAAGCGTCCATCGGTTTTACCCTGCAGGACTACCAGCTCCTGCTTCCCCTGCCGCAAACAGAACTGGACGCCAATAAAAACCTGAAACAAAACCCCGGCTACCAATAACCCCATCGGGACGGCATGTTAAATAACCCGTATAAAGCGCCTGCAGGGCGCTTTATATTTTTTAAAAACAATACATCGTATATTTAGATTCACAAACAACTTTTGCCTCATGCAACGCAAGCTCGCCTTCCTCTTCATCCTGGCTACCGCGGCCTGTTGCCACCTCACGGCACAGGTTACCCCGCGCAATCTGCTCCAGCCCTTCAGTGAACAGCTGGACCAATTGCTCCTGCCCAAAAGCCAGTGGCAGCCCTTTCCCCGCACCCCCGAAGCCTGGCGGCAACTGGTGCCGGACAGTATCCTGCAGCGAATGATAAAAGATGGGGAGGGCGCCCTGAAGATGGAGTTTAAACCCATTCCCGCCACATTGGCCATGGAATTTGCCCGTACGGGCAACCGCATCCGTTATGAACGGGCTTCGTTTGAAAAAAGAAATGCCTTGTGGAGCCTGGTGCTGGCAGAATCGATAGAAGGCAAGGGCCGGTTTACCGATCAAATCATGAACGGGGTATGGTCCATTTGCGAAGAAAGCTATTGGGGAATAGCCGCCCACCTGGGGTTGCAAAAAGCCGGCAAAGGCCTGCCCGATGTGGAAGAGCCCACGGTCGACCTGTTTACCGCCGAAACCGCTTCCGTTATGGCATGGACCGATTATTTTGCCGGTGCGGCGCTGGAAAAAATATCACCGCTTATCCGTCCCCGTATTTACAATGAAGTCAACCGGCGCGTATTCACGCCCCTGCTCACGGCAAAATACGGCTATCTCGGTGGCGGCCGCACAGATGTAAAGGTAAACAACTGGGACCCCTGGGTCATGTCCAATTACCTTACCGCCGCCCTGCTGCTGGAAAAAGACGAAACCAGCCGGCTAAGAGATTGCCGGCTGGCCATGAAATATGTGGACCTCTATATCAACGGGCTGGGCGATGACGGAGGCTGCGAAGAGGGGCCGGGTTACTGGTCGGCCGCCGGCGGCTGTGTATTTGATGCGCTCAACCTGTTCAGCGATGCTACCGCAGGCCGGCTTACCATATACGGGCAACCGGTTATCCGCAACATGGGCGCGTATATTTACAATACCCATATTGCCGGTAAGTATTATATCAATGTGGCCGATGCGCATCCCGAACTGGTGCCCGACCCCCTGATGCTCTTCCGGTTCGGAAAAGATATCAGCGACACCGTTATGATGGCGTTTGGCAGCTGGATACTGGATACATATCCTGCCCCGGGCAGTTCTTACGAACAGTTTTTCCGCACCCGCAGCCTCTTTGACCTGCTGGCCCGCAATGAATGTGCCCGCTTCCCTGCCCGGGAGCCGCAGCCGGCAGATGCCTGGTTTCCCGGCCTGCAACTGATGGCCGCCCGCTCGGCCAACGGTCTTTACCTGGCTGCCCATGGCGGCACCAACGGCGAGAGCCATAACCACAATGATGTGGGCGATTTCATTGTTTACGCCGACGGATACCCCGTTATCATTGATGTGGGCTCTGGCACCTATACGGCCCGCACCTTTTCCAACCAGCGTTATAGCCTTTGGTTTAATACCTCCGCATACCACAACCTGCCCGTCATCAATGGCGCGCAGCAGCAGGATGGCGTCGCCTTTGCCGCTTCGGGTGTACAGTACCAGGCCGGCAAACAAAGCTCCCGGCTTACCATGGATATCGCCAAAGCCTGGCCTGCAGCGGCCGGTATACAAAGCTGGCAGCGAACGGCCGAACTCGATAAAAAAGGAACCATTCGCATTACCGACAGGTACAGCCTTGCTGCGGTCCCCCAAAGCCTTACCCAGGGCTTTATGACCATAGCGGAAACCGATATTGCCCAACCCGGCACATTGCTTTTTGCACTTCCCGCAGGCAAAAAAATCAGCCTGCAATACGATGCCGCCGTATGGACCGCCTCGAAGGAGAAAATAGACCTGCTTACGCCCGAAGACCAGGGCTTTAAGCAAAGCTGGGATAACCAAAACATCTATCGCATTGTATTAACCGCCAAAAAGCCTGCCGCCAAAGGAACAGTGCTGTATACCATACATTAATGGACCGATAAAAACGCATCCATCTGTCCCCATAACCAGGCAGGTTCGTCAAACATGATAAAATGCTTTGAATCGTCATTAATGACAATCGTCACCTTCGGAGCCTTACTGAACTGCTCTTTTAAATTGGCGTACACACTTTCATGCGTGGTGCCGTATTGTTTGTAAGCCGACCAGTCGGCCGCTACCAGTATCCTCGAACGTACTGCGCCCAGCATCGGTCGCAGATCGCTGCTGAATAGCTCGTACATCACTTCGCCCTGCGTAGCGGGGTCAGAGTTAACCTCCATCACCGACACCTGCGTTATCCGCGCCGAATCTCGCATCATGGTGCCAAGCACATATTGCTGTGCTTGTTTTACCTGTGCCGGCGTTTGCGACATAATCCCTTTTTTAATTTGCAGTCCCATGGCGGCCGCGCTGTCTGCCGTAATATTTCTCATGGCCAGCGCCGGAAGGAAAGGGGCTGAACTTACGCATACAATATCTCCCGCCAGCTCCGGGTAGGCGGTACCAAAAGCCAGCGCCACCCAGCCGCCCAGGCTATGCCCGGCTATCACCGGCCTGCCCAGTTTGTTTTGCCGGATATAGGCTGCCAGCTGGTGTACCACTGTTTTTAAAATGGAATCCTGTGCAATCGGCGCCTGCCCCGCAAACCCCGGCAGGGTAAGGACATGGCATTCATACCGGTCTTTAAAATGCGCCACGGTTTCAGCCCATACCTCCCCGGAACAGTAAAGCCCGGGTATCAGGATCATAGGCCTCCCTTTTCCTGTTGTTTTAACCGAAAAAGAATAAGCTGTTTTGCTTTGGGCCATAGCGGCTCCGGGGGCAATACCCATAAAAAGCACGGCCAATAGCGGCATCAGAACATGTTTCATAATTTTTTTTTTAATGGTGATGTATAAACACAAAATGACACAACCCGCGGCAGCAAATAAAACGCAGTTGATGTAGGCAGGGTTTCCGGGGATGAAACAGGCCGGGCAAATGGTGATAGCTCCCGTGGACGTATAACGGCCTTGCGGCGGCCGGTTATACCAAAAATGCCTTATTTCATCCCCTGCGGCTGCCATTTCATCGATTACGCTTGCCCGACCGGCGCATAAAAAATACCTTGCTGTAAATATGACCCTTGCGCATT
>JACXTT010009094.1_pt1 | contig 13609 bp, 13 predicted proteins | sample 9270951 | NCBI WGS metagenome assembly JACXTT01 (sample SAMN15532306, study PRJNA645909) | rock metagenome | isolation source: weathered quartz diorite | place: Puerto Rico | collected 2017-06-21
TGCTCGGGGATGCAGTCAAGCCGCTACGCGTCTTGCCGAGCCAAGTGCAGCGTGGCGGGGTGGTCGACAGCGGGGCGACGAGTGCGCTCACCGATTCCACCGGCCACCGGCCACTGACCACGTTTCCTGGTGACGCCTACGACATCGTGTACCGGCTGCCGACGCAGCCCGAGCGCTACGATCTCTTCCTCGAGTCGCGCGGCTACTACCTCGAGTGGTTGCGACGGGAGTGGCTGCCGGAGGCGGATCCCACGAAGGCGGCGCGCATGGCGTTCGACCCCGCGGGGATGTTGCGGGAGCTGGCGCCGCAGTTCAAGGCGGTGGAGCCGAGTCTCGAGCACCTGTTCTGGAGCAGCCGTTATGTCCGTCACTAGGGGAGCGATGTTCGCGACGCTGTTCGTCGTGGCGGCGTGTGCCAGCAACCCGGCGCCGGATGGGTTTCTCCCGTCGCCGACGAAGGCGCCCGAGAACGTGTATGGCGGGTGGATGCAGGTGACTGTGCCCGCGGGCCGGCACGACAACACGATCGCGGGGGAGCTGATCGCCGCGCGTGCCGATACCGTCTGGATTCTTCCCGACAGCGGCCCGCTCGTGGCGGTGCCTACGGCCACCGTGAAGAAGGGGCGGCTGGCCCGCTATCGCTCCGACGCCGGGGCGGTCGCGGGGTTTACCGCGCTCGGGGTGGTGTCGACCGTGTCGAATGGCTTCTTGCTCGGTCTCACCGCGCCGCTGTGGATCATCACGGGGACGGTGGCGGCGTCCAGCGAGTCACGGGCTCCATTCCGCGATGTGCCGCCGCTCGGCTGGGCCGATCTGGCGGCGTACGCGCGATTCCCGCAGGGTCTACCGCCGGAGATCGATTTGGGGGAGATTCGGCCCAAGCCGAGTCCCGGACCTGCCCCGGCTGCAAACCCCTGACCTGGAGTGGCTATGAGCCCCGAGTATGTGGCGCGCGTGATGGTGCGGGATGTCAACGCGGTGCGGCGCGAGCTCGAGGCGTATCCCGACGAGGCGTCGGTGTGGGCGTTGCCGCCGGGGGTCGCCAACTCGGGCGGCACCCTGGCGTTGCACATCGCCGGCAACCTGCAGCACTTTATCGGGGCGGTGCTGGGCGGCAGCGGCTACAAGCGCGATCGTGCCGCCGAGTTTGCCAAGCGCGACGTGGCGCGCTCTGCGCTGATCGTCGAGCTCGAGGCGGCGATCGTTGCGATAGGACTCGGGATGAGCCAGGTGAGCGACGCCCGTCTCGCCGAGGAGTTCCCGGAGGCGATCGCGGGGCATCGCGTCGTGACCGGAGAGTGGCTGATCCATCTCGTCTCGCACCTCGGCTATCACCTGGGGCAGATCGATTATCACCGGCGGCTCGTCACCAAGAGTGGTGCGACCGTCGGCACGATGGCGATCCCGGAGCTCGGGACGGCGCGCAAGGTGGCATAGGGTATCGACGTGTTCGCCCGAATCCGCGCTGTCTTGTAGGGTAGTCGCGTAGGTTCGGTACCGACTATTGGAGAGAGATCCTCCCTAGCATAGCTGGGTGAAACTGCTGGCCCAGGTAAGGACGGCGATCCGGCTGCGCCATTACAGTCGCCGGACCGAGCGGCAGTACGTGTGGTGGATCCGCCGCTTTATCGAGTTCCATCAGCGACGTCACCCCGCCGAGTTGGGGCAGGCGGAGGTCGCGGCATTTCTCGCGCATTTGGCGGTCGAGCGCCGAGTCAGCGCTGCGACGCAGAACCAGGCGCTCTCCGCGCTCCTGTTTCTCTATGGCGAGGTGCTGCGTCAGCCCGTCGCATGGATGGCGGACCTGGTGCGCGCCAAGACGCCGCGGCGGTTGCCGGCCGTGCTCACCCCGGACGAAGCGCGCGCGATTCTCGACAAGCTCAACGGGACCGCGGCGCTCGTTTGCCGGTTGCTCTACGGATCGGGCTTGCGGCTCATGGAAGCGCTCCAGTTGCGGGTGCAGCATCTCGACTTCGCGCGACGTGAAATCCGCGTTCGCGGCGGTAAGGGGGACCGGGACCGGGTCACCATGCTCCCCGTCGTATTGCAAGCGCCGTTGCGTGAGCAGCTCGAGCGGGTACGCGCGTTGCACCGCCAGGATCTTTCGGCCGGAGCAGGGTGGGTGGAGCTGCCGGCGGCGCTGGGGCGGAAGTATCCCAACGCGGGCCGAGAGTGGGTCTGGCAGTGGGTATTTCCGGGGAAGGGGGTCGCGGCGGATGGCGAGACCGGGCAGCGGCGGCGCTATCACCTGCACCAGACCACCATTCAGCATGCATTTCGCGAGGCGGCCCGGCTCAGCGGCGTTCCCAAGGCTGCACATTGTCACACTCTGCGACATTCGTTTGCCACCGAGCTGCTCAGATCCAACTACGACATCCGTACCGTGCAAGAGCTACTGGGGCACAAAGACGTCCGGGTGACGATGACGTACCTGCACGTGCTCAATCGCGGTGGCCTGGGCGTCCGGAGCCCCATGGATACCCTGTGATTTGTGGACATCTTATACGAACCCGGATCCTTCTGTGTTGCCACAAGCGGGTGGTCCGCGCGAGGTAGGCAAGGACGAGGCCATGGTTGGAGTTGCAGAGCCCATTTATTGTTGAATCGCAGCGTGATAGACAGACGAGGACAGAATGATAAGTCAGTCTAATTTTCGTTAGGCGCACCGCCCATATGACCATTCATGTTCTTGGCTATCTCCTGGCGGCGTTTGGGTTCTTGGGTGGACTCACCGTGTTCATCTGGGTCAACAGATACCGCACTCCCCAGTCCAATCCTTCTTGGCTGGAGTCTTGGACGAAGGCCGTCATGCCCGAGAACTATGCCGAGTAGGGAAGACGATTCATTCCCTGGATCTGGATCTTTCTTGCCCTCTGGGCTATCGGAGTGTTCGTGATCGTCACAACCGGCTTCCAGAACTAAGGGCGGGCGCCTAACATGCGCATGAAGCTGTCATGGTGCGGCGGCCGCTTGAAAGGGAATGGTCTGTCTTGATGGCGGCCGCCGCACCACGCAGCTTATGCGCGATTCGTTAGGCGGCGCCGTGAGCCCAGGAGGTCCCATGTTAGAGAATCGTGCCTCAGTCATCTGCGTCCTCATACTCACAGTGATTCTCGCTGCACCCGTCCCTGCCCAAGTTCGTCTGGAGGTCGGCCCCATACTCGGCCTTTACGCGCCAGCGAGTAACTTTCAACCCGCCCCCTATTACTCAACGGCGCTTCCGAACTCGCCCGGCGACCTCACGGGACTCGCGTTGGGCGGACAGGGTAGGCTATGGCTTACGTCTCGTTTGGGCATTCAGCTCGACGCCGCATCGACATCCAGTAACGTTGGAGGAGGGAACACACCCGCTGGCTCCTTCCCGCCCACCGGGGCACGGGTTCTCACGGCAAGTGCTCAGCTGCTATTCAGCCTTCTCGCGCCGTCTCACAACAGCCACGTTTGGTGCAGCGCCGGTCCCGGCCTAGTACGCCACGGTGGCGCCGCCTACTCTCGATACGGCTCACCGATTCAGCTTGCCACCGCTGTCGGCCTGGGATCGGCGGTTCCCATTGCGGGCCGTCTATCAATCGACATTGGGGTAACGGCGTTCCTTTACAATCTTGACGTCAGCGACAGCGTCGGTACAAGTCTCGAGCACGGGTTTCAGGTCGACCCATTAGTGCATGCGGGGATTACTCTGCGTTGGCCGTGAGAACGGCGCCGCCTAACCAGCGCATGAAGCTTAGTCGCTCGTGGCTGAGGTCCAGACTTCGGAAGTGACCGCCCCGCAACAAGTTTGCCTCTACCTTCAGACGCCTTACCCGCAGTAGGGGCAAACCTGTGTCGCCATTAGTTTCTCGGTTGCATCAAGCCTCGAGACGCTGGCGCGCTGCGAGAGCCTTCCGCATGGTGACGGGGTCCGGACGCTGGTAGACCCGCACTAGGGTACTCGGGTCCTTCCAACCCCCCAGCGCGCTGACATCGGAAAGCGGGGACTCCTTCAGCTCGGTCGCAAACGTTCGTCGACAGCTGTGCCACCCGCGACCGCGCTCCGGCGGCAGCTGCGCCAGCTTCTCCGCCCGGTCCCACCAGACCTGGATGATGGGTGCTGAGACCGGTTCGTCCGCGTCCCGTGGGTCGGGAAAGAGCCACCGATCCCCGATCGCCGCCTCCTGCTGCCGGGCTGCCAACAGCTCACTGCGAGCTTCCGGGCTCATCGGCGTTTCGTGCTCCCAGCCGACCTTGTCGTGCTGCACACGCCACCGAATCACATCTCGCCCGAAGTCGACGTCCGACCACCGAAGCTGCCGGATCGCGCCAATTCGGTGCCCCGTTTCGTACGCGAGTACGAGCGCCAGTCTGAACCCTGGCGCCACCTGGTCCGCGACTCGCAGCAACGCACTGTACTGCTCGGTCGTCAGCAACGGCCGCCGCGGCGTGTACTTCCCAAGATCAGGCTTGAAGCCCTGCCAGGGGTTGCGGGGGACTAGGTCTGCCCCTACGGCCCAGTTGAACACCGCACGCACGAACGCCAGATCGTACGCCAGAACTCTCGGACCGACCGGGCGGCCACTCCGGCGACCCGTGCTCAAGTCCCCACGCCGTCGACGCTCCTCTAGCCACCGCAGCGCGTCCCGGTGAGTCAGCGACGAAACGAGCTTCTTCTCACCGAGGATTTCTAACGTCACCCGCGCCACCCGCCGATCATGAAAGGCCTTGGCGGGCGTCTTCCGCGGCGTCACTTCTCGAACGTAGTTGTCAAAGAGCGAGCGAAGGGTCAGCGGCTGCCGACTGGCGTCCGCCTGCGCGCGAAACTCCGCCGCCAGGCGCTCGGCCTGCGCTTTCGCCTCCCCTTTGTCCAACGTGAGGAGCGCTTGAGTCAAGCGTCGGCCGTGTTCGTAAAACTCCAGCGACAGCTTCCCAGTGAGCGCGTGTTCAAACACCCGCACGCGGTTCACGCCCTTCGTACCGGTCTTGAAAGACCAGTGCTTTTGCTGCTTGCGTCGGGCCATTTCATTGCCTCCTGCTGCTTGAGGTTGAGATGGCTTTGGCGACTTGCCGTCGCGACGCACCCACAATCTCGTTGGTAACGTGACTACCAGACAAGGTGACTTTCCTTGGCAGGTCGCCACGTCGAACCTTCGGAGCGTTGAGGCGACCGCGATTCGGTAGTGCTCCCTCCCGCACGAGCCGTCCTAGGTGGTCGGCGGAGTAGCCCGACACCTCAGCTGCCTGGGTGAGGGTAAGCAGCTCACCGTCCTGCTGTTGGAGGGCTGTCTCAAGCTCTGCTGCTCGATCTTCCAGTAACTCCGACAGCTGATCCTGTCTGTATTGACGGAATAGCGCGGCGTGGTCCCGCCACAGCTGCACTAGGGTTTCTGCGCCCGGCACATGCTCTCCTCCGCAACGTCCGCTGCTGCCTCCTGTTTTGTCGCGTGTTGGTGTGTGGTAGCTGCTCACCACGGTACTAGAAGCGATATGACGGCGACAACTAGTCCTCCATGCCAACTGCGGGAGGGTCGCCTTGGTCGATGACTGGCACGTGTTCTACTTATTTGGTCACGTGCACTACACGCCTGCGAGATGGAGTTGACCGCCCGGCACGCGAGTTCTGCCGAGGTTCCGTTTCGACGATCCGGAGGATGTACCCGCGCATGGAAAGCTTTAGGTCAACACAGTGGGCCGTGCGATGACCTTGGTAGTTTCGCGGGTCTTCCCCCGGCCGGCCCCCACCATGGTAATGAGATCGCCCGCAGTAGGGACAGGCTGAGATCCGGAGTTGCGTTACCCTGTCGTACCGCTGGACCGTTACGGGGACGATTGGAATCCCCGCGTCGTACCCAAGGACAGTGGCCCGTGGGTGAGGAAACTGGGGTTGCGATGATCGTGTCTTCGACATGACGGACATCCTCCTGTGTTTATAGTTTGAACATTCCGTTTCGATTGGCCCGCCATACCGCCGACGGCTGACGGGCGTCCCTGTGCCCAGAGCGGCCCGCAACATCCTGAAGCTCTTCTTGAGTAGTGCTCGTCAGCGCGTCCCGGCCGCCCCCTTAAGGGGGGCGGACACCGGGACACACCGGACTGACCTCGGACGTTGAAGCGCGACCGCGGGTGTCCGGACGTGCGCTAAGTCCTTACCAGAACGTGTCCGACAATCGGGACACCCTGGACACGCGGCCACGTTCAGCCGCATGCGGCGTGTCCCGAGCGCGTCCCGCGACATGTCACTGGGACACGCGCCGTTGTGTTCTCCGTTCATTGGGTGGTCTCCGAGGCGGACTCACTCTTTGGCGAGGCTTGGAGGTGGTAGGCGCGACGCGAGCGTGAGCCGCGGTCTTCCACTGCTCCGCGGTCGAGGAGCCGCGCGAGAGCTTTGTTGACCTGATCCGCGCGACCGCCCAGAGAATCACGGAGCTCGCGCTGCGACGCTCCTGGGTGGCGACTAAGCCAATTGAGCACCTGCTGCTCCACCTGTGATTCCCGCGACCCGCGTCCGACCTCGCGCGATTTGTCCTGGCGCGCCTCTGTGAGAACCAGAGAGGTAAACTGCCGCCGGAGCGCTGCCTCCTGGGTAGCGCTCACGGGAACCTCCGCCTGTTCGGTGGGTTTCTCATCCGTCGGGAGATCGATTGCGTCCGTCTTGAGGGCTGCCGCGAGGGGGCCCGGGAAGGGCTGTCCCTGGAGCTTATAGCTGTCGGCGAGCCACGGCCGCACATCGACGCGCTCGAACTGCAGCAAGAGTGGCGCACTCTCGATGTCATCCTTCGCCTTCTCAACGGTGAGTAGCGAAGACTGGTTATCAACACGCTCGATTTTCATCACACTGTCAGCATTGGCGCGCGTCTGATACGTGCCCGTAGGCTTCTCGGGGTTCCCCTCCGGAGAATGGGCAAGAAGCAGAATGCTTGCGCCCGTGGCCCGGGCGATCTGCTCGACCCGGTCGAGGAGCACGCCGTATTCTTTGGGATCGGTCGTCGACGCCGCGGCGCGCTGTGACAGCCGTGTCAGGGTGTCGAACCCGATTAGGCGCAGCGGGACATCTGCAAACCGCTTGTAATAGTGTGTTTCGATGAGTCTCAGAGCCGCCTCAACTCCGTCAGCCATCCCGAGGGGCGGCAGCTCAGGCACGACGCCGAAGGGGAGGGCGCCCGCCATCTCCGGTGTGACACCGAGCGCAGCGAGCGCCGCCATGCGGCGAACCCGCAATGTCGCAGGGGCTTCGCCCGCGAAGAGGAGGGCACCTCCCGGCTGCACGGGGTAGCGCCCAGCCCACGGACGATTCGTCGCGACCCCTAGCAACCACGAAAGAGCGAGGAAGGTCTTCCGGCTCGCCGGTGCCCCGTACACAACATGGATGGCGCCGTCCGCGAACAGATAATCCGTGACGAGGTAACGTGGCATTGCGGATGCGAGGCGGTCTCGGTCATCCAACCCCAGCCATTCGATCTCGGGAACGTAAGCACTAGCCAAATCAGCTTCGGCGTCGAGCGCCCGCAGGTTGTCAGTCACCGATCGGGAGTTGATGTCGAATTGTTGTCCGAGGGCGGGCGCGATTGCCTCCCAATGGAGCCGTCGATCCAGCGGGCTGCGCAAGAAAGTCCGCGCCTGCGTCACGGCAATCCGTAGGGTATTTCGATAGACAGCCGACACCGCGGTTCCCAGTGGCATCGACTGGGCGGCGGCAATCGACGTTGTGGGGACCAACTCGAACCCGACCTCGGGTTCCACGATTGCTGAGCCATCCTCGGGAATTGGAACGCCGGGGACGGCCCCTTCCTGCATTTTCATCGTAGAGGCCTTTGCGTTGAATGCTTCCGATCCGATTTCCGCATGGCTCCGGACAGGTCGATCAGTCCGGCCGGCTTTGCCACCGTAAGCTCCCCGACGGGGAACAAGGCCACGGTATGGCGCGTGGGTTATTGAGCCGGTGCTCTCGCCACGCTCTTCATGCACCGGCGGCCGGAAGGGACCGCCGGGTTTGCTGTGCTACTCCGAAACCGATTCGATTAGCGCGGGCCTCCTTTGCCGCGCTCTAAGGTTGTGGTTGATGCTCAGCAGTTCACTCGGCGCGTCCATTCGGGCCCATCGCCGCGAAGGCCTGACCCAGCAACGGGTGTGCCAAATCCCAAACAGTCTCATTGCTTAGCACGCTAGAGGAAAGCCTGCCTGCCATTCTTGCCTGCATGTTCAATCTGACAACCAATTCGGGGCCTAACTGCCTAATTGACTGGTAGGGAGGAATGCGGACTCGCACCGGGGAGCGCAACGTGCTAACGCGCCCTCACGCTAACTCCCCGATCGTTCAACTCTTGAGCATCCGTGTGTCAGCAGCGTGGCAAGTGGCGGAGTCAGCACAGCGCAGATTGATGGCGTGCGGAAAACGCGTCACGCGCACGGCCAGAGTTACGTGTCTCCACCGCGACAGGGCGAGGGGAATTCGCATTGGGTACCAACCGAAAGGGCCGTGGCACTCAACGTGCTGCTCGCTAACCCCCAACTCGCGAAACCGCGCTACCTCGCTCACCCGACCCGCGGTCGTGGAGAGAAAGCATTGCAGCAGGACGGCGCGTTAGCGTCTTAGCACAGTGTTATGGTGTAGGGGACTGGGACCCGATGCAGGCCACGCGAGGAGATTGCCGTGCCGTATCGACTCTGGCGTCATGTCTGCCGGGAAACCGACGTGCAAACCGGCTCGCCCGACTGCAGCGTGTGCGGTGGCCGCGGCCAGTTCGTCGGTTGGCGGCTGTCGATGTGGGAGGCCGTGAGCGTGTACGGTTACGTGTACGGCCTCAGGCCGTTCGGACCCCACCGGCCGCTCGCCGACCAGTTGCTCGCGCCGATGCGGGATCCGTGCGTCCGCTGCGACGGGCATCGGGTGCTGACCCGCGACGACGGGGGATGGGCCGTCTGCCCGGCCTGCGAGGGCACGGGCGGGGTCTGGAACCGGCCTGCTGAGGACGTGGAGGCCTTCCGGCGTGCGGTCGTCGCCCGGTGGCCTGGATCGGTGGGCGACAAGTCATGAGGCCTGCCTAGATCGGCCGACAAGACGCATCCCAACCTACGACCGCTGCAATGCCTCGGCGCGGAGGAAAATACTATCTTGGCGCATGCCCAATGAGTGTCCCGTCTGCGCATTCCCCTTAAAGCAATCTCCCGATTCGCTTTCCGGGAGAGATGCGCTGAAGTTCACGTGCGTTCGGTGTGGGACTTTCGAGCTTGACAATCTCTTCGCGGCAGGGTTGGCAGATCGTCGCAAGGCTGAGCCGGAGCAAGCGGCACTGGTCAGTCACGTCATTCGAAGATCGCAATCCCAGTCTCAAGCTCTGTTCTTGGATGCAGAGACCTGGGATAGAATCGTCGCTAATGTGCCGATCCCGACTCCACTTGAACAACTGGAGAACCTCATTCTCTGGTTAGGGCGTCTTCAACGGACACCCGGCCAACATTTGAATGTCGAGCTCGGTGCGGACCGGGCGGTCGTGGGTGCACTTTCAGACGACAACTTCTTCTGGTTGCTCAAACACGCGTTCGATCAAGGCTTGCTGGACGGTGGCATGCACTCCGGCGGTGCAACTGCAACACTCTCCTTTCGGGGTTGGCAATTACTTGAGGAGATTCACCGGGCTGCTCCTCGTCAAACTCGCCGAGCCTTCATTGCCATGCTTTACGGGAATGCGTTGATGGACAAAATGTTCAGCGAGTGCTTCAGGCCAGGTGTAGCCAGAGCGGGGTTCGAACTCGTCCGTCTGGATGAAAAGCCTCGCGCGGGCTCCATCGACGACCGCCTTCGCCTGGAGATTCGGCGGAGCCGATTCTTGATCGCCGACCTCACATTCGGAAATCAAGGGGCGTATTGGGAGGCAGGCTTTGCAGAAGGTTTAGGGAAGCCCGTGATCTACACATGTGAGCGGGGCCAATTCGATACTGAAGGGACTCACTTCGATACTAACCACCTACACACCGTCATCTGGTCGGAGTCGGACATGAACGCGGCAGCTGACCTCCTTACGCTAACTATCCGCACCACTTTGCCTGGCGAGGCCAAGTTGGAAGATTAGCTGTGCCAGGTAAACCCCGACGATGCGTGCGCCGGCGGTGGCTTCGAAAGAGCGCCGATTTATTCGCGTGCGAAGCGCGCGCGGTTCGAAACAGGCTCGCAACGGGAGTCTCCCAAGAGCGCGCGCCCGAGAGGATGCGCCGGCGTGCCCGCTGAAGCCGGATAACCGATGGATGATGTCCACCCACGGTCCACAGGACAGCACTGGTTCACCCCAAACGTTAAGACCTGTTTGCCGTGGGCCGACAACGCGATATTGCGAAACCCGAGCCGTATGCGCTAACACTGTCCACCAACTCTCTTGGATGGAGAACTAGAAGGAATGTCAGCCGGCAAGTCCCCATTCAGAATTGCGGCGCCTCAGCCCCACCCTCCGAAGGATCCCGAATCGCTGTTTGCGGATCTTCATCCATTAGACGACAACGTGAAGCATTTGTGGGCGCATCAGGCTGATGTCCTGCGGGATTTCGCCAAGAAGCATGAGGAGACTCGGGACGTTGCGTTGGAACTCCCCACTGGTATGGGCAAGACTCTGGTGGGATTGGTGCTTGCGGAGTACCGAAGACGCAAGTTCCTAGATCGCGTAGTCTACCTGTGCCCTACGCGACAACTAGCCCATCAGGTTGGGAGTCAAGCCACGTCCTACGGCATTGACGCTGTGGTCTTAGTAGGGCCGCAGAACACTTACTCGCAGACTGCCTACGGAAAATATGCGACCGGAACTGCCATCGGCGTCACGACGTATAGCGGTGTTTTCAATGTCAACCCAAGACTCAATGACGCCAATACGATCCTGTTGGACGACGCCCATGCAGGCGGCGAATACATCGCGCAACTATGGTCCCTAGTAATTCCCCGCGAACACAAAGCGTATGATGCGGTCGTATCGTTGTTCGCGGACAGTATTCCTAGAGCGCTCTTGGTTCGATTTCGTGAGAATGATACTGACCCAACGCAACGCCGCGACGTATTCAAGATCCCGAGCTTCCAGTACCAGGATCGCATCAATGCCATCAGCGACTACTTAGACGCGACTCTCTCGTCTGGCGACAGGCTGTCATACCCATGGTCTGTGCTCAGAGAGCGACTCCACGCGACACACCTGTACTTGTCCTGGGGCTCCATTCTCATCCGACCTCTTATTCCGTTGTCGAGCAGCCACGCGCCTTTCGCAAACGCCCGCCAACGCATCTACATGTCCGCGACCCTGGGGGCTGGGGGTGAACTGGAGCGACTGTTCGGTGTTGATCCGATAGCCCGGATTCCGGTCCCTGAGAACTGGGAGTCTCAACGGATCGGTAGGAGGTTCATTCTGCTTCCTAACATGAGCCTGTCACGTACCGAAGCCGAAATTTTCTTGACCACCGCAGTGAAGAAGCGGGAGAGATCTCTGGTTCTTTGCCCAACCAACTCACAGGCTCAGGTACTGGCGGAATTCCTTAAAGAATCCGCAGACGTTCGAACTCTTGACGCGAGCGAGGTGGAGGAATCGCTAGAGCCGTTCGCACGGGCCGACCATGCTGCCTTGGTACTAGCAGCCCGATATGACGGGCTCGATCTTCCCGACAGCTCATGTCGGCAACTTGTACTATTTGGTCTGCCTTCGGCCTTGAACCTTCAAGAGCGCTTTTATGTAGACCGCTTACGCGCCGAGCTGGTTCTAAGAGACCGTATTCGTACAAGGCTCACTCAAGCGATGGGTCGTTGCACTCGCAATCCAAGGGATTACGCGGCAGTTCTTCTGTTCGGCGAAGACCTGATGGAGTTCTGCCTGCGACGGGAGAACACGGCTGAGATGCCTTGCGAGCTTCAAGCCGAGCTGAGCTTTGGCATCGATAATTCCACGACAATAGATGCGAAACAGGCCCTTCGCCTTTTGGATGTTTTCTTCGAACAGAAAGACGACTGGAAGATAGCCGACACATCGATACGGGAGCGGCGAGATGGGTGCGCTCAGGTTAGAGATCCGTCCGCGCAACAATTAATGGCCGTGGCGGCTGCAGAGGTGCACTACTCCTACGCGCTCTGGGACGGAGATACGGCTCGGGCGTTGGCGCTTGCCCGGCAGGTGGCCGACCATCTTGGTGGCCCGGAATTCGGCAATTACCGGGCTTGGTGGCTCTATCTGGCTTCATCCGCAGCGTACTTGGAAGCTCGACATACAGAGAACGAAACACTTCGGAACTTGGCCGCCGAACTCCTGGACAACGCGAAGAGCGCAGCGACTACCAGTTGGGTCAGAGGAATCATCTTGGATGTCTCGAGAGTCTCCACAACTCGAGGCGAGGAGAACGCCATTGTCGCAGCTGAGCGCGTCGCTAGGCACGTGCGCGACGGAGGCTTTTTTGGGAAGGGCTTCCAACGGATAGCAACAGCTTTTCTCAAGGACATCAATAGCAACGATCCGGAGAGCTTTGAGAGAGGCGTTGAGAGGCTTGGCGAATGGCTGGGCTTCGAAGCCTCTCGGCCGGAAGGTGATGCGCTGCCCGACGTGTTATGGCAATTGCCCGATAGTGTACCTCTCGTGATAGAAGCCAAGAGCCAGGTCGGTACAGAGGCGCCGATATCCGTCAAGACTGCTCGTCAATGTTTAGGTCATGCCGGAACCGCCCGGGAGACCCTCCAGTTGGGCAATTGTGAGATCGTGCTTCTTTGCCACAAGCCAGAAATCCAACGCAACGCCGTTCCCCAAATAGGTGACACGGCAGTGGTGCTGATTGGCAGGTTGAGAGAGCTAGCTGATACTGTTATAGCGACGCTTCGCCAAGTCCGGGCCGAGACGACCGGCGGCCCGGAACTCGAAGACCTGATCCGACGTCGATACTCACAATCCGGAATTGATCCTGCGAGCGTGATCGAAGAATTCACAAAGGTACGTGCAAAGAAACTCTTAGTCGTAGGTGAGACCTAGGGACACTTGGGGAATTCAAGTCTCCGGCCGCGTCTGGTATCGTACCAATTCGCGATGCCCGGGGGACGCAGAGCGACTGCCTGGTAATCTGCCATCCCCAGAGTAACATCCGAAAAAAAACTTCGGAGATGCAGTCATTGCCCCTGGCCGATGGACGCCCGGTGGTCCAAGGGTGGTCACGGGGGGGGCATCTGGCCGAGAAGGCCGGCGGGGCACAACGCGCTAACGCGCTATCGTGCTAACTCGCCGACACCGCAATCCCGTCGATCGCGCGCGTCAGAACCGCCGATCGCCGAATTGCCGAATTGCCATCCGGTTCGAGCGCCCGCGTGTCACGCGCGCGTAGCGAGACGCGCTCGGCCGCTGTGCCATCACCGCGGGGCCGATGGACGCCCGGTGGTCCAAGGGTGGTCGTGGGGGGGGCGCCCAGTGGAGTTCCGGCCTTCGCCGGCGGAGTTGTTTGCCGCGGGTGATCGCGGCGCTGCCGCTCGCTGAACTCCTCGAGAAGAGGCAGCGAGTGGAGCGAATGGTCAAGGGAGATAGGTGAAGCGGACCGGCGGAATCCAACCCGGGATCAGCGTCGGCGTAGCTCGAGGGCCGGGAATGACAAGGCATGTGTTCCCGGGCCGACGCGGTGGTGAGTCCGCTCATTCGGG
>JACXTT010009095.1_pt1 | contig 13607 bp, 19 predicted proteins | sample 9270951 | NCBI WGS metagenome assembly JACXTT01 (sample SAMN15532306, study PRJNA645909) | rock metagenome | isolation source: weathered quartz diorite | place: Puerto Rico | collected 2017-06-21
GCCACAACCGTGCGGTACTGCTTGAGCAGGCGGTCATTGCGGCTGCCAAAGATTTTGGTGAGGATATTGATGGCCATGCGTGCAAGACTGGCCTGGACCCCACCATTGGGGCACAGAACAGCGCAGTCCTTTTTCTAGTCTGTGTGAAATGGGGCCGTTCCGTCGAATCGCAAGCGGAGCACGCCTGCAAAGTTCTGGTGAACGACCAAACCGCTGATTTTAGCGTTGCTCTGTGGCAGGAATGGGCGAGGCCGCAGCCTGCGGCTTGGGAGGTGCTACGGCCGCCACGGGAGCCGGGGCCGGTGCTGCGGCCTGGGCCACTTGCTGGGGGGCCGCCGGGATATTGCGTCCGGCGTTGAGGAATTTCTGCGGGTCTTGCGGTACGCCCTGCACCAGCACCTCGAAATGCAGGTGCGGCCCGGTGGAACGGCCGGTGGTACCCACTTCGGCAATCTTCTGGCCGCGCTTGATCAGGTCGCCCTTTTTGACGAACACGCGCGACGAATGCCCATAGCGGGTGATCAGGTTGTTGCCGTGGTCGATTTCGATCATGTTGCCGTACTCGGGATGGAACTCCTGTGTCACGACAATCCCGCCAGCGGCGGCGTAGATCGGAGTCCCCGGAGATGCCGGGAAATCCAACCCGGTGTGCAATGCCGAGCGCCCGGTGAAGGGGTCAATGCGCCAGCCAAACAAGGAACCCAGAATGCCACCGGCCACCGGCTCCTGCGTGGGCACCATCATCTTCTTGATCTTCTGCTCGAACAGACGCGACTCCATGACGGTCATCAGGTCGGTCTTCTGATTGGCCAGCGTGTCCAGGTCATTGAGCGTGGCCTGCAACTCCTCCACCGTCAGGTCGCGTCCGGACACTTGCGCCCCGCCCTGCCCCGGTTTGATCTTGATATCGGCCGGGTTGATGCCCGCCAGGCCGGACACGCGTTCGCCGAGCGATTCCACCTGCAGCATCTTGGCCTGCATCTCGCCGACTTTCTTGGCCAGCACTTCAATGTTGTCGCGCATGAAGCGGTCACGCTGTGCGAACTCATCCTTGACCACCAGCTTGACCAGGGAACCGATGACAGGCCAGCCTTCGCGAGCACCCTTGAGGAAAACCCAGTGGTACATGCCCAGCGACACCAGCATCAAGGCCAGAGACAAGCCCAGCAGGGCCAGGACCAGTTTGGTGCCACTCAGATGAAAGGCCCGGCTCTTGGCAAGCCAGGCATCCGTGATAATCAACTGCATTGCTTCACCTTTCACATCTTTGGCCATGAACCGCCGCAACCACGCTGTCACGCTGCTGCAAGCCACGCAGGACTCGCCCACATTGGCGCGCTTGACCGAACTCGCTGCAGACTCTTCGGCCCGTCTCAAGGCCGTGGAACCGTTGATCCCCGGCAGTTTGCGCAAGGCTGTTCAGGCCGGCCCCATCGAAGGCGATGTCTGGTGCCTGCTTCTGGACAACAACGCCGTAGCCGCCAAGATGCGCCAACTTCTGCCTTCCATGGAATCGCATTTGCGTTCCAAGGGCTGGGAGGTTAACGCAATTCGGTTGAAGGTTCAAATGTCGCGCAACACCAGCTAGGGGACACTGGCTGCGGAAAAAAAATGGTGCCGCTTGTCGGATTCGAACTGACGACCTACCGCTTACAAGGCGGTTGCTCTACCAACTGAGCTAAAGCGGCACGGGCTGGATTCTACCTCAGCCGATTTTCATTTAATGCGAGTCAGCGAAGGGCGTGTGCCGCTGGGTGGGCGCGGCGCGTCCGGACCACCGTCGTCCGGCGGTGTTTCCACGCTGGTCAGAACTGCGCCCTTGGTTTCGGCTGCGGGTACAGGTGCGGGGGCTTCTTCCGGCGTGTCGCCCGAGGCTGCCAACATCGGGAAGGCCATCCCCTGCCCATTCTCACGCGCGTAAATGGCCAGCACCCGGTCCACCGGGACCAGGATGTCGCGCGCCACGCCACCGAAGCGGCCCTTGAACTCGATGTAGTCGTTGCCCAGCTTCAACGCACTGGTGGCGTCAAAGCTGATGTTGAGCACGATCTCGCCGTCCTTCACATACTCGTTGGGCACGCGCACCCGCTCATCCACCAGCACGGCGATGAAGGGCGTGAACCCGTTGTCCGTGCACCATTCGTACAGCGCACGGATCAGGTAGGGGCGCGTGGAGCTGGAGTCTTTGGCGTCAATCATGGTGATGGCAAAGCTTATTTGCGCATGACCTTTTCAGAGGGCGTCAGCGCTTCAATGTAGGCCGGGCGCGAGAAGATGCGTTCCGCATACTTCAGCAGCGGTGCAGCGTTCTTGCTCAGGTCGATGCCGTAATAGTCCAGACGCCACAGCAGGGGGGCAATCGCCACGTCCAGCATGGAGAAGTTGTCACCCAGCATGTACTTGTTCTTTAGGAACACCGGCGCCAGTTGCGTCAGGCGGTCGCGGATGTGCGAGCGGGCCTTTTCCAGCGCCTTTTCGTTGCCCTTGGAAGAGCGGGCTTCCAGCGTTGACACATGCACGAACAGTTCTTTCTCGAAGTTCAGCAGGAACAGGCGCACGCGGGCACGGTCCACCGGATCGCCAGGCATCAGTTGGGGATGCGGGAAGCGCTCATCAATGTACTCGTTGATGATGTTGGACTCGTACAGGATCAGGTCGCGCTCCACCAGGATCGGCACTTGCCCGTAGGGGTTCATGACGCTGATGTCTTCGGGCTTGTTGTACAGGTCCACATCGCGGATTTCGAAGTCCATGCCTTTTTCGAACAGCACAAAACGGCAACGGTGGGAGAAGGGGCAGGTTGTTCCTGAATACAGCACCATCATGGCGAGAGACTCCTAAAAATTAAAAAGAGTGGGTTGCCATAGCGAACCCACTCTGAACCCGCCGGAATGTGTCAGAACACATCCCGGCAGTGTGCGATCTATTACTTGACGTCTTTCCAGTACGCGGCATTCAGACGCCACGTGAACAGGGTCAGGACCGCCAAGAACAGCAACACCCACACACCCACGCGGACCCGTGTATTTTGCGCCGGCTCCGCCATCCACTGCAGATAGCTCACCAGATCACCCACTGCCTGGTCATATTGGGTCGGTGTCATGGTGCCGGGGGTCACTTGCTCCCATCCCTTGAACACATGCTCTTCATGGCCATGCTCTTCAATGGTTTCATACACGGGGACACGCTTGCCCTGCAGTTCCCACAGCACATGGGGCATGCCCACGTTGGGGAAAGCCAGGTTGTTCCAACCGGTGGCCTTGGTGTCGTCCGCATAGAAGGTGCGCATGTAGGTGTACAGATAGTCGGCACCCGAACCCTGGCCCTGTGCCGAGCGCGAACGCGCCACCAGCGTCAGGTCCGGCGGATTGGCACCAAACCAGTCCTTGGCCTGCTTGGGATCAATGGCGGCCTTCATGGTTTCACCGACCTTCTCGGTCGTGAACAGCAGGTTGTCCTTGATCTGCTGATCGCTCAGGCCGATGTCCTTCAGACGGTTGAAGCGCATGAACGCAGCTGAGTGGCAGTTCAGGCAGTAGTTGACAAACAGCTTGGCGCCGTTTTGCAGTGCAGGCAGGTCATTGGTCTTGTTGGGCGCTTTGTCCCAGACGATGCCACCGGTATTCGCCTGTACACCGACCGCGAACCCCAACGCGGCTATCAAAGTGATGAGTACTTTTTTCATGTGTGTGGTCTCCGGCTCAGTGGGCCGCAAAGTTGACGCGTGCAGGCACTGGCTTGGCTTCACCCAAGCGGCTCCACCAGGGCATCAACAGGAAGAAGCCGAAGTAGAACAGGGTACCCACTTGCGACACGCGTTCGCCCACCGGGGACGGAGGTTGGGTGCCCAGATAGGCCAGCACCACGAAGTTGACGACGAAGATGCCGTACAGGTAGGTATGCCAGTCAGGACGGTAGCGGATCGACTTGACCGGGCTGTGGTCCAGCCAGGGCAGGAAGAACAGGATGACAACCGCACCGCCCATGATCACCACGCCCCAGAACTTGGCATCGGTGTTCAACATCATGGCAATCACGACGACGGCTGCACCCAGGATCACGCCCTTGAACAGATTGGGCATCTTGAACTTGATGACGCTGAACAGCGCTGCGCCCGCCACGCACAGTTCCAGCACGACCTTCATCTGGTCGGTGATGGCACGCAGCATCGAGTAGAACGGCGTGAAGTACCAGACCGGTGCAATGTGCAGCGGTGTCTTCAGCGGGTCAGCCGGGATGAAGTTGTTGTACTCCAGGAAGTAGCCCCCCGCTTCAGGCGCGAAGAAGATGATCGCGGTGAACACCATCAGGAAGATGCTGACCATGAAGATGTCGTGCACCGTGTAGTAAGGGTGGAACGGAATGCCGTCCAGCGGAATGCCCTGGGCATCCTTGGTCGCCTTGATCTCGATGCCGTCGGGGTTGTTGGAGCCCACGTCATGCAGCGCCAGCAAGTGTGCAGCCACCAGGCCCAGCAGAACCAGCGGCACGGCAATCACGTGGAAGCTGAAGAAGCGGTTCAGCGTGGCGTCGCCCACCACATAGTCGCCGCGGATCAGCAGCGCCAGGTCCGGACCGACGAAGGGAATGGCAGAGAACAGGTTGACGATCACCTGGGCGCCCCAGTAGGACATCTGGCCCCAGGGCAGCAGATAGCCCATGAAGGCTTCGGCCATCAGGCACAGGAAGATGGCGGTGCCGAAGATCCAGACCAGCTCGCGCGGTTTGCGGTAGCTGCCGTAGAGCAGGCCGCGGAACATGTGCAGGTAGACCACCACGAAGAAGGCGGAAGCGCCAGTGGAGTGCATGTAGCGGATCAGCCAGCCCCAGGGTACGTCACGCATGATGTACTCGACCGAGCCGAAGGCCAGCGCCGCATCGGGCTTGAAGTGCATGACCAGGAAGATACCGGTCACGATCTGGATCACCAGCACCAGCATGGCCAGCGCGCCAAAGGCATACCAGAAGTTGAAGTTCTTCGGAGCGTAGTACTCCGACATGTGCTTCTTGTATTCGTAGAAGGCCGTCGGGAACCGGTTTTCGAACCAGTTGGTGAGCTTGGCACCCGCCGAGGCGTTGGGAGAAATTTCCTTGAATTCGGCCATGTTCTTGTTCCTCAGGCTTTCTTGTCTTCGCCGATCAGCAGCTTGGTGTCGGACAGGTACATGTGCGGCGGCACCTCCAGGTTGTCCGGCGCCGGCTTGTTCTTGAAGACGCGGCCGGCCATGTCGAAGGTGGAACCATGGCAGGGGCACAGGAAGCCGCCGTGCCAGTCGTCCGGCAGCGACGGCTGCGGGCCGGGCGTGAACTTGTCGGACGGCGAGCAGCCCAGGTGGGTGCAGATGCCGACGGCGACGAAATATTCGGGCTTGATCGAGCGGCCTTCATTGAGTGCGTACTCGGGGGTCTGCTCGCCGCGCTTGCGCTGGGACTCCGGGTCGGCCAGTTGAGCCGTGATCTGCCCCAGTGCAGCGAGTTGTTCGGGGGTGCGGCGGATGATCCATACCGGCTTGCCGCGCCATTCCACGGTGATCTTCTCGCCCGGCTTGATACCGGAGATGTCCACTTCCACCGCAGCACCGGCAGCCTTGGCACGCTCGGACGGCTGGAACGTGCTGACGAAGGGAATGGCGGTAGCACCAACGCCAACTGCACCAGCACACGAAGAAGCGATCAACCAGGTCCGCTTGCTGGAGTCGATCTTTTTGGTGTCGACAAGGGTTTCACTCATGAGAATCCTCAAGGAACATCACTACTAGTAGGGGTAAGCGGTCATTGTAGCTGACGGTCACCCCCGAATTCAACGCTCAGGCCCCCTCGGAATCCCTCGGAACGGCAGTGCGCAGGCCGATTTGTGGACAATGGGGCCGTTTTTCCAACCAAACGAGGCAGGCACTATGGGAATGATGCAGGAATTCAAGGAATTTGCCGTCAAGGGCAATGTGATCGATCTGGCGGTGGGTGTGATCATTGGCGGCGCGTTCGGCAAGATCGTCGATTCGGTGGTGGCGGACCTCATCATGCCGTTGGTCGGCGCCGTCGTCGGCAAGCTGGATTTCTCCAATCTGTTCGTGGTGCTGGGCAACGTGCCCGCCGGCACCGATGCCACGCTGGCCGGGCTGAAGAAAGCCGGCGTGCCGGTGTTTGCCTACGGCAGCTTTATCACCGTCGCGGTCAACTTTGCCATCCTGGCCTTCATCATCTTCCTGATGGTCAAGCAGATCAACCGGCTCAAGAAAGAAGCCCCGGCGCCGGAACCCGCGCCAGTGGTGACTCCGGAAGACATCGTCCTGCTGCGCGAGATCCGCGACAGCCTGCGCAAGTAAGCGCAAGCGCGCGCAGTTGCTATTCAATCAATAGCTGATTGCGCAATATCTGCGGGGGCTTCGGCCCCTTTTTTCATGTACTTCGGGCCGCACACAGCTGGCGCGCCATGCGAATGGCCTCCAGCAAGCTGGACGCGTCGGCACGGCCAGTGCCCGCGATGTCGAAGGCTGTGCCGTGGTCCGGGCTGGTGCGCACCAGCGGCAGGCCCAGGGTCACATTGACGCCCTTCTCCACGCCCAGGTACTTCACCGGGATCAGGCCCTGGTCGTGGTACATCGCGACCACGGCGTCGAAGGCGCCAGGCTTGTCGACGGTGCCACGCGCACGCATGAACACCGTGTCCGGTGCCCAGGGGCCGCTGACGTCGCAGCCCTGTGCCCGGGCAGCCTCCACGGCAGGAATGATGGTGTCCAGCTCTTCCCGGCCAAACAGCCCGCCCTCGCCTGCATGCGGGTTCAGCCCAGCCACGGCAATGCGCGGTGCGCGTCCCAGCACGGCCTGCAACGCGGCATGGGTGATCTGCAACGTCTGCAGCACGTTGCCGTAGGTCACAGCAGCAATGGCGTCACGCAGGGACACATGGATACTGACCAGCACCGTGCGCAGCTCGTCATTGGCCAGCATCATGCGCACCGGCACCTCGGCCACGGGCTTGCCCAGGTGGCGCGCCGCGGCAGCCTGCAACATCTCGGTGTGCCCGGGGTAGCGGTCAAATGGCGCACCGGCGGCCGACAAGGCCTCCTTGTGCAGCGGCGCCGTCACCAGCGCGGCCACATCACCCTGCAAGGCGGCCTCTGCGGCCCACAGCACGCAGCGCCCGGCAAATTCACCAGCCGCTGCACTGACCTGGCCCAGCACCACTGGCACCAGCGGCGCACCGATCTGCAGCACAGGAATGCAGCGTGGCGGCACATCCAGGGCTTCGGCGGGCGACGCCAGTTGCGCCACCGGCAGCGGCGGATGCCCGACAGCCGCGACCAGCGCCGCTGCGCGGCGCATGCTCGGCACATCGCCAGCGACAAAACAGCCATGCACGGACTCGGGCTGGTTCTGGAAGCACTTGGCAATGATCTCCGGCCCGATGCCGGCGGCGTCACCCAGAGTGATGGCGATGGGTTTCATGGCGGGGAATCAGGCCGGGTTGTCGATATCAATGAATTGATGCGTGAGCCCCAACTGCTGCGCCACATGCGCAGCCACGGCCGGCGCGCCGTAGCGCTCGGTGGCGTGGTGGCCACAGGCCAGGTAGGCCACGCCGCACTCGCGCGCGTAGTGCGCCTGGGGTTCGGAAATCTCGCCGGTGATGAAGGCATCCACGCCGGCCGCTATGGCGGCCTCGAAATAGCCCTGTGCGCCGCCAGTGCACCAGCCCACGCGGCGTACCGGGCCGGGCTTGCCGGGTACCAGCACCACGGCGCGGCCCAGCGTGGTCTCCACATGCCGGGCCAGCGCATGCGCGCTCTCGAACGCCCCGGCCGCCAATGCCCCCAGCCAGCCCAGTTGCTGGTCACCAAAGCGGCCATCGGCCTGCAGGCCTAGCTGCAGGCCCAGTTGTGCGTTGTTGCCCAGTGCGTCGTGCGCGTCCATAGGCAGGTGGTAGGCAAACAGGTTGATGTCGTGCGCCAGCAGCAGCGCCAGGCGCTGGCGCATCCAGCCGGTGACGCGCCCGTCATGGCCGCGCCAGAACAGGCCGTGGTGCACCAGGATGGCGTCGGCGTTGGCGGCAATCGCGGCCTCGATCAGCGCCAGGCTGGCGGTGACGCCGGAGACGATATTGCGCACCTCGCTGCGCCCCTCCACCTGCAGGCCGTTGGGGCAGTAGTCCTTGAAGCGTTCGGGCTGCAGCAGCGTGTCCAGCGCGGTTTGGAGTTGTTGGCGGTTGCTCATGGCTTGGCATTGTCGTTGAACGGGGCTCCCGGCACGATGCTGCAGTCACACCCCGTACCGGCAGCGATCCAGCGGCGTGCCCCATAGCCAAGCGCCCAGGCCAAGGGTTTGACCAGCCATTGCAAGGCATCGGGCAGCGCGCCCTGCACCACCTCGACGGGTGTCACCAGCGCGCCGCAGCGGTACAGGCTTGCGTCGTCGTGCCAGCGCAGTGCGCTGCAGGCCCCGGTGCGCCGGCCCGACAGCACTGCCCCTACAGGGCACGGTTCCGCCAGGCAACACACGCCGCAGCCGTTGCACACGGCACCCAGCGGCGGCTTGGGCGGCGCGGCAACGTGGATGTGGATGATCTGGGTCTGCGGGGCCATGCGGCCCCCAATGTACCGCGCCATACCGTGCCCGGCCATTGAAATGGCGCGCCGAGGCCTACAATTTGGCCCCATGAAACGTCTCTGGCTGCTTTTCTCCCAAACCGCCACCGTCCTGCTGGCGGCCTACTTCGTGGTTGCTACGCTCAAACCCCAGTGGCTGGGGCACAGCCCCTCCGCCAATGGCGCCGTAGCGCTGTTCGAGGCACCGGCGGGCAACACCGGCGACGTGCCGGCCGGCAGCTTCCGCCTGGCGGCGCAGAAGGCCTCCGCCGCCGTGGTCAGCATCAACACCAGCAAGGCCGCGCGCAAGAACCCCAACGCCAACGACCCGTGGTTCAAGTTCTTCTACGGCGACCAGGGCAATGAAGCCCAGGGCGGCCTGGGCAGCGGCGTCATCGTCAGCCCCAGTGGCTACATCCTGACCAACAACCACGTGGTCGAGGGCGCGGACGAGATCGAGGTCTTCCTCAACGACAGCCGCCATGTCCCCGCCAAGGTCATAGGCACCGACCCCGACAGCGACCTGGCCGTGCTGAAGATCGACCTGGACAAGCTACCCACCATCGTGCTGGGCAACTCCGACGACCTGCAGGTGGGCGACCGGGTGCTGGCCATCGGCAACCCCTTCGGCGTGGGCCAGACCGTGACCAGCGGCATCATCAGCGCGCTGGGACGCAACCAGCTGGGCATCAACACCTTCGAGAACTTCATCCAGACCGACGCCGCCATCAACCCCGGCAACTCCGGCGGCGCGCTGGTGGACACCAACGGCAACCTGCTGGGCATCAACACCGCCATCTACTCCCGCTCCGGCGGCAACATGGGCATTGGCTTTGCCATCCCCGTGTCCACCGCCAAACAGGTGCTGGAAGGCCTGGTCAAGGACGGCCATGTCACACGCGGCTGGATCGGCGTGGAACCCAATGACCTGTCGCCGGAACTGGCCGAAACCTTCGACGTGAAGGCCCAGGAAGGCGTGATCATCACTGGCGTGCTGCAGAACGGCCCGGCGGCCAAGGCCGGCATCAAACCCGGCGACGTGATCCTGAGCATCGGCAACCAGCCTGTGGCCGACGTGACGCAGCTGCTATCCCGCGTGGCAGCACTCAAGCCGGGCACCGCATCGCGCTTCACGATAGAGCGCAAGAACCAGAAGTTGGAACTGGACGTCACACCCGGCGTGCGGCCCAAGCCGCGGCCGGCACCGCAGCAGTAAATGCTATTGATTTGCTAGCTATCCGCACATTCTCTGCGGGGGCTAGCGGCCTTTTTTACCAATAACCCCTAGACGCCAGCTGGTCAGACAGGGCTGGAATCAGCCTCTTCTGCAGGCGCCTGGGTGTGCTTGATGAACAGTTGGGCGGCCCAGATACCCAGCTCATACAGGATGCACATGGGGATGGCCAGCGCCAGTTGCGAGACCACGTCGGGCGGAGTGACGATGGCAGCGGCGACAAAGGCCACAACGATGAAGTAACTGCGAAAGCCCTTGAGCTTGTCCAGGCTCACCAGCCCCATGCGGGCCAACACGACCACCACGACAGGCACCTCGAACGCCAGGCCAAAGGCCAGGAACATGGACAGCACAAAGTCCAGATAGGCCTCGATGTCCGGCGTCGCCGAGATGCTCTTGGGCGCAAAGCTCTGGATGAACTTGAACACCTGGCCGAACACGAAGAAATAGCAGAACGCCACGCCCACAAAGAACAGCACCGTACTGGAAATCACCAGCGGCAGCACCAGCTTCTTCTCATGGCTGTACAGCCCTGGCGCGACAAAGGCCCAGACCTGGTACAGCACCACCGGCAGCGCCAACAGGAAGGCCGCCATCAGCATGATCTTCAGCGGCACCAGAAACGGCGAAATCACCGACGTGGCAATCAGCTTGCCGCCAGCAGGCAGCGAAGCCACCAGCGGCGCGGCCAGCAAGTCATAGAGCCGGGCCGGGCCGGGGAAAATGGCCAGCACGGCCAACATGATGCCCACGGCAATGGCGGCCTTGATCAACCGGTCGCGCAGCTCCACCAGATGCTGCACGAAGGGCTGTTCCGTACCGGCGAGTTCATCCTGCGGGTTGTCGTCTGATGCCATGGGAATAGGAGGTAAACGGTTCAGCCCACGCGCGGCGGCCGGAACCGGGCGACACGGGCAGCACCCGACTGGGCCTTGGTACGCACCCCGTTGCGGGACTTGTACCAGTTCGGCACGGCACCTTGCTTGAGGCGCCAGTTCTTGCGGGGGTGCTTGTATTCAGGGAATGCGTCAGGGGCCGACAAAGCCGCGTCGGTGGCCTCGGTCCAGGATTTTTCGAAATCGCTGGCCTGGGTCTGGATGGAGTTCTCCACGTCGCGCGCCGCACCTTCCACGGTTTCGCGCATCTTCTTGAGCTCGTCGAGCTCCATGGAGCGGTTGACCTCGGCCTTGACGTCGGCCACATAGCGCTGTGCCTTGCCCAGGAGGGTGCCCACGGTGCGGGCGACGCGCGGCAGCTTCTCCGGCCCGATGACCACGAGGGCCACCGCGCCGATCAGCGCCATCTTCGATATGCCGAGATCAATCACGCAGTTGAGGCAGGTGCTTCAGGCCGGATCAGGACTTCTGCTTGGCTTCCACGTCGATCGTGGTTTTTTCAGCCGCAGCCGCGTTGACCACTTGTTGTGCAGGAGCAGCGGGCTTTTCGTCAACGGATGCTGCGCCGTCCTTCATGCCGTCCTTGAAGCCCTTGACCGCACCGCCCAGATCCGCGCCGATGTTCTTCAGCTTCTTGGTGCCGAACACCATCACCACGATCAGCAGCACGATCAGCCAGTGCCAGATGGAAAATGAACCCATGATTAACTCCTAACAATAGTCTTCAATTCTAGTCGTGGCGGGTAAAGCCACAATTTCCCGCCGGGCCGTCCCAAGGGAAATTACCCCTGAGGGGCAGCGACCCGTGTAACGGCGGAGCGTGGGGGGAGCCGAAACTCACCCACGCAGCCACGGACGCGGACCGCCCATGACGTGGAAGTGCAGGTGGTGCACCTCCTGCCCGCCTTCCGCCCCGGTGTTGGTGACCACGCGAAAGCCGCCTTGCGGATAAGGGTTGCAGCCCTCCTGCAAAGCCAGCTGCGGCACCAACGTCATCATCCGGCCCATCATGCCCGCGTGCTCCGCGCCCACCTGCGCCATGGACGGAATATGCGCCTTGGGAATCAGCAAGAAATGTACCGGCGCCCAGGGGTGGATGTCGTGGAAGGCGTAAAACTCATCGTCCTCATACACCGTGCGCGACGGAATCTGCTTGGCGACGATCTTGCAAAACAGGCAATCCGGGTCGTGGGCGTGGGGCGTGGCAGTCGTGGGGCTTGTGCTCATGCACCAATCTCCTGGCCTTTGTTCATGGCGATAAAGCCGGTGACGATGCGGTAGAGGAACCAGACCGACACCAGCGCCCAGGCAATGGCGCCTGGCAAATACAACAACAGGAACAGCGGCGCCGTCACCAGGTACAGCAGCCCGGCGATGACCACCGTGCGGATGCGCCAGCGGAAGTGCGATGCGTGCCAGGTGCCGGTGGCGTTGTCGCGGTTGACCATGTCCAGGATCAGCGCGGCGATCAGCAACACGGCGCTGGCCTGGGCACCCGGAATGACGGCCCCCACGGCAACGATCAGGTGCAGCACGTAGCTGATGGTGCCCACGGTGTTCAGCGACTGCAGTTTTTGCAAGTCCGCCGGTGGCGCATCGGGCGTGGTGAAGTTGGGCTCCATGCACTTCTCCTTATTTGGATTCGGCCTCACGCGCCAGGACTTTGCGCAAGGCTTTTTCTTCAATGCCGCTGGTGCCGGCACGGCGCTCCAGCTCGGCAATCACGTCGGCGGGCGTCAGGCCATAGTGGGCCAACGCAATCATGCTGTGGAACCACAGGTCGGCCACTTCGTAGACGATCTTGCTGGCGTCACCGCCATGGTCCACGTCCTTGGCCGCCATGACCACCTCGGTGGCCTCTTCGCCGATCTTCTTCAGGAAGGCATCCGGCCCCTTGTGCAGCAGGCGCGCCACATAGCTGCCTTCCGGGTCACCGCCGTTGGCGGCCTTGCGGCTTTCGATGACGGCGGCCAGACGGGCCAGGGAATCCTGTGAGGTGGAGGTGGAAGACATAAGGCTATTTGTAGATGGATTCAGGGTCTTTCAAGACCGGATCGACGGCCTGCCATGCGCCGTCCTTGAGCACGCTGAAGAAGCAGCTGTGGCGCCCGGTATGGCAGGCAATGCCTGGTTCGTGGCCCAGTTGGGTGACCAGCAGCAGGATGACGTCGTTGTCGCAGTCCACGCGGATCTCATGCACGGTCTGCACATGGCCGGACTCTTCGCCCTTGAACCACAGCTTGTTGCGTGAACGGCTGAAGTACACGGCGCGGCCCAGTGCGGCGGTCTTTTCCAGCGCCTCGCGGTTCATCCACGCGAACATCAGCACGTCGCGGCTGGCCTGCTCCTGCGCAATCACCGGCACCAGGCCTTGCGCGTCCCATTTGATGTCGTCCAACCAGTTCATGCAGGCATTGTCGGTGATTTGGGGGATACCCGATTTGCTATTGATTAAGTAGCTCATCGCGCAATCTGTACAAGGGTTGCAAGCCCTTTTGGCACCAAGGTTTATCGGCGGGTCGGGATACCGCGCTCCGCCATGCGGGCCTTGGCCTGGGCCACGGTGTATTCGCCGTAGTGGAAGATGCTGGCGGCCAGCACCGCGTCCGCTCCGCCCTGCTGCACGCCGTCGGCCAGATGGTCCAGGTTGCCGACACCGCCGGAGGCGATGACGGGCACGCTGACCGCATCGGCCACGGCGCGCGTCAGCGCCAGATCGAAGCCGCTCTTGGTGCCGTCGCGGTCCATGCTGGTCAGCAAGATCTCGCCCGCGCCGCGGCGCGCCATCTCGGTCGCCCAGGCCACGGCGTCCAGGCCGGTGTTCTTGCGGCCACCGTGGCTGTAGACGTCCCAGCCGGGGCCGCGCGTCTTGGCGTCTTCCTCGGAGCGGCG
>JACXTT010009096.1_pt1 | contig 13607 bp, 15 predicted proteins | sample 9270951 | NCBI WGS metagenome assembly JACXTT01 (sample SAMN15532306, study PRJNA645909) | rock metagenome | isolation source: weathered quartz diorite | place: Puerto Rico | collected 2017-06-21
CAATCCCGTCGATCACGTTTCGGCTTTGCGCGCTGACCGACACCCGCGCCGCAGACGCGGCTAGCCCGCGTACCTCTCCTTCGAAACGGCCAAGGGCTCCGGGGCTGACGGCAGCGGGACGAATTCGGCGTCGTCATGGACCGGAAGCTTCATCCGCCCGGCACGCCAGTCCGCCTTGGCTTGCTCGATCCGAGCTCGTGACGAAGAGACGAAGTTCCACTCGATGAAACGCTCGCCGATCGGCTCGCCGCCGAGCAGCATGACGATGGCAGGCGTCGCGGCGGTGAAAACAATCGACTGCCCGGCCCCGAAGACGAGCATGCGCCCGGCTTCGAAAACCCTGCCCTCCACTTCCACCGACCCGGAAGCAACATACGCCGCGCGCTCCGGATATTGCGCGTCGAGCTGGGCTCGCGTGCCCTCAGCGAGCCTCCAGTGCACATAGAACAGCGGCGAATGCGTACGAACCGCTGCCTTGGCACCGAACGCCTCGCCCGCGACCAGGCGCGCCCAGAGCCCGCCCGACTCATACACCGGAAGCTCGTGCGACGCATAGTGGTCGAACGCAGGCTCGATTTCCTCGTACTCCTTCGGCAGACCGACCCAGGCCTGGATGCCGTGCATCGGCCCGCCCTCGAGACGCGCCCGCTCGAAGCGCTCCGAATGGGTGATGCCGCGACCGGCAGTCATCCAATTGACCTCGCCCGGCCGGATCGCCTGTTCCGAGCCTAGGCTATCGCGGTGCATGACTTCGCCGTCGAACAGATACGTAACGGTCGACAACCCGATGTGCGGATGCGGTCGGACATCGACCGAGCGCGGGATGCCGGGCGGAAAGTCGATCGGCCCCATGTGATCGAAGAAAACGAAGGGACCCACCATGTGGCGCTTCGCGAAAGGAAGCACGCGCCCCACTTCGAAGCCGCCCAGATCGCGGCGCCGCTGATCAATGACAAGGTCGATCACGAGGAACGAGCGACACTGTGCGTCACAGCGGTGTCGCCGCGGACGATATTGCCCGTCTCAGTGCGATAGCGGCCGGGCGTGATCGAGAGGTTCCTCTGGAAGGCAAGCGTCATGTGGCTCTGCGAAGAAAATCCGACCGTGGCTGCGATTGTACTCAGCGAGAGATTACTTGCGGCGAGCAGATCCTGGGCATGCGCGATCCGCAGTTTCATCAGGTAGCGGTGCGGGCTGTCTCCTGTTGCCGCTTGAAACGCGCGCGCGAACCGGTACTGATTCATTCCGACCACCGCGGCCAGTTCCGAGAGTCTGAGCGCCGAATCCAGATGCGCGACGATGTAGTCCGTTACCCGACGCAATTCGGCGCTGGAGAGCTTTCGATCGATCCGCGACACCGGCCGATTGGCCAGGTTGGAATAGCGGCGCAGCAGGTGCGCCCCCAACAGGTGCGCGATCGCGTTGAGCTCGAGCTCGGTAACCGGCTCCGGGTCGTGCAATCTGTCTCGAAATATCATCGCGTAGCGCGCGAGGCTTTCGTCGATGTGAAACGCGGCCTCCTGTATCGCGACGTCGTTTCCGTCCACTCCGTAGATCTCGGCGGCCAGATCGCCGACCAGTCGGGACGACACATAGAAGTGGACCATCTCATGGGGACCCTCGGACAGCCACGAAGACTCCTCGCTGGCCGGGACGATCGCCGTCATGCCCGATCGGCCGGTGCCGCGCGTGAATGAACTGGGCTTGTCTATCCTGATCGTCCGGGCGCCGCAGATCCGATAGCCGATCCCGTGATAGGCCTGATTTGCGGGTTTAAACGTGTGAACCGGCTCACGGTAAGACACACAGGCGACTCCGACAGTGCCCGGATCCTCGAATGTCACCGAATTTTCCGCGACGACGCCTTTTGAGCGAAGCAAGGCCTCCACGAAATCGATTTTGCGAAGACAACCGACGGATCGACTGACGACCTTCATGCCTTGCCCCTGAAATGAAGCGCCGGCCCGTCGATTCATCATTCTTGTGCGGGCGCCCTCGCAATGTGCGCGAAAAAATCTTATCACCGCACCATTGCAGAGCCATACTTTGTTGACGGGATCGGCGCGCGCGACGCTGCCTGCACCAATAGGTCGCGGTCAACGGGTGACGGCAAGGTTGCCGTCACCCGCTGACTCGGTTTGCTGTGCGCCGTTGCGGAAGGCTAAGGTTGGTAGACGATGATGCTGTCCCAGAAGGCGCAGTTGTGGTTCGCCGACCATTGCGAGTTGGTGAACGTCGACAGACTGGGCACGTTTTCGGACAGGAACGCGGGCGCATCGGTGGCAGTGGTGTACTGCGGCCAAGGCGAATTCCCTGTTCCGTTCGGATTTCCCGTACTGGCGAAATTGGTCCACGCAGCGACCAGTTCGTCGGAGAGCTTCTCCTCCTCGGGCGTCAGAGTCGACGGGTGGTTGAAGCCCAGGACGCCGCCATGCCAGTTCGGGAACAGGAACTGGATGTCGATCGTGTGCGCCGCCAAGGGCGTAAAGCCCGGCAGGCGCGGAAAGTAATACGGCGCGTTCTGGTCGTTGAATTCGTACTCGTAAACGGGGACCCCTGCCTGCGTCCACAGCGTATCGATATGGCGGTTTCGACAGGCTCCCGGATGCGTGCCGACCAGATCAAACGTTGCCTGCGGATCCGCGCCAGGCGGGTATTGAGCCAGCACCGCGTCAACGGTCCCGGCCGGATAATTCGGGCCGCCGATGTATTCGGCCCTGCTGTAGGTGTTTGTCACATTGGTTATATATTGAGCCGCTGTGATGGGCGCTTGTGGATTGGCGAAATACTCGGTAATCCCGATGCCAAAAGTAGCCTCATCCTGAACGTTGCCGCCCATGATCGGCATGTGGTTGAACTGGCCCGTGGTCCAGGCGGTGATCGGCGTGATTGGCATGATCGTGCCATCCACCATCGGCCCGGTCACATAGGGACCCGTGACGTTCGGCGTTCCCACCAACTGCAGAATCTCCGCGGCTGGAAGGGCGCGCAAGCACGCGGCAGCTGCAGCGTCCGTGCCCTTGCAGCCGGCGGCCTCCGCGAACGCCGTGCCGCGCGCCAATCCGATCGACAGCGGCGCCAGCGATGACAACGGCGAGCTTTCGTAGATCGCCCGGTTGAACAGCCCCGCCGCGAGCGGCGAAATCTGGTTCACACCCGTGTCTTGCGCTCCGGCTGATTGGCCGCCCAGCGCAACCCGGGTGGGGTCACCGCCAAAAGCTGCGATATTTCGCTGCACCCAGCGCAATGCAGCCTGCTGATCCAGGATGCCGTAGTTGGCGAACAGATGCCCTTCCGAGTCCAGCGCCGGATGTGCCAGGAACCCGAACAGATTCAAGCGATAGTTGATGATGACGACGACCGTGGGGGTTCCGAGCGGGCCACCCGTGGCGAGCTTGCTGCCGTCGTAGTCGTTGGACTCGCCGTCCACATTTCCGCCGCCGTGAATCCACACCAGGACGGGGTGCGCCGTCCCGCCGCGACCGAGCTTGGTCGTGAACACGTTCAAATACAGGCAGTCCTCGTTCGTGTTCGGTGGGCCTGCAAACACTCCGAGTTCCGTGACCTGCGCGCACGTGTTCCCAAATCGGGTTGCGTTGCGCGGCTCATCCCAATGAGCGGCAGGTTGCGGTGGCATCCACCGCAGGCGCCCGACCGGTGGAGCCGCGTACGGAATACCCAGGAACTCGTACACGCCATTGCTTACGAACCCCCTGACGGGGCCGTTGCTGGTCGAAACAATCGGCCCGTCCTCGTCGTCAGCCGCAGCAGGGCCAGCGAGCGCGCTTCCCGCCAGCAGCAACACAATGGACAGGACGTGCGTAATGAACTTTCGCGCAGTGCAAGCGTCGTTTGCTTTCGACATCATCGTGCTTCTCCTCAGGGTTGCATTCGCGTTTTCTAGTCGCGCGACTCCGGAACGCTCAAAGGCTCGGACAGCCAACGCTCATAGAACCTGGCGATTTCGAGGTTGTTCATTTCCCGGGCATCAGTCCTGTCGATGATCCAGCCCCTTCCGGTGAAGCCAATCCGACAGGAGATCGGCGATCTGAACATTGTTCAGATCGGACATCGCGAAATGCGTATTCCCAAAGATGCCGATGTCGGGCAAGTGGGTCAGATGGGCGCGGCCGCCGTACGCGTTCACCAGGTCCACGAACTTTTGCGCCATGATGATGCGGCCCTGCCAGATTTCGATATCGGGGTAGATCGATGGACTCTGGTCGGCCGTTGGAAAGTTGTCGCCCCAGATGATCTCGATCGGAATCTTCGTCAGATTCAAGAAATCCGCGAGCGGAACGGGCGTGCCGCTAATGGGACCCAACGGCCCCGCCGGAACTGGCGGCGGCACTTGACCCTCAGGAAAGATCTGGGTCACCGGCTCATACGCGTAAACGGCCTTCACATTGGAGCTCTTCGATGCCGTGATCCAGCCAAGAACGCCGCTTGCGGAATGGGTGACCAGCACTGCCGGTCCGATCTTGCCGAACAACGCGACAATGGCACTGGTCGCGACGTCGTTGCTGGTGGCCGCCGTGTCCGGGGTTTGTTGGCGCCACCACTGGTCCAGAGCGTCGGGGTCACGCGAGAATTGCACGCCCGGGAAGTATTCCGGCCAGATGCCGATGCGAAAGCGGATGAAGATGCCCTGCTCTCCGGTAGGACCCGGTCCAGGTACCGGCGCGATCGTGCCATTGATCGTCGCGCGGCCGGCATTGCCGCGGTGCGGTTGTTCGAGGATGTAGGTCGAGAAACCGCGCCGCACGAAGATGTTCTGGAAACCGTCGCGGCCGTCCGGCGTCGTTTCCCACGTTTTGCTGAACTGACCGCCGCCGTGCCACATGACCAGCGGATATCGGCGCGCGTTGACCGGAATCTGGTACTGGACATAGGCATGATCGCCATGGACGGTCTGTCCGTCCGGCGTCAGCGCGATCGGATCAAAGGTGCCGGGATTGGTGACGACTGAGCCACCGACCAGAAAGCTGCCTTGCCTCTCGAGCAGCAACTGGCCCTCGCTACCTTCCTCCGCTCTGACGCGATCTGCCAAAGGCGCCACCGACGCTGCTGCTGCGAGGCCACCCACGCGAGCGAGGAACTTGCGCCGATCGACGCTACGGGACTTCCTTGTTTCAGTTTCATCCTTGCTGGTCCCGGCGCACCCGTGGCCCATGGCGGATCACCCCGCTATTTTGGTTTTGACTCGAGGGTGCTCGACTCGAAGCAGCTCGCCGTCAGAACATTGCACCCTAGCAAGTTGCTCAGGCGCGCGTCTTTCACTTCCTTGCAGGCGTATTTGCAGAATCTTGCGAGACGTACCGTAAAAAGGTCCGCCGAAGCACCCGGACGCGGTCGCGGTTTCCGAAGCGATTCTTGCGCGGCACCGGCAGGGGCCGGGCTTCAGCGAGGCCGTGATTCCCCGACGGCTGGGCCGATGCTCCTACGCCCCTGGACGGCCCGGGCGTGTGGGAGATAGCAGGCGCTCTGGTATCGCTTGGGCGTAGTGCCCGTCATCTTTCGAAACGTTTGCGAGAAGTGGCTCTGGTCCGAAAAGCCCAGGCTGAGCGCCAGTTGAGAAATGGAAACACGGCCACCGGCAAGGCGTTTTTGCGCTTCGGAAATGCACTCGCGCAAAACATAGTGATGGGGTGAAACGCCGAGGCTGTGCTTGAACAGCATCGAAAAATAGTGCGGGCTGAGGCTGACCTGGTCTGCCAACTCCGCCAGACGCATGTTGCAGGCGAGATTTGCCCGGACGTATTCGCTGACCCGCCTCACCTGCATCGGTGACAATGTCAACTCGTAGGGATCGCGCTGGTGCTTATCCATGGCAGCCGACTTCGATCCATCAGCCATGATCCGCATCTGGCCGGCCCAAGGATTTCAGCACAGAAGAGTGAAACCGGGGGTTAACCCGTCTATGCGACATGTGCCGGTCTCGTGACAAGGCGAAACGCAAACCGCGGCTAAGCCCTCAACTGCATAGCTACCCCGTGTGCGGGACGGAAGCGGCCTCAAATGGAATCACATGAAAACCTCACGAACATTGGGCAATCACTCCGCGATCTGGACGATTCTCCTAGACGGCGGCAGACTGATGGTCGAGACTTGTTTGGTTTGGAAGTATCAGAGGAGCGCTCGATGAAGCGAAACGCGGCATCTTTCTGCACCTTCGTGGTCGCATCGCTGGTTGGGATTGGTATGCCGGCAATGGTCGCGGCGGAAGTTGTCACGACTCACCTGGGCGGATACCAGGAGACCCCAGCGACGATAAATACCACTGGAAGCGGCACGTTCGTTGCGAACATAAGTGACGACGGAACGGCCATTGAATATCAGCTCAACTACAGTGGCCTTTCTTCCACTGTGACCCAGTCTCATATTCACTTTGGTAGGCCTTCGCTTAGCGGTGGGGTCGTGCTTTTCTTGTGCACAAACGTGGGCGCGCCCGCGACGGTTCCGACTCCTCAGGCCTGTCCTCCTGCGCCGGCGACGATTACGGGCACCCTCACCGCTGCGAACGTCATTGCCCTGGCCGCTCAGGGAATCGATAGCGGTGCGGCGGGATTTGCCGAAATGCTGAAGGCGATTCGCGCCGGGGCGGCCTATGTGAACGTGCACACGAGCGCGCATCCGTCCGGAGAAATTCGGGGCCGCTTGTCGCAAGGCAACGAATGAGCATGCGGAGCAACCAAACGGTTGCATCATTGCCCCATCGGTCAGGTTTCGGACCTCGGCGACGCTACCTCGCCGTGCTTGCGTTCCTGGGCCTGCTTCTTGCGGTGTTGCCCGCGCTCGCGTGGCAACGCGGCGAAGTCGAAAAGTTCGCCATCCTGCCACCAGGTTTTGCCAATCCTGAAGGTCTGACGATCGACGAGGACGGGAATGTCTACGTCACGACCTTTGCAGTAACCGCCGCCTCCGGAACTCAAGGTCAGCTGTTCAAATTCGACCCGCGGGGAAACTTGGTCCGACAGGTCAGCGTCAGCGGGTCGAGCAATCTTTTGCTCGGACTGGCGTTCAGTCCGAACACGGGCGACCTGCTGGTTTTGGATTTTGGGAAGTCGCAGGTTTTGAAAGTGAACCCTGAAACCGGGGCTGCCACCGTTTTTGCAAGCGTCACCGGCGTTGCCGGCCTGAACGCTTTGACGTTCGACAGCGCTGGCAATGTGTACGTTTCGGATTCGTTCCAGGGCATCATCTGGAAGACCGGACCGTCGGGCGGCGCTGCGGTTGCGTGGGTGTCCGATGTTCTGCTGCGAACGACCGGGACTCCGCCGTTCGGTGCTAACGGTTTGGAGTTCAACAACGCTGAAGATTCGCTGTTCGTAGCCAATACCGGGGACGACCGTGTCATCCGGATACCGTTCAATGGTGGGACGCCCGGCACACCCGAGGTGTTCGTCAACAGCATCAACGGCGCCGACGGACTGTTCATCGACGAGCGCGACAACCTGTGGGTGGCTGCCAATCAGGCCGACGAAATCGTGGTCGTCGACAAGACCGGCCGCGTGATCGCCAAGCTGGGCGATTTCGAAGGTATCGATGAGACGGGCGCTCCGAAGGGACTGCTGTTTCCGGCGAGCCCGGCTCGATTCGAAGATTGGGTCTACGTCACCAACCTGTCGCTGGATATCCGATTGTTCGGACTGCCGCAAGCGGTTGACAGTCAATGGGCGGCACAGGTGACGTCGCATACCGTTGCTCGGGTCAGAGCGCGCATCCCCCGGCTCGACGAGTGAGGTCGCGGCGGGCCGCACCCGAGGCGCCGGCAGCGGCGCATACGATCGAAAAATAATCCAGGCCGGTTGTCGAAACGGCGCCCCGCCAATCGACTATGGGGTGAGGCCGTGGATTCGAGTACTGCGCGATACGTTGGTTACTCGCAATCAAGGTCTTTGCACCGTCCTCCGTTAACTTCGACATCGAACAGACAGCGAAAGGAAACAAACATGGATCCCGTCGTTCATTTTGAAATGCCCTATGAAGACAAGAATCGCATGGCTGGCTTCTACACCAAAGCCTTCGGCTGGAAGCTGCAGATGCTCGGCCCGGAAATGGGAGAGTATGTTGTCGTCACCACGGCCGAAACCGACGAAAAGGGCCGACCGAAGAATCCGGGGGTGATCAACGGCGGTCTGTTCAAGAAGCCGGCCGATCCGCTGGGTCAGCATCCTTCGGTCGTCATTGCGGTGGCAGATATTCAAGACGCACTGAAAAAGGTGAGACAAGCAGGAGGCAAGGTGCTCGGAGAGCCGATGGACATCCCTGGCGTTGGTCTGTATGCCGGATTTCTCGATACCGAAGGCAATCGAGTCAGCGTTCTGCAGCCTTCCGCGCACATGTCCCAACACCCGTAACTCGGCAGACCGGAAAGGGGGCACGCCGCTGACGCGGGGTGCCCCTATTGCTGCCGCCTTTTCCTATTCGGGAGCCTGAAACCCGCCCGCGCGATACGTCAAAACCAGCGTGTCGCGGACGCCCGGTACCTCGCTCGGCTGGATCGGCGTGGTTTCGTGGACGACGCGCGCATCGTTCATAAAGGGGAGCGACCAGGGTTCGGTCATCGTGAAGCGGACGCCGCATGAACCGTGGGTATCGAACACACGGGTTTCGCCGCCGCGAATGCTGTGTCGCTCGACGGGGATCAAAGCGACGAAGTCCACGCCATCCCGATGGGCGCCCTCGGGCGTCGGGCGCCCGATGCCCGTCTCGGTATCGATGCGAAATTGATGCGCCTCGATGAACCAGCGCTCGACGCTCTTGGGCCGTGCAAACAAGGACCCGATCGATGTGAGGAGGCGAGTCCACACGGCGGCATTCATGACCTGCGCTTCGATAGGCTCGAACCACCGTTCGAGGCCGCCGTGCAGGGCGTTGTAAGACGTGGGTTGCCAGTGAGCCCGGTGCCGTACGCTTGACAATACGGTCGGCGAAAAATCCTGCACGAAGCAGCTGTGCCGTCGCGACCGGTACCGCCCGCCGTCGCGCAGATAAGTGTCTCTGGGCAAACGCGACCATGTATCGCGCAGCGCATTCAGCTGCTCGACGGCGACGCCGAGCTCTGCAACCGCGTCGGCGGCGGACAGAAACGCATAGCCTGCCTGCGACAGGCGCTCGAAGACCTCGCGATCAGATGTGCCCTTCGACATAGGTCGGGTTGTACCATCCGCCGCCGCCGGGCGCCATACTTGGTGCTGTCGTGCCCGGCCATTAACCGAGGCGACGGCACCGTTCGCGCAGCGAGCTCATCTGCTCACCCCACCATAGACCAATCATGCGGCTGAATGCTGCGCCCTGCAGCCCATGCCTGGCCGGGTGATCTGCGCGCAGAGCGCCCCAGCCAACATGAGTGACCGTCACGAGCGTGCCGGTGGAAGTCGGCGCGAATTCGACCGTCACGTTCGTCACCTCATCGGGGGCGAAATTTGCAAGGCGCCACGTGAACGCGAGTCGGCTGGGTGGATCCCACACGTGCACGCGCCCAACCTCGAATATGCGCTCGCCATCCTCGCTATCGATGGATTCGAACAGGCGACCGCCAACGCACGGCTCGAGACGGATAAGGCCGGCGCGGCGGCCCGCATGGCGGAACTTTGGGCCGCGCCGCCACCAATGGTCGATTTCGGTTGTGAAGACCTCGAACGCGACCTCGAGCGGCACCGCGACGACAACGCTGATGCGTGCCTGGTCGCCACTCATGGCTTGGGCTTGCGCGCGTGCTCGGACCGCTCCGCGTGCTGTTTGAATGCGAGGAGTTGCTCCTTCCACATCCGTTCGATTTGCCCGAGCCAGTCGCGTACCGGAGCGAATGCGGTGGGCTCAATCCGGTACACGCGCACCCGCGCGTCGGCCTCGATTCCCTGCTCGACAACAAGTCCCGCCTTGCGTAACACGCGCAAGTGGCGGCTCAGTGCCGGCGCGCTCATGCTCACCTGCTGAGCGAGCTCGCCGGCCCGGTGCGGCCTGGCCAGGAGCGCCTGAATAACCGCTCGCCGGGTTGCGTCGGAAAGGGCGACGAAGGCGGAATTCAGGTTGGAGGCGCCGGCAGACGTCATCGGGTGACCACAATGCTTCGAGGCGGGACGCGCATCAAGCTCGGACCTCAGTGGGTCGGCGGATTGCGCAGGCGCTGCGCGATCCACCATATGTGACCCTCGGGATCGAGGGCGCCATAGCACCGGTCCGCCCAGTAATCGTCCCCGTAGTCGTGCGTTGCCGGCTCTTCAACGATGCGCGCGCCGCGGGCGCGCGCGTGCTTGCAGTGTGCGTCCGCGTCGTCGACGAAAAACATGATGCACTGGGTGTTGGCCCCTTCCAGTGAGCGCGGGCTGCGCATCACACGCTTCCAGTTGCGGGGCGAATCCGGGTCCTCCTGACCCACCATGACCAGACCCTCGCCATGGGTGAGCTCGCTGTGCTCGATGCGGCCGCCGTCCCCCTCCACTTTGAGCCGGACCTCGAAGCCGAAAGCGTCGCACAGCCAGTCGATGGCTGCAGCAGCGTCCTGATAGAAGATCGAGCTGGAAAATCGCGGCCAGTCGCTGGGGCTGGGTTTCACGGCGGTCTCCTCGGGTTCGGTAGTTAATCCTGAAAGATAATATTAACCTATTTGTTAAGTATTTGCAAGACCAAGCCCGTCGGCGGCTCCACGACTAGGAGCGACGTTTGTCTCCAATCCAGTAGCGCGGACCGGGGCCCAGCCTCGCGGCCCAGTCGTCCGGATTCGCAAGCCGGCATCGCTTCAGCGACAGACACCCGCAACCGATGCACTCGGTAAGCCCTGCCCGAAGCCGCTGCAGCTCCTCGATCCGCTGGTCGATCCTGTGTGTCCAGCTGCGCGAAATCCTCGCCCAATCCGCCTGCTGAGGCGCGCGATCGTCGGGCAGCTTGGCGAGTTCCGCGCCGATCTCGAGGAGCGTCAATCCCATCCTCTGGGCGAACACGATGAATGCAACCCGTCGCAGGACCGCGCGCGCGTAGCGCCGGTGGCCGGATCCGCTTCGTTCGGACCGGATCAGGCGCTGCTTCTCGTAGAAGCGCAACGCTGATGAGGCGATGCCGCTGCGACGCGACACTTCGCTAATCGTGAGCAAATCCCGCATGACCCGCAGGGTAGCAGAAAAACCACTTGACTTGAAGTTAACTTCAACTTCTAGCCTGCGGTCCTTGGAATCCATTGACAGTTCGGACCAGGGAGCGAACCGATGGTTGCATTTGATGGGATGCTTGCCGACGGATTTTCGATGCCAGTCGACCGACACGCTAACGCGAGCGATCGCTCGCGAAGCCCATTACATGGGCGGAGAATCGCCGTCACTGGCGGCACGGCCGGTCTCGGGCTGGCCCTCGTGCGCGAGCTCGGGGCGCGCGGAGCGCGCGTCGCGTTCGTCGCGCGCAAGCGCGTGGGTGTAGAGCGGGTCGAGCGCGAGCTCGTCGGCACTCACGGCGTGATCGGGGACATTTCGAAGAAGGAAGACATCCACCCGATCGCCCTGCAGATCCTCGGCGCCTTGGGTGGCCTGGATATTTTGATCAACAACGCATCCACGTTGGGGCCGCCGCAGCTCGAGCTGCTGGCCGATACGCAGTGTGAAGACTTCGAACACGCGCTGGCGACCAACGTGCTCGGACCCTTTCGGCTGACCAAGGCGTTGCTGGGTTCGCTGGCCGGATCGGCGCGGGAAGGCTATGGGGTCATTGTGCTGAACATATCGAGCGACGCGGCCTTCAATGCCTACCCGAGCTGGGGTGCGTACGGCGCGAGCAAGGCAGCCCTGCACCATATGACGCGGATCTGGTCGGAGGAGCTGAAGTCCGATGGGATTCACTTCGTCTCGTACGACCCGGGCGACATGGACACGGCGTTGCACCGTGCCGCAGTGCCCGACGCCGACCCTTCATCGTTGAAGCGACCGGAGGTCGCGGCCCGCGAATTGGCCGACGCAGTCGAGATCGCGATCGTGAGGTCCGTCGGGGCGCCCGAAGCCATGGCGACGGCGCTCGTTCGATGATTCCGGCAACTGAGCCGTCAAGGCATCCAAGGCACGCCAAGCTGCTCGTCGTTGGAGCCACCGGTCGCATCGAGCACCGGCCGCGATCCGCCCTGCCCGGCCTGCTGCGAGCCGGAGATCTGGTTGTCGCGAACGATGCAGCCACTTTGCCCGCTAGCCTGGTCGGGACGCACCTGCCGACGGGCGGTGCCATCGAAGTGCGGCTGGCCGGGCGCCGCTCGCTCGATCCGACGCAGGTCAGCGACTTCTGGGCGGTCGTTTTTGGCGCGGGCGACTTTCGCACGCGAACTGAAGACAGGCCAAAACCTCCTGCACTGACCCGTGGCGATCGCCTCGCACTTGGGCCACTCAAAGCGACCATTGCTCGCGTGCTCGATCACTCGCGCTTGATTTCGCTGCATTTCGACGGTCCGCCAAGGCAGATTTGGAACGGGCTCGCGCGACACGGCAAACCGGTCCAGTATGCGCACGTCCCCCAGCCACTCGCGCTTTGGGACGTGTGGACGACGCTGGCCGGTCCGCCCGTCGCGTTCGAATCCCCGTCGGCGGGATTCGTTCTGAGCTGGCGGGTGCTGGCCTCGTTGGCCGCGCGGGGCGTGCGCGTTGCCACGTTGACTCACGCCGCGGGGCTATCGTCGACCGGCGACCCTGCGTTGGATGCACGATTACCGTTCGACGAGGCCTATCGAATTCCCGCGTCAACCTCGCAGGCGGTACGCGACACGAAAAATCGGCTGGGCCGCGTCGTAGCGATCGGCACAACGGTGGTTAGGGCGCTGGAGCATGCGGCCTTGCTCGATTGCGCCGTTGCCTCGGGCGAAGGCCTCGCCAACCAAACGATAGGAGCAGGCAGCCGACTGCGTGTAGTTGACGCGCTGCTGTCGGGCGTGCACGAGAACGGCTCCAGCCATCACGAGCTGTTGCGGGCGTTCGTCGATGACGGCACGCTGGCGCGCATGGACGGGGAACTGGAGAGCCACGGCTATCGCACGCACGAGTTCGGGGATTCAGTTTTCGTTGTTTCCACCAAGACGCGCATGGCGGCCAGCCCGTGGCGTGCTAATTTCCCGTCCGACGATCGATCGCTATGCAACTTTCTACCGAACTCGCCACCGCCGTCTTCGGGCTCGCTGCTGCCGCTTCGTTTGGAACAGCCGACTTCTGTGGAGGCGTCGCTGCGAAGCGCTCGCATGTCTTCGGCGTGCTGACCGTCGGGCGTCTGTGTGGCCTGGTGATCGCAGTGACGCTCGCGCTGATCACCGAGGAACCGTGGCCCTCCGGGCGTTCGCTGGTGTGGGCCTGCGCGGCGGGGGTCGTCGGCGCGTTGGCGCTTCCCGCGTTCTACCGGGCACTGGCCATCGGCAAAATGGGAATCGGCGCACCCGTAACGTCGGTGCTGGCGGCGGCGGTTCCGGTCGTGGTGGCGGCATTCACGCAAGGGCTTCCGCGGCCGATCCAGGTGGCGGGTTTACTCGTCGCTCTCGCGGCTCTGTGGCTTATCTCCCGGCCGGACGGCAAGATTCGCCCTGAGGGCCTCGGACTGGCACTGCTCGCCGGCATCGGCTTTGGCGGCTTCCTGGTGTTCATCCATCT
>JACXTT010009097.1_pt1 | contig 13605 bp, 8 predicted proteins | sample 9270951 | NCBI WGS metagenome assembly JACXTT01 (sample SAMN15532306, study PRJNA645909) | rock metagenome | isolation source: weathered quartz diorite | place: Puerto Rico | collected 2017-06-21
TAAAATAAGATCGTTTTTGATAATTATAAGTCCTCATTGGATAACCGTAACCGGTATATCTGGTAGTAAATTTATCGTCCGACTATAAATAAGAAACAACGTTATCATGGTTCTCACCAACAACACAAATACCAGCAGCTTTTTCCACTTTATTATATGGAATCCACGCAACAGAAAGTTTCTCTTTATTGCTTTGGGGGGAACAATAGTACAGTTTATTATATTTAAGATACTATATCCTTTCCCTGATTTCTTCTCTGATTCGTATAGTTATATTTATGCCGCGCAGGCCAATCTTGATATAAGCATCTGGCCGATTGGGTATTCCAAGTTTTTGCGTTGGTTTCATTTTATTACGTATTCTGATACGGCGCTGATAAGTTTTCAGTATTTCTTTTATGAGCTCTCAGCTCTGTATTTCTTTTTTAGCTTCTTGTATTTCTACAAGCCGGTGAAAACGAATGAGATTATCTTATTCATCTTCCTATTCTTTAATCCGCTGTTTTTATACCTGTGTAATTATGTAAATAGTGATCCGCTGTTCCTGGCGTTGAGTTTATTCTGGTTTACGGAATTACTATGGATTATCAACCGGCCAAGGATGTACCAGATATTTGTGCAGGCGGTATTGTTGTTTGCCTGCTTTACGGTGAGGAATAACGCTTATTATTACCCGGTTATTGCGGCACTGGCGTTTGTGTTATCCCGACAAACCTGGCGGAGAAGAGTGGCGGGGGCGCTGCTGGGAGTAGCACTTATTATACCTTTTATTATACATACGCGGAATGAAGCGTATAAGATGACGGGGACAAAGCAGTTTTCGTTGTTTACGGGGTGGCAGCTGGCGAATAATGCGTTGTATGCATTTGAGTATATGGATACTACAAAAATACTACCATCACAGGTTAATGATTTGGATAAAATGAGCTTGTCCTTTTTCCGACAGGTGCCAACCAAATTTCTACATGAATATTTGTTATCTGATCAAGGAAATTTTTTCATTCGCGCCAGTTATTCTCCGTTAAAACAATTCATGTTGCATCACTATCAAATAACCGATGAGTATAGTAATATTGTTGCTTGGGGAAAATCATCAGCGGTATTTTCAGAATACGGAAGGTACCTCATAACGCACAACCCAAGAGCTTATATATGGGAATTTATGATTCCTAACACAAAAAATTACTTTATCCCCTATCTTGAAAAATTACAGGTATACAACCTGGGGCTAGATAATATAGAATCAAATGCCGCATATTGGTTTCATTATAAGAGTAATACTGTTACATCATTCTCAAAAACCGGTCAAGGAAATATTTTATACTTATATCCAGCCATCTTTTTATCGCTCAATATATACTTAATAGTTATTGGCTTATGGTTTTTATTTAAAAAAGTATATTTGAATACTGAAGTTCCCATTAATCGGATGTTAATATTATCTGGCTTGACTCTTTGTGTCAATTTCTGCTTTTGTATTTTTTCTACCATCATAGTCTTCAGGTATCAGGTTTTCCCAATAATAATATGTTTATCGTTAGCTCTCCTATTAACAGAATTTATTGATAAACAAGAATTAAAAAATAGAATAGTTGTAAGAGACAAAGGACAGAATATGGAAAGCAGATCAACAAAATAATTTATTAACTATTGAATTTCGATACAATAATCGCTAATGAGAGATACTAATATTAATATCACCAATAGGGAATCTCCAATATTAACAGTAGGAAGACCCTTTCCTGATCGTTCCATTGATTATTCGGAAATATTGGAATTTTATAATATTGGCTATAAAGCAGTGGATTATCACCTTCAGATAGGTGAAATCATAAAAACACAGGGATGGATTTTACATATTTCAATGGTAATTTCCCAAGTTATACCCGTCTTTAAACTTGTAATACCTTTCCTTATAAAAGAAAACGTACCTTTTAAAATACCTCAGGACAAAGAAACATGTCTCAACTTAATGAACGGTTGTTTGGGCACTGCACAGATAGGAAAAATAGTAAGTTTATATCCTGAGAACGATGCACTCGCATTATTCATTGCCAAAGAATTAATTCAATTAACCAAACCTTTTAAAGGTCCTTTAGTACCCACTGACATTTTGCTTGGAAGCATTGTCTATACCAGATATGGAAGTTTTAATGCTGTCTTACAGTTCACGAATACAGGTCAGGGAGAAAAATATATCTATAACTCGAAGGGCCAATTGATAAAAGATCCCTACTCCATGCCTTTTCGCTTACCAGAAGGTATTGATTGGCCATTCTCATCATTGGCTAGCGAAATTGCTCCCGTCTCGAAAAAAATATTAAATTTTATCTATAGACCTACATCTTACTTAAAAGAAGATCCGAAAGGAGATGTTTATAAAGGCGTATACCTTAAAAGCCTCTTTAATGTAAAAAATTGCGTTATAAAACAAGGGAGAAAAAACATGTCCTCAGAAGATAGCGGTCGCGATATCTACGATCGATTATCATGGCAACAGAAATTACACACCGATCTTTCTGGACTCCTGCCTATACCGAAGATATTTGATTTCTTTCAACAAGGTGGCCACTCATACTTAGTCATGGAATATATCAAAGGCACCAATCTTTACGATAAAATAAAAGAGATCAATCCTTCTTTTAAAAGTTGGTTTACCTTACCCAAAAAAGACTTATTAACCATTCTAGACTACTTGATTACTATAACATCCAATATTGAAATATTACATCAAAGAGGATATATTCATCGAGATATTAACCCGGTAAATTTCTTGATAACTCCCAAAGGAGGACTTTGGTTAATCGACCTTGAACTAGCTTATTCGCTTATTATCCATGAGCCAAATCCTCCTTACGAACTTGGCACAATCGGCTATATGTCTCCCGAGCAGCAGATAGTTAGAACACCAACTATTCAGGAAGATATCTACGGTTTAGGTGCTATGATAATGGAAATATTTACAGGTATTTCACCCATTAAAATCGATAGCTGCAATCAAGATAAATTAGCTGACACCTTGAATATATTCACTTTGGACAATAATATTAGTAGAATAATCGCCACCTGCCTGCAATCCAATCCGCTGCATAGGCCTGATTTATCCATACTCAAAAAATCGCTTCTACAATATAGATCGCATCTCCAATCCGATGGCATTCACACTTACCAAAACGCTTCTCATTTAAATGCATCCTCTCTGCAAAAAGCAGTCTCTCTTGCATTAGAAGGAATTAACAAACCGCCTATCCTCGTTCTAAACGACGTTTGGTACTCCAAGGAGATTAATATTTCAAATGCATCTATGATTCAGCACAAAGAATACACACGATATCCTGGGCTAGAAATAGGGATTGGCGGTGTATTATATACATTGGCTCGACTTCATAAAGCAGGATTCAACATAGAATCTTGCTTGAGTGGCTATAAAAAAGGGTGGGAATTTATCGACGAATACTACACAAAGGCAATTGAAAATATCCCTTCAGGCCTTTACTCAGGAACAGCCGGAGTAGCGATAGCTATGATGGAGGGGCTAAATGCTACTCTTTTAGTAAATAATGCTAATAATAGGTTTAAAATTCAAAACTGGCTCCAGGAGCCCTGTGAAAATCTAAATTTAGCGAATGGACTGGCAGGCCAGTGCTGTGCCATAATGCAGTGCTCTTTGTATCTCGAAAAAGGCTTTCTACAGTATACACTGGTCAATTTTATAAACATTTTATTGACAAATCAATCGAAAGACGGGGACTGGATATTACCAGATCTGGAAAAGGATAAAAAAAATACGATTTCGAGAAGTTTCAGATATGGGAGCACGGGTATCGTGTGGTGCTTATTAGAATATTACTCACGTTATCCGGATAAAGAGGTGCTGATGTCTATACAAAAAGGATTAAAATGGTTATTGAAGAATCGATTTACACCAAAAGAAATATTCATAAATAAAGCTTCTAATAAACGAAATGGCATATTAATACTTCTTATAAAGGCATTTGAGGTATTACAAGATGACTACTATAAGAAAATAAGCGAGGAAACGATGTTACAGTTGCCGGAATACATCACAAATAATGATTTCACCCAACAAAATGGGATGGCAGGAATAGGTGAGCTATATCTTGAAGCCGCGCGTATCTTTAATGACGTCAGGTGGAAAGCAAGGGCAGAATGGATCGCAAGCGTATATATTCAGATGCTTAAACTAAATCCTACCGGCTCGGGATATTGGAAAATGGAAGAAAGGAATGAGCCAACCGCAGATTTTATGGAAGGCAATAGTGGAGTTATACATTTTATGGCCCGTTGTCTAGAGCCTGATAAAATAGGTTACCGATTCTTAAAATAAAGCTCTTTGTTGCAACAAAAGCGTCACCGAAGTAGCTACCGTTGACGCCAAATTGGATATACCTGTATCCATTGACATTTTAACAGGTAAGTGAAATCGCCATCACTACAATTGGTGACAAAGGGGAAGCCAAAAACCTTCAACAGAGTAGGCATTTCTATTAAAATTAAAAAAGAATTGTTATGAAAAAGACTAAAATCGTTATGGGCATCGGCTCCATCGTATTGGCAAGTGCAGCATTTTTAGCAGCAAAGCCCGCAAAAGTGTTACAAAACTTTACAGCTGGTTTTGCAAATATAGGAGCAGGTGGCTCTTCTGTGAGCATAATACTAACCAATACTCATTTCACAGATGTTTCTGCAGTAGGTCGTAAAACCGCCCTTTTGAAGACTTCTGGGAATAGTAAAATTGCCACATTAGTCACCTCCACTGCTTTTACTAATAAGGTGTATTTCAAACCATAATATCTAGTCCTTTAGCCTAATTGTTAAATGTATAATACGCTGCATAACTATGCTAAATAACAATTCAGGATATTGGCCTAACATTGCACCGGCTATTTTTAGCGGTGCAATGTTTTTATAGGTTTATTTGATATTCCTCCTTATATTAAAAATCTTCCGTTGCTACAGGTTTATCTGTACCCAGCTGCCAATTTCAGGGCGTTATATGCATTAACGATCCCTCCAGATACACATACATTTTCGAATGGAATAAATCTCAACTCACCATTATTGCCTAAAACGTATATTTTATGGTTTACTTTAACAACTGATTCCATAATAATCCTCTTAACCTGCACCGCAGTCAATGCAGGATAATACTCCCTGATTAGTGCAGCCACTCCCGACACAACAGGAGCCGCCATACTCGTACCACTAGAAAGCTCATACTTCGAACCAGGTATCGTAGAATAAATTCCAGTGCCAGGCGCAAAAACGTCTACAGATTTTCCTCCATAATTAGAAAAAGCCGCAACTATTATACTATCATCGAAGGGCCGCGAGGCACCCACTTGAATCCAAGCTTCAGCAGTATCCATAATATCCATGTATATGGGGCTAGGAAAGTTGGATATATTATCAATATTCATACCATCATTACCTGCGGCATGCACAATTAGAACATCATGTTTCATGGCATATCTTACTGCGTTATCCACTATTCTCTTTTCCCAAGAGTATAACTTTCCAAAGCTCATATTAATAATCTTAGCTCCATTATCAACGGCATAATAAATTGCATCTGAAAGATTCTTGTCTCTAAGCTCCCGGATATTTCCGTTTATCTTTAACATCATCAATTGTACATGATCTGCAATACCATCTATACCTATTCCATTACATCTAACAGCCCCAATAATGCCTGCTACGTGAGTACCGTGCAAAGGAGTCCAATTAGGATGCTCTATCAATCCTTCGACATCAGGAGAAACATCGGTATTCCCCCTATTACTGTCAATACTTGAACTATTTATATTCAACCCCCGCTTCAGATGACATTGTGCCAGATCAATTAAGTGGTCTATTTCATAAAACTGACACTGTCTCCAACTGGCATATTTGGGCAACCGATCAATAATCAATTTTAATAATTTTCCTTCACCTTCGGTCCTCGGTTGATAGTTATAAAAATCGGATAAATCCGGATCCTGTTTACCTATTTTAGTAATAATATTTCTCACATTTACCTGAGCCTCCATTAATTCAGAAACAAGGGACTTCATTCCCTCAATTTTTGAACTTAGAATGGGTTCTATTTTCCGATGTGCTTGATAGTCTGCACGATAAATTTCCGGAATACTGGTATAAGAAAGGCTATCATAGAAATCCTTTCTAAAAGCCACTAATTGTGCGATGTCTTCCTTTCCCGTCTCCTGTCCAATATAATTCCAGCCATGACTACCATCAGATTTTGTCCAAAGAACATTTTCCAAATCTTCATGCATAGTATCAATACCACTATCAATGATTGCTACAATTACGGTCTTAGCTGTCTTGCCTCCTAGCAGCTCACTATAAGCTCTTTCAGTACTAATTCCAAATATGCCGTCCTTTTGCAAATCTTTATGCTGCCACCCTGGGGCTTGCCCAAATGAGATTAGGCAAATTGTAATAGCGCTTAAAGTTAAAATTTGTTTATTATATCTCATCCGTGTTTGCATGATTTTTTTTTTCAGATTTATTTAATAAGCAGCAGTTAAAAATTTCAAAATCAAACTACTTTTCAATAGTTATTAATTAAAAAGGTTCCTTGAGCGGAGGTTCCTGTGCCGCCTGGAACACCTTTAAATGCAATAGTAAAATTCTTAAAGCGGTATGCATTGGTGGATGTGTTGGTACCGGCTCCATTATTAATACCAATCATCGTGAAATTGCCAAGCAGTGCACCGCTTACTGCATCGCGGAACTCAAATATATAGCTGCTCACAGAAACTGTAGCCGGATAATTTTTAAAAGCAGAGAGTCCTTTGTACGGCAGGCTGTTCACCTCAGAACCACTTGCATTTCCCTTAATGTTTATATTAATAGGTTTACTTCCAAACGAAAGATTAACAAACCTAACGCCTACAGAGCTATCTGAAAAAGGGTGATATGGAGGATAATCGGCCATAAACATGGTGTCCGGCGCAGATACTGAACCTGTTAAATACAATGTATGAATCGTACCTGGAGGCAGGTTTAGTACGAGATTATATAAAGGTGTACTCTTAGCAGTAGTGTCCGGATACTGGTATAACCCCAATTTAATATTCCCAGTGTAATATCCAAATTCATTCGTAGAGGCACTATATTTCCCATATCCGAGTTGTGGTGCGTTTGCATAGGGAATACTCTCCGACCCGCTAAAATTAGCAATAAGTGGTTTGCTTCCAACTATTGCATTAATTATTGTTAATGCAGAACTTCCTGGCAAAACAGCATCTTTCTTACAGCCATTCACCATTATCAGTGTCATGCATATAACTAAAACAGAACAACAGTGTTTTATCATAACATTAAGTTTAAGACATAGTGTCTTTTAAAATTTTATATTTATTCCTTAAACGTTTTCCATAAATAATATTGCAACTCCGATCCTTTAACATCCCATGCAATAATTTTTCCGCCTTCATCTATCAATACATTAGTAGTATTATTACTTCCACCTTCCCGGTAAACCTTTTCTACAATGCTTTCTTTACCTCTCAAATCTGCTACATTGTACCATTGATATTTCTCATCATCTAAAATATCCTTCCATTGCCTTTGAAGATCGGAAGATTCATACTTATCTCGTTTATCGTAGCTATCATCATGGAAAAGCCCTATTACATTAAGACCTTTATCATGATATTTCCTATACATTGCACGTACTTCATCCTGATTTTTCTTTCTATCCGTTGAATTAGCCGACCAAAAGTGTACTACTGTAATCTTACTTTTAGTGACGATATCACGTAATTCTAAATTCTTTCCCTCAGGGGTCGGTAAACTAAATTCCGGAAAAGGTTGTCCGATTGAAAGAATGGCTATTTCCTTTAACCATCTACCATGAAAACTATTTCTTCTCCTTTCATCTAAGCTTTTATACCAGTCCATCCAAAAAGATGCGTGGCCTGAAGGGTTAAATAATGGCAAAAAAACAACATTTGCTTTTCCGATTTCCGGGTCATCATTTTCAGGGTTATATAAAAATTTTACATAGAAGGCTTCATTAATGGTATTCCGGGCAGAAATAATTCCTTCAACAAGAGAACCGTTAAAACCAATAGAATCGTGTATTTTCCCTATTGAATTAGACAGCTGCGCCAGAGTTTGATAATAAAGGGCTCTCGCTGGTTCCAAGCACATTGCTGAGTAGTTAGTTGGACTTCCCTCAATTTCCACATAATGTTGAATAAGATTATGTGGAATCCTTTCTATGTTACTATCACAACGAATAGAAATTTGTTCATTATTATCAATCCACAGATCAATAAATCGTGTATTATTTGTGCTATTGTGCCTATCAAATGCTATAAAATATCGTCTCGGACCTTCAGGAACAAAACCCTTCAAATGAAATTCCCCATTCGTAACGTAAGCTGAATCTGCATAAGTAAAATATTTCGACGCATTATGATATGCCTTACTATTAAAAAGAATCATTGTAACCTTTTCCCCTTCTATAAGTCCCGCAACATGACCGCTAATAGAATATCCAGCTGGCTTGCTAATTGTCGATTCACGAATTAAATTAGTTCCCTCTGCCCGGTTTAATTCAGTAGTCACTTGAGCAAATAAGGCAATCGGAAATACCAGCGTATAAGTGTAAATCAATATTCTCCGTTTCATAAAACTTAATCGTATTTTTTTTATTGATAACCTGGATTTTGAATTAAATTCGGATCATTTTGCAGTTCTGACAGAGGTATTGGATACAATTTCGCGGTTGGTACCCATTGGGACTTAATCGAGGCTAGAAGCGAATCTGACCGTCCCGTCCTTTTCAAATCAAGCCATCTATTACCCCATTCAGCAAATAGTTCAACTCTCCGTTCTTGAATCACGGCATCTAATGTCTGAGGCTTCGTTAAACTTGCACTCAAATTAGGCAGTCCTGCTCTATTACGAATCATATTAAGGTCACTAACTGCACCACTTACATTATTTTGCTGCGCCCTGGCTTCAGCCCTTATCAGATATTGCTCCGCAAGCCTCAACACCATTATATACTCTAAAGGTGTTGCATTTACCGTACCTGTCATATATTTATACTTATATGGATAATAATAAGTAGTGCCAGAATAAATAGTAGAATCAATCCAATTACCGCCTATTCTTCGCTTATCCTTTTGTTCAAATGCATTTAATATTCCGGCTGTCAAATAATATTCATTAGGGCTACTTGTTTGGTCAACAGGTATAAAAACATTTCCTTCATTAGTTGTATATGGATAATTAATGCTGCTTGGTTGTAGTTGCAAGATAGCCTCCTTGCTATTTCGAAGGAATACTGTATTCAAATCAGTCAACAAATTATAATTAGGGTCATTAATTACTGAAGTTGCCTGAATTTCCGCAGAATCATACTTATTCGTAAATAAATAGACCCTTGCCAATAACGCGGTAGCGCCTGCCCTATTAACCCGAATTCTCTGACCTCCGGAAACAGAGTAGTCGCTGTTCAACAAGCTCTGTGCGTCCTTCAGGTCATTGATAATTTGTTGGTAAACTAAGGCGGATGGCGTCCGGGTTAGTAAAGAAGTTTTAGAAAAGGCAGTAGAGGTTATCAAAGGGACGTCCCCAAATAAATTGACAAGATAAAAATGACAGAAGGCGCGAAAGAATTTGGCTTCCCCCATCAGTTGAGATTTCATTCCCTGGGTTACCCCTGTAGAAGCCTGCAGACCTTCAATTACAGCATTAGACATGTAAATTGTAAAATAAGGATCCGCCCAAATGTTGTATAAACCACTTGTATTGGATAACAATATATTTTCCTCATATGGGTTACCACCATAAATATCGCTTAACTCATCCGCTGACAAACCACCATAAATAGTTATATATCCATTAGCATACCCTGTATTATTAGCCATGAAATTATAAATCCCAATAATGCTTGAATTTGCCACAGCATCGGTACTAAAGACTTCCGAGGTGGTAATAGTATTGACCGGTTCTGGAATAGCAACAATTTTTTTACAGGAGCTATTTCCCAAAATCAATATTAGAAAGAACAAGGCAGATTTCCAGTTCATACGAACTATATAAATGAAGCTACACTTATATATATATCTAAATTGCATATAGGTAATATTTAAAAATTAAAACTGATGCCTCCAACAATATTTTTTGTTGACGGCATTCCACCAAAATTCTGTATCTCTGGATCGGTGCCTTTATATTTGGTTATTAGAAATAAGTTGTTACTATGAAAAAATAAATTACATCCCTTTACGCCTAATTTATTAACCAAGACTGGGGCAAAGCTATAAGCCAATGACAGATTAGATAAGCGAATAAAAGATGCATCTGTATACTTCCCATCCGAACTTTGAAATAAGCTATTAGATATAGGGCTTTGAGTAGTAAATTTTGCGTATTGAGCTACATCTCCCGGTTTTTGCCATTCATGCCCGATTATCTCTGCAGGTTGGTTACCTAACTTACCAGCACTGCCGGCTGTCTGTACGAAAGCGTTTCTACCGGTTTGTTCTTTTACATTGAAAAATAAGCTTAGTTGTATCCCCTTATAAACAAAATTCATACCTATGCCGCCGAAAAACTGTGGAGCCAAGCTTTTAACATAATCATCTGTTGGTGTACCAGAGGTGCTTCTTGAAATTAGACCATCGTGATTCTTATCTTCAAATGTGTATTGACCGGTTTGTGGATCTACACCCGAAAGATGAACGATTCTTATAATATTTAACGGTTGGCCAACTACCAACGTGCTTACATACGGTGATAGAGCAAAATTCGGATAGGACACTAACTTATTGTGATTAAATGCACCGTTAAAATTGACTTCCCATCTAAATTTTCGATTATTGATGATTTTTGCACTAGCTGTAAATTCCCAACCATCATTTTGTACTAGAGCAGGTGAATTAGCTACAACCGAAGTAAAGCCACTAAACGCTGGCGTGGGAAAACTTACCAATTGATTTCCGCAACGATTTCGATAATAAACAGCTTCAATAGTAACCCGGTCGTTAAAAAAAGTAAAATCTATGGCTCCTTCAAGTTTTCGAGTGGTAGACCAGTGGAAATCCGGATTGGCATGTTGTGTTGGCATTAATGCCGTGGCGCCATTATAAGGCTGCGTGCCATCAGAAGACCATCGGGTCAAATATGCATAGTCGCCTACGGCGTCACTACCAGTTAAGCCGTAACTACCTCTTATTTTGCCAAAACTTATGAAAGGAAAGAACTCTTTAAAGCCATGCTCCTCCGAGAAAATCCAGGCAGCTCCTACAGAACCAAAATTACCATACTGTTTACCTTCTCCGAATCTGCTGGATCCGTCCCGGCGGGCCGTCAGGCTAATAATATATTTATCGCTATAAGCATATGTAAGTCTACCAAAAATCGCCGCATACTTATATTCACCATGAAAATCTCCGGCAGACCAGATAGGTGCACTTGAAATACTTTTAATCAATATATCGCTGGTATAACCACTGGCGACAATTGATGAACCATCTGTATTTGTCTGTTGCAGGGAACTACCAAGAAGGAAATTTATTTTCCCCCTTCCTATTATGTTATCATAAGCAATTTGGGGTTCTATTATCCAGTTTGAATTACTAGTGGATCCCAAATTGGCTGTTCCAGTGGGGTTATTCAACGGGTCTTGAGAAGCTATAAGCTGATAACTTGTGGAATTAGCTACTACATGATTATAGCCAAAACTGCTACTTATTCTTAGGCTTTTTACCGGTTGATAGCTTAAAACCAAGTTACTATTTAGGAAATTTGTTTTCGATGTATATGGCTGCTTTAAGTTATTAAAGCGATAAGAATTTCTGGAGGGAGAATTCTTTCCACCCCAAGCGTTGAAATTCAGATTTCCGGCTGAATCATACACAGGAGGTGCATCCGGTGGGAGTGTTATTGCTGATGCAGAAATACTAATCATATCGGATTGAGTAAAAGAGTACCCACTTAATAATGAAACGCTAAACCGTTGATCAATTGAATGATTAGTAAGATTAAAACTTAGCGAGCCACGCTGATCAGCCCCACTTACTGTAAGTATGTTAGTGGTATGGTTATACCCTGCCCCTAACCGGAAATTGGTTTGTGTATTACCTCCAGAAAGTCCGGCCTGTGCATCTATGGTTCTTCCAATGCCACCATATAACACTCTTTGCCAATCGGTATATTTTGTTGTATCCCATTGCGTTAAATCATAATCTCCATGGGCTAAGGTAGGTTTAATCCCATCATTTGCTAATGCCTCGCGCCGCATTGACAAATATTGCTGAGTATTCATCAAATCATAGAATCGTACTACTTTTGTTACTCCTTCCTGTACATGAATATCAAATTTAGTTTTTCCGGCTTTCCCTTTTTTAGTTGAAATCAAAATAACTCCGTTTGCACCGCGGGATCCGTATATAGCTGTAGCATCGGCATCTTTCAAAACCTCAATACTTTCTATATCTGCTGGATTTAAGCTAAAAAAGGGGCTTTGTCCGTTAGCCGGGCCAGGAAATCCGCTTTGTAAAAACCCAGGCGAACCACTTGAATAGTTAGAATTACCTGAAATATCAATTACAGTTAACGGAACTCCATCTACAATGTATAGCGGATCTGAAGTAAAATTGCTGTTAATATTTGGCCTACCACGCAGTTCTATTTTTATCGGCGCACTTGCATAACCGCTGGTCTGCTTAACATCAAGCCCAGCCACTTTGCCCTGAAGCGCCAACATAGGATTCATTATCGGTTGTCTTTCTATTTCTGCTGCAGTTACTTTTTCTATATTACCAGTATTAATCCGGCGGGTTATCTTACCATATGCTTGTACAACTGCTTCATCCAATTCATTGGTAGCGACTTCCATAACAAGTGTAAAATTTGAACGGCCGTTTATCTTGACAGTTTGCGCCTTATATCCTGTATAACTTATTATCAAAATGTCGTCTGGACTGGTATTCTTCATAACAAACACCCCGTTCACATCCGACTGAGTACCGTACCCACTTCGTTTAATAATCACATTCGCATTCGCCAGCGGTTCCCCCCCTACATTCGTTATCCTCCCCTTCACCTCCCCCACCGGCGGCGCAGCAACAACACTATAAGTTTCCGTTTTCCGCTCCTCCTTTTCCTTAACCACCACCACCTTCTCAATAATACTGTATACCAATGACTGGTTGGCAAAACACAGCCCCAGCACCTGGTCAACCGTGGCCCTGGTCACTTCTAGATTTACGGGACGTGCTTTTTGCAGCAGCCCTTTTTCATACAAAAAACTGTAGCCGCTTTGTTTTTCAATTTCATGAAATACCTTTTCCAGCGGCGCGTTTTGAACGCGGAGGGTGATAGTTTGGGAAAAGCCCCCGGCGCTAGCGTTCAGGAAACCAACTGTAAGGAATAAAATGGAAAGCCTCATAACCAGCCCTGTTTGGTGTAAATTCATACCTTTGCTTTGTTTGGGTTATACGATATAGCGTTTTGCAGCACTTTTATCCACGATGGCCCGAACATAGTACACCGCCACGGCTCCACCCGCGGCGGTTTTTCTTTTCGGATATCATGAACACTTGTTAGGTTAATTCA
>JACXTT010009098.1_pt1 | contig 13604 bp, 14 predicted proteins | sample 9270951 | NCBI WGS metagenome assembly JACXTT01 (sample SAMN15532306, study PRJNA645909) | rock metagenome | isolation source: weathered quartz diorite | place: Puerto Rico | collected 2017-06-21
GGTAGCCAAAGCGCGCCAGCTGTTGCCGGCGTCCGTGTTCGTTCCAGGCGGGGTGGTTCATACCGTCTCCATGTAATACAAAGATGTTGTTTTAAAAAATATAGTTTGTATTATACTGGCCTTGCGCACCAAGCAACACAGAGAACTACAGACACGGGCGCATAGAGGAGGGAGACACTCATGTCGATTTGGACCCAGCTTATCTTCGCGGGCATATCGGTCGGCTGTATCTACGGCCTGATTGCCCTTGGCTTCGTCATCATCTACAAGGCAACCGAGTCGGTGAACTTCGCGCAGGGCGACCTGATGATGGTTGGCGCGGCGTTCACCTTGTGGCTGATGCTCAAAGGTGGATTTCCCTATCAAGCTGCTTTGCTCGTCGCCGTCACGGCCATGTTCGGACTGGGTTATGCCATCGATGCTCTGGTGGTTCGGCGATTGATCGGAAAACCACGGTTCTCGATCGTCATGCTCACCTTCGGTATCGGCGCCGTCATGCGTTCTCTTGCCGGTCTTGCCTGGGGCTACGAGCCACTTTCATTTCCGTCGCCATATGGTGGAAAGGCTTTGCACATTGGCAGCGCGATGGTCGCAGCCGACAACGTCGCCATTGTTGCCGGTACCGTCGCACTGTGCATTGCGCTTTACTTCTTTTTCCGATACACGCCGGCTGGCCTGCGCATACAGGCCGCCTCGCAGAACCAACTGGCCGCCGGCTGCGTTGGCATCGACGTGCGGAGAACCTATTCGCTGGTTTGGGGGCTTGCGGCAGCCATTGCTTGTGTCGCCGGCGTACTTGTAGCGCCCATCGTGCTGATCGACCCGAATCTCGGCTTCATGGGCATCAAGGCATTTGCCGCGGCGGTGATCGGCGGATTCGGCAGCTTGCCTGGTGCGCTCTTGGGTGGTCTGCTGGTCGGGATAATCGAGCAGGTGACGCGATCATGGTTGCCGGCCGGCTGGAGCGAACTGGCGGTCTACGGATTGTTGATGCTGGTACTGGCGGTTCGGCCAGGTGGGCTGGTTGGCCAACTCCATCGGAAGAAGGCTTGAGCGATGAGATACGTATTCAAGAGACGGTACGAACAAGACCTGCACCTGTGGCGCGACCAGTACCAGTATCGGCGCTACCTTGGACTGGCTGTTTGCGCAATAGCGTTACCGTTCGTGACTCCGGACTTCTTCGTCTCGGAGGCGGTCTTGCTCATGGCCTATGCCACCGCGGGCATCGGACTCATGTTGCTGACGGGATTCACCGGTCTGGTCAGCCTCGGTCATTCGGCATTCTTCGGCATAGGCGCTTATGTCTACGCGATCGCGGCGAATGCCGGTGTGCCGTTTCCGCTGGCATTCATGCTGGCCGGCACAAGTGCCGCCGTTGCCGGCATCGCGCTGGGGTTGCCGACCCTGAGACTGGCCGGCACCTATCTTGCCATTGCCACGCTCGCCTTTGCTGTGATCGTCGAGCAGTTGATCAGCAAGATGGATACGGTGACGGGCGGATTCAACGGTCTCGCGGTGCGCCAGCCGGAATTCCTGACGTGGATGCTGGGCCAGAATGCTAGCGTCTACATGATTGCGCTCGCGGCCTTCGCAGTCACGGCGTGGCTTGGCGGCAATATCCTGCGCTCACCGCTTGGGCGAGCACTACGCGCGAATCGCGATTCGGAACTATCTGCAAAGAGCCTTGGTATTGACGTCGCTCGCTACCGCTTGGTCGCGTTTGCCATCAGTGCCGGCATGACAGGCCTGGGTGGCGGGATCTACGCGCTCTACGCCGGGCGGCTTGCTCCCAGCGCCTTTGGCCTTCAGCTTTCGGTTCAGCTGATGCTGCTCATCATGGTGGGTGGCCTGGCCTCGCTGCGGGGAGCCATGTTCGGAGCCATTTTCGTGAGCTTGCTGCCCCAGGCGATCGCCATGCTTCGCGGATGGCTTCCCGAAGCGATAGCGAATGCCCCTGGACTGGAGTCGGGCATGCTTGGATTCTTGCTGGTGGTATTCCTGATCTACGAACCGGAGGGAATCGATGGCCGGTTCCGGAAGCTCTGGGTCTACTTCGAGCAGTTTCCACTCTATCGCAAGGCGTCGTTTCAGGACCAGCGTTCCTACACGCGTACCGAAAGGCTGCACTGACATGCTTGAACTGACTGACTTGACTATGCGCTTTGGTGGCGTGACGGCGATCTCGAGCTTCAGCCTGACTGTCGGCGAGGGCGAGATTGTGGCAATCATCGGGCCCAATGGCGCTGGGAAGACCACCGTGTTCAATATGATCAGCCGGTTCTATCAGCCGTCCTCCGGTTCGCAACGATTCCACGGCCGCAGCCTGACGCGGCTCGCTCCCCATGATATTGCAGCGATCGGTATTGCGCGGACATTTCAGAACATCGAGTTGTTTGCGAATGCCACGGTGCTGGACAACCTGTTGATCGGGCGGCACGGTCGCGACAATACACCGCTATGGTGGAACCTCCTGTATCCGCCCGCATTGCGCAAAACGGAGGCCGCACACCGGAGGCGCGTGGAGGAGGTCATCGATCTATTGGGGCTACAGCGCTATCGGCACGAGCTGACCGGCACGTTGCCGTACGGCGTGCGTAAGGTGGTTGAACTCGGGCGAGCGCTCTGCGCGGAGCCAACGTTGTTGCTGCTCGACGAGCCGGCAGCGGGCTTGAATCCGGAGGAGACGGACGACATGCGTTTCTGGATAGAAGATGTGCGCGATGAGCTTGGTATCAGCGTCCTGATGATCGAGCATGACATGAAGCTGGTGGCGAGCGTAAGCGACCGTGTTATCGCTCTGAATTACGGCGTCACCTTGACGGAGGGGGACCCGGCAAGCGTGCTGGCACATCCGGGGGTCGTCGAGGCCTATCTGGGAGCGACGCATGGCTAACCCGTATGGAGTACCGCTGCTGGCGGTCTCGAACCTGGAAACCTATTACGGCCCCATCGCGGCGCTCAAGGGCATCAGCTTCGAAGTCTGGGCGGGCCAGGTCGTGACACTGCTGGGCAGTAACGGTGCCGGGAAGACCACCACGCTGAGAACGCTATCCGGATTGTTAGTACCGCGCCAGGGCAAGGTTTCGCTAAACGGTGTAGCCATCGGCACAGGCGAGCCAGCCCGAACTGCCCGCCGCGGCATCGCGCATGTCCCCGAGGGTCGGGAGGTCTTTCCCTTGCTGTCCGTGCGGGAGAACCTGATGCTTGGTGCCTGCGCCCGTGCTTCGCGGTCGGGCAGCACCGGGGACCTCGAACGTGTCCTGGACGACTTCCCAAGGTTGCGCGAGCGCCTGAATCAGCCTGCCGCCTATCTGTCCGGTGGAGAGCAGCAGATGTTGGCGATTGGCCGGGCGCTAATGGGACGCCCCACGATCCTGTTGCTGGACGAGCCATCGCTGGGGTTGTCACCCAAGCTGGTTACCGAGATCTTCGGCATCATCGAGAGGCTCAATCGTGAGCGTGCGATGACGGTGCTGCTGGTCGAGCAGAACGCAAGCGTGGCATTGGAAATTGCCCATTTCGGTTACGTATTGGAGCTTGGCAGGGTCGCTCTCGCGGGTACCAGGGAGCAATTGCGAGAAAGTGAAGATATCAGGGACTTCTATCTGGGAGCGAAGGATGTCATGGCGAGGGAAGGCAGGAGGTGGAAACGCAGGAAGATCTGGAGATAACGAATGAGCACTCTCACCCTAATCCCCGGCGAGGGAACACCAGGGACGCGGCGGCAGAACTACAGCCTCGATAAGGTGGAGCTTCGCCAGGATCCCGGCGTCGGATCGACTGTTGCCACGATGTTCCAGGCGTTGGTCGATAAGTGGGGCGATCGCGTAGCGTTGCGCCGCAAGCAGTTCGGGATCTGGGAGGACATAAGCTGGCAGCAATTCGGCGACGCCGCACGCCAGGTCGCGGCGGCACTGGCTGCTAGCGGGTTCCGCGGCGGCGAGTCTGCGTGCATTCTCAGCAGCACGCGTCCGGAATGGATGTACTGCGACATGGGACTGCTTGGCATTGGGATGGTGGTCGCGGGCATCTATCCGACAGATTCCAGCGGCCAGGTGGCCTACCTGGCGGGAGACTGCAATGCCTCCATCATCTTTGTGGAGAACGACGAGCAACTTGACAAGGTACTGGCGATAAGGGAGACGTTGCCCGCATTGAGACTCATTGTCGTCTTCGACATGAAAGGGCTGCGCGACTTTGCCGACGACATGGTTTGCAGCTTCGCCGATTTCCTGCTGCGTGGCTCCGCGTTGTTGCGTGCCCAGCCAGACTGGTCCGCACTCCAGGCAGGGAAGGTCCTTCCGGATTCACTGGCAATTCTGGTGTACACATCGGGCACCACAGGTCCGCCGAAAGGGGCAATGGTCAGCCACGCCAACCTGGTGTTCCAGGTGGTCAACAGCGCCCCGCTCTGGGAGATGCGTGAGGGCGACGACCGTCTCGCATTCCTTCCCCTATGCCACATCGCTGAGCGGTATTTCACCTATTTTTCCATGTACCGCGGTGTCGTCTCCAATTTTGTGGAGAATCCGGCGACGGTGCTTGAAGATATCCGTGAAGTACAGCCGGAATTCATGCTGGCGGTTCCGCGCATCTGGGAGAAGCTGTACTCACAGGTAGACATGCAGTTGAAGGAAGGCACGCGCTTTCAGCGTTGGGCTTTTCATTGTGCGATGGCGCTCGGCATGCGTCGGGAAAGACTGGCCGCAGAGGGGCTCTCGCCACCAGCGTGGCTTGGCCTCGCGCTCGCCATTGCTGACCCGGCGGTCCTGCGTAACGTCCGAACCAGCATGGGGCTTGAGCGGGCGCGCTCGATTGCCAGCGGCGGCGCGCCCATCTCGCCGGAGCTTGTGCAATGGTACGGAGCACTTGGCCTGGTCTTGCTTGAGCTTTATGGCATGACCGAGTGCGGCACTATTTCGGCGAACCTGCGGCATGCCAGGCGCCTGGGCTCGGTGGGCCGCCCCGCGCCTTCCTGCCAGGTTCGCATTGCTGAAAATGGCGAGATTCTGGTGCGCGGGGCGAATGTCTTTGTGGGCTATCTCAATCAGGAAAGCAAGACAGCCGAAGTGCTACGCGATGGCTGGCTGCATACAGGTGATGTGGGCCGCTTCGATGACGATGGCTATCTCTATATTACCGATCGTCTCAAGGACATCCTGATCACATCCGGTGGCAAGAATATTACGCCAAGCGAAATACAGAACGCACTCAAGTTTTCGTCGTATATCAGCGATGCGCTGGTGATCGGTGACCGGCGGAAGTACCTGACGGCCATCATCATGATCGATCGAGAGAACGTCGAGAAATTTGCGCAAGAGGCGCAGCTTGCATATACGGATTTCGCCAGTCTTGTGGCCGTTCCCCAGATCCGCATGCTTATCGGCAAGGTGGTTGAAGCCGCAAATTCAAAATTTGCCCGCGTTGAGTCGATCAAGGATTTTCGCATCCTGCCGGTCGAACTGAAGCCGGAGGATGAAGAGGTAACGCCCACCATGAAGCTCAAGCGGCGCGTGATCGAGCGCAAGTGGGAATCCCTGATAGAGAGCATGTACGGAGGAGCATCATTGTGAACGAGCTAGAAGTTGTCGAAGTCAGTGGGGTGCTGAGCATTACCCTGGCCCGCCCTGCCAAGCGCAACGCATTGACTACGAAAATGGTGCGGGCGCTGCGCACGGTTCTTGAGGAAGCCAGCCGGAGCCGCGCCGTGAGAACGTTGTTGCTGCGCGCGGAGGGCGCCGCGTTTTGCGCTGGGCGTGATCTTTCGGACGCCGTAGCGGGCGAGGATGCTGCTGCCATATTGCACGAAGAGATCAATCCGCTCATCGAAGCGTTGAGTAAAGTACCGCAGCCGACTATCGCCGCAGTGGGCGGTGCGGCGATGGGCGTGGGCCTCGGCCTGGCTCTCGCTTGTGATCTTGTGATGGCCAGTCCGTCCGCGGCCTTCGCTTCACCATTCGCCCGCCTTGGGGGCATTCTGGATTCCGGTGGGCATTGGCTTCTGGCTCGGCGCATCGGCGGGAGCCGAACGTTTCGCATGATTGCGACTGCCGAGCAGATTGGCGGGGAAGATGCCTACGACTGGGGGCTGGCCGATCTGCTCGTGTCCGACGAGGAACTCGATACGCGCGCGCGCGCGCTGGCGGAGGTGCTCGCCAATGGGCCGCAGGATGCGCTGCGCGAGGAGAAAAGGTTGCTTTCGGCAGCCATGACTTCGACGTTGGTGCAAACGCTGGCGCTCGAGGCTACCTCCCAAGGCTGGGCGGCGGGTACCGGCGATTACCGCGAGGGGATCGCTGCATTCAAGGAGAAGCGCCGACCAGTATTTCGTTTGGAGCGGCCATGAGTTATGCGGTAACGATGGAGTCGGGCGGCACCGTGTTCTTCGCGGATGCCGGAGAGATGTTGCTGGATGCCGCTCTGCGGCAGGGTGTGGCACTTGCGCACAGTTGCCGTCAGGGCATATGCGGTGCTTGCCGAGTCCAATTGATTTCCGGGCAGATCGATCGAGGTGCGGAGGAGCCTGCGGCAATGGATGGCGTGGAGTCCGGCGAGATCCTGTGCTGCAGGGCAAGCGCGTGCAGTGACCTGGTGATTTCGAGCACATTACCCACTGGCAGGCAGCCACTGCCGGTCCGAAAGCTGCTCGGGCGCGTTGCCGAGATTCGCCGGACTGGGGCGGCGGATGTATTGCTCCTTATCATCAAGCTTCCTCGTGAGGCAGAGTTTGATTTCCGCCCAGGGCAGTATGTCGATTTGACGACCAGAGAGGGCGTTCGCCGTAGCTACTCTATCGCGCAAGCTTCAGGCGGGGGGGATTGCCTGGAGTTCCACATCCGGCATTGCCCAGGGGGCCGCTTTACCGATGGCTTGTTCAATGAGCGAGAACCGCTGCCCGGTGCGGGCCATATCGTGCGGGTGGAAGGGCCATATGGCAATACGTGGTTGCGAGAGGCCGATGCGCCTGTCATCCTGTTGGCAAGCGGTACCGGATTCGCCCCGATCAAGGCCATGGTCGAGGAGGCCATGCGTCTTGGTATCCGCCGCTCGATGCGCTTGTATTGGGGGGGGCGTCGACCCAACGACTTGTACATGGACGAGCTGTGCCGTCGCTGGGCAGCGACTTGGGACGGCTTTTCCTACACCCCTGTGGTTTCCGACGCCTGCGATGCGGACGCCTGGGGTGGGCGTACCGGATGGGTTCATCGCGCTGTGATGGAGGATATCGACAATCTAGCGGCTTACCACGTTTATGCGTGCGGGGCGCCAGTCGTGGTGGAGAGCGCCCGACAGGATTTCGCCCGTATATGCGGTTTGCCGGTTGGCGCGTTCTTTGCGGATGCGTTCGTCACGGCCCTGCGCAGCGCATGATGCGCTCGTGGGGATACATCACAAACAAATTGTTCAGCGACTAAGTGGGAAAAATCTGCCGTCTGCATACGCATTCCTTGTGTCGGCTCCTGGTTGGCCCCTGATCGCAACGTCAAATCGTGAAGCCGCGCCTTGGACGCTCGCAAACCGTTGTCGCTACTAGGAAACGCTGACCCGAAGTGCCTCTTGGTCCCCACCGTTTCATCCTTCGGGGTCGGGCGCGCCCGATGGACAACTATTGACCTTCCGCCCGGGTGTCGTGAAAGGAATGACTTGACATAACAGCTAGTCAGTCGCACGCCAGCGCGGATAGCGGCCCCGGCGCAGGCTGCGCGCTGGCGCGCGCGGCCGCCACCCGCGCGGCGGCATCGTCCAGCTGCGCCAGCGTGCCGGCGTCAACCGGGACATGGGTGGCGCGGGCGGCGCGCCAGGCCCGTTCGGGCTCGCCCGGCAGGCGGATGCCATCCTGCCCCGGCTGTAGCCGCGAGGCCTTCATCCACTCGGCGAACGCCGCCACCTCATGCCCGAACGATGTGCTGGTGCCCAGGCGCGCGGGATCGAACACGATCGCCAGCATGTTGTTCCAGACCGCGTGCTCATGCCGCAGCGTTTCAGGGCGGATGGTGTGGCCGCCGGTGACCGCGGCGCCCAGCAGCTCGCACATCACGGCCAGCACATGGCCCTTGTGCTCGCCAAAGGTCCGCAGCGCGCCTTGCGGCGCGCCGCCGTCGGGGTACATCACGGCAGGATCGGCGGTGGGCTCGCCGCGCGCGTCCAGCAGGCAGCCGGGCGCCACCGGCACGCCCTTGTTGTGGGCCACGCGCACCTTGCCCAGCGCAACCGCGCTGGTGGCGAAGTCCAGCACCAGCGGCGGCTCGCCCGCCACCGGCACGCCGATGGTGAACGGGTTGGTGCCGTAGCGCGCATCGTAGCCGCCGTGCGGCGCCACGATGGGCTTGGACAGCACGTTGACGAAGTGGATCGAGATCATGCCGGCGGCGGTGGCCTGCTCGGCCCAGTGGCCCACGCGCCCCAGGTGGTGCGACTGCCGCAGGCCCATCACGCAGACGCCATGCTCGCGCGCGCGGCCGATGGCCATGTCCATGGCCTGCGCCGTCACCGCCTGGCCCATGCCGCGGTTGCCGTCCAGGCTCAGCATGCTGCCGGCGTCGTGCAGCACGCTGACGTGCTGGTTCAGTTGCAGTTCGTCGGCCTGCCAGGCCAGCACATAGCGCGGGATCATGCCGACGCCGTGCGAGTCATGCCCGCTCAGGTTGGCGCCGACCAGGTGGTCGGCCGTCAGGCGCGCCTCTTGCGCGCTGCTGCCCGCGGCAAGCCAGAGATCGGCCACCCACTGGTGCAGGGCGGCGGTAGGGATGCGGTGTTCGCTCATATCGGCCTTGGCTAGGGATGAAAAAAGCCCCGTGCCGTGTGACGGCAGCGGGGCTTCATGATACGGCCGGCGCGAGCCCGGCGGTGCCGGCGTGGCCGGTGATCGGCAACTGCTTACTGGCGCAGCGCAGCTTCGGCAGGTGACTGGCCAAGGATTTCGCGGATACGGGCCAGGTAGGTATCGCCCACCGCGCGGTGCAAGCGCGCCGCCTCGGCCGCGAACTGGCGCCGGCTGGGCGGACGGATGCCCAGGCTGCGGCAGATCGTTGACAGGTAAGGCTTGCGCACGCCGCCCAGGCGCAGTGCCGCGGTCTGCAGCGCGGCATCGCCGATGCGCCCGCGCAGCCAGGCCAGCACCTGGCGGTCATAGTCGTTTTGCACACGGATCAGGTGTTCCATGGACGGGACTCCTACTGTTCATCCATACAGTTACTGTAAATATATACAGTATCTGGCGGGATGCAAGGAGTTTGTCCAGGAACACTTTGGTCGCGTGGCCAAGTTGACTACAAGCCACCCAGGGCGTTCACGGTGAACGCCAGAATCCCCATGTTGAACAGAAACGCGGCCACGCAGTGGCCCAGGACCACCCTGCGCATGTGCGCGCCGGCGATGGTCACGTCAGACGTCTGGAAAGTCATGCCCAGCGTGAAGCTGAAATAGAGGAAGTCCCAATAGCTGGGGTCCTTCACGCCCGGCACCTGCAGCCCGCCCTGGTCGCCGGTGGCGGTCTGGAGATAGTAGAGATGCGCATAGTGCAGCGTGAAAACGGTGTTGGCAAAAAGCCAGGACAGGATGAGCGTGGCGACGATCAGCGCGATGTCGGCCCAGTGCGGTGTCTCGGGGCGCGCGATCAGCGTCCCGATCGCAACCAGGATCACCATCGAGAGCAGCACGGTGATCGTGAGCAGCGCGGTGCGGTTGGCATCGTTGTGTTCCGCTGTATGCCGCATGGCAGCAGCATCGGCACGCAACAGCGGCAGCGCGGCGCCAAGGAAGACAAGGGCCGCGAGATCGAAGCCGATTAGCAGCGCAATACGTGGCTCTGCGCCGAGCGCACCCGCGGCGAAGGTCGCAACGATCAAGATGGCGCCGCACAGCAGAAAGCGTGCGGGTGCAATGCGCTTGCCGATAGCGAAGCGGGCGGGTCTGTTCATAGGGCAGTCATCCGGGTGACCCTTCGTCAGGAAAGGAGGCTGGTCATGCGTGAATCATATCCGTGCCGTCGCGCAGTTTGTAACGCTGCATGCGCCTTTCATTTGACGGCATCGGGGTTGATAATGGCCCTGTGCCATGACCGGCAAGGAGAGACGCCATGACCGAACGCTCTTCGTCCACGGATGAACCCGATCTCGCCCAGGGGGTGCCGCTGGCTGATATCGCTGAAGGCGGCAAGTTGACAGGGCAGGTTGGCGGCGAACCGGTCTTGCTCGTGCGTCGGGCCGATGCGTTGTTTGCCGTTGGTGCGACCTGTACCCACTATGGCGCGCCACTGGCGGACGGCCTGCTGGTCGGCGACACGATCCGATGTCCATGGCATCACGCCTGCTTCAGTCTTCGTACCGGCGAGGTCCTGGGGCCGCCCGCCCAGGACGATTTGAAATGCTGGCGCGTGGAACAGCAAGACGGGAAGGCCTTCGTCCGCGAAGCGCTGCCGGCGGTGCGGCCACCGAGACTTGCCGCCGCCCGACTCCCTGAATCCGTGGTGATCATCGGCGGCGGCGCCGCCGGGACTGCCGCGGTCGAAACCCTGAGGCGGGAAGGCTATAGCGGCCCCGTCACGCTGTTGAGCGCCGATCGCTCACTGCCGTACGACCGGCCGAATCTGTCGAAAGACTACCTCGCCGGGACGGCAAACGCGGACTGGCTGCCAATGCGGCCACCGACGTTCTACGCGGATCACAACATCGACGTGCGCTCCGACAACCGTGTCGTCAAGCTCAGCCCCGCGCAAAAGTCCGTGACGCTCTCGGATGGCAGCAACGTGAGCTACGGCGCGCTTCTGCTTGCCGTCGGTGCCGTGCCGATACGGCTCGACGTTCCTGGCGCATCGTTGCCGCACGTGGGCGTGCTCCGTACGCTGGCCGACTGCGACGCGTTGATCGCGCGTCTCGGCACGGCACGCCGATGCGTCGTGGTGGGCGCTAGCTTTATCGGGATGGAAGTCGCGGCGGCGCTGCGAACGCGAGGCCTTGAAGTGCATGTTGTCGCGCCCGAAGCGCATCCGATGGAGCGGGTCCTGGGTGCGGCGCTCGGCGGCATGATCAAGGCGCTTCATGAATCGCACGGGGTAACGTTCCATCTCGGGGCCACGGTGGCGGAGATTCAGCCGGATCGGGTGAAATTGTCGACCTGCGCGGAGCTGGCTGCCGATCTGGTCGTGACCGGGATTGGCGTTCGCCCCGACGTGGCGCTGGCGCAGGACGCCGGCCTGGCACTGGACAAGGGCGTGGCGGTCGATGAATTTCTCCAGACGAGCGAACCTGGCATCTATGCCGCGGGCGATATTGCGCGCTGGCCTGACCCGGGAACGGGCCAGCGTATCCGCGTCGAACACTGGGTGGTCGCCGAGCGCCAGGGCGTGGTGGCAGCGCGAAACATCCTGGGACAGCGGCAACGCTTTGCGGCAGTGCCATTCTTCTGGACCCAGCACTACGATGTGGCCATCAACTACGTGGGCCATGCGGAGCAATGGGATCGCCTTGAAGTCGACGGCGATCCCGCCGCGCATGACTGTACGGTGACCTACTGGAGCAAGGACAAGCGGCTTGCGGTCGCCACGGTCGGGCGCGACCTGGCGAGCCTTCGGGCGGAGGCCGCGTTCGAGCAGCAGACGACAGGATCCGGGGCGTGATCGGCAACCTAGGCAATCCGCAGGCGTTCGGGATGTGAGTAGACGACCAGGCTGCCACTGCGCACAAAACCGGCCAGCGTCACCGCCGTGGATTCCGCCATCCGCACGGCCAGTGCCGTTGGGCCGGACACCGCAGCAAGAATCCCGGCGCCGATCGATGCCGTCTTGAGCACCATCTCGTAGCTGGCCCGGCTGGTGACGATCACCGCGCCGCTCTTGATATCCTCAGTGCCGCTTGCCAGTGCACCCGCCAGCTTGTCGAGCGCATTGTGGCGCCCCACGTCCTCGCGTACCAGGACCAGCGTGCCATCCGCGCGCAGGCATCCCGCTGCGTGGGTCGCTCCGGTATCGCGCAGCAGCGTCTGGCGGTTGCGCAAGGCGGCGAACGCCGCGTCGAAGACAGACGGGTCGAAGATGGCCGTGCTCTGCACCGGTTGCGGCATGCGCATGACGTCTTCAAGCGACTCGGTGCCGCACAGGCCGCAGCCGGTACGCCCCGCCAGCGCGCGACGCCGGGTCTTCAGCCTGGTGAAGGCGGCGGAGGCGATCCGCGACCTGATCGAAAAGACCGTGCCCGGCTTCGAGAACTTCAACGCACGCATCAGGACGCCGGGCGGCTTCCGCCTGCCGCTTCCGCCGACCGAGCGCAAGTGGCCGACGCCGACTGGGAAGGCGATGTTCTCCGTGTATGGCGGGGTGAAAGAGGACGCTGACGTCCTCGGCGGAGAAAATGTCCTGCGCCTGATGACGATCCGCAGCCATGACCAGTACAACACCACGATCTATGCTTTGGATGACCGCTATCGAGGCGTATTCGGGCGGCGCGATGTGCTGTTCATGCATGAAGACGATATGGCGGCGCGCGGACTGGAGCATGGCGACCTGGTCGACATCGAGACCATCGTAACCGGCAGGCAACTGCGCTTGAAGAAGATCACTGCGATCGCTTATGCAAACATCGCACGGGGGTCAGTGGCGGCGTATTACCCGGAGGCGAATGTGCTGGTGCCGCTGGACTACATCGACAAGGAAAGCGGAACGCCATCGTACAAGTCCATTCCCGTGCGGGTGTTGCGTGCGGAGGTGACGTAACCCGGGGCAAGCATCAGGCGACCTGGCAAAGCGCGGCGCGAGATCTGGCGTGGCCGCGGGAGGAGGGCATTGTCCGGCGACACGATACATGCATGACCTGACCCAGCAAGTCACTGAACTCGTATGCAGCTCGTTCTGAGATAAAGGTTCCCCACAAGAAAAATTGCATCCACCCCAACCCCGTTTTCCTACGGGATCCTGCTGCATCGCACCGTGTATGCGTATTGCATCATGCTGCCGTTTGGCCTGGTGGATTCGACGGAGCTGTTCACGCCAATCATCTGCGTTTTTGTCGCTTACACGCTGATCGCGCTGGAAGCGATCGCCGGCGAAGTGTCCGAACCATTCAGCGAGGCGCCCAACGCGCTGGCACTCGATGCCATCGCACGCAATATCGAGCGCTCGCTACTGGAGCTGTCCAATCGGGAGTTTCCCGAGGAGAAATTACCGGACCGCCAGTATCAGCTGACGTAGCAGGGGTGACCGCAGTCAGTCCGGCGCGCCGAAAAGGGCCGCGCCGGGTCAATCGACAAGCTTTACTTTCCAGGTGCTTGCCCTGTCAGTTCAAGCGGAACCGATGCCTCGCTCGTCAGCATCAGGAATGTCAGCGTTTCGCGCAGGTACAGCCGTACCACCTGCTCCGTATGGCTGCTATAGCCGATCGAGAGATCGTCGCCAAGGTGCAAGGCGTAGTCGCCGCCGCGGGTTGACAGCACACTGCCGCCGCTGATCGCCGGCGCCCAGATAATCTCGCCGCTGACGATCCGCTTGATGTGGTCAATGACCGGATAGCCCTGGTCGCGTCCGCCCGCGAGCGCGGTATAGGCGTCGGCGCCAAGCAGCACAGAGTAGGGGCCGTCGACGCCCGCCAGCTTCAACGTCTCGAGCGCAT
>JACXTT010009099.1_pt1 | contig 13603 bp, 8 predicted proteins | sample 9270951 | NCBI WGS metagenome assembly JACXTT01 (sample SAMN15532306, study PRJNA645909) | rock metagenome | isolation source: weathered quartz diorite | place: Puerto Rico | collected 2017-06-21
CTGTCGTGCCCTCATCCACCTAAATGCCGCGCCTGACGCTCGACAAGCCCGAATACTACATCAATGCCGAGACCTCCTGGCTCCGCTTCAATCGCCGGGTGCTGGAGGAGGCGGAGAACGCCGCCCACCCGATGCTGGAGCGCGTGAAGTTCCTCGCCATCACCGCCAGCAACCTGGATGAGTCCTTCGAGGTCCGCGTGGCCGCCTTGCTGCAGCGCATCGAGGACGGCCACACCGAGCCCGGCCCCGACGGCCTTACCCCCATGGAAGAGCGCGACCTGATCGCCGCCGAGACCCACGAGTTCGCCGGGCTGCAGCACAAATGCTGGAGCGAGAACCTGCTGGCGGCGCTGGCGGCGCAGGGCATCCGCGTACTCGAGACCAGCGAGCTCACGCCCCAGGGCCGCACCTTCGTGGAGAACTACTGCGAGCGCGAGCTCGACCCGCTGCTCACGCCGGTGACGGTGGACCCGGCGCACCCGTTTCCCAATGTCATCAACAAGGCGCTTTGCCTTGCGCTGCTGCTGCGCCGCAAGCGCCGGGGCGCCGGCACCTACATGGGCGTAGTCACGGTGCCGCGCGCCCTGCCGCGGCTCATCCGCGTGCCCGACGGCGACCGCACCGACTACGTCTTCCTCGCCGACCTGGTGGCCCACCACGCCGCGCGCATGTACCGGGGCTACGAGATCCTCTCCGCCGCCTCGTTCCGCGTCACCCGCAACAGCAACCTCTATCTGGAGGAGGAAGACTCGCGCAACCTGCTGGAATCGGTCCGCACCGAGCTGCACAACCGCCGCAAGGGCGCGGCCGTGCGCTTGGAGATCCAGCAGGACGCCGACCCCGAGATCGTCAACCGCCTGCGGAGCACCTTCGACCTCGAGCCCTGGCAGGTCTTCCCCACCTATGGCCCGGTGAACCTCTCGCGCCTGCTCAACATCTACGAGCAGACCGACCGTCCCGACCTGAAGTTCCGGCCCTTCGTGGCCCGCGAGCTGCACCTGACGCCCAAGATGCGCGACCTGTTCGAGGAGGTGCGCGCGCACGACATCCTGCTGCACCATCCCTTCGACTCCTTCAACGGCGTAGTCTCCTTCATCGAGAGCGCCGCCAGCGACCCCGAGGTGCTCTCCATCAAGCAGACCCTCTACCGCACCGACGAAGAATCGCCCATCGTGGGCGCGCTCATGGAAGCGGCCGCCAAGAAGGAAGTAACGGTGGTGGTGGAAGTGAAGGCCCGCTTCGACGAGGCCTCCAACATCCGCTGGGCGCGCTCGCTGGAGGACGCCGGCGTGCAGGTGTTCCACGGACTGGTGGGGCTCAAGACCCACTGCAAGCTTTGCCTGATCGCGCGCCGCGACCCGGATGGCGTCACCCGCCGCTACGCCCACCTCGGCACCGGAAATTACAACGTGAACACCGCGCGCTTCTACACCGATCTGAGCCTCATCACCGCCAACGAAGACATCACCGCAGCGGTGCACGGCGTGTTCAGCTTTCTTACCGCCTATGCCGAGCGCCCCCACTACCAGCCGCTCCTGGTCTCGCCGGTTGACTTCGCCCAGGGCTCGCTCAGCCTCATCGCCCGCGAGGCCGAGCACGCCCGTGCCGGCCGCCCGGCGCGCATCATCGCCAAGATGAACGCGCTGCTCGACAAGTCCATCATCCAGGCGCTCTACCGCGCCTCGCAGGCGGGAGTGGAGATCGACCTCATCGTGCGCGGCATGTGCGCCCTGCGGCCGGGGGTGCGCGGCGTGAGCGAGAACATCCGCGTGCGCAGCATCGTGGGGCGCTTCCTCGAGCACAGCCGCATCTACTACTATGCCAACGGCGGCGAGGAGCAGGTCTTCCTGGGCAGCGGCGACTGGATGCCGCGCAACCTCTACGAGCGCGTCGAAGTCATCTTCCCCCTGCAGGACCCCGAGCTGCGCCGCCGCGTAGTGGACGAGGTGCTGGCCATCTACCTCGCCGACCGCGTCCAGGCCCGCATGCTGCACGCCGGCGGCGACTACGCCTTCATCCGCACCCGTCAGCGCAAGGGTGAGCCCGCGATCGCGGTCAACGCCCAGGAGTTCTTCATCGGCACGGCGGAAGGCAGGCAGAGCATCGAGGACGTGGTGCTCACCCGCACCACCCGCAAGCCGCAGCGCAACGTGCTGCGCGTGGAAAGTGAGCGCTCGATCCGATGATCGTCTACTTTCTGCGCCACGCCAGCGCCGGCGAACGCAAGTCAGACCTGAAAAAAGACGAGCAGCGCGCCCTCGACCGCGAGGGCGTCGCCCAGTGCAGCCTCATGGGACGCGTGCTCGCCTCCCTCGACGTCCACGTGGACCTCGTCCTTACCAGCCCGCTCAAGCGCGCCTCCCAAACCGCCGCCCTGGTGGGCAACGAGATCGGCTACGAGGGCAAGCTGCACCTGGAGTCCGGGCTGCGCCCCGAGGCCGACTGGGAGGACTTCCGCCCCCTGCTCGACAAGCATGCGCGCCTCGACGCCATCATGGTCGTGGGACACAATCCCAACCTCAGCGAGTTCCTGGGCGCGGTAGTGGGACGAAGTGAGGATGCGCGCTTCGACCTGCGCAAGGGCGCGATCGCCAGGGTGGAGATGGGCAAGCGCGGCGGAACACTCGACTGGTGCCTGACGCCGCGCGTGGTGCGCGCCGCTCAGGAAAGCTCGGCCCTCAGCTCGCGTCCGAAGACCTCGCGAAAATAGCCTCTTTCTTTGTTGAGCGCCCAAAGCTCCAGGTCGGGGCGCGTCCCCCCTCCGGTTTTCAGTTGGATGTTCACGGCGTCTTTGTGCCGGCTGGCGCCCACATCGCGCGTCGTGCTGCGCCGGCTCTGGTTGAGCGCCCGCGCCACCCGCAGCAGCGCCACCGCCTTCGGCACCTGCATGCGGTCGCGCTGCGCCAGCGCCTTCATGATGCGGTCCACCGGCGAAGGGCGCGAGTTGCCCAGATAGCGTGCGATGGTCGCCACCAGCTGCCGCTCGTAGGTGGTGTAGCCGAAGATCTCACTGTGCACGATGAGGTAGTAGGTGTGGCGGTGCCAGCCGAAGCGGTTCACGTAGATCCCCACTTCGTGCAGCATGGCCGCCGCCGTCAGCCACTCTTCGTAGTCGGCGGGCATACCGTGCACCGAGCGCAGCCGCCGGAAAAGCTGCACCACCAGCCCCTGCACGCGCTTGGCATGTTTGAGGTCGGCGTGGTAGCTGCGCCCGATGGCCAGGATGGAGTCCCAGCGGTCCGACTCGATCTGCCGCCGCGAGCGCGTGCGGCGGTCGTAATCGGCGGCCATCTGCTCCAGCAGCCCGTCGCGCAGTCCCAGGGGCGAGTAGCGGAATCCCGGGAGGCGGCCGTGCTCGAGGACCTGTGCGTACACCGCCGCGCCCGCCACGATGATCTCCGCCCGGCGCGGGCCTACGCCCTGCAATTCAGTGCGCTCGGCGATCTTCAGTTTGGCCAGCCGGGCCGCCACCTTGCGCACCCGGTTGCGCGTCGCCATGCCGCGGGAGCGACGCTTGCCTTTCTTGGTCCGGCTGCAGACGGCGGCCAGCGCCGCCGCGGTTCCCGAGGTCGCCAGCACCACCCGCGGGCGCCATCGCGTGATGGGCCCCATGGAGCGCGCCAGCTCGCGGGTGATGAGTTTGTTCAGGCGTTCCAACTCGCGCTGCGTCGGCGGGTCGTGCTTCAGGAACTCCTGCGTCAGCCGCACCGCTCCCAGCGGCAGGCTCGCCGTGTAGCGGATGTGCCCGCCCACCGAGATGGTCAGCTCGCAGCTGCCGCCGCCCAGGTCAATGAGCAGCACCGGCCGCGAGGAGAGGTGCAGGCCGGAGCGGATGCCCAGATGGATGAGCCGCGCCTCTTCCAGTCCGGTGATGATGTCCACCGTCCATCCCGTGGTGGACTGCACCCAATCGAGGAACGCGCGGCTGTTGCGCGCCTCGCGCAGCGCGCTGGTGGCCACCACGCGCACCGAGTGCGCGCCTTTCTTCTGCGCGGTCTTGTGGAAGCGCTTCAGGACCTCGATGGTGTGCGCCATGGCGCTGGGGTCGAGCAGCCCGGAGTCGAACACCGCCTGGCCGAGCCGCGTGACCTCGCGCTCCTCGTGCACCACTGCCAGGCGGCGCCGCACCAGGCGCGCGATCTTCAGGCGCACGGAGTTCGATCCGATATCCACCGCAGCGAACGTGGGCATGGTTCAGGTCCTACTGGGAGACGGCGGCGTCGGCAGCCGGCGGCACCGACGCGACCGGCTGCTTCCTGGCGCTGTGGGCCAGCGCAAGCTCCGCCATCTCGCGCTCGGAGATGCGCAGCGCCTCGTCGAGCCGCGCGCCCGTCATGTTGCGGATGGCGGCCAGCAGCGGTGATGCGGGCGGCAGCCGCTCGCCCGCGGTCTGCGCCAGGGTGAGCCAGTCGTGCCAGGCGCCGATGGCGTCCTGGATGCTCACCAGCCGTGTGATGGCGGCTTCCTGCAGCGGCGTCTTCTCCGCCTGCTCGTGGGTGTAGCGCACGCGCTTGCACTGCACGCGGAAGGCATGCACCTCGGCCGGGCTCGCCGGCCGGTGCTCGTTCCACCGCCGCCACAATTCGGCCCAGGCCGCCGCCGCGCGCCGCGTGTTCTGCTTCTGCGCCAACTCTCCCGCGCCGCGGCGGGCTTGGAGCGCGCGCAGTCCCGCGCGCAGCCTCGCCCGCTGTTTGGGACGCAACGCCGCCAGCAGCTTCTTCACCCGCCGGTCGCGCCGCAGGTCGAGGTAGGCGAGGAGCTGGGCCTTGGATTCCGCCTCGGTGTGCAGCGAGATGCTGCGCAGCGCCGCCAGCTGCACGTCGAGGTCGCGGATGCGCCCCGCGCGCCGCCGCAGCCGCCTCAGCTGCCGCAGCACCTTCTTGCCTTTCTTGCTCTTGCCCGCCTCCTGCATGGCCAGCAGGGTCTCGATGCGCCGCAGCGTGGTGCGCAGCCGGTGCACCAGCGCGGGCTGCGGATTGGCCGCCACCCGCGGCAGCAGACGGAAGAAGCGCGTTTCCAGCGGGGTTGAGCTGATTGGGATCGTTCGGTTCACGGAAGGACAGCGAAAGATATCCGATAACGGTGGTGATTGCAAGGAAGGCTGCGGTCGAGATTTGTTCAATGCGCCTGACCCGAAGGTTTTTGTAGAATCCTGCTATGGCGTCAGAAGGTCGTCCAGATTTCTACCGATCGAACGCCAGGTTCTTTCTCTCTCTGGTAGCCATCAGCCTGTGCATCGCGATGTTCTATCTGTCCCAGGAGCGCACCTTCTATTCCTGGGACAACGCTTTCTACGCCGATCAAACCCTCGCCAGCGCCGACGCCTTCCGCCACTCCCTCCACGGAGGGGCGCGGTTCATCCGGGCCAGCCTGACCCAGGAATATCTGTTGCTTTACACCATCCCGCTCGTCCCATGCATCTGGCTGCTGGGCGCGAGCCGCGCCGCCTACATCATCGCTGTCTATGCCGTGTACTTCACGCCTTTCCTGCTGCTGGCATCCGAACTGGCCCGCCGGATGTTCCCCGAAGAGGAGGTCAAGGCCGCCCGGCTCGCAGCCGTTTTCACCGTGGCCACCCCGGCGAGCTGGGTCATGATTCTTCGCGGCTACCCGGACATCGGCGGCGCCGCACTGGTTGCTGCCGCCCTCCTGCTCTATGAGCGCTCCGACATCGCGCGGCGATGGCAGCCGCTGCTGGCCGCCGGACTTCTTGCGGGCAGTGCCGCCTTGCTGCGGCGAGGCTACGTGTATTCCGTCATCGCGCTCTACGCCGCCTTCGCCGTTGATCTTGCCATCCACGCCTTGGCTGAAAGGGAGCAGGAAGGCACGAGCGGTGTTCTTCGCCGCCTGCTGCGTGTCTTCGTGATGGGGTTGAGCACATGCGCGCTGGTCTATCTCGTTGCGCCGGTCTTCATACGCAATGCGCTCAACAGCAGCTATCGCCAGTATTTCGTGGGCTGGCAGCAGCCGGCCTCCATCACCCTGCTCACCATGCTCGACACCCTCGGCGCCTTGGTAGTGTTGTTCGCGTTGTCCGGATTCGTCCTGCTCCGGCGAGTGACGTTGCAAGGCAGGCACGCCGCCCGCGTCCTGCTCCTGGCGACCGCGGCGTGGATCGTGGTCTGGGCTTTTCACGCCCACCAGCCCGCCTATCACTATCCGCAGATCCTGCCGCTGGCTGCGGTTCTTGGGCTGACCTCCCTGTGGCTCGGCGTGAACAGAATCCAGTCCCGCAGGGTGGCGCTTTCCGTCAAGTCCGTCATCACCATCGTGGTGCTGATGAATCTGCTGGCTACGGTTCCCATCACTCCCCTGGGTATGGAGTTGGCGGAAGCCATCCCTCACTATGTGATCTCGGCGCCCATCCCGCCTCTGGTCAACCCGGCCTACGATGAGATCGTGCGGCTGGTCGCCTACCTGCGCTCGCAAGCGCAGCCCCACGATCATGTCCTCATCGCGGGTTCGTCGCGCAATCTGAACTACGACGTGCTGCAGGCTGCGGAGCGCACCACCTACGGCGGGAATCCGATCCTCCAGGTTGACACCGCGCCTCCGATGGACGCGCTGGGCGTGCTGCCGACCCCTAATCTGCTGCGGGCTGCCTATGTGGTGCTTGCCCGGCCGATTCAATATCAGACCAGCCCCGATCGCGAGAAAGTGGTCACGGTCTTAGTCACCGCATTTGATGAGCATTGGCCGGTGGCCGGCGATTTCGAGCTGCTTCCCGGGCGCTTCACGCTGGGTCAGCCGGGCACCGAAATTCGGGTGTACAAGCGCGTGCGCCCGCCCTCGGACACTGTGATGGCTGACACTGCAAAGCGCGTCCTCGACTTCATGGCAGGCAGGACGACACCTCCTCAAGAGTTGTTGACCGCGGACGTATGGTTCGCGAAGAGCAGCCCTTATCCTGTCGAAGTCATTGCCAATGTGAATGGGACCTACGACATCATTGCCCACCCGGCGCGCGTGTCGGAACAGCCCCCTACCGTTCTCGCAATGGCGCCGAAGGCTGTGGATCGTTTGCGAATCTCCGCCGGCGTGGAGTTCCTGGATGCCCGCTGCTACGGCGTCGCCATTCAACTGACTGCGGCGGATGCACCCGAAGCCAGCGTTGTCTCGGCCGGCGTTTTCACCCCGGAGCGGAACGGCGCCAGCTTCGATGTTCTCTTGTCGCAAGTCCGTGAAAAAAAAGTGCTTCTCATGGTGAAAAGTACGCCTCGCGACCCGGAGAACAACGCCTTCTGTACGGTGCGCGTCACTGGGCTCCAGGCCAAAGCGCAGTAGCCTGCGACAGCGCAAACCGCCACGCTTGGTTCGCGGCGCGAATTCCATCGCGTTTGTTATAATTTTCTTCTGCTCGCTCGTGGCGCTATCGTCTAGGGGTTAGGACGGAAGATTCTCAATCTTCAAACCCGGGTTCGATTCCCGGTAGCGCTACCAACTTCCTCTCGGCCCGGATTTCAATAGTTCCCGCTACCAATTCCTCTCGTCCTCTGCTACGATCCCGCCGTTCAACGGCGTGCCCCCTGGCGTAGCTGCTGCGGATGGTAGGTATCCATGAAATGTCTGTGAATTCCACAGACGTCGAATAGCCTTGCGGCCCCTTCTGTGGTCTAATTCCGCTTTTGCTGTCAGCCCTGAGATCGTCCCAGGCAATCGCTGTTCACAAGGAGATGGGATCATGCGAATGTCAGCCGGCAAATCACTCCGTCCTGCGGTCCGTAGGTTCGCCACAAGCGTGGCTGTGTTCATGGTCGTCTTCCTCCTCGGCGCCGTAACGGTCTCGGCCCAGTCCACCACCGAGGGCGCCATCAGCGGCACCGTCACCGATCCGCAGGGCGCGCTGGTGGCCGGCGCCAAGGTGGTGGTGCGCAACGCCGGCATCAACGCCGAGCAGAGCACCGAGACCGATTCCTCCGGATATTTCCGCGTGATCCGGCTCCAGCCCTCCTCCTACGACCTCAGCGTGAAGGCCCAGGGGTTCGCCGAATACAAGGCCACCGGCATCGTGGTGAACGTGGGCTCGGTCACCGATCTCACCGTCCACCTCTCGATCGGCTCCTCGGAGACCATCGAGGTGGGCGCGACCGCGGCGGATGTGAACACCACCACCTCCGATTTCGCCCCCATCGTGAACCAGGTGCAGATCCACGACCTCCCCATCAACGGCGGGCGCTGGTCGAACTTCGTCCTGCTGACCCCGGCTGTGGTCAACGATTCGAGCGGCTTCGGACTGGTCAGCTTCCGCGGCATGAGCACGCTGCTCAACAACAACACCGTGGACGGCGCCGACAACAACCAGGCCTTCTTCTCCGAGGAGCGCGGTCGCACCCGCGCCGGCTACTCCAGCGCCAAGGCGGCGGTGCAGGAGTTCCAGGTCAACACCTCCAACTATTCGGCCGAGTACGGCCGCGCCGCCGGCGGCGTGGTGAACACTGTCACCAAGAGCGGCACCAACAAACTGCACGGCGAGGTCTACTTCTTCGACCGCGACAACGTCTGGGGCGCCATCAATCCCTTCACCAAGCTCACCTTCCAGTCCTCCCCCGGCGTCTTCACCTCGGTGCCCTACAAGCCCACCGACTGGCGCAAGATGGCCGGCGTCGGCGTCGGCGGGGCCATCATCAAGGACAAGCTCTTCTTCTTCTTCGCCTACGACTGGTACCACCGCAACTTCCCGGGGACGGCGGTCGCCTCCTCGCCCGGGGTCTTTTTCGCCACGCCTTCGGCCGCCACCATCAGCACCCTGGCCACGCGCGTGTATGGCGCGAGCAACGCCGCCACCCAGGCCCAGGCGCGGACGCTTTATAACAACGACCTGGCCGCCCTGATCACCACCCTGGGGCCCACGCCCCGCAGCGGCGAGCAGACCATCTGGTTCCCCAAGCTGGACTGGATCGTCAACAGCAAGAACCGCGCCTACTTCGAGGTCAACCGCATGCGCGGGGCGTCTCCGGCCGGCATTCAGACCCAGGCCTCGAACACCTTAGGCATCCGCAGCTTCGGCGACGACTTCGTCAAGACCACCTGGACCGTGGACAAGCTGGTCACCACCTTCACGCCCAACATCGTGAACGAGTTCCGCTTCCAGTACGGCCGCGATTTCGAATTCGAGTTCCCCCAGCAGCCGACCAACTATGAACAGGCCAACCTGGTCAACTCCGCTCTCTTCCCGGCTTACACCAACCGGCTCGGCCTGCCGCCCGAACTCACCATCACCAACGGCTGGAACCTGGGCGTCCCCAGCTTCCTCACCCGCCCGCTCTTTCCCGATGAGACTCGCCAGCAGTACGCCGACACCGTCAGCTGGGTGCACGGCAAGCACACCTTCAAGTTCGGCATGGACATCCTGCACACTTTCGACAGGGCCGCCAACCTCCGCTTCCAGTTCGGCTCCTATGCCTACAGCAGCCTGCTCAACTATTTCTCCGACTTGAACGCGGTGCGCTCCTGCGGCCCGGCAGCGGCTCGCGTACCCTGCTACAACAGCTTCAACCAGGCCTTCGGCCCTCTGGGCTTCAACTTCAGCACCAATGACTACGCCTTCTTCGTGCAGGACGACTGGAAGGTCCTGCCGCGCCTGACTCTGAACCTGGGACTGCGCTGGGACTATGAGCACCTGCCGGATCCCTTCCGCAACCTCGTCAACCCCAACATCCCTCAGACCGGTCGCATGCCCAGCGACAAGAACAACTTCGGCCCGCGCATCGGGTTCGCCTGGGACGTGTTCGGCGACGGCAACACCTCTCTGCGGGGCAGCTATGGCATCTTCTACGGCCGCGTCATCAACTCCACCATCTACAACGCGCTCATCAACACCGGCGTGCCCGGCGGCCAGTTCCAGTACACCTTCCAGCCCGCCTCCGCGGGCGCACCCAACTTCCCTCAGATCCTGGCGGCTCAGCCCGCCAGTACCGTACTGGCCGGAGTCCAGTTCTTTGACCGGAACTTCCAGAACCCGCAGGTACACGAAGTGGACCTGCAGATCCAGCATGCCTTCCCCATGAATCTGGTGATGACCCTCGGCTACCTCGGGGCCTTCGGCCGCCAGCTGCCCATCTTCGTGGACACCAACATCAGCCGCTCCACGCAGACCATCACTTACACGGTGTGCGGGGTGAACAACGAGGTGCCGCTCTGCGCTACCGCCCCACTTCCCGGCCAGCCCATCCAAGCGCGCACCTTTACCGTGCCGCTCTATACCGGGCCGCGTCCCAACGCCGCCTTCGGCGCGCTCACCGACATCGCAAGCTCCGCCAACTCCAAATACAACGCCCTTGTCTTCCAGCTCGGCCATCGCATGTCGCACCACGTGCAGTTCGACACCAACTTCACCTGGTCGCATGGCATTGACTACGGGCAGAACAACCAGACCTTCACCTCCACCAACTCCGTCCTCGACCCCTTCAACCTCAAGGCCGAGCGTGGCAACTCCAACCAGAACGTCCCGCTCCGTTTCGTCTTCAACGCCGTGGCGGAGTCGCCCTGGAAGGTGAAAGGCGCCTGGAGATGGCTGGCCAACGACTGGATGATCGCCCCCCTCTACCAATGGCAGAACGGCCTGCCCTACTCGGCCCGCACCGCGGGTTCGGCCCCGGGCGGGTTGAGCGGCGGCATGAACGGCTCCAACGGCGACTTCCGCGTCTACGGGACCCGCAACGCCTTCGCTTTCCCCAACACCTATGTGCTCGACCTGAAGCTGGCCAAGCGGTTCGTCTTCCAGGAGAGGTACAAGCTGGAGATCTCGGGCGAGGCCTTCAACATCATGAACCACCAGAACGTGACCAGCGTGAACACCACCGGCTACTTCGTGGGCCGCGGCACGGTGAACGGCGTGGCCAACACGCCCACCCTCACCTTCAACACGGGAGCGTTCGGCGTGGTCAACAACTCCAACAGCAACTTCGCCTATTCCCAGCGGCAGATCCAGGTCGGGGTCCGCGTCTCGTTCTAGCGGACCGCGAAGCTCATCCGGCCGGATGCCTGGCGCATCCGGCTTTTTTTCTGGGCTGGAGGGTCAGTAGAGAGACCAGGTCAGGGTGCTGGTGTCATCGGGGGTGCCGTCAATGCGCCAGGGCTTGAGCCGTCCGGTGGCGCCGAACACCGAGATGGCGCGGCTGGAGAGCACGTCGTTGGGCCGCGCGATGTAGACCACGCCGTCCGCCGGTGCCGAGAAATCGTTGCTGGCCCGGCCGTCGGGGAGGAAATAGATGTTGGTCGAGCCGCTGCCGAAATCCACCGCGTTGTCGCCCGCGCCGAACCCGTCCGGCACCGCCGTGGGGTCGGTGGGGATGCCCGAGACCGCCACGAACTGCACGTCGCTGGGCAGGTCGTCGCTCAGGATGGGCGTGTAGATGATGTTGCCGCCGGCGTCGAAGTCCTGCCGGTCAATCTCCACCGTCTGCGGCAGGATGAAGCTCACCCGGTAGACCTTGCGGTTCATGGTGGCCAGGCTCCGCGCCCGGCGCATCTGCGCGAGCGCGGTCTGCACCGCCGAGTTCAGCCGCGCCTCCTGCACCGCGGGCTGGATCTGCACCACCGCCATGCTCACCATCACCATGATGAGCGCCACCACGATCAGCACCTCGATCACGCTGAAGCCCGCCGTGCTTCTCATTCGGGTTCTCGCCGCTCGTCTCATGGGAACTTGCATCTCTTCGCCGCTCCCGGCCGCATGCCGAAGACAATCATCCCTTCGATGCCGTCAGAGGGTCCCTCGGATGCAACCGGAAGTACGCCACCGCAGTTCAACGGATACGCTGAGGTATCCAGGGGAGTTGAATCTTCGAGTAATCTAGCCCGGTCTGCGTCATGAGTCAAAGCATTGCCGGCTGGTACATGAACGAAGGTAACGTTACTGGTGCCGGCGGAAGAGGTGAACGGCAAAGGTTCCGGGGGTGCAGCGGAGCTAAGGCACCACCGTGCGATAGTCCTTGGGCGTGGCCATCACCACGAGATCGCCGCTGGCGTAGATCACCAGCCCCGACTTCGAATCGTTTTTGTCGCGGACGATGAGCACCCCGTCGCCGTCGGGCTGCTCTTTGGGGGCCCGGTTCAGCCAGAGGAAGTTCCCGAAGCGGCTCTTCGGCACCAGAGTGGCGAAGGCCACGCTGTGCAGGTTGATGTCGTAGCGCAGCTGGTCGTTCACCAGCATCACGAAGCGCCGGGCGGGAGGCTTGATGCCGGCGACGCTGGAGTCCGCCGGCTGATTGGCCACCAGGATGTACGCCGAATCCAGCTCCGTCGGCCCGCCCCCAAAGTTGCCCCAGATGTGGCCGGTGGCGTCGTGGCCCTTGCGCAGCGACTCCAGCACCAGGTCCAGGTCGAAATCTTCCGAAGCCGCCAGACGCCAGCGCGTCACCTGGCGGATCTGCATGCCGTCGTCGAGCTCCATCCGCGCCGGCACCGCCACCGGCCGCTTGTTCGCCTGCTGTCGCTGGTTGTAGCCCCAGCCGCCGAGGGCGGTCAGCAGCAGTCCCACCAGCAGCAGAGCGCGCAGGCGATAGCGTGGGACGGTGTACCAGGCCGGCTTGGCTTTGCGCTCCAGCTCCTCCTGCTCGAGGATGGCTTCCCGGATGGCCTCCTCGTGCGGCTGGATGGCCGCCGGCCGTCCCACCGCCTCCTCCGTTTCCTCCCCCAGCTCCTCCGGCTCCGGTCGTCCGAGGACCTCCTCCTCCCAGATGGGCGCGGTGTGGGTCTCGCAGAGCACGCCCACCTGTCCCTCGCGCGGCGTTCCGGGCTCGCCGATCCAGACCACGCGGAACAGGTCCTTGTTCACCCCGCGCTCGATCTCCAGCAGCTCGCCCACGCGGTGCACCCCGCGCAAGCCGTGCAGGCGCGCCCCCTTGGGGGTGACGTCGAGCGTGCAGGCCAGTTGCAGCGGCGACTCCTGGCCCACCAGGGTCACCTTCACCGGCAGCGCCACCATGATGCGGCGCTCGCGCCGCTTCTCCTGGGCGTGAAGGCTCCCGTGCTTACGGCGATGGCGTTTGGCCATGGACTCTGCGCTAGGTTGCGCGGATGCAACCCCTGCTCAACGCCGAACAGTACAGCAATGTTGGGGGGAAAGCGATAGCGGGATAGGTGCGCAAGCTCGCTTCATGGTAGGGCGGCGCATGCAACCGGTCAAGCACGGGACTGCATCTCGCCGTTCTCCTGGTAGAGACTTTGCTGCAACCTCCCTGGGTGGAGCAGGGCTTCAGCCCTGCATCACGCGCAAGCCTTCCTGGATTGTCATCCCGAGCTTGAGGCGCTAGCGGGCGTCTGAGCCCGCCCTGAGCGGCAGTCGGAGGGCGAAATCCCGAGCGTAGCGAGGGAGCCAGCCGACAACTGTGTGGCACAGCCGCCCTCGGCTGTGTTGATCGTCATCCTGACCCTGAGCGAAGTCGAAGGGGAAGGATCCCTATTGTGACCAGTCCGTTCTTCCCGCCAACGAACTTTCAATCACTTACAAGCAGCCGAAAAAGTGACAATTTTTGTTGTCAACTGTGGAATTTTGTCACTCTTGGCCCATCTCTCTGATTCCATGGACAATATAATTCTGCTATCCACCGTCCATCCACCTTGTCATTTGTGTTATGATCGTTCCAGTAGTAAAAAAAAG
>JACXTT010009100.1_pt1 | contig 13603 bp, 12 predicted proteins | sample 9270951 | NCBI WGS metagenome assembly JACXTT01 (sample SAMN15532306, study PRJNA645909) | rock metagenome | isolation source: weathered quartz diorite | place: Puerto Rico | collected 2017-06-21
CGATGCGCCCGCCGCTGCCGCTCGCGACCGCGAGCCCGATCCGCCCCACGCGGCCCGCCGGCAGTCCGCCCGCGAGCCGCGTCCAGTGCGCGCCGCCGTCCTCGCTGCGATAGATCCCGGAGCCGGGCCCCACCTGCGGCTGGAAATAGTCCATCCAGGGATGCATGCGCATCTGCCACATCGCCGCGTACACGACGTGCGGCTGGGTGGGATCGCAGACCAGGTCCACCGCCCCGACCGAATCGCCCGCCTGCAGCACCGGCTGCCAGCGCCGTCCCCCGTCGGTCGTCAGGTAGACGCCGCGCTCGGGGTTGGGACCGAACGCGTGACCGATCGCCGCGACCAGGACGCGATCGGGATCGCGCGGGTCCACGAGGATCGCGCCGATCTGGCGCGTCGCCTCGAGGCCGACGTGCGTCCACGTCCCGCCGCCGTCGGCGGAGCGGAACACGCCGTTGCCGGCCATGAGGTCGTAGCGCGACCCCTCCTGCCCGGTGCCGACGTAGAGGATCCTCGGGTCGGAGGGCGCGACCGCGATCGCCCCCACCGCCGACGCGCTCTCGTGCTGCATCAGCGGCTGCCACGTCTGCCCCGCGTCGCGCGTGCGCCACACGCCGCCGCCGGCGGCGCCGAAGTAGTACGTGCGCGGGTCGTCCGGCACACCGGCGACACTCGTGGCCCATCCGGCGCGGAAGGGACCGAGCTGACGCCAGCGCAGCTCCTGGTACATCGCGAGCGGCACGCGCGGTGAGGCGGAGGACGGCGTCGCGCCGCGCGCGGGCAGGACGAGCAGCGCGGCGATCGACGTGAATGCCGCCGGCAGGAGGTGGCGACCGTGGGGAACCATGGGAGGTCCGCATGCTACCCGAGCGCCCGGCCACCCGCGAATGCTACCCTCCGCGACATGAAGCTCGAGGACCGGGTCGCGCTGGTGACGGGAGGCGGGCGTGGGCTGGGCCGCGTCATCGCGCTGCGCCTCGCCGGCGAGGGCGCCGCGGTCGCGGTCTCGGGCACGGGACGCGATCACCTCGAGGCGACCGCGCGCGAGATCGCCGCGGCCGGCGGGCGCTCGCTGGCGATCGTCACCGACGTCGCGAAGGAGCCGGACGTGGCCCGGATGATCGACGCGACGGTCCGCGGCCTCGGCGGCCTCGACATCCTCGTCAACAACGCCGGCATCGCCGGCCCCACCGCGGCGGTGGCCGACGCCCGGTGCGAGGAATGGGAGCGCACCCTCGCCGTCAACCTCACCGGCGCGTTCCTCTGCGCCAAGCACGCGATCCCGCACCTGCGCGCGCGGAAGCTCGGCCGCATCATCAACATCACGTCGGTCGCGGGGCTCATCGGCTACGCGATGCGCAGCCCCTACGCCGCGTCCAAGTGGGGCATGATCGGCCTGACGCGCTCGCTCGCCCTCGAGGTCGGCGCGGACGGGATCACCGTGAACGCGATCGCGCCCGGCTCGGTGCGCGGGGAGCGGATCGCCAACGTCGTGCGCGACCGCGCCGCCTCGCTCGGCCGGACGACGGCCGAGATCGAGCGCGAGTTCTACGTCGAGCCGACCGCGCTCAAGCGCATGCTCGATCCCGAGGAGATCGCCGGCACGGCGCTCTTCCTCGCCTCCGACGACGCGCGCGGAATCACCGGCGAGACGATCGGCGTGACGGCCGGGTTCCGGCTCTAGGCGTCAGCGCTCGAGGGCGATCCGCCGCTCGGCATCCCCCCACTTCGCTCTCAGCGCATTCAGGTCGTGGGCCCGGTCTCGCGGAACAGATCGGTCGAGACGTAGCGCAGGCCGGAGTCGACCGCCAGCGTGGCAACCGTCGCGGACGGCCCAAGGCGGGCCGCGACGCGCAGGGCGCCGACGACGTTGGCGCCGGTCGACGTGCCGGCGAAGATGCCTTCCTCACGCGCGAGCCGCCGCGCCATCGCCTGCGCCTCGGCGGTCGAGACGGCGAGGATCTCGTCCACCTCGTCGGCGTGCCACAGCGGCGGCACGAACCCGATCCCGATGCCGTCGATGCGGTGCGAGCCCGAAGGGCCGCCCGACAGCGCCGGCGACTCCGCGGGCTCGACTGCGGTGACGCGCAGCTTGGGCTGGTGCTTCCGCAGCGTGCGGGCGGCGCCGTGGAGCGAATGCGCGGAGCCCACCGAGTGCACGAACGCATCGACGTGGCCCGCGGTCTGCTCCCAGATCTCCTCGCCCAGGGGGGCGTAGCCGTGAATCGCGTCGTGGTTGTTGAGCTGATCGACCCAGAAGTACCCCGGTCGCGCGCTGATCTCGCGCGCCGTCTCGATCATCCGCCGGAAGAGCCCCGACGTGATGCCCTTGCCGCCGTTCGGGATCATCGTGACGCGGGCCCCGTAGGCGCGCATCATCAGCGCCTTTTCCGGGCTGAAGGCGTCCGAGAACACGATCTCCACCGGGTAGCCCTTGACCGCGCACACGAAGGCCAGCGAGATGCCGGTCGTGCCGCCCGTGTACTCGACGACCGTCGATCCGGCCTCGAGGCGCCCCGAGGACTCGGCCGCCTCGATGGCTGCCCGCGCCATGCGGTCCTTCATGCTGCCCGTCGGGTTGCTCGACTCGAGCTTCGCGACGACGCGGGCCGAGCCAGCGGGAACCACCTTCCGCAACTGGATGAGCGGGGTGCCACCGATGGCGGCGAGCATGTCGGGCGCGAGCAACAGCGCGTCCGGGGTCGAAGGTGCCTTCATGAGGCCAACCTACGCCTGCCCGACGATCGCTCCAAGCCGGAAGCCAGGGGAATTGCCGGGGCCGGAACCAGGGGTCATTCCCCCTCAGCGGACGCGCGCCAAGGGGCGCGTGACCCGCCCCGCGGGCGAGTCGAGGCGGACGAGGTAGAGCCCCGGTGGCGCGGCGAGTCCGCTCTCCATCCTCCCGTCCCAGCGTCGCGCGTAGGCGCCGTGCGGCAGCCACTCGCGACGGACCAGCGCGGCGACGCGACGGCCGGTCACGTCGAAGATGCCGACGTCGACGAGGCCGTCCCCGAGCAGCGTGAACTGCACGTCGGCGGTGGACGAGAACGGGTTGGGGATCGCGGTGAGCGCGGGCCGCCGGAGGCCGCCGCCGACCCCGGTCACGCTGGCCGGCTTCGCGTCGACGGCGAGGACCGAGTCGAGGCAGTACTCGCCGTGGAGCGAGATCCGGGCGTCGATCTCGGGAAACGGCGCCCGGGCCGGCACGAGGCCGCTGTCGAAGGTCCGCGGCGGCCCGCCGTCGAACGAGAGCACGAGCGTCAGCTGCTCCTGGTTCGCGACCTCTCCCCCGCGCCGATAGGTGCCCGAACCGGTGATGGTGACGGCCTGGCTGGCGTCGGGCACCTTCCAGTGCACGTCGAGCACGTCATAGTGGGTGAAGAGCGGATCCTGGCCCGACCGCACGAGCAGGAACGTGCCATCGAGCGGCGAGCGGATGAGGACCGGACACTCGCAGGGTCCGAAGCATCCCCACTCGAAGTCGCTGGGCGGGCTTCCGAGGGCGTACTGAACCGAGTCCCCGGCCGTGCCCTGGGCGTGTGCCGGAAGGGCCGCGACGGCCGCCAGCAGGGCCATCGCCGCGAGCGCGTGAGCGTGCTTCATGGGGCTTTCCTCCCCGCGGGCCCGGCCCCCACGACCCGCCAGCTTCCGCCCGTGGGGGCCGGTCCGCAAGGGCATTCGCGCAATCGTCGACGGACCGCGCGCCTGCGGCGCCACGGTGCTATCGTGTCGGCCGACTCGAGACCCGGGGAGACACGATGCGATTCCTGAGCCGCAGCATCACGCTGATCGCCGCGCTGCTGATGCTTCCGGTCCGCGCGCGGGCCCAGCACGAACACGAGCACGGCGAGGCGTTGGAGCAGCTCGGCAGCATCCACTTCCCCACCTCGTGCGTGCCCGAGGAGCAGTCCACCTTCACGCGCGGCATGGCGCTCCTCCACTCCTTTGCCTACGCCGAGGCCGAGAAGGCGTTCTCGGCGGTCGCCGCAGAGGACACCGCCTGCGCGATGGCGCAGTGGGGGATCGCGATGAGCCACTTCCACCCGATCTGGTCGCCCGTGTCCGCGACCGAATTCGCCGCCGGGCGCGCGGCCGCGCTCAAGGCGGCCGCGACGGGATCGCCGACCGCGCGCGAACACGACTACATCGAGGCGATCAACGCCTTCTACCGCGGCGACGACGTCGCTTATCCGACCCGCGTCGCGGCGTTCGAGACCGCCATGGCGACGGTGGCGCAGAACAATCCGGACGATCACGAGGCGCAGATCTTCTTTGCCCTGTCGATCCTCGGCGTCGCCTACAACTCGCCCCCCGACAAGAGCTACACGCGGCAGAAGAAAGCCGCGGAGATCCTGAACCGGATCCTGCCGCTCGAGCCGGAGCATCCGGGAATCGCCCACTACATGATCCACGCGTTCGACTACCCCGAGCTGGCCGAGCTGGCGCTGCCGGCGGCCCGCGCCTACGCGAAGATCGCGCCCTCCGCGCCCCACGCCCAGCACATGCCGTCGCACATCTTCACCCGCCTCGGCATGTGGAGGGAGTCCATCGCCTCCAACCTCGCCTCCTCGCGGATCGCCCGCGAATGGGTGGCGAGGACGCATCCCGGCGCCACGTCGTTCGACGACCTGCACGCGATGGACTACCTCGAGTACGCCTACCTCCAGACCGGCCAGGACGCCCGGGCGCGCGAGGTCGTTCAAAAGGCGGCGCGGACGAAGCGCTTCGACGTCGCGTCGTTCTCGGCGGGCTACGCGCTGGCGGCGATCCCGGCCCGGAACGCGCTCGAGCGCCGCGCCTGGAAGGATGCGGCGGCGCTCACCCCGCGGCCGGCGAGCTTCCCGTGGGCCCAGTACCCGTTCGCCGAAGCGATCATCCACTTCGCGCACGCCGTGGGCGCGGCCCGACGCGGCGACGTCAAGACGGCGGGCGCCGCCGTCGCGCGCCTCACGGTGATCCAGCACGGGCTCCAGGGGCAGAAGGGCTTCGACTGGGCGACCCAGGTCGAGGTCCAGCGGCGGGCGGCCGCGGCCTGGCTCGCGCGGGCCGAGAAGAAGGACGACGAAGCGCTGGCGCTCATGAAGTCGGCCGCGGACCTCGAGGACGGGACCGACAAGCACCCGGTGACCCCGGGGTCGATCCTTCCCGCGCGCGAGCAGCTCGCCGACCTGCTTGCCGAGCTGGGGAAGCCCGAGCAGGCGCTCGTCGAGTACGAGGCGTCGCTGCGCATAGCGCCGGCGCGCTTCAACAGCTACGAGGGCGCGGCGCGCGCCGCCGCGAAGGCCGGCCAGCCCGAGAAGGCGAAGGTCTTCCGCGACGAGCTGGCGGCCATGTGCGACGGCGCGGTGCCGGCGCGCGCGGCGATGACGGGGACCCGGGGCGAGTAGGCGGCCGCGGGCGAGGCGGCCGCCCGCGCGCTCAGTGCTTGCTCGCCAGCGTCTCCTTGATCTCGTCCTGGTACTTCGCGCGCAGCTGCTTCCGCTGCTCGGCGAAGTCCTGGTGGACCTTGTCGATCGCCGCCTTCTCATGATCGTCGAGCTTCGCCAGCTCCTCGACCTCCTGTTTGTCGAGCTGCTGCACGGCCTCGGGCTTCGCTTCCTCGACGAGCGTGCGGCGCTCGTCCTCGAGCGACTTGATCTGCGGGTCGAACTGGTCGCGCAGCGCCTTGATCTGCGCCTGCAGCGGATCGAGCTGAGAGTGGAACTGCGTCCGCAGCGTCTGCAGCTGCGCGTCGATCTGCTTGATCCGGGGATTCGCCGCCGGCGCCGGCCTGGACGCGGGTTGCGTCGTCGGGTCCCGGTGCATCCGCTCCTTCTCCGGCGCCGCGGCCAGGGATCGGAGACCGGGCCCGGTCAGGGCGAGCACCAGCAGCGTGCCGGCGAGGGCGGTCAGCGCGACCAGGGATCGAGTCTGCGGGAGCCTCATGAAGACACTCCTTCTCTTCCGGCCGCGGCGAGCCGGTCACGGGACAGGGGGAGCTTCCCGGGCAAGGGAGTGTGAGGCGACGCCCATGCTACACCGGAGTTCCAAGCGCGGGGACACGGGAACGTCAAGATTTCCGAACCGGCCGACCGGCTCCGGGGTGTATTCTTCCCGGCGGACCGGCGCCGGAAGGTTCACGGAGGAGGGTCGTCGCCATGACCACGTCCCGCGCTCTCGCGCGTTCGCTTCGCCTGCTGTTCCTCGCCGCCCTGCTTCCCTTCACCCCCCGTGTCGCCGCGGCCACGGACGACGGCGCCTGGTCCTCGCTCTCGTCGGGCGCGGCCGGACCCTACGCGCGGCGCGAGTACGCCGCGATCTACGACATCCAGCGCGACCGCTACGTCATCTTTGGCGGCTTCTGGTGGGATTCGACCTACGCGAACGGGCTCCTGAACGAGGTCTGGGTGCTCCAGCTCGGACTGAATCCGACCTGGACGCAGATCCCGATCAACGGTGCTGCCCCGGGAGAGCGGCACAGCCCGCAGTGGGGCTATGACCCGGCGCGCCAGCGCCTGCTCATCTTCGGCGGCTACGGCCATCACTATCCGGGGGGCTACAACGAGTACCTGAACGACGTCTGGCAGCTCTCGCTCGACGGCGCTCCCACGTGGACCGAGCTCCTCCCCACCGGCACGGCGCCCGGGGGACGCCTGGCGGGCGCGGCGGTCTACGATCCGTTCCGCCAGCGGTTCATCGGCTTCGGCGGCACGCGCGGACTGCCCGTCGACACCTGGGAGCTGGATCTGTCCGGCGATCCGGCCTGGGCCCCCGTCTCGACCGACAGCACGGGACCGCCGGGAAGCTATGGCATGTACTCGATCTACGACCTCCGCCGGGATCGCATGCTGACCTTCGGCGGCTCCACGAGCGACGCCTACTGGGGCGTCAAGAACGACGTGTGGTCATTGAGCCTGCACGGGGCGCCGACCTGGAACCAGGAGGCGCCGGTCGAGACGCCGCCCTCCGCGCGCCGGTCGGGGACCGCGATCTGGGATCCCCTGCGCGATCGCATGATCGTCTTCGGCGGCTGGGACAGCAGCCCCGGCCCGACCGCGTTCCTCGGCGACGTCTGGGCGCTCTCGCTCTCGTCGGACATGAGCTGGACGCAGCTCGCGCCCGCCGGCACGCCGCCGCACGTCCGCGATGCAATGGCCGCGGCCTACGATCCGCTTGGCGATCGCATGGTCGTGTTTGGCGGCTGGGGGGGAGAGTCGATGCTCGGCGACACGGAGTTTCTGACCTGGGGCCTGCTCCCCGCGGCGCCGACGATGACGCCGAACTCCCAGGCCGATCCGTCGATGGCCCAGATCCAGTGGGGCGTCCACGATGCGAACGGGACGACCGCGGCCGTCTATCGGCGCCAGGAGGGCACGCCCTGGTCGAGCATCGCGACGGTGGCCAACAACGGCACGGGCACGGTGAGCTATCAGGATCACGCCGTCACGCCCGGCGGGCGCTACGGGTACCAGCTCGCCGTGTCGTCCGCGCAGGGCATCGCCCTCGGCGGCGAGGTGTGGGTCGACGTTCCGACCTCGACGACGGGGGTTCCGGGCGCCTCGCCCCGGTTGACCTTCGCCCTCGATCCGGTGCGCCCGAACCCGCTCGTCGATCGCTTCGTCGTGTCGTTCTCGCTGCCGAGCGCCGCTCCGGCGCGCCTCGACGTCATCGACCTCTCGGGCCGAGTCATGCTCGGCCGCGACGTCGGCTCGCTGGGGCCGGGTCGCCACTCGCTGGACCTCGGCGGTGCCCGGGACTTCGAGCCCGGCATGTACTTCGTCCGGCTCGCCCAGACGGGGAAGACGCGCGTGACCCGCGCCGTCGTCGTGGGGGCCCGCGGCGCCCGCTAGTGGCGGGCGGGGAAAGTCAGGCCTTCTTCTCCTGGCGACGCCGCTTCCACGCGGCGTGGGCCGCCCGGAGCAGGGGCCGGACGCCGGCGCGATCGAGATCGGCCGCACGCGTGATCGCGACGTGCCGATGCGCTTTTCCGGGGCCCGCGAGGAGTCGCTTCGGATCCGGAAGATCGACGCCGTACGGGATGCCGAGCTTCACGCCGGTGCGGCTGGGAATGATGACGCACACGACGCCCGAATAGCCGCTGCGAAAGCCGTAGCCGATGACGCGGCTGCCCAGGTCCACCGTCTCCTCGGCCCCCGGCACGCACTTCAAGATCAGGGACCGCGTCCGCAGGACGAGGTCCTGGATCTCCGCCGGATACGAGGTCGCGAGATCTCCGATGGCCGGGTGCGTTCCCATGGGTAGGGGAGATGCTACCGTTCCGGGACGCGGCAGACGAAGGCCCCCGGCTCGTCGTGAGCCGGGGGCCTCGCTGCGGGAGGATGCTGCGCCTACCAGCCTGCCCTACCTCCAGAAGGCCCGACGGCGTACTTCGAGAAGTGCTGCAGCGGTGCCGTGACGACCTTGCGATTCAAGTCGACTTTGGAGCCGGCCACCTCGACCCACGTCAGGGTGCCCGGGTTGTACCAGTAGATGACATAGGTGCTCAGCGTGCCGCTCGGAACACTCGAGCAGTCGGCGGTCAGGGTGACCGGCGCGCTGAAGTGGTTGAGGGTCGCCGGCGTGATGTCGAGCTGGCAGGCCGGGCTCGAAGCGCTCGCGATGGTGATGCTGATGGTGCCATCGCCGTCCACGGCGCCGGGCGGGACGTCGACGCGCCAGCGTCCGTTCGTGAGCGAGCCGCCCAGGTCGCCGATGATATGGAGCGTGCGGACGAGCAGGTTGAGCACGCCGCCGATGAGCGAGCCGATGAGGCCGTCGGACTGGGCGGCTTGCTGGGCACTGCCCGCCGCGGTGGTCGCGGCCGTACTCGGCGCGGTCACGCTGGGCGCGGTCGGCAGCTGAGCGCAGCCGACGACCAGCCCGACCGCGAGCGCGAGCGCGATCGGAAGGACGATCTTGCGGGGGAACGACATGAGGTAATCCTCCTGCAGCGGTGCCGATCGGCCGGACGGGATGACCGGCTCTGCAGGGTCCCTTACTTCACGATCCGTGCCGACCCCGGGCCCGGGCCCCGATCGTGCGCAATGAAAGGACGTCCCGGGTCGTGGCCCGCGGGGGCGCATGAAAGCGACGGATTACGCCGGGGCCGTTGGAACCCGCAAGGCGGGAAAAGAGCCGTTTTGGCGGGGTCCGGGGCCCGCTCTCGGGAGTCTCACCCAGGGGTTGGGTGAGACTCCGCGCCTCGACTTCAGGCCGACCGCGGACCGAAGATCGAGAGCACGTGGCCGTCCGGGTCGCGGAAGTCGGCGGCGAGGATCTCGCCCGTGACGACCCGGGGGGCGATCCGGAAATGGACCCCCCGCCCCTTGAGTGCCGCGTACGCGGCGTCGATGTTGTCGACGTGGAAGACGAGCTCGACCCGCCGCTCGTCACTCGTGTCCTTGAGATCCTCGAACCGTCGCAGCGCCAGCGTCAGCCCGCCGGCCTCGAGAAACGTGAACTCGCCGCTCGAGAACTGGACCTTGAGGCCCAGGACGTCGCGATAGAAGGCGAGCGATCGCTCCGTGTCACGGACCCCGAGCAGCACCGTGCCCAGCTTCTCGAGCCGTACGCCCTGGATCTCGGCCATCGCCCGCTCCTAGATCGCGAGCATCAGTTGGGCCGGCTCCTCGGGGGGCGCGATCCGCCCCGACTGCCGGCGCAACGGGTAGCGGCGCTTGAGGGTGGCCATCTCGTTCTGAAGCGCCGTCTCGGTCGCCCGCGACACGTACGCGCGCGAGCCGTAGAGCTTCTCGTAGCGCTCGAGCTCTTCGGGCCAATCGCGGGCGAGGTGCTCGAGGAAGTGCTCCCGCGTCGCTCCCTTCAAGTGCAGCCAGCCCGTCCAGAGGTGCGTGGCGCCGGCGTCGCGGGCCGCGCGCACGACCTCGCCGAGCAGCTCGGGGCGATCCGAGATGCCGGGCAGGATGGGCGCCATCGCGACCCCGGCGCGGATGCCGCCCGCGACGAGGCGCGTCAGCGCGCGGAGCCGCTGTCGCGGCGGCGCCGTGCCGGGCTCCGTGCGCCGCCAGATCTCGGGGTCGAGCGTGGGGATCGAGAAGTGGATGGAGACGTCGGCGCGGCGCGCGGCCTCCTGGAGCACGTCGAGGTCGCGGACGACGAGCGGGCCCCGGGTGATGAGGCTGAAGGGCGTGCGGTGATCCCCGAAGGCGGCGATGCAGCCGCGGGTCAGCCGGTACTTCCCCTCCGCCGGCTGGTAGGGATCGGTCGCCGCTCCCACCGCGACGCCCTCGCGCTTCCACGAGGGCCGCGACAGCTCCTCGCGCAGGACCTCGACGACGTTCACCTTGACCCGCACGACGCTGCCGTAGCGCTCGTCACCGGGACGGTCCGCGCGCTCCTCGAACGCGCGCACGTAGCAGAACGTGCAGCGGTGGGCGCAGCCCATGTAGGGGTTGAGCGACCACGCGAACATCATTCCCCGCACCCGGTTGAGGGCGCCGCGGCAGGGCTCTTGGCGGTAGGTCGAGCGCACGGTCGGGAGTCTAGTCCCCGGCCGCGGCCGGGGCCAGCCCGGGGATAGGGGTTGCGGCGGCGGCCGCGAGCGGCTATCCGTTCCCGGTTCGTGGCCGGCCCGGGGCGGCGCCCTGGGTGGTCGCAGGGCCAGATGACGGCTCGCCGGAACCACGCGGAGGACGCGATGGACAAGGACATGAAGGCGTACGGAGCCGAGTTCCTCGGCACCTTCACGCTGTGCTTCGTCGGCCAGGGCGCGATCTGCGCCCAGCAGATGGCGGGCGCGAGCGGCCTGCTCGCGATCGCGGTCGCGCACGGGCTCGCCCTCGCGGTCATGGTCTCGGCGCTGGGGGCGGTCTCCGGCGGCCATTTCAACCCGGCGGTCACCTTCGGGTTCTTCATGACCGGGCGCCAGAGCGCCCGCTCGATGTTCTCCTACTGGGCCTCGCAGGTCCTGGGCGCGGTCGTCGCGAGCTTCCTGCTCCGCGCCGTGTATCCGGCCGCGGTCTGGGAGCCGGTCCACCTCGGGGCGCCGAGCGTGCACGCCTCGATCCCGCTCTTCGGCGCCTTTGTCGCCGAGTTCGTGGCCACCTTCCTCCTCGTCGCCGCCGTGTGGGGCACGGCCGTGGACGACCGCCACCCGCCGATCGGGGGCTTCGGCATCGGTCTCGCAGTCACGATGGGCATCCTCGCCATCGGGCCGGCGACCGGTGCGGCCCTCAATCCGGCCCGGGCGATCGGGCCCGCCCTGGTCTCGAACAACTGGGGCGCTCACTGGGTCTACTGGGTCGGACCCCTCCTCGGCGGCGGCGCGGCGGCGATGCTCTACGATCGCTACCTGATGCCGGGACGGGGAAGAACCCGCAAGGCCTAGCGCGCACCGCGGGGCGAGCCCGACGCATCCAAGAAAGGGCAATTGGTCGTTCGGACGTTGCTTACCCTCCGCGCCGGGGCTCAACCCGCCGGCGGCGCGTTCCGATAACTCCAGGGCGCCCTCCCTGCCCGGATGGGGGCCCCGGAGCGCGGCCGGAACCGCGCGAGGAGGGAACCGACCGTGAGCCATGCCGGCCCGCCGGCGATCGATCCGGCGACCGTGGCGCGAATGAACCGCGCCCCCGAGGATTTCCGCCCCGATCGCGACCTGCCGCGGGGCTTCCTCGATTTCTACCGCCCGCTCCACGCCGCCCTCGTGCCCGAGCGGAACGCCCTCGTCGCGACCCGCGGGACCGTGCTGGCGGCCGCCCATCGCGGCCGGCTGCCCGACCACCTGGCGCCCTCCGCGGCGACGCGCGATCCCTGGCGCATCACGCTGCCCGGCTGGTGCCTGGACCAACGCAACCAGATGACCGGGCCGGCGGACGACGGCGAGCTGGTCGTCAAGATGCTCAATTCCGGGGCCCCGGGCGTCATGCTCGACCTCGAGGATTCGATGGCCAACCGCTGGCCCAACCTGGTCCGCGGGGTCGCCAACATCCGCGCGGCGCTCCACGGCGAGCTCACCTATGAGGACAAGAAGCGCGGCCGCACGGTCGGCATCGAGCCCTCCCCCACGGTGATCTGGAACCGGGTGCGCGGGCTCCACCTCGCGCAGGCGGGCGTGCTACCCGGGGGCGAGATCACGTCGGCCTCGCTCTTCGACCTCGCCCTCATCGCCTTCTCGGTCGAGCCCGAGCGCCTGCGCCATCCGCTCGCGATCTACATCCCGAAGTCCGAGTCGGCCGCCGAGGGGCGCTGGTGGCGGGCCGCTCTCCAGGCCGTTGCCGCGGCGCGCGGCTGGCCGCGGGACGCGATCCGTTGCATGGCCCTCGTCGAGTCTCACCCGCTCGCCTACCAGATGGAGGAGTTCCTCTACGAGCTGCGCGAGCACATCCTCGGCTTGAACCTCGGACGCTGGGACTACATGGCGAGCCTCATCCACTACACGCTCGAGGACCCCCGCTGGGTGCTGCCGGACCGCAACACGATCCCCCACGACGTGCCCTTCTTCCAGCGGCTGCGCCTGCTCCTCGCCGACATCTGCCACCGCCGCGGCGCGCTCGCGATCGGCGGCATGACGGCGCTCTACCCGAGCCGCGAGGACGCGGCGCTCAACGCCCGCGCCCTCGCCGTGCTCGAGCAGGACAAGAAGAACGAGGCCGCGTGCTTCATGGACGGCGCCTGGACCGGGCACCCCGATCAGAACGCCATCGCGGTCGCCCAGTTCCCGGTCCCCAACCAGCTCGACCGCCGCCCTCCCGGCGTGGACCGCGCGCCCGACCTGCGGCCGGTCCCCGAAGGCGTCGGCCGGCGCACGACCGCGGGCACCCGGGCCGCCGTGCGGACGACGATCCGCTACCGCAACGGGGTGCTCAACGGCCGCGGGGCGAGCCTGCTCGACGGCTACATGGAGGACCTCGCGACCGACCGGATCTACCGCCTCATGATCGCGCAGCGCCTGCGCCATCATGACTCCGCTCCGATCGCCGACGGGAATCGGGCCGCGGTCGACCACACCCCCGCCTACGTGGGCGGCCTCTTCGACGAGGAGCTCGCCCGCCTGATCGCGGAGCTGCCGCAGCACCGCGACGCCGGAACCGCGGAGACGTTGCGCGAGGCGCGCCGCTTGAGCGAGGACATGATCCACCGGGGCTGGTTCAACCCGGTCTGACCGCAAAGGAGAACGCCGTGACCACGACCGCCCGTTCGGCCGTCCAAATCGAACGCTCCTGGAAGACCGATGCCCGCTGGAAAGGCATCGAGCGCCGTCACGGCGCCGAGGACGTCGTGCGCCTGCGCGGCACCGTCGCGATCGAGCACACGCTCGCCCGCCGCGGCGCGACGCGGCTGTGGAACGAGATGGCGAAGGAGCCGCCCGTGCGCGCGCTCGGCGCCCTGACCGGCAACCAGGCGGTCCAGCAGGTCGCGGCCGGGCTGCAGGCGATCTACTGCAGCGGCTGGCAGGTCGCGGCCGACGCCAACACGGCGGGCCAGATGTACCCCGACCAGAGCCTCTATCCCGTCGACAGCGTGCCCGCGCTCGTGCGGCCCATCCACCAGGCGTTCCAGAGCCCCGACCAGATCGCCCCCCTCGAGGGCGCCCGGCGCGGCCCCCCGCCCGCGGCCCGCGGAGCCCGCGGGAACCGGCCGGCCACCGGGGAGAGGAAGGAGTCGG
>JACXTT010009101.1_pt1 | contig 13602 bp, 9 predicted proteins | sample 9270951 | NCBI WGS metagenome assembly JACXTT01 (sample SAMN15532306, study PRJNA645909) | rock metagenome | isolation source: weathered quartz diorite | place: Puerto Rico | collected 2017-06-21
TTGTTCTGCGCCAACACCATCGTGATCGCCGCCGTCAAGGTCGTCTTCCCGTGGTCCACGTGACCAATCGTCCCCACGTTCACGTGCGGCTTCGTCCGCTCGAACTTCTGCTTGGCCATCTTCGAGGCTCCTGTGTTGGCGACTGCGGCGCAGCCGACCCTTTCGAGCGGGTTCGGCGTCACCCGGCCGACCACGCCCCCCCACCGACGATCAGTCCCGCTTCGGGACCGACGCGCGTGCTGCTCCTCTCAAGTCACTCGCGGCCGCCGGCTCACGCGAATCCGACGTCCGCGATCGCCCCGATCACGACGGCGCACCCCCCGAGGGGTGGAGCCCACGAGCGGAATCGAACCGCTGACCTTTTGCTTACCATGCAAATGCTCTACCGACTGAGCTACGTGGGCGCGATCGACGGACTTCTCGAGGCAGCACCGCTGTGTGGATCACGCAGGGATGGAGTACTGCCACAACGAACGACGTGGCTCAGCGTCCGACGCGCGAAGACGCACCCTCCCGGGCCGACCTTCGGAGCGCGAAAGTCGTGCCGGGGAGGAATGCGAGCCCCGGAATCTAATGATCGAGCCTCAGGACTGTCAATGCAAAACTAGGCAACTTTTCGCTTTGCGCCGTCGCCTCGGGGCGCGAACCGGTGGTGATTCCCGAAGCGCTGTGGATGAATGGAGCGGGAAACGGGATTCGAACCCGCGACCCTCAGCTTGGAAGGCTGACGCTCTAGCCACTGAGCTATTCCCGCGCAAGCCGTTAAGAATGTTGATGGATGGTGGAGGGGGGAGGATTCGAACCTCCGAAGGCTTAAGCCGACAGATTTACAGTCTGTTCCCTTTGGCCGCTCGGGAACCCCTCCACTGGGCAGCAGGCTCGCTCGGCACCCATCGGCCGGCGACCATGACGAGCTGGCGAAGGGACTCGAACCCCCAACCCTCTCATTACAAATGAGATGCTCTACCAATTGAGCTACGCCAGCGCCCGCCGAACCACGGAAGGTAGGCAGGGGGGCTGGGAGTGTCAAGACCAGCCCCGCGGCCCCTACTTGGCGAGCGTCCTCACGTACTTCAGGACGTCTTGCATCTCCTTCTCGGAGAGGACGCCCTTCCACGCCGGCATTCCGCCTTTGCCGTTGTGGATGACCTCGAGCAGCTGCTCGTCGGTCCGCGAATTCATGTAGGCACCATCCGTGTGGTTTCGCGGCTTGGGATTCAGCGCCGCAGCAGCCGGGCCATCACCCTTCCCCTGGGGGCCGTGACACAGCACGCAGCGCGCCTGGTAGACCTGCTTGCCGTGAGCGACCGGATCCGCCGCGACGGCGCCCGTGTCCGCGGCGGGCTGGGCCGGCGGCGGAGTCTGGGTCGTAGTCGGCGACGCGGAACTGCTGGAGGCCTGATTCCCGCTCTCCTGGGATCCTCCGCAGCCCACGATCAGCGCGTGAGCGAAAGCGAACAGAGCCAGCAGAATTGCTACCGGCGCGAGCGGCCGCGCCTTTCGGGGTGAATCAATGGGAGCGTTCATGGGTCGGCACGATAGCATGCTGCCAAAAGCCCCTCAACGGTTGCGGCACAAGCGAAAAGGCGACCTGGAGAAACGGACGTGTCGACTTCCGCCTCTCCGGCCGCCTTCTCTCGAGAGAACAGTGAATGACCGGGTTGTAGCTCCACTGTCCTCCCGACTTCGTTGACCGGGCGTATTTAGTTTTTTCGTGACGAACTGCAGTTGACTACTCACCAAACGACTGGTTTGAACGACTGGTTGCCGTCTCACCCCTCTTTCGGCTGAGAAGTCAGGGCGCCCTGTGCCCGGGGCTCGAACCCGCCCCGTCGATTGCTGCGCCGCCTCTGCTGGGTACTTCGTTGGGCTGATGCCGGGTCGGGAGCTGTCTCGGAACTTCACTCCCGACCCGTTTCCCCGTATCCCCTGCCTTGCCGCTGAGCACTCCGCATGCCAAGTCGCGGTAAACTGGCTCGCGTCGGCTGAACATCGCCATAACTGATTGCGGAACTTGGCAAATCTCGCGGGCGCGCGATAGGCCGCGACGGGCGATTTCGGGAGGCCTCGTGTTACCCGACTCTACAGCCGAGACGCGTGCTTTCCATCGCAAGTGATTGCGACGTCATCCGCTGAGCTGGGGTAACACTTCGGGATACAGTTCGAGGCGGGTAACAGCGAGCGCGGCCGACTACTCGAGGGCGATGTTGAGCTTCTTGATTCGCGCGTAGAGCGTCTTACGGCTCACGCCCAATCTCTTCGCGAGGCGGCTCTTGTTCCCACCTGCTTCGTCGAGAGCGGCGAGGATCCGAGCTCGCTCATCGGCTCCGGGTTCGAGGCCGGGAATCACCGGAGTGGACGCGCCGCCCAGGAAAGGCAGCAGGGACTCGGAATCGACGATCGGGGTCTCGGCGTGCAACGCCGCGACGCGGCGCATCACGTTCTCGAGTTCGCGCACGTTCCCCGGCCAGGCGTACGACCCGAGCACGGCCTCGGCGTCGCGCGAGAGCTTCGGCCCCTCGAGCCCAGCGTAGAAGCTGAGGAAGTGGCGAGCCAGCGGGACGATGTCCTCCTGGCGGTCCCGCAGTGCGGGCAGCGTGATCTCGACCTCGTTGAGGCGGAACAGCAAGTCGCGCCGGAACGCGCCCCGCTCGACGGCGTCGCGGAGCTCGCGATTGGTGGCCGCCAGCACGCGCACGTCGGCGCGCTGGACCTGGGTCTCGCCCAGGCGCAGGAACTCTCCGCTCTCGAGGAAGCGCAGCAGCGTTACCTGGACGTCGGCCGGCAAGTCGCCCACCTCGTCCAGGAACAGCGTCCCGCCGTTGGCGGCATGGACCAGACCCAAGCCTTCGGCGTGGGCGCCGGTGAAGGCGCCCTTGCGGTGTCCGAACAGCTGGGACAAGGCCAGGTCCGCGCGCAGCGCGCCGCAGTTGATCGCCATGAACGGTCCGCGCGCCCGTGTCGACAGGGTGTGAATCGTCCGCGCCACCAGCTCCTTGCCGGTTCCGGTCTCGCCCGTGATCAGCACCGACAGGTCGGTGCCGGCCGCGCGCCGCGCCAGGGCCTCCGCCCGCTGCATCGCGATGGAGCACGCCACGAGGCCCGGGGCACGGAGGCGGCGACCGAGCGGCGAAACCGGCCGGTCGGTCGGAACCCGAGAGTCGGCGAGGTATCGCTGCAGCTCGGATTCGGCCTGATCGAGCCAGTACGGCGTGGTCAACTCCGCGAACAGCGCGCTGGCGCGGTAGAGATGGCGGCGCGCTTCGCGCGGATCCTGGGCCGAGCGCGCCAGCGACAGCAACGTTCTTCCCAGCTCGTAGCGCTCGTGACACTCGGAGAGCAGGCTGGCGGCGATGGTCCACATCTGCCGCGCGTCGGACTGTTGGCCGCGCGCCCACGCGACGTCGCCCGAAACACGATGCGCGACCGCGTGCTCGAGCCGGTCGTCGGTGAGCCGGGCCAGTCGGCTGGCGCGATCGCAGGCCAGGCTCGCGTCATCGAGGCGGCCGAGCGAGCACAGGGCCTCGGCGCGGCGGCGCTCGATCTCGACCACCAGATCGCCCTCCGGAGCGACGCGCTCGGCCAGCACCAGCGCCTCGTCGTAGCGGCGCAGAGCGATCTCGGCCCGCCCGCGGTCGTGGTCCAGCTCGCCCAGGAACTCCAGCGCCAGCACTTCTTCGCGCCGCGCGTCGTGGGCCCGCGCCCGTTCCAACGCGCCGAGCAGGCTCGACTCGGCGTCGGTGAATCGGCGCTGGAGTCGGGCGACGTTGCCGACGCCGATCCCGACCCGCGCCAGGCCGAAGTGTTCTCCGACCTGGAGGAACACGCGTTCCGCCTGCTGATAGAGGTCGAGCGCGCGGTCCCAGTCGCCGCGTTTCTGGTAGACCACGCCCAGATGCATGAGCGGATGTGCCGTGTCGGCGAAGCGGCCCTGCCGTCGGTAGCACTCGAGCGCACCGCGGAAGTGACCGATCGCGGCGTCCCAATCGCACAGGTTCTTGTGGACCAAACCCAGGTTGTTGCGGCAGCTGGCGACGCGCAGGTCGTCTCCGAGACGCCGATGGAGCACGAGCGCCTGCTCGTAGAAGTCACGAGCCCGCATCAGGTCGCCTTCGCGGTAGGCGATGCGACCCAGAGCGTTGAGTGCCACCGCCGACAGCGCGACGTCCTGGGCCTTGTCGGCCAGTGTCAGGCCTTCCTCGGCCTGCTCACGGCACTCGTCGAAGCGCGCCAGCTGGAAGAGCGCGTCGCCGGCGCGGAGGTGGACCAACGCGCGCACCGAGGGGGAATCGATCTCGTGCTCGCGCGCCAGCACCTCCCGGCAGTGAGCCAGGGCAGCCGCGTTGTCCCCTTGCGCCAGGCGGCATTCGATCGCCTTCGCCTCGAGCGCGGCACGCCGCGACGGCGACAGCGACCCTGCCTGAGGAAGACCCAGCAGGCGCTGAATGGTCTCCAAGGCCGGCACGTAGCTGTCGGCCTGGAGATAGATGTCTGCAAGCATCTCGAGTTCGGGCACGGTCTCACCCCCCGCGGCCGGGGGGGTGGCCAACCGTTCCTCGAGATCCGCGATGCGACGAGGGTCGAAGCTCGGCACTCGCAGTCTCCGTTTTTACCGGCGCCCGAAGGCGCACGGGTCTAGAAGCGCAGGTAGAAGCTGCGCAGACCCGACAACATCGTCAGGTATCGCCTCAGCAACCAGCTGTCCGACCGAATCGGCCGGTTCACGTGGAAGTTGCCGTCGTTCCGACCGGTCCCGCCAGAGCGCTGTCCAGGAGCGATTCCGGGTGGGGCCGGGGTCGGGTTGTCAGGATCCCCGCTGTCGCTCGCTCCCCCCCCACCGCTCCCTCCAGTGAACCGGAAGAAGTCCGCGCTGGCTCGCATCGGAATCGCCAGCACGAACAACAACAGCAAGAGGCTCAACCAGCTCTTCTTCGATTTGTGCATGTTCGTGAAGTGATCCCCCTGTACCTCACCGCAACTTTGGGCGCTTGGATGTTCCTTCCCCGAGCACCAAGAATGCGCCACGGCCTCCGTCGCTTGGAATGAAGGGGCGGGGAAAATCCAGCGGCGGTGCTGTGACGACCCGGGTCTTGAAAAGAGTCAAAACCTAGGCGGCGTTGGGGTCAACTGCTTTTTGCAATCCCTGGGCATCTCCAGCGCCGTGGTGCGCCGGGCGGCGCCTTAGCCGCGACGCTTGAGCTTGGGCCCCGCGGCGGCATCCTCGACCAGGACTCCGTGCTCCAGAAGCTGGGCCCGGATCGCGTCAGCCTCCTTCCACTGGCGAGCCTTGCGCGCGGCTTCACGAGCGGCGACGAGGTCGAGGATCTCGGGACTCCAGCTCTCGGTCGCGGGCGGCTTCCAGAACAGGCCCAGGATCCTCCCCAGCTCGAAGAGCTTGCGCGCAGCGGACTTGGCTTCGAGGGCCGCGCCTTCGCCCCAGGCCCGGTTGATCTCGCGAGCCAAGTCGAACAGATGGCCGAGGGCTTTGGCGCTGTTGAAGTCGTCGGCCATCGCCTCGTGGAAACGGCGCTCCGCCTCCTCGGCCGCCGCCTTGAGCGACCCACGCATCGGCGCCGCTGGGGAGCCGTCCGTGCCCCAGATCTCAGCCCTTTCGAGCGGCAGCCGCAGGCGCTGGTAGGCGATCCCCGCCTCCGCCAGGCGCTCCTCGCTGAACTCGATCGGGCTCCGGTAGTGGGTCGAGAGCAGGTAGTAGCGGACCACCTCCGGGTCGTGGCGGGCCGCGATGTCCTCGGCGTAGAAGAGCAGCCCCGTGCTCTTCGACATCTTCTCTCCCGTGAGGTTGACCATGCCGTTCTCGGTCCAGAAGTTCGAGAGCGGCTTCCCGGTGGCGCCCTCGGATTGCGCGATCTCGTTCTCGTGGTGCGGAAAGATCAGGTCCTGGCCGCCGCCGTGGATGTCGAAGGTTTCGCCCAGGTACTTCATGCTCATGGCGGAGCACTCGATGTGCCAGCCGGGACGGCCGCGTCCCCATGGGCTGTCCCACGCCGGCTCGTCGGGCTTGGCGCCTTTCCACAGCACGAAGTCGAGAGGATCGCGCTTGAGCTCCCCGATCTCGATGCGCGCGCCCGCGCGCATCTCGTCCAGCTGGCGGCCGGAGAGCTTTCCGTAGTCCTTCTTCTTGCGCACCTCGTAGTAGACGTCGCCGCCCGCGGGATAGGCCATGCCACGATCGATCAAGGTCTGGATCATGGCCAGGATCTCTGGAATGTGCCGGGTCGCGCGCGGGTACTCGGTGGCGCGCAGGATGTTGTGGAGGTCGGCGTAGCGGAGGTAGGCCTCGATGTTGCGCTCGCTCACCGCGTCGAAGGTCACCCCCTCGCGATTCGCCTTCTCGATGATCTTGTCGTCGACGTCGGTGAAGTTGTAGACGTAGTCGACCCGGTAGCCGAGATGCTCGAGATAGCGCCGCATCATCTCGCCCGAGAGCGAGGCGCGGATGTGGCCGACGTGCGGCTTGTCCTGGACGGTCATGCCGCAGACGTACATCCCGACTCGCCCGGGACGCACCGGGGTGAAGTCGCGCTTGTCTCCGGTCAGGGTGTCGTAGATGCGCAAAGCCATCGGGGCTCCTCAGCCGGCCCGCACGCCGGCGGCCGCGCCGTGCGCAGGCGTCGAGGCCTCGGCCGGCGCGATCACGATCTCGCGCTGGCCCACCATCCGCACCTCGCTCTCGGCCAGGGCGCGATGCAGCCGGCGGCGCAGCTCGCGGGCCGCGTCGTGGACGTCCGGACCGGGCTCCGCCCGCACCACGAGTCGCACCAGCATCTCGGTCGTGCTGAGCGAATCCACGCCCCACACCTGGATCGGGTCGAGCAGCTTGTCGTGCCAATCCGGATCGACGCTCATCTCGGAAGCGATGCGCCGGCACGCGTCGAGCGCCCGGTCGAGATCTTCGTCGTGCGCGATTGGCACGTCGACCGCGAGTCGATTCCACCCCCGGCTGCGATTGACCACGATCTTCATCTCGCCATTGGGGACGAAATGGAGGAAGCCGTTGAAGTCCCGCAGCGTAGCGCTACGCACCGTCAGCGCCTCGACGGTCGCCGCCTTGCCATTGATCTCGATCAGATCGCCGACTCCGAACTGATCCTCCGCGATGATGAAGATGCCGGCGATCATGTCCCGCACCAGGGTCTGGGCGCCGAGGCCCAGCGCCACCCCGGCGATCCCGGCCGTCGCCAGCAACGGTCGCACGTCCCAACCCAACACACTCAGGACGTACAGGATGACGCCGCTCACCACCATCACGGTGAACAAGCTGCGGAAGATCTGGCCGATGGTGCGTGCCCGCTTCTTGGCCATCTGGCTGCCATGGCCGACGCGCTCGATCCAGACCTCGCTGCGCCACACGATCAGGAACAGCAGGCGCTGGATCAGGAATCCCGCGACGATCGCGACCCCGAGGCGGAGCGCGACGTCGAGGAGCTTCCCGCTCTCCGGGAAGAGCCGCGTGAGCAGGATCGCGCCCGGCATCACGCGGCGGCGCCCCGCACCTCGGACATCACCAGGTCAGCCCCTCCACGGTCTTCTTGTCGAGGCGCATGACCACGGCGGTCAGGAGCCTGACCGTGCTCTCGAAGTCGCGCCGGTCGATGATGCTGACGTGGCTGTGGATGTAGCGCGCCGGAACTCCGAGCGAGATGCTGGGCACGCCTTGGCCGTGGACGTGGAAGCGTCCGGCGTCGGTGCCGCCGCGCTCGACCGACTCGAATTGGAGCGGCATCTTCAGCTTCTTCGCGGTGTCGATCATCAGATCCAAGAGCCCACGGTTTGGAATCGAGGTGGCGTCGTAGACCACGATCAGTGGGCCCCCGCCCAGTTTCTCGTCGCCCTCGGTGCCGGGGATGTCGTGGGCGATGCCGACGTCGAGGGCGAAGGCCACGTCGGGCGCGACCTTGTGGACCGACGTGGTGGCGCCGCGCAGGCCGACCTCCTCCTGAACCGTGGCGCCCGCGATCACCGTGTTGGGATGAGCCTTGCCGACCAGTCGGCGCGCGGTCTCGGCCGCGATCGCGCAGCCGATGCGGTTGTCCCACGCCTTGGCCAGGAGCAGGTTGGGATTCGCCATCACGGTGAAGACGGAATCCGGAATGATCGGATCGCCAGGGCGGATGTCGAGCTTCTTCCGGACGTCCCAGTCCGCGGTCGGGCCCACGTCGATGAACAGGTCCTTGATCTCGAGCACCCGCTTGCGGTCCTCGTCACGCAGCTCGTGGGGCGGCTTGGAGCCGACGACGCCGACCACGTCGCCGCGGCGGGTCTTGATGATCAGCCGCTGGCCGAGGACCACATGGCCCCACCAACCACCCAGCGGCAGGAACTTCACGTAGCCTTCTTTGGTGATCGACTTCACCATGAAGGCGACCTCGTCGAGGTGCCCCATCAGCATCACTCGCGGCGCGGCGCTGCGGCCCTTCTTCTCGCACATGAAGCTGCCGAGCTTGTCGCGCGAGAAGGCGCCGACGCCCTTGAGGTGTCGTTCCATCACCGGCACGACGTCGTTCTCGAAGCCGGGTGCGCCGTGCGCATTGACGAGGTCTTTCAGGAATTCCAGCGTGCGATCCATGGAGTGGGCTCCGAGGGTCAGGTCCTGGACGTCGGCGAGTGGCGTTGGCCGGCATCGGCCAGCGCCTGGTCGATCATGGCTTGCACCACCTGGTCGAAGCTCATCCCCGCGGCCTTGGCGGCCATGGGCACCAGGCTGGTCGGCGTCATCCCTGGCACCGTGTTCACTTCGAGACAATGCGGAACGTCGCTTGCGTCCAAGCGAAAATCCACGCGCGACACGCCGCGGCAGCCGAGCGCGGCAGCCGCCCGGCGCCCCAGCTCCTGCACGTGCACGGTGAGCGGCGCGGGCAGATCGGCGGGGCAGAAATACTCGCTCTTCCCCGCCGTGTACTTGGATTCGTAGTCGTAGAGCCCGCTCTTGGGGCGAATCTCGACCACCGGCAGCGCGCGCGCGCCGATCAACGCCACGGTCAGTTCGCGCCCCGGGATGAACTCCTCGACCAGGATCTCCCCCGACTCGCCGGCCAGATGCAGCGCGGCCGGCAGCGCCGTTGCGCTCTCGACCACCGTGAGCCCGACGCTCGAGCCCTCTTCGTTGGGCTTGACGATCAGAGGAAACCCGCCCACCTCCGTGGGGTCGAACGAGCCCGGACGCGCTTCGGCCGGCAACAGCCGCCAGCGCGGAGTGGGGATGCCCGCGTGCTCGAACAGCCGCTTGGCCATTGCTTTGTTCATGGCCAGAGCGCTCGCCAGCATGCCCGAGCCGGTGTAGGGCGTTCCGGCCAGATCGAGCAGCGCCTGCAGCGTCCCGTTCTCGCCCGCCGCGCCGTGCAGGGCGATCAGGATCACGTCGGCGCCGGCCAGCGTCTCGGGGCGCGACAGTGCGACCTCGCCGTGAGGCTCGAGCGCGCTGGTCGGCACGGCCGCGCGCTCTTCGTCGCCGGGCGGGAGCAGCCGGCCGTTGGCGGCGTCGATCGCCGCCACGTCGTGCCCGAGGTTGCGCAAGGCCTGCGCGATGCCGCGGCCGGTGCGCAGCGAGATTTCGCGCTCCGCGGAGCGACCTCCCATCAACACCGCCACCTTCACGCCCACCTCATCCGGAAGTCTCTCCCGCCGCGCGCAGGCGCGCGAGGCTGCGGTCGCGCCCCAGGAGCTCCGCCACCACCGGGAGCTCGGGACCATGCGTGCGCCCGGTGAGCGCGGCGCGCGGTGGCTGGAACAGCTCGCGGCCCTTGAGGCCGAGCGTCCGGCCGACCGATTGAAGCGCGGATTTAAACCTCTCCCCGCTCCACTCCGCAAGCGACTCGAGCTCCCGGGCGAAGGCCGCGCACAACGCGCGAGCGGGCGCCCTCGACAGCACGGCGTTCGCCTCGGGCTCGAGCGCCAGCGGCCCGTCGAGGAACGGCGCGAGCTCGCGCGCGAGGTCGCTCAGCGTAGCCAGATTGCCGCGCAGCGCGAGCAGCAGGGCCTCGACTCGCGGCGGTGGCAGGGTGCGCGCCGCCTCGGGAAGGAAGTCCTGGGCCCAGCGGGTGAGCTCCGCGCCGCTCGCGTGGTGGAGGTAGTGCGCGTTCACCCAGCGCAGCTTGTCCGGATCGAAGACCGAGCCGCTCCTCCCGACGCGCGCGAGGTCGAAGGCCTCGAGCAGCTCGGCGCGCGACAGGATCTCGCGGTCGTCGCGGGGATGGAATCCCAGCAGCGCCAGGTAGCTGAGGAGCGCCTCGGGCACCACCCCGGCGCGGCGCCAATCTCCGACCGCGACCGCGGCCTCGCCCGAGCGTTTGCTCATCTTGGTGCGATCGGCGTTGAGGATCAGCGGCACGTGGGCGAAGCGCGGTGAGTCGAGCGCGTAGGCCGCGTAGAGCATGAGCTGTCGGACGGTGTTGGGCAGATGCTCCTCGGCGCGGATGACGTGGCTGATCTCCATCGAGGAGTCATCCACCACGCAGGCGAAGTTGTAGGTCGGAAGGCCGCTCGAGCGCATCAGCACGAAATCGCCCACTATGCCGGCCGGGAAGCGCACCTCGCCGCGGACGAGATCCGCGAGTACCCAGTCGCGGTCGGGGACCGCGAAGCGCACGCTCTCGGGCCGGCCCTCGGCGCGACGCGCCTCGCGCTCGGGATTGGACAGGTTGCGGCAGCGCCGGTCGTAATGCGGCGGCCGCCCGGCGGCGAGCGCGGCTTGGCGCCGCGCCTCGAGCTCGGCGTCGGTGCAGAAGCAAGGATAGGCGGCGCCCTGGGCGGTCAGGCGTCCGACCCATTCGCGATAGATCGCGAGCCGCTCGCTTTGCCGGTAGGGCCCGAAGGGACCGCCGCGGTCGGGGCCCTCGTCCCACTCGACCTCGAGCCAGCTCAGGTCGTCGAGCACGCCGCGCTCGCTCGCGTCGCTCGAGCGCTCGACGTCGGTGTCCTCGACGCGCACGATAAAGGCGCCGCGGTGCTGGCGCGCGAACAGCCAGTTGAAGTAGGCGGTGCGGGCGCCGCCGACGTGCAGCCAGCCGGTGGGGCTCGGGGCGAAGCGAACGCGCACGCTCGAAGGCTCGGACATGAGCCAGGCAGGCTAGCAGATCGACGCCAGCCGCCGCGTAGCCCTCGAGCTCCTTCGCCTCGTTGGCCACGCCGCGGCGCGTGGGGTCAGCCTTCGAGCTCGACCAGCACCGCGGCCCACGCCGCGATCCCCTCGCTCCGTCCGAGCGCGTCGAGCGACTCGTTCGTCGTCGCCTTGACCGAGACCTGGTCGGCGCCGATCTGGAGCGCCTGCGCGATATTGCGGCACATCTCGGTGATCTTGGGCGCGAGCTTCGGTTCCTGCGCGACCACGGTGGAATCGACGTTGATCACTCGCGCGCCCGCGCCTTTCAGCATCGCGCGGATCAGCCCGAGCAGGTGAATGCTCGACGCATCCTTCCAGCGCGGATCGCTGGGCGGAAAGTGGCGGCCCAGGTCGCCGAGCGCGCAGGCGCCGAGCAGCGCATCGCCGATGGCGTGGCACAGCACGTCGGCGTCGCTGTGGCCGTCGAGCCCCCAATCGGTCTCGTCCTCGAACGAGGCTCCGCCCAGCATGAGCTTGCGATCCTTCTTCACCGCGTGGATGTCGTAACCGATTCCGACTCGGAGACCCATGCTCAGGCCCTCGCCGGAGCTCGTGTGAGCCACGCCTCGGCGAGCTCCAGGTCCCGCGGCGTGGTGATCTTGAAGTTGAGCGGATCGCCTTCGGTCAGATGAACGCGTTTGCCCAGGGCCTCGACCAGCACCGCGTCGTCGGTGGCGTTGCGCGGCGCGTCGCGATGCGCCTCTTCCAGCCACTCGCGGCGGAACACCTGGGGCGTCTGCGCGCACCACAAAGATGCGCGCGGCACGGTGTCCTCGATCACGTCGAGGCTCGCGCGCTTGAGGGTGTCGGCGAGCGGAATTGCTGCGATCGCGGCGCCGTGCTCGAGCGCGTCGGCCACCACACGCGCGATCAGCGCGGGCTCGACCAGCGCGCGCGCCGAGTCGTGGACCGCCACGTGGGTGCACTCGGCGGGCAGCGCCGCGAGCCCGTGGGCCACCGACTCCTGGCGCTCCCTCCCGCCTTCGGCGAAGGCGGTCGGCTTGAGCACGGCACGACCCGAGGCGGCCAGCAGCTCCTGGAGCCGCCGCGTGGCTCCCACGACCACGATCGAGCGGATCGCGTCGCAGCGCTCCAGCGCGTCCAGGCTCCAGGTGAAGAGCGGCCGCCCGGCTAGCGACGCCAGTGCCTTGGCTACCGGCTGCCCGAGGCGCTCGCCGCGGCCACCGCACAGCAGCAGGGCGGTGGCACTCACGCGCGCGCGACGGCGGGTTTCGCCGCCGGGGTCGGCTCGGCGGCGGGCTCGAGCAGACGATCGAACGCTTCGCGCACGGTCTCGAGGCCGACCAGCTCGAGGCCGACCTGCGCCGCGTCCTCGACCTGCACCGCCGGCACGCCCGCGCGCGCGAAGCCGAGCCGCGCCGCTTCGCGCAGCCTGAGATCGAGCCGACGCACCCGCCGCAGCCCACCGGCCAAACTGACCTCGCCGATCGCGAGCGTGCGCGGCTCGAGCGGGCGGTTGCGGAAGGACGAGGCCACCGCCAGAGCGACGCCGAGATCGGTGCCCGGTTCCTCGAGCGTGAGCCCGCCCGTGACCGAGACGAACACGTCGTGGCGCCCAATCTTGAGCCCGACGCGACGCTCGAGCACGGCCAACAGCACCGCGAGGCGCCGCGCGTCGAAGCCGCTGGTCACCCGTTGCGGCGTGCCGTAGAAGCTGCTCGACACCAACGCCTGGACCTCCACCAGCAGCGGCCGCGTGCCCTCCAGGCTCGCGACCACCGCGGTGCCAGCCTGCGAGTCGCGGGCGCCGGACAGGAACGCCGCGCTCGGATTCGCCACCTCGCGCAGGCCTTCCTCGCTCATCTCGAACACCCCCAGCTCCTGCGTGGAGCCGAAGCGATTCTTGGCGGCGCGCAGGATGCGCGCATCGTGAAAGCGCTCGCCCTCCAGGTAGAGCACCGCATCGACCATGTGCTCGAGCACGCGCGGCCCGGCGACCGCGCCCTCTTTGGTGACGTGCCCGATCAGGAACACCACCGTGCGCGTGGCCTTGGCGAGCTGGAGCAGCGCCAAGCCGCACTCGCGCACCTGGCTGACCGAGCCCGGCCCGCCTTCGAGATCGGCGCGCGACAGGGTCTGGATCGAATCCGCGACCAGGACGTCGGGGCGCGCCGCCGCGGCCGCGGCGAGCACCGCCTCGAGATCGGTCTCGCACAGGATCAGCAGTCCCGCCGGCGTCGGTCCCAGCCGCTCGGCGCGCATCCTCACCTGCTCCTGGCTCTCCTCGCCGGCGACGTAAAGCACGCGCCGCCCGCGGGCGGCGAGCGCGCGCGCCACCTGGAGCACCAGGGTGCTCTTGCCGATGCCGGGGTCGCCGCCGACCAGGACCAGCGAGCCGGGCACCAGCCCGCCGCCCAAGACGCGATCGAGCTCGGGCAATCCGGTGGCGTCGCGCGGGGTTGCCGCGATCTCGACGCTCGACAGCTCGCGCGGCGCCGGCGTCTCCGCCCCCGCAGGGGTCC
>JACXTT010009102.1_pt1 | contig 13602 bp, 12 predicted proteins | sample 9270951 | NCBI WGS metagenome assembly JACXTT01 (sample SAMN15532306, study PRJNA645909) | rock metagenome | isolation source: weathered quartz diorite | place: Puerto Rico | collected 2017-06-21
CGTGGACAGCACGACCTTCCGTCACGCGCCTTACCGGCCGAAATTCTCGAGGGACTACGTTTCGGGAGGAGCTTTCTTCGCCTCGAACATCGGCTTCGCGGGCTCGACGGTGATGTCCTTCAGTGACGTCCTGGGAAATCACAACATTCTCGTCGCCCTGAACCTCTTCGGCGATTTCGCGAATTCCGACGTGTACGTGGCGTACTCGAACCTGGCCCACCGGACGAACTACACCCTCGCGGCGTTCCAGTACCGAACCGATCTCCTGCTCCTGTCCTCGCCGAGCAGCGATCAGGTCGAGAGCAACGTCTATCGAGGGGGAGCGTTCCTTCTGTCGCGTCCCTTCAGCCGGTTCCGGCGCGTGGAATACGGCGTGGAAGCGGCCGCCCTGGACAGGGGCGTCCTGGTCTACAACTACGACGTGGGGACCACGACCCGGACGGCTCCCAACAAGACGTACCTGTACGTGGCGCCGAACGTCGGGTTGATCGCGGACAACGCGCTCTACGGCTCGACGGGGCCGATCAACGGGGGCCGCTCGAGCTACACCGCGGAGCACGCCTTCGGCGATGTCTCCTACACGACGCTGCTCATGGACTGGCGGCGGTACAGCAACATCCACCACAACTACGCATTCGCGCAGCGCCTCATCGCCGGCACGAGCCTCGGACGCGATCCGCGCATCTTCCGTTTCGGAGGCGCGTTCACGTACCGCGGCGTCGACTACGGTGATCTCCGGGGATCGAACGCGCTCCTCGGGAACCTCGAGTTCCGCTTCCCGTTGATCGAGCAGCTCCGGTTCGGCTGGCCCGGGCGGATCAGCCTGGGTGGAATCAACGGCGTGATCTTCCTCGACGCGGCGAGCGCCTGGGAGAAGGGGCAGCACCCGCGGTTCTTCACCAACGAGGGTGGATTCCATTCGGACAATCTGCTCTTCGCCTATGGAGCGGGGGCGCGGATCAACCTCGGTTACTTCATCCTCCGCTACGATTATGGGCGCGGACACAACTTCCAGCATCCCACGGGAACCTCTCAGCACTTCGTGACCCTCGGCGCGGACTTCTAGCCGGCGGGGGGCATGCTGGATTCCTGGGACGTCGCGATCTTCCGGGCGATCCAGCACGGGCTGCGCCATCCGTGGCTGGACCCGGTCATGCTCTGGCTCACGGATCCGGGACCCCTGAAATACCCGCTCCTCGCGCTCATCGCGCTCCTGTTCCTGCTGCGCGGAAAGCGGGGCGCGATCGGGCTTCTCATCCTGTCGCTCACGATCGCGGCGGGAGACCAGCTGAGCAGCCACATCATGAAGCCGCTCTTCAAAAGGCCCCGTCCCGCCGTGGAGCTCCAGGATGTGCGCGCTCTCTTCGGGATCCGGAGCTCGAAATCATTTCCATCCACGCACGCGACGAATTTCTTCGCCGCGGCGCCGGTGGTCTCCGCAGTCTTCCCCGAGGTTACCGTGTTCGCCTACGTCTACGCGACAGCCGTGGGGCTGTCGCGGATCTACGTCGGGGATCACTATCCCTTCGACGTGCTCGGAGGGGCGGCGCTCGGTCTGTTCCTGGGATTCCTGGGACGGAGGGCGTACTTCCGCACGCTCGGGACCCTTCTCGGGCGGCGGGGGCGGGTTCCCGCGCAGGGGTCCGACTCTATTCCGATGACCGCGCGAGGTGAGCGAGCGCCCAGTGGCGGCCCGTGACGCCTCGGTCCCGCCGGTGCGAATAGAAGCTCGACGGATCACAGCTGGTGCATTCGGGCGCCACGGCGATCTTCTCCGGGGCCACGCCCTCCTCCTCGAGGGCTCGGGCGATCGCGAGCGGAAGATCCAGCGCCACGCCATCCGGATGAGGGCGGAGAAGCTCCTTCGCAAACTCGCGCGCCACTTCCGGTCCCACGGGGTAACAGCAGGCGTGGATGCAGGGACCGACCGAAACCACGATCTCGGATGGGGGGACGCCTCGCTCCGCGAGCAGCCGGAGGGAAGCTGCCGCGATCTTCCCGCGCGCGCCACGCCACCCGGAGTGGAGGAGCGCCGCGCACGAGCCGTCTCGGGCGGCGACGAGGACGGGCGCGCAATCGGCGGCGGACACCGCGACCCACGGGTCGCCGGGAGGGGTCAGGAGCCGGGTGGCACGGCGGGGGGTTCCCGCGGGGGTCACGATTCGCGTGCCGTGGACCTGGCGGACCCGGACCGGTCCGGCCTCCGGAATGCCCAGGGCCTGGAACACGATCGCGCGGTTGCGAAGCACGGGCTCCGGATCGTCTCCGACCGCCTGGCCCAGATTCAGCGACGCGTACGGTCCACGGCTCATGCCTCCACGACGGGTCGGCATGCCGAACCACGCGGCCTGAGGAAGGAACCTGGGATCGGGTCGCCACATCCCCGGCGCTTCACGAACCGCATCCTGAGTCACGGACCGAAGCGTGCCCGCTTTCGAGAGCAAGCGCAAGCCGCGTGGCCGGTCCCGTGCGCCGCGATCCTTGTTGTCGTGCTCTTCGTTTCTGGATGCGCGCGTCTCCCCAAGGTGAGCTCAGGCACCGAGGCTCGCGACGGTTTCCTCTCGCGACACGGCACGCCGCACGGGCCCGAGCGAGGCGTGGGCTCGATGAAGCGCTCGGGGAAGGGTGCAGGAAGGGCGCGCGTGCGGTGGGCCTCGAATCAGGACAGCCTCGCGGTGGTGGGTTACGTGGGACCCTCGCGGGCGCTCGATGCCTCGCTTCAGGGAAACGAGCTCTTCGTGGTCGTGCGTCACTACGACGTCGCCGTGACCGGCACGCTCCGACCCGAGGAGGGAATCGATGGCCGGATCCTGAGATTCCTGGCGACTCCCTGGGACTTCAGCGCCGCCTGGGTCCGTGCCGTGCTGGAGCACGCTTCGATCGAGCCCGGCGGCGCCGGGTGGCGTTTTCAGGGTGCCCTCGAGGACGGTGGTCGTTTCATGCTGGAGCTCTCGGACCGGGGGGAGCCGCGCCTGCTCACGCTGCGGTCCGGGAACGAGGGCAGCCGTGAAATCCGCGTGCGCTTCGGACCCGGGCGGAACTATGCTGCCGGACGCATTCCGTGCTGGATCGAGTGGTCGTTCTCTGGCAGCGTCGTGACGCTCACCATCGAGGATTTCGCTTCCGCCGATCCCTCGAAGATCCGCTATCGGTCCACGATCGAGCCGGAGTGGAGGATGCTCGCGCTGGAGGAACCCGGCGGCCAGGCGCTGGTGCGCTGGCTTCTGGGGCTCTCGGAGGGGGGAGCCGGAGAGCCGTGAACGCGGAGCCGTGGAAGCGGCGTGAGCCGGGCGAGTGCCTGTCGCGACTCGTGCGGGTCGTGACCGCCCTCCTGCTCGGGGCCCTGGCCTGGGGAGCGCGCCCGGCGGAGCCCGCCAAGAGCGTCCCAGTGGCCCCGGCTCGTGAAGAGGTTCAGGGGATGCTCTCCCGTATCTTCCGCGCTCCCGAAGTCCGCTCCCGAGTCAGCATCACCCGCAGCGACCCTTTCGGAGGTCCCGGCGAGCGCACCGGGGGACGCGTCTGGTTCCTGCCCGGGCGCGGACTTCGGTACCGCTCCGACGAGGGTGGCGGCGAGGACATCGTCATCGACCGCGAGCAGCGCGCCTTCCTCGTGTACCGACCCATGGAGCGTGTGCTCTATCGCTCGGACTGGGATCAGGCGCCGGTGCGCATGCGGCGGCTCATCACGGAGCCGGAGCGGATCCTGGACGCCAAGTTCCGCGCGGCGAGGGAGCGGAGACTCATCGGAGGGGTCTGGCGCGAGGGATTTCGGATCCTGAGGTCCTCGCTGGGAGATTCTCTCTCGGCGGCTTCCGTGTGGATCGCGGCGGATCCGCGAAGCGGGCTCCCTCGCTGGATCAGCGCCGGGGGCGCCGAGGACTCGGTGGACGTGGAGTTCCGCTCGATCGCCATCCTCTCCAAGGCTTCGCCCGCGGACCTGACGCTGAGCCTTCCCCGTGACGTGCGCACCGAGCCCCTGGATCCTCGAGATCTCCTTCCCGGCCCCAAAACCCGTTGATTCCACCCAAGGCCGGGCGGTAGGGTGCCGGTGTGGTCGCGGATGGGGGGAGTGAGAGGCAGGATCCTCGCGGGCGGTATCGTCGCTCCGCCGCAGCTCCGCCCCTGCTGACCGTTCGCCACCCGGGGGATTCCTCCTGAGTCGCGGCCTCATCCTTTACGTCGTCCTCATCATCACCGCCGGCGCGGTGGTCCTCGCGTCCGCGTTCCCGGAATTCCGCACCTTCGGTCTCGTCCACGCCGCGGCCTGGATCCTGGTCGGCCTGCTCGCCGAGAGCCTCTGGCTCTCCACGATCACGGGCAAGGCCATGGAGAGCATGGCCTCCACCGTGGACCTGAGCCGTCTCGTGTTGTTCGGCTACCGTCCGGCGGTCTGGATCGCCGCCATCGCGTTCGCGATCGCCAACGTGATCTTTTCCAGGCGCACCTGGTACAAGACGCTCTTCAACGCGGGACAGAACGTGCTCGCGCTCACCGCCGGAGGGCTCGCGTACGGGGCGCTGGGCGGGAAGCCGCTCTGGGCCCACGGCGGATCCTCATCGGGCGCGTTCACGCTCTCCCTCATCCTCCCCTGGGTCGCTGCTTCGGTCGTGTACTTCGTCGTGAACACGATGCTCGTGGCGGGCGCCGTGGCGATGAGCACGCGGCGGAAGCTCCTCCAGACCTGGCGCGAGGAGTACATCTATTACAACTCCCTCATCTCCTCCGTGGCCCTCTTCTTTCTGTCGCCGCTCGTCGTCGTCTCCTTCATGGCGATCGGGTACTACGGGCTGATCTTCCTCTTCGTGCCGTTGCTCCTCATCAAGGAGGCGAATGCCAAGTACATCGCGCTGGAGCGCGCGAAGGACGAGCTGGTCAGCTCCGAGCGCCTCGCGGCGAAGGGGGAAATGGCCGCGGAGATCGCGCACGAGCTGAACAACTCGCTCGCGGCGATTTCCGCCCGCGCGCAGTTCTTCCTGATGGGCGTGGGCACGATGACTCCCGAGAAGACGCAGGAGAACGCCCGGATCATCTTCGAGCAGGCGAGCGCCATGACCGTGCTCACCAAGGGGCTCATGGATTTCTCGCACAAAGAGGTGCGCAAACAGCCCACGCGGCTCAATGATGTGATCCGGAAGACGGTGGAGTTCATCACGCCGCAGAACAAGTACGAGCGAGTGGAGTTCGCGCTGGATCTCTCCGAGGATGTGCCGGAGATCAACCTCGACCCGGGGCAGGTGCAGCAGGTCTTCATGAACCTCTTCAGCAACTCGGCCGACGCGCTGCGGAGCAGCAAGACCGCGATGCCGCGCATCGTCATCCGGTCGCGGGTGCGGGCCGCCGCGCGCGAAGTGGAGCTGACGGTCGAGGACAACGGTCCCGGGCTTCCCGCGGAACACACGGCGCGGCTCTTCGAGCCATCCTTCACGACAAAGCCGGAGGGGCACGGCTTCGGCCTCTCGACCTGCTACCGCATCATCCAGAACCACGGAGGGAAGATCACGGCGGAGAACGTGCCGGGCTCGGGAGCCCGCTTCACCATCACGCTCCCGGGGAAGGACGGATTCACCTAGAGCGAAGCGCTCAGCGGTCGATCAGGCTCACAACCGCCACGCCGGCCAGAGCCCCAGCGAGGTCCGCAGCCAGGTCCTTCCAGCCCGCGCCCCGTTTCAGGCGGCGCGGCTTCAGGGTCGCGTCGTAGATCTCTTTCGCGATACCGATCGCGAACGTCCCGGCCACCGCGTCTCGCCGGCGTTGCCCTTCGATCCGGAGCGAGGCGGCGATCGCGAACGAGCCTGCGAAATGGAGCTCCTTGTCCGGGGCGAGCCAGGAACCCTGCTCCGCGGAAGGGAGGAAGAACGGCTCGGCGCGAGCGGGACCGGCCGCGGCCCCGAACCAGAGCAGCGCGAGCAGGGGAGCCGCCGCGCGAAGCCTCTCGGATCGCATGGGCGATGATACCATCGCATCATGACCCTGACCCGACTGTCCTCCACGCAGGTGCCGGGACCCATCCTGGACGTGCTTCGCCGTCTGCAGGAGGCCGGGCACCGCGCGTACCTGATCGGTGGCGCGACGCGCGAGCTGCTCCGCGGAGAAAGGCCCTCCCCCGATGACTGGGACGTGGGAACCAGCGCCACGCCGGAGGAAGTGCTCCGCCTGTATCCCCGGGCGGTGACGACCGGCGCGCGCTTCGGCACCGTCACCGTCCCCACGGACGCGGGTCCCTGCGAGGTCACGACGTTCCGCGTCGAATCAGAATACAAGGACGCGCGGCACCCGGACCGGGTGACGTTCGTGCGCGAGCTGGAGGAGGATCTCCGGCGGCGCGATTTCACGGTCAACGCCATTGCCTGGGATCCGATCGCGGGCCGTCTCGTGGATCCCACGGGCGGGATTCCGGATCTGGAATCGGGAATTCTCCGCGCCGTGGGAGACCCGCTCGCGCGCTTTCGTGAGGACGGCCTTCGGCCGATCCGCGCCGCGCGCTTCGCAGCGACGCTCGGGTTCGCCCTGGAAGAGAATACCCAGCGTGCGCTCCCCGACGCGCGGGCCGAAGTGGCGAGGGTCGCGGCGGAGCGGGTCCAGGAGGAGCTTCTCAAGATGCTGCGCGCAACCGAGCCCTCGCGCGGTCTCGAGGTGCTCCGTCGCACCGGGCTCCTGGGTATCTGGCTTCCGGAGCTGGAGAAGACCGTCGCGGTTCCCCAGAACCGCTATCACGCTTACGACGTGTACTTCCATACGCTGTACACGTGCGACGCCGCGCCTCCCGAAAAGCGGGTCGTGAGGCTGGCGGCGCTTTTCCACGACGTGGGGAAGCCGGAGACGCGGCAGGAGCGGGAGGACGGCGAAGCGACGTTCTACAATCACCAGTTCGTGGGCGAGCGCATGGCCCGGGAAGGGATGGAACGCCTGCGCTTCAGCCGCGAGATGACGGATCGCGTGACCCATCTCGTGCGGCACCACATGTTCGATTACCGTCCGGAGTGGACGGACGCCGCCGTGCGCCGGTTCATCCGGGGCGTCGGCGTGGACGCGATCGCCGATCTCTTCGATCTCAGGATCGCGGACAACGTGGGGAACGGCCTCAAGACCGGCTTCCCGCATTATCTCGAGGAGCTGCGCGCGCGCGTCGACGCCATAATCCAGTCGGAAGAGGCGCTCTCCGTGCGCGACCTCGAGGTAGATGGAACGGACGTGATGCAGGCGCTCGATCTGCCTCCCGGTCCGCGGGTGGGGAAGATCCTGGATCAGCTGCTCGAGGAAGTGCTGGAACATCCCGATCTGAACCACCGAGATCGGCTCCTGGAGCGGATCCGGCAGGGGTTTTCGGTTGACACTCAGGGTTCTCGGGACCTAGGCTGACCGCCGATTCACAATCGAAACCCTGCGCTAGGAGCCCTTTGACCGCTCGCAGAGAAGCGCCTGAAGTGCTTCCGGCCGAAGCGCCGACGCTGGAAGCGATCCGGAGCCCGATCGCGGAGCCGTTCGAGCGGTTTCAAACCGAGCTCGACGACGCCTTCCTTTGCGACGTCGGGCTGGTCGGGGCCGTCGGCGCCCATCTGCACCGTGCCTACGGCAAGCGGTTCCGTCCCACGCTCGTTCTTCTCGCCGCCAAGGGATTCGGCGCCGTCACCGACGAGGCGATCTTCGGCGCGGTCGTCGTAGAGCTGATCCATACGGCCACGCTGATCCACGACGACTCCGTGGACAAGAGCCTCCTCCGTCGCGGCCTGCCGACCGTGAACAGCGCGTTCAACAACGACACCGCCATTCTCATGGGCGACTATCTGTATTCGAAGGCATTTTCCATCCTCGTGAACAAGCGCATGTACGAGGCCATGGATCTGCTCGCGGACGCGACGCACCGGATGAGCCAGGGGGAGCTGCGGCAGATCGAGCAGAAGAACCGGCTCGACCTCTCCGAGCGGGAATACATGCGCGTGATCGACGAGAAGACCGCGTGCCTCATGTCGGCGGGGTGCGAGCTGGGGGCGAGCGCCGGCGGGGCGGACGGAAAGCGGCGGGCCGCGCTGAACCGCTTCGGCCGCGCCCTGGGGCTTGCCTTCCAGATCACCGACGATCTCTTCGACTACCTCGGCGCCGAGAAGGTGACGGGGAAGACGGGTGGGAACGACCTCGACGGCGGAAAGATCACCCTCCCTCTGATCAACGCCCTGCGCGAGGCTCCCGATCGGGAGCGTCGCGATATGGAGGACCTGATCCGGTCGCGCGATTTCCGGAACGGCCACTGGTCCGACGTCGTGCGCTTCGTGACGGTCCACGGCGGGGTGGCCTACAGTCAGAAGCGGAGCACGGAGCTGGCCGAGCGCGCCGAGGAGGAGCTCGCGTGTGTCCCGGATTCCGAGATCCGTGAGTCGCTGCAGAACGCCGTCCGGTACGCGGTCACGCGCGAGCGTTGAACCAGGAACCCGCCCGGAGCCTCCCCGCCCAGGACCTCGCTCGCGAAGCGGCGCGGCTCACCCTGACGAAGCGTGCCGAGGACGTCGTGATCCTCGACCTCCGCGAGCTGGAGGTTGTGTGCGACTACTTCGTGCTCGCGACCGGCCATTCGGAGGTCCAGACGCGCGCCATTGCGGACGCCGTGGACGAAGGGATGCGCGCGCGCGGAATCCGCCCCTGGCACGTGGAAGGGTACGAAGCCCGGCGGTGGATCCTCCTCGACTACGTGGATTTTGTCGTGCATGTCTTCCACGCACGGGCTCGCGAGTACTACCTTCTGGACAAGCTCTGGGGTGATGCCCACCGAGAAACCGTGGCCGATTGAGGCCTACCTGGCGGAGCTTCTCGAGGCGGCGATTCCCAAGGCAGGGTTCACGCTCCCCGAAGGCGCCCGCATCGACGTCGAGGTCCCGCGCGAGCCCGAGCACGGCGACTGGGCGACTCCGGTCGCGCTGACGCTCGCGAAGACCGCGCGCCGCCCGCCACATCAGGTCGCGGAGGCGCTCCGCGACGCCCTCGCGCTCGAGCGGGACATCGTGAGCTCGGTCGAGATCGCGGGCGCGGGATTCATCAATTTCCGGCTCGCACCGGCCTGGCTCGCGGCCAACCTCCGGCGCATTCTCGACAACCCCGACGCCTACGGCACGTCCTCCGCAGGGCGCGGGGAGAAGATCCTCATCGAGTACGTCAGCGCCAATCCCACCGGTCCCCTGAACGTTGTGAGCGCGCGTGCCGCGAGCCTTGGAGACGCGCTGATCCGGATCTTGAACGCGGCCGGATACGTGGCGCGCGGCGAATTCTACGCCAACGACTGGGGGCTCCAGGCGGAGCTCTTCGGCGCGTCCATCGAATCGCGCTTCCAGGAGCGCCTGGGACTTCCGGCGGCCCCCATCCCCGAGGAAGGCTACGCTGGCGCCTATGTCGCCGATGTCGCGAGCACGGTGCCGGAGCGGGAGGGGCGATCGTGGCTCGACCTGCCGGAGCGCGAGCGGCGCCTCCGGTTCGCGGGCTGGGGCATCGACCGCATGCTCCAGCGGCAGAAGCAGGATCTCGACCGGTTCGGCGCCCGAATGGACCGCTGGTTCCGCGAGAGCGAGCTCCACAAAGGCGGAGCCGTCGAGAAGGTACGCCAGCGCCTTGGGGAGCGCGGAGTGACGGACACGAAGGACGGCGCGCTCTGGTTCCGCTCCTCCGCGTTCGGCGATCAGGAGGACCGCGTCCTCGTTCGCTCCAACGGCGAGCCGACCTATTTTCTTGCCGACGCCGCGTACCACCATGACAAGTTCTCCCGCGGGTTCCACCGCCTGATCGATCTCCTCGGTCCGGACCACCACGGGCACGTGCAGCGCATGCAGGGAGTCCTCGAGGCGCTGGGATGGCCGCGCGACCGGTTCGTTGTGATCCTGATCCAGTGGGTGCGCTTGCTGCGGGGTGGCGAGCCGGTGAAGATGTCCAAGCGCGCTGGCGAATTCATCACGCTGGAGGATCTCGTGAACGAGGTGGGCGTGGATGCGGCGCGCTTTTTCTTCCTCATGCGGCGCGCGGAGAGCCCGCTCGATTTCGATCTCGAGCTCGCGGTGAAGCGGAGCGAGGACAATCCCGTGTACTACGTGCAGTACGCCCACGCGCGCATCGTGCACGTCCTGGAATACGCCAGGAGCCAGGGGGTGCCCGAGCCCGGCCTCGACGCCGCGCGGCCGGATCTCCTCCACGAGCCCGAGACCCTGACCCTGCTTCGAGGGCTCGCCGGATTTCCTTCCCTGGTCGCTGCGGCCGCGAGGCACCGCGAGCCACACCGCATTCCAATGTACCTCAAGGATTTGGCGGCCAAGTTTCATTCGTTTTATCACGTCCACCGCGTGGTCGGCCCCGACGCGGCAGTGACCGCGGCGAGGCTCCTTCTCACCAGGGCGACCGGCGTGGTGTTTCGCCGTGGTCTCCACCTCCTGGGCGTGAGCGCCCCGGAGTCGATGTAGGCATGGCGATCGCGGTCGTGGGGTCGCTGGGCCTGGATACCATTCAAACGCCGGCGGGGCGCGTGGAGGAGGTGCTGGGAGGTTCCGCGGCCTACTTCGCGCTGGCGGCGCGGCACTTTCTTCCCGTCTCGCTGGTGGCGGTCGTGGGGAGCGATTTCCCCGCGGAGGCGCGACGCGCGCTCGAGCACCCGGACCTGGATCTCTCGGGGCTCGAGGTGCGCGAGGGGAAGACCTTCCGCTGGGAAGGGGTGTACAGCGACGACATGAACACGCGCGAGACCCTGCGCACCGAGCTCAACGTCTTCGAGCATTTCCGCCCCCGGCTCGACGACAGGCTGCGCTCCTTCAACGACGTCTTTCTCGCGAACATTGATCCCGTGCTGCAGCGCGACGTGCTGGATCAGCTCCGGAACCCGCGCCTCGTGCTCTGCGACACCATGAACTACTGGATCCACGGAAAGCGGATGGAGCTTCTGGAGATCCTCAAGCGCGTGCGCATCCTGCTCCTCAACGAAGAGGAAGCCCGCGAGCTGACGGGCGAGTCGCTCACGCACAGGGCCGCGCGCGCGCTCCTGACGCTCGGGCCCGAGATCGCGGTCATCAAGCAGGGGGAGCACGGCGCGTTCTTGCAGTCGCGTGATCTCTATTTCACCTGCCCCGCGGTTCCGATCGAGAGCGTGATCGACCCGACGGGGGCCGGGGACACCTTCGCGGGCGGATTCTTCGGATCGCTGGCTCGCATGGAGCGCGTCACCGACCGCACGCTGCGAGCCGCCGTCGTCTATGGCTGCGTCATGGCCTCCTTCACCGTCGAGGATTTCGGGGTAGCGGGCCTCGAGCGCGTCCAGCGCCCCGAGATCCTGCGCCGCGCCGAGCAGGTGATGGAGATGACGCGCTTCAGCCTGGACAACACGTCGCGGCTTCTTCGTTGACGCCGTCGGCGCGCCGACGCGCGCCGAATCCGCCCGAGGACGCGCGGGTGCGCCCGTTCGACGCCATGGCGACGAGTTGTCCGCTGGCGCCGCGGTGCCGCGGCTGGCACACTCCGTGCGGAAGCGCGGACCCATTCGCAGAGGAGGGGGCTTGGGTCGGAGACTGGAAGCCGAGCTTGTGATGCCGCTCGACGGGAAGGCGCCCTCGCGCGCCGCCCCCTCAGCCCGGACTCCGCTCCACTGGCTCCTCCTTCCGTCCTTCCTCGCCGCGCTGCCCGTGCTCCTGGCGATCTTCGGCGGGCCCGAGGTGAAGCAGACGCGATGGGACGCGTGGGGCATTCTGGTGTGGCTCGTCCTCCTCGTCGCGGCGGACGCGCTGCCGGTCGCGATGATCCGCGGGGCCACGATGACGATCGCCTCCATCCTGGACGTCGGGGCGATCCTTCTCTTCGGACCCTGGATCGCGGGCTTCCTGGACCTATGCACGACCGCGATCGCCCAGGTGCTGATCCTGCGACGGCCCGCAGGCGAAGCGGCGTTGAACGCGGGCCTCTACGCGTCGACCACGATTCTCGCCGGCGCAGCGTTCCTCGCCGCGGGCGGGGGCCTCGGGGCGCCGAGCTTCCCACGCGATCTCCTGCCGGTGCTCCTCGCGGGATCGCTCTACTTCATGCTCAATACCGGCACGGTCAGTCTCGTCATGGGAACGAGCAGCGGCGAGGATCCCGGCAGGATCTGGCGCCGACAGTTCCGCGACGGCGTGCCGCAGTACGCCCTATCGATCGGCTTCGGACTTCTCTTCGCACAGGTGCGCGCGGCGGCAGGGATCCCAGGCGTGCTGCTTCTCGTGCTTCCGCTCTTCTTCGCGCGGTATGCGCTCCAGCTCTACGCAGACCTCAAGGGGGATCTCGTGAGCTTCGTGCGTGCGCTGAGCGTCGTGCTCGATTCGGTGGATCCCTACACGCACGAGCATTCGGTGCGCGTGGCGGACTACTCGGTGCGCGTGGCGCGCCACCTCGGCCTTCGCGAGGACGAGGTGGAGACCATCCATTACGCGGCGCTCTGTCACGACATCGGGAAGATCTCGCAGCGCCAGGAGGTGATCCGGAAGCCCATCGCGCTCGACCCGGACGAGCGCAGGCTCATGATGCGCCATCCCGAAGCGGGGGCGCGCATCGTGGGGCAGATCCGCGCGCTCCGCACCGCCGCCGACATGGTGCGCACGCACCATTGGCGTCCCGACGGACGGGGGTATCCTTCCGGGCTCGCGGACTCGGAGGTGCCACTCGGCGCGCGCATCATCCACGTGTGCGATGCCTTCGACGCCATGACCTCAGACCGACCCTACCGCAAGGGGCTCGGGATCACACGGGCGCTCACGGAGCTGAAACGGCACGCGGGTTCGCAGTTCGACGCGAAGGCCGTCGCGGCGCTCTCGGAGCTTCACGAGATGGGGCGGCTCCAGCCTGCCCGGCCGGAATCGAGCGTCGTGGTGGATCTCCTGCCATGAACCGCTACCGCGACGCCGGCGTGAACATCCGCAAGGGAGAGGAAGCGGTGGACCGAATCCGCGAGCTCGTCCGATCCACCTTCAACGCCCAGGTCGCCGCCGATCTCGGCTCGTTCGCGGGAGCGTTCCGAGTACCGGGAGCGCCGGGGAAGCTCTTTGCCGCGAGCATGGACGGCGTGGGGACCAAGCTCCGCGTCGCGATCCTGACCGGGAAGCACGACACGGTGGGCGAGGATCTGGTCTGCCACTGCGGGAACGACATCCTCGTGCATGGGGCGACGCCGCTCTTCTTCCTCGACTACATCGCCATGGGCGCGCTTGATCCGAAGCGCGTGGAGGAGATCGTGACCGGGCTCGTGCGAGGGTGCCGCGAAGTGGGCTGCGCCCTGATCGGCGGCGAGACCGCCGAGATGCCCGGCATCTACGCGGGCGATGACTACGAACTCGCGGGCGCCATCGTGGGGCTCACGCCGGAGTCGGAGTGGGTCGACGGATCGTCGATCGCGCCCGGGGACGTCCTCCTCGGCCTGCCCTCGACGGGACTCCACACGAACGGGTACTCCCTCGCGCGGACGATCCTTTTCGAGACGCTCCGGCCCCAGGTTAACGACCGGCTCCCGTGGGGCCCTCCGGTCGGACAGGGGCTACTGAAGCCCCATCGCCAATACGGCCCCGCCGGGGCCCGCGCGTCGCCCCCTGGAACCGATCCGCGGAGTGCCGCCCAGCC
>JACXTT010009103.1_pt1 | contig 13602 bp, 8 predicted proteins | sample 9270951 | NCBI WGS metagenome assembly JACXTT01 (sample SAMN15532306, study PRJNA645909) | rock metagenome | isolation source: weathered quartz diorite | place: Puerto Rico | collected 2017-06-21
GGAGCCCCGCCCTCCTTCTCTAGGACTTCGCTTCCGCCCAGTCGTCGCCGACGCCGACGTCGACTGCGAGCGGCGGGTCGAGCGGATAGGCGCCGACCATCTCGGCGCGGACGAGGTCGCGCACACCGGACACCTCCGTCTCGGGCACCTCCAGCAGGAGCTCGTCGTGGACCTGCAGCACCAGCCGCGCAGCCCTGCCTTCGGCACGCAGCCGTTCGTGGATCCGGATCATCGCCACCTTGATCACGTCTGCCGCCGTTCCCTGCATGACCGTGTTGACGGCGAGCCGCTCGCCGAGCGAGCGCGTCTGGCGGTTGGAGGCGCGGAGCTCGGGGATCGGCCGTCGGCGGCCGAGCAGGGTCGTCACGTAGCCGTCGGCTGTCGCCTGGGCGATCGTGCGGCCGATGAGCTCCTGCACGCGCGGGAAGCGCGCGAGGTAGGCGTCGATGTACGCCTGCGCCTCCTCGCGCGGAATCTCCAGGTTCTCGGACAGCCCGAAGGCGGAGATGCCGTAGATGATCCCGAAGTTGACCATCTTGGCGACGTCGCGCTCGTCTTTGGTCAGGGTGGCCGGCTCCTTGCCGAGCACCTCGGCAGCGGTGCGCCGGTGGATGTCCTCCCCGGCCGCGAACGACTTCTTCAGCACGGGCTCGCCGGAGATGTGCGCGAGGATCCGCAGCTCGACCTGGCTGTAGTCGGCCGACAGGAGCCGCTTCCCCTCCTCGGCGACGAAGGCCGAGCGGATCTGGCGGCCGAGGTCCGAGCGGACCGGGATCGCCTGCAGGTTCGGGTTCGACGTCGAGAGGCGGCCCGTCGCCGCCACGGCCTGGTTGAACGTCGTGTGCAGCCGCCAGTCCTCGGGGGAGAGAAGCGCCGGCAGCGGTCCGAGGTAGGTGTTCAGGAGCTTCGAGTACTCACGCCACTCCTCGATCACCTCGACGATCGGGTGCTCGTGCCTGATCGAGCGGAGGACGCGGGTGTCGGTCGAGTAGCCGGTCTTGCCCTTCCGGCCCGCCGTCAGCCCGAGCACCTCGAAGAGGATGCGCGACACCTGCTGGGTCGAGCCGAGCAGGAACGGCTCACCGGCGAGCTCCCGTGCTCGGGCATCGAGCTCCTCCACGCGGTCGGCGAGCCGGGCCGTGATCTCGCCCATCCGGTAGGTGTCGATCTTGACGCCGGCGTCCTCCATCGAGGCCAGAACTCCGGTGAGCGGAAGCTCGATCTCGTCGTAGAGCCGCTCCGATCCGCGCTCGCGTACGCGCTCGCGCAGCAGTGGCGCCAGGCGGCGCGCCGCCTCGGCATGGCGGACGAGCGCAGACGTCTCCTCCTCGGCCGCCGGCTCCGGGGCAAGCTCGAGCCCGTACTCGGCCGAGAGCTCGTCGAGCTCGTACGTCGCTCTGCCGGGCTCGATCAGGTAGGCGGCGAGCAGCGTGTCCTCCGCCGCGTCGACGCGCAAGGTCTTCGCGTCATGGACTGCTAGCGTGATCCCCTGGCCCTGTAAGACTCTGTCACTCGGCCTCGGGAGCACGACCACCTCGGCGCCCGTCGCCACCGCCGCACGGTCGGCGTCCGCGGCGAAGCCGACGAGGCCGCGAAGCTCGGGCAGGTCTCCCTCTCGCCACGGCACCGCCTGCTCTGCCAGTGCCGGCTGCGCAGCAGCCGGCACCGCGGAATCGAGAAGATCTACGCGCGACAGGAGGCCGCGGAACTCGAAGCGCCTGAAGATCTCCTTGAGGGTCGAGCGGTCGGGCGCGCCCGACACGAGCTCCGAGGGGTCGACGTCGAGCGGCAGGTCGCGGCGCATCGTCGCCAGCTCTTTCGACGCCCGCGCCTGGTCGGCGTGCTCGCGCAGGTTCTTGGCTCGCGCCGGCGACAGCTCGTCGACGTGCTCGAGGACGGCCTCGAGCGAGCCGTACTGCGCGACGAGCTGTCCGGCGGTCTTGTCGCCGATGCCGGGGACGCCGGGGATGTTGTCCGACGTGTCGCCCTTGAGCCCGATGAAGTCGGGCACCTGGTCGGGCCGGACGCCGTAGCGAGCCTCGACGCGCTCGGGCGTATAGACGTTTACGTCGGCGACGCCGCGCGGGGTCATCATCAAGGTGATGTTCTCGGAGCAGAGTTGAAAGGCATCCCTGTCGGTCGAGACGACGCACGTCTTGATCGCCGCCTGGTCCGCTCGCGTGGCGAGAGTCGCGATGACATCGTCCGCCTCCCAGCCTTCGAACTCGAGGTTCTGGTAGCCGAACGCCTCGACGATGGGCCGGAAGTGCGGGAACTGCTCCCGGAGCAGATCCGGCATCTCGCGGCGGCCCTCCTTGTAGATGACCTCGGCGGCCTCCGCGACCGCGGCGCGATGCACCGGTCGCGTGTCCCACGCGACGGCGACACCGCGCGGCCGGTAGTCGGAGAGAAGCTTGAAGAGCATGTTGGTGAAGCCGAGCAGGGCATTCGTCGGCTGCCCGTCGGTAGTCTGCAGCTCCTCGGGCAGTGCGAAGAAGGCCCGATACGCGAGGTTGTTGCCGTCGACGAGAAAGAGCTCGGCGTCCCGTGCCGGCCCGTCGTCGAGCTCGAGCTCCGCCCCGGTGAGCGTCTTCGGCGCCATCAACCGAACGCTATCGTCAGCGTCGGCATGGCGCGCCTCGAGATCGTCCCCTTCGCCGACGACCATCTCGACGCGGCCGCTGAGCTCCTCGCCGAGCGTCACCGCCGGCACCGGCTCGCGGAGCCGGCGCTGCCTGCGCGCTTCGAGGATCCAGCCGCAGCGCGCGAGGAGGTCGAGGCGGCGTGGCGCCCGGACGGTGCCTCCGGCGCCGTCGCGATCCGCGACGGGCGGGTCACGGGGTTCCTCGTCGGGGCGCCTCGGTCAGCGAGCTGGGGGCAGAACGTCTGGGTCGAGCTCGCCGGACATGCCGTCGAGGAGCCCGAGGTGGCCCGCGACCTCTACGGCGCCGTCGCCGGCGGCTGGGTCGACGCGGGCAACCACCGTCACTACGTCCTCATCCCCGCGTCGGATCCGGCGCTCCTCGACGCCTGGTTCAACGTCGGCTTCGGCTTGCAGCACGTCCACGCGGTCATCGACATCCCAGACGACCCTGTCCCGGACTCACCGGACCTCCAGGTCGGCGAGGCCGAGGACCGAGACGTCGACCATCTGATCGAGATCGCGCCCGTCATCGGCGACCATCACGCCCTTTCGCCGGTCTTCGGCTTCATGCCGCCGGACGACCCCGACGAGCTTCGCGCCGAGATCCTCGACGACATCGCGACCCCCGAGACCGGCTGCCTGGTCGCCGAGATCGGCGACCGGGTCGTGGGCAACTTCGTCGTCGTCCCGGTGGAGCGGTCGAGCGCCCACACGGGCCTCGGGCGCCCTGACGGAGCCGCGCACCTGGGTTTCGCCGCGACGCGGCCCGAGGTGCGGGGCGCGGGCGCCGGGCTCGCGCTCACCGCGGCGTCGTTCGAGTGGGCCCGCAAGCGCGGCTACGAGGTGATGGTCACCGACTGGCGCGCGACGAACCTGCTCTCGTCGCGGTTCTGGCCGAGTCGGGGCTTCAGACCGACGTTCTACCGGCTGTACCGGTCCATTCCTTAGTCACGGCGGCGCAGCCGCCGTGACTAGCCTTCGCCCAGGTAGGTCTTGCGAACCTGCTCGTTCGTCTTGAGATCCTTCGCGGGCCCTTCGAGGGCGACGTGCCCCGTCTCGAGGACGTAGCCGCGGTTGGCCACGTCGAGCGCCATCAGGGCGTTCTGCTCGACCAGCAGGATCGCCGTGCCCTGCCGGTTGATCTCGACGATCGTCTCGAAGATGCGCTGCACGAAGATCGGGGCGAGCCCGAGCGACGGCTCGTCGAGCATGAGGAGCTTCGGGCGCGCCATCAACGCGCGACCGATCGCGCACATCTGCTGCTCGCCGCCGGACATCGTCCCCGCCTTCTGCTTGCGACGTTCGGCGAGACGCGGGAACAGCGTGAAGACGCGGTCCATGTCCTCGGCGAGGCCCGAACGGTCCTTCCGCTGGAACGCACCCATCTCGAGGTTCTCGGTCACGCTCATCCGCGGGAACAGCTTGCGGCCCTCGGGCGACTGCGAGATCCCCATGCCGACGACCCTGTGGGGCGGCGTGCGGGTGATGTCCTGTCCCTGGAAGCGGATCCTCCCGCGACGCGGGTGGATGAGGCCGTTGACGGACCGGAGCGTCGTCGACTTACCGGCGCCGTTGGAGCCGATCAGCGTCACGATCTCGCCCTCGTGCACCTTGAGCGAGATGCCTTTGAGCGCGTGGATCGAGCCGTAGAAGGTGTGGATGTCCTCGACCTCGAGGACGGTCCCGGGTGCGGCCGGTGCGCTCATGCGCTTACGGCCGCCGTTCCGAGGTACGCCTCGATCACCTTCGGGTCGTGCTGCACCTCGGCCGGAGTGCCCTCGGCGATCTTGGTGCCGTAGTCGAGCACGGTGACGCGGTCGGAGACGCCCATGACCACGCGCATGTCGTGCTCGATCATCAGCACGGTGAGCCCGCGCTCCGTGCGCAGGCGGGAGACGAACGCCGTGAAGTCGGCGGTCTCCTGCGGGTTCATGCCCGCCGTGGGCTCGTCGAGCAGCAGCAGCTTCGGCTCCGTCGCGAGCGCGCGGGCCACCTCGAGCCGGCGCTGGTCGCCGTAGGCGAGGCTGTGCGCCCACGCGTCGCCGCGCCCCCTTAGCGAGCAGAGCGCGAGCAGCTCCTGCGCCCGCTCGACGGCATGCGCCTCCTCGCGCTTGACGCGTGGCGTCCCGAAGATGCTCGGCAGGATCCCGCCCTTGAGGTGACCGTGCATCCCGACCAGCACGTTCTCCAGAGCCGTCATCTCCTTGAAGAGCCGGATGTTCTGGAACGTCCGGCCGATGCCGCGATTGGTGACCGCGTGCGGAGGCTTGCCCGTCACGTCGGTGCCGTCGAACACGATCGTGCCCGCGGTGGGCTTGTAGACGCCCGTGAGCATGTTGAAGAACGTCGTCTTGCCGGCGCCGTTGGGCCCGATCAGGCTGACGATCGACCCTGCGGGCACGGTGAAGTCGACGTCGTTGACGGCGACGAGACCGCCGAACTCCTTCCTGACGCCGGCTGCATTCAGGAGCATGTCGGCCATCACTCGGCCCCGGCCGCATGCTCGCCGCCGACGATGGCGTCGTACAGCGGCTCGTCGTGGACTCCCAGCTCGAACTCCATCTTCCGCCGCGCCTCGGGGATCAGTCCGTGCGGCCGGAACAGCATCACGATCAGCAGGATGACGCCGTAGATGCCGAACTCGTACTTCTGCACCTCGAGGTGCGTGCCGATGCGACCGTTGATCCACGAGCCGGTCGTCGCCAGCCCGCCTTGATCGAGATAGGCCAGGAAGGCCGCTCCGAACAGCACACCCCACACGTTGCCCATCCCGCCGAGGATGACCATCACGAGGACGAATACCGAGAAGTTGAGCGAGAAGCTGTCCGGGTTCGCGCTCGAGGTGAAGAGCGCGAAGTACGCGCCGGCGACGCCGCCGATGAAGGCGCCGATCGCGTAGGCAAGCGTCTTCGTCCGCATGAGCGGGATGCCCATGGCCGACGCCGCTGTTTCGTCCTCGCGGATCGCGATCCACGCGCGGCCGAGCCTCGAGCCACGCAGCCGGAGGCTGCAGAAGACGGTGATCAGGACGAGCACGATGCCGGTCCAGAAGTACAGGTCGTCGCCGTTCACCGCCGTCTGGTAGTTCGCGGGTAACCCGATGACACGGTGCAGCGTGTGTCCGAAACCGAGCGGGTCGAGCGGCCCGATGCCCTGCGGCCCGTTGGTGAGGTTCTGACCGAACAGGTTGTCGCCGTTGCGCGCCACCTGCGGCAGGATCTCGCCGAAGCCGAGGGTGACGATCGCCAGATAGTCACCGCGGAGACGCAGCGTCGGGAGACCGATCAGCATCCCGATCAGCGAGGTGAAGATGCCGGCGACGAGCAGCAGGATCCACGGCGAGATGTGAATCCCACCGAGGTGCGGGTCGACGTCGATCGAGCCGAAGTGCCAGAACCGTTTCGGGCTGCCGTCGGGGTTCTGCCCTGCGAACTGCACGGATGTGAACCAGGCTGCCGAGTAGGCACCCAGCGCATAGAACGCCACATAGCCGAGGTCGAGCAGGCCTGCGTAGCCGACGACGATGTTCAGGCCGATGCCCATCATCACGAAGATCAGCATCACCACGCCCGTGTGGATGTCGGGAAAAGACCCGAGAATCGGAAGCGTGTAGAGCTTGTCGTTGTAGAACGGGTACGTGACGACGACGGCGAGCAGCCCGACCGCCGGGAGATAGCGGCCGATGAGCGGGATGCGCTCCCAAGGCGGTACGTAGAGCGCTGCGAACACCAGCCAGGTGTAGATGGCTGCCGGGTCGAAGCCGGAGAACGGCGCCAGGACGATCAGCGCGAGCAGCCCCACGAGTCCGGCGATGACCGCTCGGCGGTACATCAATTGCCAGCTGCGCCACCGTTCCTCGGTGAGCCCCGCGGCTCCGAGCGCCGTCCAACGGGCATGCCAGAGGTTCGGCACGAGCTCGCGCGCCTGCTGCCGGAGCTTGCGGAAGGCGTCGACGTCCACGGTCACTCAACCCCCCTCGGGCGTGCGCTCGCCGAGAATGCCCTCGGGCCGGAAGACGAGGATCAGGATCAGGATCGAGAAGACGATCGACTGCGTCCAGTCGCTGCCGGGGGCGTGCCAGCTGAGCGTGTTGTTGAAGGACTGGACGAGCCCGATGAAGAGCGCCCCGAGCACCGCACCGGGCAGGTTGCCGATGCCGCCCAGCACGGCCGCTGTGAAGGCGAAGAGCCCGAGCTGGAAGCCCTGGTCGAAGCGGATCGACGTGAAGTAGACCGCGTAGATGAGCCCCGCCGAGCCGGCGAGGCCGCCCGCGATCAGGAAGGTGAACGAGATCGTGCGGTTGACGTCGATGCCCATCATCGCCGCGGCCTCGCGATCCTGGGCGGTCGCACGCATCGCCTTGCCTTGTTTCGTGTACTGGACGAGCCAGATCAGCGCGAGCAGGACGGGAACCGTGAGCAGCACGACGATCAGGTCGTCCCAGTGATAGGCGTTCCTGCCGATCGTGACGATCGTCCCGTGCGGGAGGATGCCGACGGGGAGGGACACGTAGTTGGGGCCCTTCCAGGCGATCCCGACGTTCTGGAGGATGAACGACATCGCGATCGCGGTGATCAGCGGCGCCAGCCGCGGCGCGTTGCGCAGACGCCGGTAGGCGACGCGCTCGATGCTCGCGTTCAGGAGCCCGCAGAAGATCATCGCCACGGCGAGCGACCCGAGGAGCGCCGGCCACAGCGTGCCCGCGCTCTCGCCGGTGCCGATGTTGAAGACGCTCACCATCATCGTCGCCGACATCATCCCGCCGAGCATGAACACGTCGCCGTGCGCGAAGTTGATCAGCTCGAGGATGCCGTAGACGAGCGTGTAGCCGAGGGCGACCAGCGCGTAGACGGAGCCGTTCGTGACCCCGATCAGAAACGCCTTCGCGAAGATGGCCGGCGTCTTCTCGAGATTGATGCCGAGCCAAACCACCAGGAGCACCACGAGCAGCGCGCCGATGATCGGCCCGACGTGTTGGACGCGCTTCCGCAGATCCCCGAGAGCGTCGATTCGTGGTGCCGCGGTGTCGACCATCCGCTCCCCTCACATAAGCCAGCCGGGGGAGTCTCTGTCTCCCCCGGCTGGCTGTCAACTCCTGGAGCTACCGCCTTACGGCTTGGCCTTCGCGACGAGCGACAGCGGCGGCTTGATGAGCTGCTTGAAGACGGCCTGGCCGCCCTTGATCTGGTAGAAGCTGATCACGCCCGCGTTGGTGTCGCCGTTCGCGTTGAGCTTGAACGGCCCGATCGGGGACGTGGGAACGTTCACGTTGAACATACCCTTCGTGACCGCTGCCCGCGACCCGTCGGACTTCGCGATCGACTGGAGCACGACCTGCATCGCGGTCGCCCCGTAGTTCGAGTACGGGTTGACCTTCGCAGCCGCCAGGCCGATCGACTTGCCGAACGCGGCTGCGAACTTCTTGCCCGCGGGCGGCAGGTTATTGTACGGCTGGCCTGCGATCGAGATCCACATGCCCTCCGACGCGGTACCCGCATGCTTGACCGTGTCGCCGAACGAGCTGAAGCCGTCCGGGGCGATGAGCAGCGCATTCGGGACGCCCGACTTGAGGTCCTTGATCAGCTTGCCACCGTTTTCGCACTCGAGACCGCCGAGGAAGATCGCCTTGGCGCCCGAGTTCTGGATCTTGGTCGCGAGATCCTGGTAGCTCGCTGCTTTTGGATCCCATGCCGTGAAGCCCACGACCTTGACACCGGCCGCCTTGGCGACGTTGCGGAAGGCCGAGGCGATGCCGAAGCCGTACGCCTCCTTGTCGTTGAGCACGAAGACCGGCGTGACCTTCAGCTGCTTCGCGAGCAGCACGTCCGAGGAGCCCTGGAAGTCGTCGGCCGCGACAACGCGGGCGTAGTTCCGTTTGCCGGTCGGGTAGTACTTGGCCGGCTCACCGGGAAGCGCCGGCGCATGCGTCAGACCGATGTACGTATTCGCGGGGCTGATCATGCCGAGGCCAACCCGGTTCATGATCGGCACCTCGATCTCGGCGCACCCCGAGTTGAACGTCCCGATGACGCCGACGACCTCCTTGGTGCGGGTGTAGAGGCCGGCATTGGCGGAGCACTTCGCCGGATCCCACTTGCCCGCCTGGGCGGTCGAGTCGTCGCAGGACTGATAGCCGACCGTGTACTTCCCGGCCTTGTAGCCGGCCTGCTTCAGGGTGAACCCGATGGCCTTGGTCATCTCGATCGTCTGCGACCGGCTCGACCCCTGCAGCGGCAGATCGGATGCGACGATGAACTGCGGCGAGCCGCCACCGCTGTACTGGAGCGGCTGGCACGACGACGAGGGAAGGGCCGAGGCGCTCTGCGCGCGGTTGACCTTCCCGGTGGCGACGCCGGCGATCACGAGCGCGACCGCGACAATTACTACGAGCGGAACCCCGAACAGGATTCGCTTCTTCACACTCCCTCCTTCGTTGATCTACGTGATGCGACGGCAAGTATCTGCGCAATGCCAGCCCGCAGCAAGTCGAACCGCCAGTTCAGGCGGCGACGAGGTTGGTCTTGCCGAGGCGCACCGTCTCGTCGGCGAGATCGACGAGCGCCGAGTCGTGCGTGGCGCAGACGACGGCCAGCCCACGTTCGTGCGCTGCACGCGCGAGCAGGCCGGCCACCGCGCGTGCATTCTCCTCGTCCAGGCGGGCGGTCGGCTCGTCGACGAGCAGCAGACGGACGTCCGCCGCGAGCGCTCGCGCGATCGCAACCCGCTGGCGCTCGCCCGCTGACAGGCGCGCGGCGGCCGTGCCGAGCCGCTCCTCCAGGCCGACAGTGACGAGCGCCCGGCGCCCCCCGGACATCTGCTGCTCGTCGGCTGCGCGAAGCTGGAGACCGAGCTCGACGTTCTCGAGAGCGCTCAGGTAGGGAACGAGACCCGGCTCCTGGGTGACGAGCGCGACCGCCCTTCGTCTGAGAGCTGCGAGCTCCGCTCGCGTGCGGCTCCCGAGCCGGTCGCCCAGGAGCGTCACGTCGCCGCCGGTCGGGCGCTCGAGACCGGCGAGGAGATGGAGGAGGGTCGTCTTGCCGGTTCCCGACCGGCCCACAACGGCCGTGAAGCGCCCCGCGCGGAAGGACACGTCGAGCTCCGCAAAGACCGTACGGGCGCCGGAGCCGGCGCCGAACCGCTTCGATGCCCGGTCGAGCGCCGCCACGACCTCGCCGTCGGTGCCTGTTGCATGTTGCGGCTGCTCGGTGCTCTCGGGCCGGAGATCGGCGCGCCCCTCGGCCGGCGTGAGCACGAGTGCACCCGACTCGACCGCGACGTCGACGTGCCGCGGCGCTCCGACATCTCGGACGAGCCGTTCGGGCAAGCGCACCCAGCCGCCGCGGGCGACGACCAGCGAGGGTGTCTTACCCGGCCGAGCCTCCTCGACGATGCGGCCGTCGCGCAGGTGCAGGATGCGATCGGCGATCGCCGTGGCGGCCGCGTCGTGGGAGACGATCAGGGCCGTCGCGCCCGTCTCGTGCGTGAGCGATCCGAGCAGCGAGTAGACCATCTCGGCGTTCTCGGCGTCGAGCTCGCCCGCGGGCTCGTCGGCGAGCAGCAGGCCGGGTCGGTGTGCCACCGCGGCGCACACGGCGACGCGCTGCTGCTCTCCGCCCGAGAGCGCCCCGGGCGGATCGCCGGCGCGATCGGCGAGACCGACACGCTCCAGCAGGGCGTCGGCGGCGCGGCGGGCAACGGCGGCTTCACGGCCGAGCAGCTCGAGCTGGAGCGACACCGTCTGTCGGCAGCTCAGGTCGGGCGATAGCGAACGCGCGTAGTGCTGGTCGAGCAGTCCGAGGGCCGTCGCGCGATAGGCGTCGGCGGCACGTGCGTCGAGCCGTGAGACGTCGGTGCCGAGCACGTCGACGCTCCCGGCCGAGAGACGCTCGAACCCGGCGGCGACCCTGAGCAGGGTCGTCTTGCCCGAGCCGCTCGGGCCGAGCAGGACGACGATCTCGCCCGGCTGTACCTCGAGGGTCAGGCCCTGCAACGCTGCGGTGCCGCCGGCCGGCGAGCCGTAGACGACGAACGCGTCCCGCACGGAGACGGCGGCCGTCATTCGAGGCTCCACGACGCACGCTCGGGAGCGTCTCCGCGAAACGCGCGACGCGTCGCCAGCTCGACGACGGCTGCGAGACCCGCGATCACGACGGCAAGCCCTGCGAGAGCCGACAGCCACGGAATGTCGAGGCGGAGCGGCGGGTCGGGAGGCGCCGTCGTGCCCGACACCCGCACGACGGACACGACGAGCCGCGAGAGGAAGAGCCCCAGCACACACCCGCCCAGCACGCCGGCGGCGAGCAGCCCAGCGGCGCGCAGCCTGAACTGCGCGCGCAGCGTCGCGGGCCCGACGCCCTGCGCCTCGAGGTCGAAAAGCTCTCCCCGCTCGTCTCGCAGCTCGCTGAGCAGCGCGACCCAAAACCCGGCGAGCGCCAGCACCAGTGCGGCGAGCGCCGCCGCGGCAAGTGACAGCGAGATGCCGCGTGCCAGCGGATCGGACGAGAGCGCGTCGCGGAGGTCGCGCTGCGACGAGGTGACGAGCGTGTCGAACGGCGGCCGGGACAAGGCCGCCGCGACCGCCGGAACCGAACGAGACGGCGTCGCCAGCCAGAGCTCGAGCGGCGTTCCCGTTCCCGGCGCATCGGCGTCGAGCGTCGTCGCCAGGCGCTGCTCGTCGGCGATGACGAAACCTTCGCTGTCCGCCTGGGCGTCGGGGAAGCGATGGGCCACTGCGACGATGCGCGCCGGGACGCGAACGTCCTGGAAGTCGAGCGTGAGTGTGCCGCCCGGACCAGCCGACTGCGCGACGTCGGGGCTCGCGATCACGCGGAGCTCTTTCCCGTCCGTCGGCTGCGGCAGCCGCAGGAGCATCGTCTGCCCCTGCGTGAACGCGTACGACAGACCGATCCGCTTGCCCGGCCGCTGGCGGAGCCCGCCCCGCGTCAGATAGCCCTGCCAATCGGTGATCGTGGCGTCTGGCTTTCCCGGAATGGACGCGCGCAGCGGCTCGAGCACGGCGGACCCCGCTTCGGGTGCAGTCTCCTCGCCTCCCGTCTCGCGGTGCGAGAAGCCGAGCTGCTCCGCCGTCGCGAGCGATACCGCCAGCCCGACCACCTGCAGCGCCCCTCTCGGGAGCTTTGCCTGAAGCCGCCACGTGCCCGGTCCCTTCTCGCCGATGAACAGCAGGTAGGTCCGCTCGTCGGCGTTCCGCACGATCAGATCGAGGTGCACGGCAACGCCCGTCAGGTGCACCGTGACCGAAGCCGTCGTTGTGCCCTTCGGGAACGCGATGCCGTTCGGCACGACGGGCCCGTCGGCACCGACCCTGCGCGCGAGCTCCCGCGGCGCGACCGAGGAGAAGTCCGACCGCCAGCGCAGCCTCGAGATCGCGTCCGCGGGAAGGCCGAGCACGGTCGGGCTGAGGATGCTCGTGCCCAGCCCTGCAACGTCGGCGCTCCGCCGCAACACGGGATAGGCGTGCGTGCCCGGCGCGAGCGCGTCGTAGCCCGCAAGCGTCGAGGCCTCGAGCGGGAGCACGAGCTTCGGCCCCTCGACGATCGAGAAGTCGAACGGAACGGCGAACGCCGCCTCGTCCTCCGCGCCCTGCTGCAACGTCGACCGCCAGCTCACGGCGAAGAGACCGAGACCGAGGCTGACCAGCAGGAACGCCGCAGTCGCGGTCGTCCGGACGGGCGCGCGCGACAGCGCGAGCAGGGCGAGCCGCAACTCGATCCTGCTTCGTCGCGCGGCTCGCTCGGCCAGCCTCGTCAGCGGGTGAAGCAGGCGCACGGCTACGACCGCCGCGACGAAGCTGACGAGGATCGGCAGGGCGAGCAACAGCGTCTTGTTGCTCCCCGACGAGAGCGCCTGCGCGTCGAGCCCGCCGCGGGCGAGGCCGAGTACGACGGCCGCCGCCACCCCTACCGCCGCGACGTCCAGCAAGCGACTGCGCCGCGAATGAGTCTCCTCGTCTCGTACGCGGGATCCGAGCGTGACGGTCGCGGTCGCGGCGAGCCACACCGCAGCCACGACGCCGAACCCGAGCGCGGTGACAACGGAGTGAGCGATGACCATTCCCCCGGGAAGCCCGGCCGACCGGGCAATGACGGCGACCGCGGCGACTCCCGTGGCGGCGCCCACCACGACTCCCGAGAGGGTCGTCGCTGTGATCTCGGCGGTCGCCGACAGCCAGACCTGGAACCGGCGCGCCCCTCGCTGTCTGAGCCGCCGGCCCTCGTTGGCGAGCCCGCGGCGGAGCCCCATCGCCGCCACGAGGGCGAAGCCGAGGAGGAGCGCGCTGCCCTCACCGCCGACGAGCAGCATCCGCTGCGCGGCGACGCGACCCTGGGATCGGGCGTCGGTGAGCGCCTGGTCGGGGCCGCTCAGCTGGTAGACGTCGCCGGTGCGCGCGAGCTCCGTCTGGGCACGCGTCTCGCGGTCGAGGACGCGGTTGATGTCCCAGATGTGCAGGTGCCGCGGGTCGAGTGGGGCGATCCAGTTGTAGATCCGGTAGAGCCCGTCGTACGCGGAGATGCTGTCGAACGTCTTTGCGCCGGCGGTGATCAGCAGCGTCGGGTTGTCGCCGCCCTGCTGCTCCGTGTCGATCGAGCTGCCGAAGACGGCTCGCCGCGGGACGTCGGCCGTCCCGACCCTGACGAGGTGGATGCCGGCCTCGTCGAGCCGCGCGCGGCCGCCGGTGCCGATCTCGAGGACCTCGCAGCGCTCGGGGTCGCAGACGCGCGGCACGCGGCCGGATCGCAGGCGGACGAGATTCGTGAGCCCGTCGATGCCGCCGAGCTGGACGAGCTCGCCGTCGATCCGCAGCTCACGGAAGAACGTGGCCCGCAGGGGGGTCCCGGGCGCGAGCGGGGCGAGCGCCGCCCGGACCTGGCGATCGGTCTGGGCGTAGTTCGCGCTGTCGGGGAGCCCGAACGCGTCGACGCGGAAGCTCCGCTCGG
>JACXTT010009104.1_pt1 | contig 13602 bp, 16 predicted proteins | sample 9270951 | NCBI WGS metagenome assembly JACXTT01 (sample SAMN15532306, study PRJNA645909) | rock metagenome | isolation source: weathered quartz diorite | place: Puerto Rico | collected 2017-06-21
AACGAGCACGTCGGCATCGCAACCGTCTAGCAGCCCATGCGGCTGGCGACAACTCAGGAAGTGACGTGCTCCGGGAAGGCGCTCACCTTCCTCGTCACAACGGCGTCAACGTCTCCGTTCGTCGGGCTGTACGGCACGGTGTGGGGCGTGATGACGGCGTTCCGGGGGCTCGCGACGACCCAGACGTCGAGCATCCAGGCGGTGGCCCCGGGCATCGCCGAGGCTCTCGTGGCCACGGCCGTGGGGCTCGCGGCGGCGATCCCCGCCGTCGTGGCGTTCAACCACTTCGCCCGGGAGATCCGCGTGCTCACGGCCGACATGGAGAACTTCTCGGCCGAGTTCTTGAACATCGCGGAGCGGCACTTCATCTAAGGAACGAGGCCGCGACCCGGGCAGCGTAGGCGGGTTCGCGGTCCAGGAACTGCTCGATGGCGTTCGAGACCCACTCGCAGGGCTCCAGCATCTCGCAGATCAACGTCGTCCCGTTGGTCGACGTGATGCTCGTGCTGCTGGTGATCTTCATGGTGACCGCGCCGATCCTCCAGCAAGGCGTCTCGATCGAGCTGCCGCAGGCGAAAGCCGGCGCGCTCTCGGGAGAGGACGACCAGCTGGTCGTCACGGTGGACAAGAAGGGTGACGTGTTCCTGAACGATGCGCCGATCAAGATCGAAGAGCTTCAGGCGAAGCTCGCGGCGGTCACCCAGCTCCGTCCCGACAAGCAGTGCTTCCTCAGGGCCGACCGCATGGTGCCCTACGGAGAGGTGGTTCGCGTGATGGCGGCGGTCAAGGGAGCCGGCGTGCAGAGCCTCGGAATGATCACGGAGCTGCCGACCGAGAAGAAATGAGCGCGCCGAGCCAATCCTGGGCTGCCTCGCGCGGCTCGGAACCGGCCCTCAACGTGATGATCGCGGTGTCCGCGATCGTTCACCTCGTCGCCCTCGGGGTCGTGCTCGCGCTGCCGCGCGGATTCTTCATGCGGACGCCGGCCCCGGTGGTGGCGTACACGGTGAAGATCGTCGATCCCAACGCTCTCGGCGGACGGCTGACGAAGGGGGAGCTCAAGCCCGAGCAGGAGACGAGCGGCGTGGCCGCGCCCGCACCGAAGCAGGAGGCCAAGGTCGAGCCGCCGAAGGTCGAGCCTCCGCCGAAGGAAGCGAAGGTCGAGGAGCCGCCGCCCCCTCCGCCGCCGAAGGAAGTGAAGAAGCCCGAACCGGAGCCCGAGAAACCCGCGGAGAAGGTCGTCAAGCTCCCGGATCTACCGAAGAAGCCGGAGAAGCCCGAGTCTCAGCCGAAAGCGTCCGTGAAGCCCGAGCCGAAGGTATCGCCGAAGCCGAGCAAGGAAGAGGTCGCGCGCACGACGCGTGACAACTCGATCCAGGATGCGATCCGCAAGCTCGCGGAGAAGGGCAAGGGGAAGGAATCCGCCGGACACGGCGGGCAGGAAGAAGGGAAGGGCGCGGCCGAAGGCATCGGCGGCGACGGCGGTGGAGGCGGGATCCTGATGGGCCTCGACTTCATCATCTACAAGAACCAGGTCGAGGCGATCATCAAGAAGAACTGGACGTGGGTCGGCGCCAACCCGAACCTGACGATCCGCGTCGGGTTCAGCATCGGGAACGACGGCGAGATCGCCGACCTCCACGTGGTCGGCCGGTCGGGCGACTCGAGCTACGACGACTCCGTCGTCCGGGCGATCCGGATCTCGAGCCCGCTACCGCCGCCGCCGGAGAAGTACAGGCAGACTTTCGCGAACTACGTGCTGGAGTTCGTCTCCGGTCAGCTCGCCGGAGGTTGACGGCACCCTGGGGCCGTCGGCGGTGTTGAAGACGAAATCCAGGAAACTCGGAGGAATCGTGGGGCGGATGACTAGGTTCGGTCTGTTCGTGGCGTTCGCAGCGCTCGCTCTGGCGACGACAGCGGGCGCGCAGGTCACCGGTCGCATCGTCGGACCCGGTGCAACGCGGCTCGAGATCGCGGTCTCACCGCTCGCCGTAGGGTCCGGAGACAAGGACGTCGGCGACAAGTTCGCCGAGATCGTCGCGCGAAATCTGGCGCTCTCGGGCTTCTTCAAGGTGCTCGATGCAAAGGCCTACATCGAGGGCCCGACGCCGATCGAGGCCGGCCAGATCAATTTCGCGAACTGGACGGTGCTCGGCGCCAAGGCGCTCATCAAGGGCAGCGCGTCGGCCTCGGGCGACGGCGTCACGATCGAGGCACGGCTCTACGACGTCGCGCAGCACACGCAGGTCGGCGGCGAGCGTTACAGCGGCACGCCCGACCGCGTACCGCAGATGGCGCGGCGCTTCGCGGACAAGGTCATGGAGATGCTGACCGGCGAGCGCGGGCCGTTCGATTCGCGGATCGCGTTCGCGTCCCGTCGCGGCGGTCGCTCCAAGGAGATCTTCGTCATGTCGGTGGACGGCTTCGACGTGAGTCAGGTCACGTCGAATCGGACGATCAATCTCGCACCGTCGTGGAGCCCGGATACGAGCTCCATCCTGTTCACGTCCTTCATGGACGGCAATCCGAGCCTCTACCGCGCGGACATCGGCGGCCGCTCGGCACAGAAGATCTCGCAGAGTCGGGGGCTGAACCTCGGCGGGCGCTGGTCGCCCGACGGGCGTACGATCGCGCTCAGCATCGAGAAGGGCGGCAACTCCGACATCTACCTCCTCGACGCCGACGGCAAGATCATCAAGCCGCTCACGACGAGCCCGGAGATCGACGTGTCGCCTTCGTGGTCGCCGGACGGACAGCAGATCGCGTTCGTCTCGGCGCGAACCGGCCTGCCGCAGATCTACGTGATGGGCGCCGACGGCTCGAATCCCCATCGCGTGACGTTCCAGGGGAGCTACAACACGTCGCCTTCGTGGTCGCCGAAGGGCGATCTGCTCGCCTACGTGAGCCGCGAGGGTGGCTTCAACGTGTTCACGCTGAACCTCAAGAACAACCAGGTCCGGCAGATCACGGCAGGGCAGGGCAACAACGAAGACCCGTCGTTCTCTCCCGATGGACGCTACCTCGTCTTCAGCTCGACTCGTGGTGGAAAGCCCGCGTTGTTCCTCGCCGACACCACCGGCGAGCACCAGGTTCAATTGACGAAATCGGGTGGGGATGATACCAGCCCGTCTTGGTCCGGGCGGCTGCAGTGATGCATTTTACGCCGGGAATTCGAAGAATTGTCGGGGGGTTCGTAGAAATGAAGAGAGTGCGGGACGGGTCGTTGGTTCTGGCCGCCTTGGTCATGGCCGTGGTGATGGTGGGGTGTGGCTCGAAGAAGAAGCCGACGCCGGGCGGTGAAGGATCGGGCTCGAGCCTGAGCTCCGGTGGCGTCGGGGGCGGAAGCCTGGACCGCTTCAAGCAGGGTCTCGGCGCCTCCGAAGGCGGCCCGCTGCAGGACGTGCACTTCGACTACGATCGCTACGACCTCCGCTCCGAGGATCGCAGCATCCTCCAGCAGAACGCCGACTGGCTGAAGCAGAATGCGGGCGCGAAGGCCGAGATCGAAGGCCACTGCGACGACCGCGGCACGGTGGAATACAACCTTGCGCTCGGCGCCAAACGCGCGAAGTCCGTCAAGGACTACCTCGTGTCGCTGGGCATCCCGGGGGACCGGCTCTCGACCATCAGCTACGGCGAAGAGCTCCCGCTCTGCCACGACGCGAGCGAGGACTGCTGGTCGCGTAACCGCCGGGCACATTCCGTCGTCCTCCAGTAACACCCGATGCGGAGCAGGGTGCGTTCCGTGAGGCGCCCATTCCTCGCGGCACTGGTGTGTTGCTCGACCTTCGGCTGCGCGACGCAGGAAGATCTGCGTTACGTGCGCGACGAGGTCGGCGATGCTCGCCGGCAGGCCGCCGACGCGAAGTCCATGGTCGACGGTATGCGCACGGACTTCCAGCAGCTCCGTGGCGAATTCGAGACCGTGAAGTTCCAGAGCGGTGGGGGCGGCAAGCTCGACGACCTGATGAAGCGGCTCGACGCGCTTGACTCGCGTCTTGCGTCGCTCGAGCAGCGTTCGACGGCGCCTGCACCGATGGCGGGCACCCCTGGCGTTCCCGGCGCGCCCGAGTCGATGGCACCGGCGGGTACTCCGCCCGCGCCTCCGCCGGAACCTCCCAGCCTGGCAACCGCCGCAACCGCTCCTCCGTCGGCACCGGCCGAATATCGTGACGGCATCAATCTCCTGCGTAGCGGCGACAACCAGGGGGCCATCCAGAAGCTCCGCGAATTCCTGCGCAAGTCGCCTAAGTCCGATCTCGCCGACGACGCGCAGTACTGGATCGGCGAGGCCTACTACGCGAGCAAGGACTACAATCGCGCGATCCTCGAGTTCAACGAGGTGCTGCTGCGGTACCCGAAGGGAGACAAGGTGTCTCCGGCGCTGCTCCGTCAGGCGCTCGCGTTCGCCGAGCTCGGCGACAAGGTGGATGCGCGGCTGGTGTTGCAGAAGCTGATCAGCGAGCACGGCGACTCTCCGGAGGCAGAGAAGGGGCGTCAGAAGCTCGCCGAGCTGAGCTCCTGAACGGCGCGCGCGACGACGCGCGCGCCCCGCATTGCGCGAGCTTCCCACGATCGAGGATCATGGGCCCACTCGGGGAGATCGCACGGATCGTTCGAGCGCGCGGATGAGCATGCGGATCGTCCGACACGTGGAGCGCGAGCTCGGGCACCTCACCGCTCCGGTCGTCACGCTCGGAAACTTCGATGGCGTGCACTGCGGTCACCGCGAGATCCTGTCACGCGTCGTCCGCCAGGCGCGCGAGCGCTCGGCCACGCCGCTCGTGCTGACGTTCTTTCCGCATCCTGCCGCGGTGCTCGCTCCGGAGCGCGCGCCGACTCCGCTCGCCCCGCTCGCCGACCGCCTCGAGCGCTTCCGTGAAGCGGGGATCGACATCGTCATCGTGCACCCGTTCACGCGGGCGTTCGCCTCGCTCGAAGCCGAGGATTTCATCCGTCGCTACCTCGTCGAAACGCTGCACGTGCAGAAGGTCGTGATCGGGCACAGCGTGAGCTTCGGGAAGGCGCGACGGGGGAACGCCGCGGCGTTGCAGGACGGCGGCACGCGGCACGGCTTCGAGGTCGAGGTCGTGGGGCCGGTGACGGTCGACGGCATCGCGGTCAGCAGCACGGAAGTACGCAATCGGCTGGGTGCCGGCGAGGTCACGGTCGCGGCGCGCTTGCTCGGTCGCGAGTACACGGTTTCCGGACGGGTGATCCGAGGCGAGCAGCGCGGGCGCACGATCGGGTTCCCGACCGCGAACCTGCGCCCGCGGCTCGGCCCGATCGTCCCGAACGGCGTCTATGCGGTGAGGGTGGAAGCCGGGGGCGAGATTCGCCGAGGCGTGGCCAACGTCGGCTTCAATCCGACGTTCGGGCCCGGACGCGAGCGCACGCTCGAAGCGCACATCTTCGACTTCGCAGGCGACCTGTACGGGAAGCGCTTGCGGGTGTCGTTCGTCGAGCGGCTGCGCGGCGAGATGAAGTTCCCGTCGATCACTGCGCTCGTCGAGCAGATCCGCAGCGACGCCGATCGCGCGCGCGAGGTGCTCGCGCGCTGAACGACGGTCGAAAGGTCGTCGTTCCTCCACTTTCCGAGCCGACCCGGCTCGACGTCTGGCTCGTCGGCGCGGGCCTTTGCCGCACGCGGTCGCAGGCGAAGTCGCTGGTCGACGCGGAGCGCGTGCTCGTCGACGGGCGTTCACGGAAGGCCGGGCAACTGCTGAGCGGCGGTGAGGCCGTCGAGGTCACGGGCGCCGTCGAGCCTCCATCGCGGCCGGTCGCAGAGGATCTCCCGCTCGTGGTGCTGCACGAGGACGAGCAGCTCCTCGTGATCGACAAGCGCGCCGGCATGGTGGTGCACCCGGCTCCCGGGTCGTGGAGCGGAACCGTGGTGAACGCGCTCCTCCACCGCGGCTCGGTCGTCGAGCCGCTCGATGACGCACGGCCCGGCATCGTGCATCGGCTCGACAAGGAGACGTCGGGAGTGCTCGTGATCGCGAAGACGGCGGAGGCTCATCTCGCGCTGGCGCGCGCGTTCCACGACCGAGAGGTGAAGAAGACCTATCACGCGATCGTCCTCGGAGTCCCCGGCTCCGCCGAGGGAATGCTCGACTGGTCGATCGGCCGCCATCCGCACGAGCGCCAGCGCATGTCGATCCGAGCGCACCGCGGTCGCGCGGCGCGCACCGCGTATCGACGGATCGAGTCGTTCGGCGCGCTCTCGTTCCTCGAGCTCCGGCCGGAGACCGGGCGCACGCATCAGATCCGCGTACACTTGGCCGCGCTCGGGCACCCGGTGCTCGCGGACCCGTTGTACGGATCCCGTAAGGGAAGGGCGCGACCGCGCACCGGACCCGGCGCGGAGTTCCAGCGCCAGGCGCTGCACGCGAGCGCGCTCGAGCTCCGTCATCCCGCGAGCGGCAACCCCATGAGGTTTCACGCCCCGCTGCCGGACGACATGGCGATGCTTCTCGATTCGCTCCGCGCATTGCGGAGTTGACAGTGCGGAGAGCGTTCGTTACCTAAATTTCAGCTCCGCACGAATTCCGAGAAGTCCCGTTCGTCTGGTCCTCAGACGCCTCTTCCGCGAGCCGAGCTCTTCGGCTTCGCTCTTTCCCAGGAGTCCCCATGTCGCGACAGCGCCGTAATCAAGAGCAGGACGACAATCCCGGCATGCCGGACGTCATCGAGGAGCCTGCGTCGAGCGGCGGCAGCAGCCTCAACCTGAAGCTTCTCAAGGAAAAGAAGATCCACGAGCTCGCCGCGATCGCGAAGGAGTTCCAGATCGAGCAGGCCTCGAGCCTGCGAAAGCAAGATTTGATCTTCTCGATCCTGCAGGCGCAGGCCGAGCAGAAGGGCTTCATCTACGGCGAAGGCGTGCTCGAGATCCTGCCCGACGGCTTCGGGTTCCTGCGCGCGCCCGACTACAACTACCTTCCCGGTCCCGACGACATCTACGTCTCGCCGAGCCAGATCCGCCGCTTCAACCTCCGCACCGGCGACATCGTCTCGGGGCAGATCCGTCCTCCGAAGGAGGGCGAGCGTTACTTCGCGCTGCTGAAGGTCGAGGCGATCAACTACGAGGAGCCCGAGAAGGCGCGCGACAAGATCCTGTTCGACAACTTGACGCCGCTCTACCCGCAGGATCAGTTCCGGCTCGAGCACAACCCGCAGGAGTTCACGACGCGCGTGATCGATTTGTTCACGCCGATCGGGAAAGGCCAGCGTGGCCTCATCGTCGCGGCGCCTCGTACCGGCAAGACGATGATGCTGCAGTCGATCGCGCACGGGATCTCGGCGAACCACAAGGACTCGATCCTCATCGTACTGCTGATCGACGAGCGTCCCGAGGAAGTGACCGACATGCAGCGCTCGGTGAACGGCGAGGTCGTGAGCTCGACGTTCGACGAGCCGCCGACCCGGCACGTGCAGGTCGCCGAGATGGTGATCGAGAAGGCAAAGCGCCTCGTCGAGCACGGCAAGGACGTGGTGATCCTGCTCGATTCGATCACCCGCCTCGCGCGCGCCTACAACACGGTCGTTCCTCCGTCGGGCAAGATCCTCTCCGGCGGCGTCGACTCGAACGCGCTGCACAAACCGAAGAAGTTCTTCGGCGCCGCGCGCAACATCGAGGACGGCGGCTCGCTGACGATCATCGGCACCGCGCTGATCGACACCGGGAGCCGCATGGACGAGGTCATCTTCGAAGAGTTCAAGGGCACGGGAAACATGGAGATCCACCTCGACCGGCGCCTGATGGACAAGCGCGTGTTCCCGGCCATGGACATCAACCGCTCCGGGACGCGTAAGGAGGAGCTGCTGATCCCCAAGGAGGCGCTGAACCGCCTGTGGATCCTGCGGAAGCTCCTCGCGCAGCTGAACGCGGTCGAGGCCATGGAGTTCGTCGTCGACAAGGTGCAGGGAACCAAGACGAATCAGGAGTTCATCCATTCGATGAGCCAGTGACCCGGCGGGCTCGGCCAAGGGCGTGATTGCAAGCCCGGGGGCTTTTTGATAACTGCTTGAGATTCAAGTGAGATCGCCCGCAGGACCGCAGGAGTAGAGGAGACCACATGGCGGAAGTGAGCATGAAGCAGCTTCTCGAGGCCGGTGTGCATTTCGGCCATCAGACGAGCCGCTGGAATCCGAAGATGAAGCCCTACATCTTCGGCGCGCGTAACGGCATCTACATCATCGACCTGCAACAGACCGTGAAGCTCTTCCGCGACGCCTACGCGTACATGCGCGACGTGGTCGCAGACGGCGGCACGGTGATGTTCGTCGGAACCAAGAAGCAGGCGCAGGACGCCATCCGCGAAGAGGCCGAACGCTGCGGCATGCTCTACGTGAACAACCGCTGGCTCGGCGGCATGCTCACGAACTTCCAGACCGTCAAGGCTTCGATCGACCGTCTGAAGAAGTGTGAAGAGGTCCTCGAAGACCCGAAGATGGCCGAGGCCCTCACCAAGAAGGAGATGCTCGGCATCCGGCGCGAGCGCGACAAGCTCATGACGGCGATGGGCGGCATCAAGAACATGAAGCGCCTTCCCGACGTGATGTTCGTGATCGACCCGAAGAAGGAGGAGATCGCGGTGAAGGAGGCGAATCGCCTCTCGATCCCGGTCGTCGCCGTCGTCGATACGAACTGCGATCCCGATCTCATCGATTGGAAGATCCCCGGCAACGACGATGCGATCCGCGCGATCAAGCTCTTCACGGGCGCGATCGCCGACGCGATCCTCGAAGGCAAGGCGCTCGCGGAGGAGAAGAACCGCGGTCGTGGCGGCGACGAGGACGAGAGCGAGGATTCCGAGGTCGAGGCCGAAGCCGCGACCGGTGCAGAAGGGGATGCTCGCTGATGGAGATCGCTGCCTCCACGGTCAAGGAGCTCCGGGAGAAGACCGGAGCCGGCTTCATGGACTGCAAGAAGGCCCTCGCCGAGGTGAGCGGGGACCTCGACCAAGCGGTGAAGTGGCTTCGTGAGAAGGGCCTCGCCGCCGCAGCCAAGAAGGCGGGCCGCGCGACCAGCGAGGGGCTGATCGGGCACTACATGCACGCGGGCGGCCGGATCGGCGTGCTCGTCGAGATCAATTGCGAGACAGACTTCGTCGCCAAGACGCCCGATTTCCAGGAGCTGCTGAAGCAGATCGCCATGCAGGTCGCGGCGGCTTCTCCCGCGCTCGCGCGCTACGTGCGACGCGAGGAAGTGCCGGCCGAGGTGATCGAGGCAGAGCGCGAGATCTACCGCGTGCAAGCCCGCAACACCGGCAAGCCCGAGAAGGTCATCGAGAAGATCGTCGAAGGCAAGATCGACAAGTTCCTGGCCGACATTTGCCTGCTCGAGCAGCCGTTCATCCGCGAGCCCGAGAAGACGGTCAAGGAAGTCGTCACGGCGGCCATCGCGAAGCTCGGCGAGAACATCAACGTCCGCCGCTTCGCGCGTTTCCAGCTCGGCGAAGGCGCCTGAGCGCGAGGAGACCTCGCGTGTCCGAAGACGCCCAGGATGCGCCCGGCCCGCACTCGTCCGGCCTACGCTATCGTCGCGTCCTGCTGAAGCTGTCCGGCGAGGCGCTGACCGCGCCCGACGGCGATCCGCTCGACCTGAACGCGCTTCGCAACTTCGCGACCGAGATCAAGGAGGTCCACGATCTTGGTTGCGAGCTCGCGATCGTGATCGGCGGTGGCAACATCGTCCGCGGCCTGTCGGCGAGCGAGAAGGGGATCGACCGCGCGACCGGCGACTACATGGGCATGCTCGCGACGTTGATCAACAGCCTCGCGCTCCAGGACGCGCTCGAGAAGCTCGGCGTCATGACGCGCGTGCTGACCGCGATCGCCATGCATCAGATCGCCGAGCCTTACATCCGCCGCCGCGCCGTGCGCCATCTCGAGAAGGGCCGGATCGTGGTGTTCGCGGCGGGCACCGGCAATCCGTACTTCACCACCGACACCGCCGCGGGCCTCCGCGCCATGGAGATCGGCGCCGAGGTCATCTTCAAGGCCACCCGCGTGGATGGCGTTTACGACGTCGATCCCTTAAAGGATCCGAGTGCGAAGAAATACGGCGAGCTCACCTACATCGAGGTCCTGAACCGCGGACTCAAGGTGATGGACTCGACGGCGATCTCGCTCTGCATGGACAACCGGCTGCCGATCCTCGTCTTCAATCTGCTCGAGCGCGGTAACATCAAGAAAGCGGTGTGCGGCGAGCGGATCGGAACGCTCGTCCACCCGGGCTGAGCCGACGCGTCCGGCCGGGCGCGGCTCGCGAACCGACGAGGTTGTCATGACCGACCAGGAAGTTCTCGACGATCTCAAGAAAGAGATGGAGAAGACGCTCGGCGCCTTCCGCAAGGAGCTCTCGCGGACCCGCACCGGTCGCGCGAACACGTCGCTCCTCGAAGGACTCCAGGCCGACTATTACGGTGCGAAGACGCCGCTGATCCAGCTCGCGACGATGTCCGCGCCCGAGCCCCGCCTGCTGGTGATCCAGCCGTTCGACAAGGCCGCGCTGACCGCCATCGAGAAGGCCATCCAGCAATCCGACCTCGGCTTGAATCCACTGAGTGACGGCAAGATCCTGCGCGTGCCGATCCCCGAGCTCACCGCGGACCGCCGCAAGGAGATCGTCCGTCACCTGCACAAGGTGGCCGAGGACTTCAAAGTGTCGTTGCGCGCCCACCGGCACGACTCGCTCGAGCTCCTGAAGGAGATGCTGAAGGAGAAGGAGCTGACCGAGGACGACAACCGTCGTGCTCGGGAGAAGGTCGAAGTCGTGACCAAGGACTACCTCGAGCGGGTCGACAAGACGCTGAAGACGAAGGAAGAGGAAGTTCTCTCGGTTTGATGATGCTCCGGGATGCCCGGGCCCAGCCGGCTGGAGGCCGTTGATCCATGTCGCTCGTCGATCTCGACCCGCAAAGACTGCCGCGTCACGTGGCGATCATCATGGATGGCAACGGGCGCTGGGCGAGCTCGCGCGGCATGCCTCGAATCATCGGTCACCGTCGCGGCAAGGACGCGGTGAGGGCCGTCGTCGAGACGGCGCGCCGCCTCGGCATCCCGTACCTCTCGCTGTACGCGTTCTCGAGCGAGAACTGGAATCGCCCGAAGGAAGAGGTCGACGCGCTGATGGGGCTGCTCCAGCGCTACCTCGAGAGCGAGCTCCGCAAGATGATGCGGAACCAGATCCGACTGCTGGCGATCGGAAATCTCCGTCGGCTGCCGCGCTCCGTGCAGGAGGCGATCCGCCGCAACATGGAGGCGACCCGCAACAACACGGGCATGACGGTGATTCTCGCCGTCAGCTACGGCGGCCGCGAAGAGATCGTCTCGGCGATGCGTGCGATGGCCCGGGAGATCCGGCGAGGCACGTTGGATCCCGAGGACATCACCTCGGAGACCGTCTCGGATCACTTGCTCACCTCCGGAATCCCCGATCCCGACCTGCTGATCCGCACCAGCGGCGAAATGCGGGTGTCGAACTTCCTGCTCTGGCAGATCGCCTACTCCGAGCTGTTCATCACGGAGACGCTCTGGCCCGATTTCGGCGAGGCCGAGTTCGTCGAGGCGCTGTCGCAATACCAGGGGCGCGAGCGGCGTTTCGGCCGCACGCCCGAGCAGATCGAACGGGAACGCATCGGTGCTGCCCGCTAGGCTCGCGACCGCAGCCGTCGCGATCCCGCTCCTCATCTGGCTGATCTTCTGGGCCCCGTTCGACGTCTTCCGGGGCGTCGTGCTGATGTTCACGCTCGTCGCCGTCGTCGAGTACTTCCAGATGGCGTTCCAGACGCGACCCCCGCTGCAGCGGCTCGGCATCGTCTCGGGCGCGCTGGTCGCGATCTGCATGGCGGGAGCGCCCGCACAAAGCTCGATGACGCTCGTCGCCGGACTCATGGCCGTGACCACCATCGGGCTGATGAGCTGTCTGATCGCCTCTCACGATCCCGCCGGCGCCGTGAACAACCTCGGCACGATGATCCTCGGCGTGCTCTATGCGGGCGTATTCCTACCGCACTTCATCTGGATGCGCGTCCAACCCGCGGACACCGGCCCCTCGTGGGTGTTTTTCGTGGTGGCGGTCGCGATGGGCGGGGACACCGGGGGGTACTTCGCCGGGCGCTTTCTCGGCAAGAACCTGCTCATGCCGTCCGTCAGTCCGAAGAAGACGATCGAGGGATCGATCGGCGCGCTCGGAGGAAACCTGATCGCCGCGGCTGCCGTGAAGTTCCTACAACTCCCCTCGGTCGGCTGGCGTGAGGCCCTGGTGCTCGCCATCGTCGCCGGCACCCTCGCGCAGATCGGCGACCTCTGCGAGTCGTTGTTGAAGCGTGCCTTCGGCGCCAAAGATTCCGGCTGGCTGCTGCCGGGGCACGGCGGTGTCCTCGATCGTGCCGATAGTCTCGTGTTCCCGGTCGTGTTAGTTTACTATTACGTCAACTTTCTTCGCGCCGCGTCCCTCTGACGACGCGGCCACGAGGTGACGAATCTCGAATGGGCACGTTCCTTTTCTACGTTCTGGCCGCCGCACTCGTTCTCGGATTCCTGATCTTCGTTCACGAGCTCGGTCACTTCCTGGTCGCGAAGGCCTGTGGGGTGACGGTGCTCAAGTTCTCGCTCGGCTTCGGGCCGCGGCTCGCCGGAAAGCAGATCGGCGAGACCGAATACGCGATCAGCGCGGTACCGCTCGGCGGATACGTGAAGATGCTCGGCGAGGAAGACGATTCGGGCGAGCCCGCCCCTGCCGGTGATCCGCGGAAGTCGTTCGCCACGCAGGCGCTGTGGAAGCGCTTCCTGATCGTGTTCGCGGGGCCGTTCTTCAACCTCGCGTCGTCCTGGGTCTGCCTGCTGGTCGTGATCCTCACCTACGGGATGCTCGTACCGTCGCAGCTCGCCAAGGTCGGCGGAGTGGTGCGCGGCCTCCCCGCCGAAAAGGCCGGCATCGTCGCGAACGACAAGATCCTGTCCGTGAACGGGGACGGGATCTCCTCGTGGGACCAGCTCGTCGACAAGACGATGAACAGCGGCGGCCAGTCGATGGCGCTGAAGGTTCAGCGCGGCGACTCCACGCTCGACGTGACCGTGGTCCCCGAGAAGCAGGTCACCAAGAACCTGTTCGGCGAGGAGACCGGCGAAGCCTACCGCATCGGCATCGAGGTCGCCGGTGAAGAGGTCGATCCCGGGCTGCTCGAGGCACCCTGGATCGCCGCGAAGCAGGTCTTCTTCTATGCCGAGCTGATCGGCCTCTCGCTCGTGAAGATGGTGCAGGGCAAGGTCTCGGCCCGCGAGCTCGGCGGGCCGATCACCATCGCTCGAATCGCCGGCGAGCGCGCGCAGACCGGCATCAAGAGCCTGCTCGAGTTCGTGGCGTTCCTCGGCATCAACCTCGGGGTCCTGAACCTCTTACCGATTCCGGTTCTCGACGGTGGCCATCTCTTCTTCTTCGCCGCCGAAGGACTCTTTCGCCGACCGGTCGCGATCCGAGTACGCGAGGCGGCGCAGCAGGTCGGCCTCGTGCTGCTCGTCTGCCTGATGCTGTTCGCGGTGTTCAACGACATCTACCGGTGGATCCAGGGATGAGCGGCAGCAGGGCGGTTCGCC